>Ga0209390_10000805_pt1 | contig 62416 bp, 33 predicted proteins | sample BON01_FD_187212 | JGI IMG/M metagenome (GOLD analysis project Ga0209390, IMG submission 187212) | Freshwater microbial communities from Lake Bonney liftoff mats and glacier meltwater in Antarctica - BON-01 (SPAdes) (version 2) | ecosystem: Environmental > Aquatic > Freshwater > Ice > Glacier...
CCAAGTACGGCCTCCCTCAGCAGCAGACGCTGCGCGCGCACCAGGGCTTCCTGACCATGTTTGACTCGGCCACGCGCAATCCGGCGTGGGTGGTCGAGCACGTGCGCGAGGAACTGAACGGCGACGCGGACCGCGGCAACTCGTTCTTCTACGAGGACGAGGAACTTGACGCGAGGCTGCGCAACCGGCTGGCCGACTTTCGCGGCAGCGGGTACGACCGGGGGCACCTCGCGCCGGCCGCGAACCACAAGGGCCACCAGAAAAAGATGGACGAGACGTTTGTGCTGAGCAACGTGTCGCCGCAGGTTGGCGCCGGGTTCAACCGTGACGCGTGGGCGCGCTTCGAAAAGTTCGTCAAAGATTGCGCGAGCAGGTCGGACGACCTGTACGTAGTGACCGGGCCGCTCTACCTGCCGACCCTCCAGGACGAGGAGGGGGGCGGGGGCGGGGGCGTGATCTGGCGCGCCGGCTGGCCGATGATCGGCACGCCGCCCGCCCTGGTCGCCGTGCCGACCCATTTCTACAAGGTTCTGCTGGCGGACAACCAATCGGGGAGGCACGGGCCGCACCGCGCAGCGGTCGGCGCGTTCGTCATGCCCAACGCGCGCATAGATTCAAAGACGCCCCTGTCGGCGTTCGTCGTCCCTCTGGACAACCTCGAGACGGCCGCCGGCACCAAATTTTTCCCGGCCTTTGTCGACGCGCAGCGGCGCGCGGCGCTCGACAAGACGGCGCTCGCGCACCAGGACCGCGGGCGCGCGGGCATGCGGCTCCTGGAGCGGCAGGCGCTGGCGGCGGACCAGGCCGTGATACTGCCCGAGCGGGCGGTTGGTGGGTGTCGTTTGGTTTGAGATGAAATGATGATGGGTTGCGTTTTGGGGGGTTGCTGGCGCGCAGATGGAACGACGGCGACGACGACGTTGGTTTGACGACGACGACCGCCCGCCCGTCCTCCCTTTCTCCCGGAAACCAAACAAACCCAAACAAACCAGCGGCCCTGCTCGACGCCCCGGCCAGAAGCAGCAGCGCCGACAGCGGCAAGCAAGGGGACGACGATGGCGGGACGACGACGCAGCAGCAGCAGCAGCTGCAGAAGCAGCAGCAGCAGGCCCTGCCGAGGACGACGGGCGGGCGGGGCGCCGTTCACATCTGCGAGGTCGTGGCGTGCAAGCTGCCGCCGGAAAAGTGGTGGCTCGGCGAGGGGAAGAAGGGGCGCGGGGGAGGAGGCAGCGCGGCGACCTCTGCGCGGGCGGGCAGGGCGGGGTCGGCGCCGCCTCAACTTAAGGGAGGGTGACAGTGCCCCTTTAATTAAACCTGCCCGGCTGTCGGACCCTCGGCAATTGTGTCGGAAGCCAAAAAAAAAACTGCTCGCAGTCCAAACGGCCCACCGACGGCTTCAATCGTTCCTCTCCGTCTCTTCTGCGCGCGCGAGAGAGAGACGGCAAGTGCGTGCGCTTTGGACAGGGGCGCGGGCCCAAAGCCGACTCCAACTCGGCTCTCTTCCCGCGTCTACTTGTCACGGCGCACCGACAGAACGAAAGGGGGACTGAGGTTCCCGGCACCTCCACCCGCAAACGCAGCCTTTTGACAAAGCGCCCCGTTTTCGCAAACAACCAGCAACAGACTCGAGTCATTCCTGTGATTACAAGCACCCGGACACCTGTCTGGCGTTTTGGTCCGCGGACGAGTCTTTTTGTTCTCCGCGAGCAGGCCGTTCCCGTGTCCCTGGTCCGTGACGGTGATTCGCGCGCCCGTTGCTTCGACGGGCAAAGCGCGGCCAATTGGCTGGGACTGCGCTGCGCAAGTCTGCGCGCTGGGCTTGTGGGTGGAACCGGTGGGCCGGTCTCGCGCGAGCGGTCGAGTGTCTCGCTCGAGTGCGCCCGCCCGCCGCCGCCGCCGCCGCCGCCTCCGCAGAGCGAAACAAAAAAAACGCTCACGCCGCCGCCGCTCTCTCCCCTCTCCCCTCCAAAAAAAACCAAAAACCCTCAACAGCCGACGACCACAACCGCCGAGAGAATCATGACGACCACCACCCTGCAGCTCAAGACGGCCGCCGACGCCGCCGCCTCTCTGGCCGTCCCCCTCCTCGACGCAGACGACAACGCCAACGACAGCCACGCCATCCTCGTGCAACAACAACAACAGCAGCAGCAGCAGCAGCAGCAGGCCACCGCCACCTGCAGCAGCAACGGCAACATCAAGGCCGATCGCCACGCCATGCGCAAGGCCGCGCACAAGGCCGCGCTCAGGGCGGCGCGCGCCGTGCCCTTCACCCTCGGCGAGGCGGCCGGGCCACCGCTGTGCAATCGCGCGCGCGGCGCTATGGTCGCGGCCGCGCGCCTCACGCAGAAGCAGGCCGCCTCTGCCTCTGCCTCCGCCTCGCTCGCCTCGTCGCCGGCGTCCTCCTCCTGCCCGGGCACGCGCTCCGTTGCCTCGGGCTCGCTCGGCCCCCTGGCCGCCCAGACGTCGTCGTCGGTGGCCACCTCCGCCGCGCCCAACATCAAAGCCAAGCCGCCGGCCCGCGCCTCGGGCGGCCCCGCCTTTTCGGCTGCCGAGACTGCGCTCCTGAGCCCTGGCATTTACGAGGCAGCCGTCGCGGCCGCGCGCCAGGAGAAGCTGCGCGGCGCCCGCGGCCGCAAGGCGGGCCGCAAGAGCGCGCCCGAGGCCAAGCGGGCCGGCAGCAGCAACGACAACAACGACGGCGAGGGCGGCAGCGACAACGCTCCCCCGGCCGCCGCCGCCGCCAGCCTGCCGGGCGCCGAGACCGAGCTGGATGGCGCCATCTTCCTGCGCGTCGCCGTCTCGCCCGAGCCCAAGGTCGCGGTCGCTGCTGCCCCCGTCGAGGCCCCCGCGCCCGTTTCGGCCAACGCCGACGCCGAAGCCAATGCCAACGACATCGATAGCACCACCGCCGCTAACGGCGCCCCCGTCATCCTCGCTGCCGCCTGACTCACCGAGTCCCTCGTCAAGCCCGTGCGCGCCTTCTCGCTTGTGCGCGCGGGCATCCGCGTCGCTCCCCGGCCGCCGCCGTCGCACTGCCGCGCCGCCGCGCCTCCGCTTTTTCCTTCGACGCCAGCGCCCGGCGGCCCTTCGTCAGTGCCCAACGGTCGAAAATGATTGGCCGCACTCCATTTTACCAAGTGGACATTGGCTGCGTGTTTGGACGGGATATGCGCGCTACAGGCGCAAGTGGGGAACGAGGGAATTAAACGGTGTTGGCGGCCGAAGAAGTAAGCAGTGGGCGGGATGGGGCGACCCGGGGGGGTGGGCGGTAAACGCGCGAGCGAGCGGCGGTTGCGACGCCGGAAAGTGGAAATAAGCAAAAGACGTAGGGTAGAGGTGTATCCAAACTCAATGTTTACAGACCTTATAGAGGGGGCCTTCGTTGGTCCAGACGTACGCTGCCGAGGTCAAAACAGAACAGGTCACCACCATGAGTTGATCGGCGGCTCTTGGAGACAGGCGTAGGCGCCGGCCCTCTATTTTCAAGGATGAACCAATCGATCAGTCGGCAAAAGTTGTGAGCTTACTGAGCGTATCCACTTCGAGATCAATCTATCATGATCAAGCAAAGCGATGATTAACGAAAAACGTGTCGGTCGATCGATCGATCGATCGATGGATCGACGAGGCTCAATAACAAAAATGAAGTGATCGACCGACCGATCGATCAGTCGATCGGTCGATCTTGACTCTCCAGCCTATGTGATCGGCCGGCCCCCTCCACCACCTGCCCCCCCACCACCACCTTTGCCCTCGGGCTTCTGGCGCGCCGCCTCGTGCCTGGCCAGCTCGGCGGGAACAGGGGCCTTGCTGGCTTCAAGCAAGCGCTTGAGGTCGAAAAAGACTTCGGAATCGGCCAAGGTGAGGAACGTGATCGCCTGTCCCCGCTTGCCAGCGCGGCCCGTCCTGCCGATCCGGTGCGTGTACGCCTCGATGGTGTTGGGCATGTCGTAGTTGACGACGAGCGCCACGTCCGGGACGTCGATGCCGCGCCCGGCCACGTCGGTCGCGATAAGCACGTTGTACGCGTCGCCGCGGAAGCCCGCGATCGCGGCCTCGCGCTGGTCCTGGGTCTTGCCGCCGTGCAGCACACCGCACCGGTACCCGGCGTGCTCGAGGTGGCGGTGCACCACGTCGCACTGGCGCTTGGTGTTGACGAAGACGATGACCCGCTTCTCGGCGACCATGTCGAGCTCCGAGTCGAGGCGGTGCGGTTTCTCGTTCTCCTTAAGCATGATGACGCGCTGCGTGACGCTGTCGGTCGCCATGCCGACGCTGCCGATCGTCACAACGACGGGGCGCCGCAAAAACTTGCGCGCGATGCGCTCGACTGCCGGAGGCATGGTGGCGCTGAACATGTAGGTTGTGCGGTAGACGCGCCCCTCGTCGAGCTGCGCGCCCTCGTCCTCGGGCTTGAGGCTCGCGGACGGCATGGCCTCGAGCACCCCGTTGACCTGCGGCTCGAAGCCGAGGTCGATCATGCGGTCGGCCTCGTCCAGCACCACGTAGTTGCACTGGTTCAGCACGGCGTACCGGCGCTCGAGGCAGTCGATCAAGCGCCCGGGCGTCGCGACGACGATCTCGCACCCGCGCCGCAGCTTGACGCCCTGCTCCTCGATCGACTGCCCGCCGACAATCGACACCGATTTGAAAGACGTGTAGTGCGCGAGTTTGACCGTCTCCTCCTCGATTTGCTGCGCGAGCTCGCGCGTGGGCGCGAGCACGACCGCGTACGGCCCGTCGCCGCAGTTGTCCTCGGTCATCGGCGGCTGGCGGAGGATGTAGGCCAGCATCGGCAGGACGAACGCGGCCGTCTTTCCCGAGCCGGTCTCGGCGATGCCGATCACGTCGAGCTGCTTGAGGCCCAGGGGGATCGCGGCGCGCTGAATGGGGGAAGGGTTGGCGTACCCCATGCGCTCGACGGCCTGTGCGAGTTTGTTGTTGTCGTGGTGTTGGGCAGTTGGGGTGGGGGGCGCAGTCAGCGGGTCGGTCGATTGATTGCTTGTGATACCAGACAGGAAAATTGAACGAGTCGATGGGTCGATCGGTTACGAGTCGATCGGTTGCGAGTCGATCGATCAGTCAACAAGTCGATCAGTCGATGATCGATCGATTCACCGGTCGATCGATTTGTGGTCGATCGACCGACAAGTCGACGACGAGTCGATCGATCGATCCATTTGTCGATCGATCGATTTGTTGTCGATCGACCGACAAGAGATAGGTCGGTGTCCACCCGGGCGCGGGCCACATAAACAAACGGCAGCTCAGCAAATATACTCGGGTTGGTTCAACATGTCGCGCTCCGCACTCGCTGATCTTTGTTCCAAAAACCAGGAGGCAAAGCAATTCAATGATAAGATCATTCAATCCCCCTCCCCCCCCACATTGGCCCTTCCGAGCCGCTGGAGAAGAGAAGGGGGGCAATCACGGCTGCGTTCGATATCGGTGTCGCATGCGCGCGCGCGCGCGTGGACAATGCAGAAACAAAATGAAAAAGGCCTCTCTCCACAAGAGACAGCAACCATCGACGGCGACGACGATATAACAACCTCGCTCTCCTCACCTTGACCAGCTCGGGCGGCAGCTGCGCCTCGTTCCACGACCGGAGCGGCTTCACGTCGCCGCGCAGGCTCTTGTAGGCGATGTTGAAGTCCTCGCGGAAGATGCGCCAATCGCGCTCGGTCATGTCGCGCAAGTTTTTCGTCGCCCAGTGCTCCTTTGCCGGGGCCCCGTTGCTGCCGCCGCTGCGTCGGGGCTCGTCCATCAACAGAGGATCGCGCCACGAGCCGCCGCCGCCGCCGCCGCCGCCGCCGCCGCCGCGAGACGACGAGGGGAGCTGGTGCTGGTGCTGCCGCCCTGATGCTGCCCCCAAGCCCCCGTCCCCATAGCCGCCCCGGCCCTCGCCGCGGCTGCCCCGGCGGTCGTAGTCCTGCTGCTCGCACTCGCGCTCGTGGTAGCCGCGCCGCCCATGCTGCTGCTGCTGCTGCTGCACAAAGTAGGGGTCGGCGCCGGCGGTCGTGTCCTCGTCGGCGCCCCATTCAAACTTGAACTTGTTGCGCTCCGACGGGCGCGCGTGCCCGGCCACGCGCTTGGAGCCGGCCTGCGGGTCGCGCAGGTAGGCCGCGCGGATCTGCGCCATCTCGCGCTCGCGGGCCGCCGCGGCCTCGCGCTCCTGCCGGGCCGCCGCCGCCGCCGCGCGCGCGCGCTCGCGCTCGTGGTAGGGGTCGTGGCGCCCGGCCGCCGCCGCCGCGCCCGCCTGCTGCCGCGCCGACGCGGCCGACTCATCGGCGCGCGCGCGCGCGACCTGCACCTCGAGCTCGCGGCGCGCCAAGGCGCGCGCCTGGCGCTCGGCCTGGGTAAAGAATCGAGGCTGTGTGGTTTTTGTCGTTGCGTGATTTTGACGACGCGGACAAACGCGCGCGCGAGTTTGCTTGTTTTTGTGAGTCGTGGGCGGCGGGCGGAGGGAGCGGCGGCGGCAAGAAACAAATGAAGCAAACCGGCAATCCGGGCTTCCTCTCCTTCGCGTGTCACAATAAAAAACTTCTTACCTTGGCGTCCTCCTCTTGCTGCTCGCGCTGCTTGCGCAGCAGCTCCTCCAGCGACAGCGGCTGGCGCTTGGGGCCGGCGCCGTTGCCGTCATCGTCGTCGTCGTCGTCGTCCTTGGGCAAAGGCGGCGGGGAAGGCTCGTCCGGCGGCAGGAGCGGCGGCGGCAGGGGTGGGCGGCCGTGGTGGTGGGGCGAGGGCCGGGGCTGCGGATCTTTGTACTCGCCCTCCTCCGCGTCGTCGTCGTCGTAGCGCACGACTGAGCGTCCGCCGCCGCCGTCGGCGACCTCGTCGCGCCGCGGCCAACGTTCCCTCTCCCGGCCGTTGCCGTCAAAGTCGCGCGCGCGCTTGCCCGGCTCGGGACGCCCGTACCCGCGCTGCATCGCTGCTGTGTGTGCGCGCGCGCGATTCGGATATGGTCGACGAGCGGGGCGTCTGCCGCACGACTCTTGATGCGACGACGTGAGAGGGAAGGGTGTGCGTGTCAAATTTTGGTGAGGCGCGCGCTATAGCTATGGAGGCGGCAGCAGCAGCAGTGATCGGCGATGATGAGGAAAATGGGACGACCCCGATTGTGAGAACCAAGTCGCATGCCCCCGCCCCGCAAGAAAGAGCGCAGCGGCGCGCCGAGCGCGCGACGTCGGCGCCGCCGGCGCCGCCGCCCCCGCCCCCCCCCGCCCACCTCCTCTACCGCCCCCCCGCGAGCTGCGCGGACAGCGCGTCCACGACGCCGGCCCAGCGTCGCCGCGCGGCCCTGCGGGCCCGAGCGCGCGCGTGGGCGACGACCGCCGCGTTCCTGGCGCCGCCGCCGCCGTCACCGCTCTTGTCGTCGCAAGAGGCGCGCCTCGGCCTCTGCGGCGGCGGCGGCGGCGACACCAGCGCCCCCCCGCCGTCGCCGCCCCCGTCCAAAAAGTCGACCCAGGGGGTGCAGCAGCAGCCCGCGGGGTCCAAGGGCCTCGGGAGCCACCTGCGCTGGTGCTGCTGGTGCTGCTGCTCGTTGTGGTGCTGATGCTGCTGCTGCTGCTGCTGCTGCTGCTGCTCGTGGTGGGGTCCGTCGTCACCGTCGTCGTCGTCGTCGCTGCTGTCGGCGCCGTCGCTGAGGAGGACGAGCGGCGGCAGCGGCGAGCGCCGGGGGGTCGCTCCGGGCCAGAGGGCGCTTGGCGGCCGCGGAGAGTCGGGCGCGCGCTGCTGATGGTGCTTGCGGTCGTCGCGCACGAGGAGCGCGGCCGCGTCACCCTCGCTGGTGCGCCGCGCGCCCTGCAGGAGGAGGGCGCGCGTGCTGTGAATGCTTGCGGCGGCGGCGGCGGCGGCAGCAGGACCGTTGGCCGGCAGACCTTTACTGCTCCCGGGACACTTGAACATGCGAGAGACCGGCGCGAGCGACCGGCGGTACTCGCGCGTCATTCCGCTGTATGCCGCTGCTTGCGCGGCGGCGCCGCCTGGCGTTGTCTGGTCGCTCGCCGCAGGCCGCCGCCGCCGCGTCCGACTGCTGCTGGTGCTGCTGTTGCTGTCGTTGCTCCTGGCTGGTGCGGGTGCGTTGATGCTGGTTCGGCGCTTAAAGACGTCGACGTTACGATGGAGTGTGAGAGGAGGAGGAGGAGGCGTTTGCGTTGTGAGAGCGACAAGGTTGTTCGTTGCTTCGTGTGGAGTTTGGGGTACGTGCGAGGCGAGGAAAAGGGGATGGATGATGCAGGGTTGGGTTTCCGTGATAAGAGAAGATTGCCTTTGTTGACGACGCGGGGAGTGAGGCATGATGAGGACGCGAAAACGCCTGGAGGTTTCAAGTGCGCGAGCGGCGTCGGCGCGGGAAACAGCCAAGCGGTTTCTGTGCGACGGCAAGGGAAGGTCATGGTGTTTACACCGTCCCTATCCTCAGAGAGGCGCGCGACTCGCTCGAACCGGACTGGGCTGCTGAACGCACACCCGAAAACTAGCTTGGCCTACCTACCACGACACACAGAAGGAAAGGACGCCGCCAGCATCGTCGGGCGGCGGCGGCGGTTGGTCGTTTGGCGCGCCGGCGGGGGGGGGGAGGGAGCGCAGGCGCCCCTCCTGCTCCTCCTCACGCCTCCCCCCCCCCCCCCCAAACCCCAAAAGACACATTACCTCGTCGGCACGATGTCGTCGATCTTGAGGATCATGCGCACGCACTCGGTCGCCAGCGACAGCGCGCTGGTCGTCACCAGCAGCGGCTGCACCACGCGGTCCTCGACCATGTCGGCGACGCCGCCCCGGCGCGCGTTGAGGCCCGCGTTGCTGCGGCCCTGCGCGTGCGCGTTGCGCAGCTCGGTCACGGCGGCGACCGGGTCCAGCCCCGCGTTCTCGGCCAGGGTGTAGGGCACGACCTCGAGCGCCTCGGCGAACGCGCGCACGCAGTGCGCCTCGATGCCGTGCAGCGTCTTGGACCACGCGTGCAGGTGCTGCATGGCCTCGACCTCGGGCGCGGCCCCGCCCGCGATCATGAAGCCCTTGTGCGCGAGGCAGCGGATGACGCACAGCGCGTCGTGCAGCGAGCGGTCGGCCTCGGCCAGCACGAGCTTGTTGGACCCGCGCAGCAGCACGGTGGCCGTGCGCCCCGTCTTGCACGCCACGCCCGAGACCTTGACCGCGCGGCCGCCCTTGCCGCAGTCGATCTCCTCGACCAGCTGCGCGGCGCCCAGCTTTTCCGGCGTGAGGTGGTCGACGTGCGCCACGGGCAGGCACCCGAGCGTGCGCGCGATGAACTCGACCTCCTCGCGCTCGATGTCGCGCACGACCATGATCTTGGCCTTGGCGAGGTAGTGCAGCGACAGGTCGGTCACGGCGTCGCGCAGGATGGACTTTTGGACCAGCACGACGTTGCACCCCGAGGCCTTGACCTTCTTGACCAGCTGCAGGATGTAGTTGCGCTCCTCCTTGTAAACGCGGTCCATGGCGGCGTAGTCGCCGACCACGACGTTGTTCTCGATGTCGGTCTTGGGCGGCGACAGCTGGAACTGCACGAGCGCGATCTTGGCGCCCTCGACGCGCGTGGGGCCGCCCGCCGCGCGCGCGGCGCGCTGGTCAAACACGGTGCCGTCGGGCAGCAGCTGCGAGTCGTCGACGGTCCCGCCGACCTTGCACACGATGCGGATGTCGCGCAGGTCGACCATCTCCGGGCGCGCCGGGTCGAGCACGCGCAGCACGGCGTCCACGGCCATCGGCGCCAGCAGCGACGAGTGCTGCGACACCACCTTGGACGACAGCGAGGTGGTCGCAGCGCGCGCCAGGCCCTCGCGGTCCGTCATGTCGACCGGCATGGCGGCCTTCTCCAGGACGTCGCACGCGCGCGCGGCGGCCTTGGTGAAGGCGTCCGAGATGACGGTCGGGTGCACGCCGCGCGCCAGCAGGTCCTGCGCCTTCTTGAGCAGCGCGCCGCAGATGACGACGACGCTGGTGGTGCCGTCGCCCGCGACCACGTCCTGCGAGTGCGACAGCTCGACGAGCATCTTGGCGGCCGGCTGCGTGACGGTCATGCGGTTGAGGATGGTCGCGCCGTCGTTGGTGATGAGCACCTCGCCGTTGGCGGACGCGACCATCTTGTCCATGCCGCGCGGCCCGAGCGACGTGCGCACGGCGTCGGCCACCGCCTTGGCGGCCTCGATGTTGTTGGTGCGCACGTCCTGCTTCTTGGCGGACTCGCTGTTTTTTGTTTTTCGATGTCGTCGTGGTTTTGGTCGGGTTGGTTTGGTTTTTCGCGGGGGGGGAAGAGAGGGGGAAGGGAGGGGGCGCGTCAGGGGTCGTGCTCTTTCTTTTTCCTCCGTGTGTCGTGGGGAGAGCGTGCGGGGGCGGCGGCAGCAGTCGGCGAGCGGGGGGCCCGGCGGCGGCAAGGGGAAAGGGCGCTGTTTTCTCGTTCGAAGCGGCTTTAAAAGACTCACCGGTACGTCTCTCCTTTGGGTCCGACCATGGTTGCTGTCCGAGGACGAACAAGAGCGCGCGCGCTCGCTCGGTGAAAGAGAGAGAGAGCAGGCTCGAGGGGGCGGCGTCTCCTCGATGAAAGGGAGGGGAGGAGTGGGTCTGATCGCGCGCGCTTTTGTCGAAGGTGCACGGGCGAGAGGGCGGAAAAGGTCGGCGCGCGCGGCGCAGTCGAGAGCCGCCGAGGCTAGTAGCGCCCGGATCGTGCTTGGGGGTGAGAGGGAGGCGCGGCTCGCGTCTCCGAAGCTCCGGAGCCTTCGAGCAGTCGGTTTTTAACGCCCTGGGAACGGCAAACCAAAAAGAGGGGGCAAGAGCGGGTACAAACGCGTGTGCGTCTGTGTGTGTGTGAGTCGTTGATGGTTGTGGTCGTTGTGGTGTGGGATGCGCGCGCTGCGGGCGCAGGCAGAGCATGAACACAAGAAGGAGCACACGGCAGGCCGTCCTTCCGCTCGCCGCCGCCGCCGCCCTCTGCCGTCCGAGACGAATCGACGGCGGCATCCGACTTCAACATGCATCCTCTCGAACCTAGTCGTTGCGATCTAGTCGTCGTCGTCGACGTCGTCGTCGTCGTCGTCATCGAGGGTCTTAAGGCCGCGGGCGCCTTGGCCGTCGCCGGCTCCCCGCCGGACGCTGCGGCTCCCCCCCGCCTCCTCCAGCTCCTGCCGCCGCCGCCTTGCTGCTCCCATCGCCGCCGCCGCCGCCGCCGGGCTCACGCGATCAGCGGGGGGCGTCGGCGTCATCGTCGCTGCTGTCGCCGCCCAGCACCACCACGGGGATGGCTTTCTCCTCCCCCTCGGGCTTGGCCTGCGAGCCGCGGCGCTTCGACGGCGGCTGCTGCGACGACGGCGGCGGCGGCGGCAGCGGCGGCTTGCGCGCGCCCGCCGATGCTCCCGGCGCCGGCGTCGCCCCTGCCGCTCCTGCTCCCGCGCCGACACCAGCACCAGCAGCAGCAGCAGCGGCGGCGGCGGCCTCGTCGGAGGAATCAGCAGACGCGCGCGCCCCAGACGAGGGCGCGCGCGACAGCGGCTTGAGCGACACGGACGGCGCCCGCTGCGACGGCCGAGCAAACGCCTCGCCGCCGGCCTCGCCGCCGCCCGTGCTGCGGCCGCGCTTGCGGCGCCTGCCACCCCCGCCGACTGGCGCGAGAGTCCCCTCGCGCGAGCCCCCCTCGGACGTGCCGCCTCCACCGCCGCCACCGGCGCCCTCCTGGGACGTCGGCGCTGCCTTGCGCCGGCTTGCTTGCGCGTGCAGCTCGTCTAGGTCATGCATGGCGACAACGATCTCGGGCACCCGAGATGCGCCCCCTCATTTTGCTTGCCGTGTTATTCGGTATTTCTCTTGTCAAAAGTCGCGCTCGACGAAGGGATGGCGTAGGTGCTGTTGCGGGCGTATGTCGGCCCCTTTGCGACGCGCGCCTGCGCGTTTTTACCGGCGGAGAAGGACGGAAGAAAGAGCGGCCGTCCCTTGTCGCCGCCCGATTTCGCCGCACGCGGCAATTTCGTCTCTCCCTCTCTCTTGCTCTCTCCCTCTCTCTGATGCTTCAACGACTCTCTCTTGCGCGCACATTGCGAGTCGTCCTCCATTTCTCTCTCTCGCCCCTCACGTTCGCCTACACACACAAGGCGCCGCAAGAGAAGAGGACAACGACAACAACAGCAGCAAACAGCAACGAAAACTTTTGCCTCCCCCCTCTTGCCCCAATTTTTTCCTTGTGTCTCGCGCGCTCCTGCGCACCGAGGAGGCACGGCCCAGAAAGCCAAGCGAACGACGTCCTTCCTCCGCGCGCTGTCGAGCGCTTGCGCGCGAGAAAGAGCACAGACAGCCGAGCTGAAGCCGTCGTCGCCGTCGACAATGGCGGAAAGGAGCGACAGCCGCAAACGCAACAAACGCGGCGACGTTGCCGGGCCGGTGGGGTTGCCCGAGAGCATCGCCGCGATCGAGCAGCAGCTGAAGGGACTGTCGGAGGCCAAGGACGCGCGCGACGAGGCCAAGGACGCGCACGACGAGGCCAACAAGGCGCGCGACGAGGCCAAGGACGCGCGCGACGAGGCCAAGGCGGCGCGCGACGAGGCCAACAAGGCTCGCGACGCGGCCGAGGCGGCGCGCGTCGCGGTCGAGGAGCGCGCAGCCGAGGTGCAACTGGCGCTCGACGAGGCCAAGGCGGCGCGCGACAAGGCCAAGAAGGAGCGCGAGGAGGCCAAGAAGGAGCGCGAGGATGCCAAGAAGGAGCGCAGGCGGGCCGAGGCCGCGCGCGACGCTGTCGTGGCGGCATGGGACGAGGCGTGCACGGAGCGCGACACGGCGGTGGCGGCGCGCGACGAGGCGCGCACGGAGCGCGCCGCCGCCGCCGGACCGCCGGTGCCGCCGCCGCCGCCGCCGCCGCCACCGCCCCTTTCGGGGAAGTAGGGCCTGCAGCTGGGGCAGGCGGCAAAGCGACCGCAGCACGGGCCGTCGCTGCAGCTCGCGCACAAGCGGTCAACGCAGGAGCAGCAGCAGCGGCAGCAGCAGCAGCGGGCGCCGCCCCAAGGCCCCTCTGCGCGCGCCGCCGCCGCCGCCGTTGCCGCCCCTATCCTGCCGCAGGGCGCCCTGCTCCCGCCGCTGCCCGATGTCACCGACCCGGCCGAGGCGCTCGTCCGTTTGCTCGGGCTCGCGAGCGCGCTGGCGCCGGAGGACGACGCGCTGGCCAGGGGCGTCGCGCTGCGCGTCAAGGCGCTGGACACCGGCGACCCCGCCGCCGCCCGCAGCTTCATGCGCTTTGAGTACCGCTACCTGCAGCACCTCGTCCACGAGGGCCGCGCGCACGCCGCGCTGAAGATGCTGCGCGAGCTCGCGCAGGCGCAGGGGCAGGGGCAGGGGCAGGCGGCCCCGGCGGCCGCGGCGACGGCTCCCGCCGACCCATCGGCCGTGGCGGCGGCGGCGGCTGCTGCCGGCGCCCCCTTGGCGATGTAGGTGGACCTGTCCGCGCAGCAGCAGCAGCAGGAGCGGCAGCCGCAGCAGCGGCAGCCGCCGCCGCCGCCGCCGCCGCCGCCGCCCGCAGCGCCGCCGCCGCCCGCAGCGCCGCCGCCGCCGCCTCCTCTGGCCGCCGCCGCTGGTGCCGCCTCCTCGTCCGGCGCTGCGGCCGCACCCGCTGCCGCCGCCGCCGATGCTGCCGCCGCCGCCGAGCAGCAGCCGCAACAGCCGCAGCAGCAACAACAGCAGCAGCAGCAAGGCCCGCCGCGGCCGGCGGTCGCCGCTGCGGGGCAGCAGCAGCAGGATCCGGCACTGCCGCTGCTGCTGCCGCAGCCGCAGCAACAGCCGCCGACGCCGCCGCTGGCTCCGCCCCCCGGGACAGCGTTGCGGCCCCCGGCCGCCGACACCGTGAGCACGAGCCCCTAGGCCGCCGCGGGGTCAGAAGCAGCAGCAGCAGCAGGAGCAGCGGCAGCACCATCCCCACCACCACCACCACCCCCACCAGCAGTCGCCGCTGCTCGCACTGGCTCTCGCGCCGGCGCTGCCGCACCCGTCCGCCGCCGCATGCGCGCCCCTCGCGGCCGCAGATCAAAGTGTTTCTGAGAAGCATGATGAGAGATGCATTTGTCGCAGCAGTGGCGGCCACCCCGAGTCAGCGGTCCCCCCACACCTTGCGCTTGCAGCCCTCACACATCGGCCCAGGCGCCGTCGGGACAGTGTCGCTTTTTTACACAGAGGTGTTTCAGTTCGGGGTCTGCGCGTGTGTGTGTGTGTGTGTTGGATGTCTATCGGGGTGAGCGTGGCGCGCGCGAAAGCGGCTGCCGCCGAACGAAAACCCGCGACTGCGGCTCTTTCTCACTCGCTTACTTTCGCCCCACTCAAGGTGTCTGCGACAAGGGGGGAAAAGAGGAGGGGGGGAGAAAACTTAAAACCAAAACCAGAAGGGGGAAAAAAACCCTTGGCCCAGCCGGGCGAGAGAAAAGGGCCGCCCGCGTCGAAGAAAGAAGAAAAAAAGACAAAGAAAACAAACTTTGATGCTGCCGCCGCCGCTGCCGCCAATTACAGATGTGACATCGAGAGAGACACGCACGCGCGGTCGCCGCGCGGTCGCGTCGTCACACGAGGCCGTCCACTACACTCTCCTACACGACGTTGGGCACGAGCTTGCGCTGCACCTCGAACATCAGCTCGGGCTTGCCGTGGTCGAAGGCGCGGTACAGGCCCGTGTCCTTCTCGTGCACGTGCAGCTCGGCGCACACCGTCTTGAACAGGCGCGGGTTGGCCACGGCCTTGGTCATGTGGTCGCCCCAGTTGGCCCACAGCGACGCGTTGGCCTTGCGCAGGTTGTACCAGGGGATCTTGGAGCTGACGTGGTGCGGCACGTGCACGCTGATGTCGTGCGTCAGCACCTCGACCCACTTGGGGAAGTCGCAGTCGACGGTGCCGCTCAGCTGCGCCTTGGCGGCGTCCCACTGCTCGGCGGGCTTGAAGGGGATGTGCGGGGCGGTGTGGTGCACCAGCGTGAAGGTGGACATCCAGAAGTGGTACCCGAGCCACGGCATGAGCCAGAACTTGGCCCAGGCGGTGACGCCGCCGTAGGCGAACAGCGCCGGGAAAGCCGTGGCGCAAAACAGCGCGCACGCGGCCAGCGACACCAGCACGCGCGGCCGCTGCTTCTCGGTGTACTTGTTCAGGTCAAAGTGCCACACGGCCCAGTGGCCCACGGACGCCCACAGCTTGAGCGGGGTGCCCAAAAAGGCCTTGTAGCAGAAGCGCTGAACAGGGGACCACTTCTCCACCTCCTCGGGCATGATCGGGTGCCAAGCCGTGTCCTCGACCAGCTTGTTGGTCTGCGCGTGGTGCTGGTTGTGCTTGATGCGCCACGGCTCGAAGGGGTAGACCAGGGGCGCGAACATGAGCGTGCCGACGATGTCCTCGACCAGCTTGTTGCTGCTGAAGGAGCGGTGGCCCGCGTCGTGCCCGATCACGAAGAAGCCCGTGAAGGCCGTGCCGGCGACAAACCACGCCAGCGGCAGCAGGTACCAAGGCGCGACGCTGATGGCGTAGAGCGCGGCGGCCATCGACGTCAGGCTCAGCAGCACGCCGCCCCACGCGCGCCAGGGGTTGACGTCGAACACCTCCTGGGGCATGGACCGCACGACCTGCGACAGGGTCACGCCCTTGGGCAGCTCGGCGCCGATCTTCTCGTAGCCCCACCGCTCGGCCAGCGCCTGGCGCTCTGCCGCCGACAGCTGCCCGACCGTGTCGCGCGCGTACGGGGCGGCGGCGGCGTTCGCGGCGTCCGAGGTCGAGGTCGAGGGGAAGCTGGCGACGTCGACGGCGGCGGCGCGAGGGGCCGGCGGCGCGGGGCGGCGGAGGCCGACGAGGCCGGCCGGGCGGCGCGCGGGGAGGAGGGCCTGTTTGTGTTTTGGTTTTTGTTCGGGTTTCGGGCGAGCGATGGGGGGCCGGGGGGCGCGCGTCGGCTTTTTTTCGTGTTGGGTCGAGCGGCAGCGCTCTTTTTGTGCGTGTCTATCTCTCTCTCTCTCTCTTGCGCGAGGACAGAGGCAGCACGGGCCGCCCCGCCGCCTGGGGCTCGCAGAGCGGGACAGGCGCGCGGCGAGCGAAAGGGCCGCCGCGGCTGTTGTGTGTCTCCCCTCCTCGCGCCGCCGCCCGCTCGCTGCCAACCCGGTCGCGCGCGCGTCACCGGCGGCGGCGGCGGATTGAGCGCGAGGAGGCGCTGCGCGGCGACGTCGCGCGCGGGGAGCATAGGGTTCGGGCGCGCACAGGGCGTGGCGGCGTGGCGCGCGGGGCGCGAAGGCGAGCACAGGTCCCCTCGTGGGCGGGGCCGCGCTTCGCCGGGGCTCGGAGCCGCTCGCGCGCGTTCAATTGCCCGAAGGGAGCGCGGACGGAAGCGACGAGGGAGGGGGAGACGTTTGTCTCTCTGTGCCCTCTCGCCCACAGAAATGAAGCGGTTTTGCCCGCGGGCGCGGGTCCTTGCTCTCCACTCACCGGCATGCGCGCCGCGCGGGCTGTGGGTGGGATGGAAAACGGTTGCGGGCAGATCGGGCGGGGGCGAGGCGGGAGGTGAGCGGGGCGGAAGGCTGATATGGTGGTGCAAGAAAGGGGGAACGCAGGCACAACGTCCAAGACTTACGCGCGACGCCGGAGCACTTGAGCGCCATGGTGTTGGGTTGGTTCGTTGATGCGTGTGTGGTGTGATTGGATTGGATTGGTTTGGGGGTTTCAGCCCGGCACAGCTAAAAAGAGGCGAAGGGAGGGCCTTGGACGGGGGCTGAGATTTCTCGAACCCAAGAAATCAAAAAAAAAAGCGTACTGCCTCCCAACCTCCCCACGCGCCTCTTAATCTCACTGCGACCGCATCGAAACCGGCGCTCGTCTCGAAACAACCAAAGCACCGTCTCTCTGTCTCTCTCTCTGCTCCCCCCTCTCTCTCTCTCCCGACCCAAAAAAAAACGTTCCGTGCCGCGCTCCGGCCATGCTCGCGCGCGCCCAGATGGGCGGCGGCGGCCCGCTGGCCAGCCATAAGCGGGCAGTCAAGGCGCAGGATCAGCAGCTGCAGCACATCCAGCAGCGGCGAACCGCCACAACAGCAGGAGGGCAAAACGCGGCGCGCCGGCCGACGGCGACGGCAGCGGCAGCGGCAGGCAGCGGAGGCGACGACCCAAAGACGACGGCGACGACGACGACCGAGAACCCCTCGTCGACCTTTAACCGCGCCGCCGCGGCCGCCGCCACGGATGCCGCGCGCATCGCCGAAGAGGAGGCGCGCATCGAGGCACGCGAGGCCGCGGGCAAAAAGTCGCGCAAGGCGGCGGCGCCTCTGCCGCCGCCAGGGAGCAGCGGCAAGCCGCGCCGGCAAATCCCCATCCGCGGCGTGACCCCGGTCAAGGAGCCAGAGTCGGGCAGTGGCGCACGCGCGCGCTGGCCCGCGGGGCAGCTGCTCCCGGACGGCTGGGAGAAGATGGACGCGCTCGAGCGCGCGACCGAGCTGTGGCTGGGCGAGCGCGGCTTCTTGGCGCTGAGCGGCCAGGCGGCCTACTGGGGCGCGGGCCTGCTGATCGGCGGCTGGGTCGTGTTCCGCGTCGTGCTGCCCGCGCTTGGGCTGTACAAGCTCGCCGGCGACGCCCTGCCGCAGGGCTCGGGGTTTTAAAGATAAGGAGAAAAGCAAGCGCCCCTGTTTAGACGCGCCGACGCGACGCCTCTCGTCGAGCCCTTGAATTTCTTCGCGTGCAAAGAAAACGCCTGCTGTTCATGATGCTGTTGTGATGGTATAGGGACGCGCCGGCGATTGCTGAGGGCCAGCCGAGGGCGAGCCGCGGCAAGCCACAAGCCCCCGCGAATTTGTGTGGCAGCGCCCGCCGTTCTCTCTCGAGCGCGCAACCGAAGCGGGGCCGAGGGGGGACGGCGAAAGGTCGACCCGAGCGCAAGGTGCCACCCCTTTTCTCTCAGTCCCCCCTTCACATGCGACACTCTCTACACACGCACACACAGCCACCTCAGACCGCGCCGTCAGACTGCAGCGTAGCGACCTTTGCCGAGCTTCCAAGAGGCGGGAGGGTTTTTTTGAAAGACTTCTCTCAACCTCCCCTTCTGTCGACCGATCGGTTCCCCCATCGTCACAAACGCCTGCACGCTTTTTGGCGCCGCAAGGGCAACCATGCAGCGCGCGGGCACGCTCGACGACGCGCTGGTCTTCCTCGATGACCACCACGGCGTCCTGGGGTCCGTGCTCCCGGGCCTCGACGACGACGCGGACCACCACCACCACCACGTCTCGCCCTCTCGGCCCGGCTCGCCGATGGACGTGAGCGGGCCCCCGTGCGCCACGGGCGCGGGCGAGGAGGACGTGCTCCTTGCGCTACCGCAGTCGTCGGACCAGGACTTGCTCGGTGAGTCGTTCAGAGGCGCGTTTCCCGCGGGAAAGAGGAGGGGAGGAGCGTTTGAAGAAGAAGTTTCGGGGGTCGGGTGTCTTTGCGTTCGCGCGCGTCGCCCTAGCGAGCGCCCAGCAGCCGCGCCACACCCAGCAGCCGCGTGTCGGACTGGAGGGCGCCTGAACTTTCGCGCGCACGCCAAGCTCACTCGCACCCGCTCAACCCGGAAACACAAACGAACAACACAAAACACCACCGGAGTCGCAACAGCCCCGGCGACGCTCGTCCGCCAGTCGGCCGCCTTGCGCCGCCAGCACAACCAGCACCAGCACCACCAGCACCCCCTGTCGGCGGCGGCGACCCCGGCCACCACGGCCGGCACGGCCATCTTGCCCATGGTCGACGGCGCCGACATGATGATGGCGCACGACCAGGGCGCGGTGGACCAGCCGGAGCAGCAGCAGCAGCAGCAGCAGCAGCAGCAGCAGCAGCAGCAGCAGCAGCAGCAGCAGCGGCCGTCGGAGCAGGTGGCGCCGCCCCTGCCGCAGCGCCGCGCCAAGGCCGCCGCGCGCCAAAAGGTGTCGGCCGCCGCGGCCGCGATCGCGGCGCCCCAGCGCGCGGCGTCGGCGGCGGCCAAAGCCGCAAGGGGCGGCGGCAGGGCCCCGTCGCGCCGCGCGTGTGGCGGTGGCGGCGGCGGCAGTGGCGCGTCCAAGGCGCCGCCGCCCCTGGGCGGCGCGGCCGAGGCCAACAAGCGCGCGTCGACGGCCCGGTCGGCCCGGGCGGCTGCGGCGGCGGCGGCTGCCGCTGCCGCGGCGGCCGCCGCCGACGCCTTGGCCACGGGGACGGGCGACCTGTCCGAGAGCGGCAGCGACGACGACGACGACGGCTACGCCGACGGCCTGGACGACGCAAACAACGCCGACGTCGCCGCGGCGGCCGGAGGAGGCGCGGGGGGCGGGGGAGCAGCGGGCGGGGGCGGAGCGGGGGCGAAGCAGCACTCGCAGTCGGCGGCGGCCGTCGCGGCGCGCCGGCGCCGCCGCCACCGCACGGCCAAGCAGCAGGAGCTCAACCGCCTCGCGCAGCAGCGCTACCGCCAGCGCAAGAAGGAGAAGTTCACGACGCTCGAGGGCGCCGTCGGCGCGCTGTCGTCGCGGCTCGACCAGATCTCGCTGCTCGAGCGGCGCAACGGCGAGCTGGAGCGCGAGCGCGCCGCGCTGCAGCGGTCGCTGGGGGAGCACGCGGGCGCGCTGTCCGAGGCGCGCCAGCGGCTGCAGGAGCAGGCGCAGGCGCTCGAGCGGCAGGCGGACCAGCTCGCGCAGGCGGGGCTCGCGCCCGCGGCCGGGCCGCGCGGCCAGGCGGCGGCGGCGGCGGCGGCGGCGGGGCAGGCGGTCGGCGCCGCGGCCGCCGCCCACGAGCGCGCGATCGCGATGGCGGTGCGCGCGGTGCTCGCGGGCGCGGGTGTGGGGGGGCCCGGGAGCGCCGCGGCCAGCGAGCGCGAGCGCCGCGCGCTGCTGGCCTCGCTGCCCGACAGCGTCGTGCTGTCGATCACACGCTGCTGCCAGCAGGTGACGCTGCACCTCCGCGGGGGGGCGGCGGCGGCGGCAGGCGCCGGCGCGCCGCGGCCGCCGCCCATCTCGGTCCCCTGCTGCGGCTGAAGCCGGCCGGCCGCCCCCGCTTCTCTTCCTCCCCCTCTCTCCCTTTTCGCACGCCGCGCACGCATCGCCCCTTCTCCCCCTTCCGAGCACATACGCCCGAGAGCAAAAAAAAAGAGACGGGCGAGAGCAAGTGAAGAGACGCGCGCGCGCCGTGTGATCCGTTCTTTTTTTTTGCGTCCGAGAAACGGGCGCGCGGCCCGGTCCGGAATTGACACACAAGAAAGAGTGAGCAGCAACAGCACCCAACCACACCCCACCAAGCAGCAGCGAGCGAGACCGACGCAAACACCTCCCCCCTTTTCTCCCCGCACCAGCCTCCTTGGTGCGACGACAACTGCGCTTTTCATTCTGGTGTTTTTTTGTGTTTTTTTTGTCGAAACCAATTCCCCTTTTCCCGCCGCGCGCCATTCTCTCTCTTTCTCGAGCATTTTTCAACGCAAGATCAAATAACTAGAGGCGTGTGTTACATGTTACATCAGCGGCCGCACCGCCTCGGGCGCCGAGTCGCGGTACGCCTTTCCGCAACAGCCGCGCCGCCGTCGCTCGCGCCCGGCAGCCCGGCCGCCCGCCTGCGCTACGCCGACCCGTCGAGGCCTTGCCCACCCCCAGGGCTGTTCCCCTCCTCTCCCTTCCCCCCCCTCCCCTTCACTGCCGCATCATGGCGCACTGGCACATCTCGTGGATGCGAGAGACGGCCCGCGCGAACGCGAAGCGCTCCTCCTCGCCGCCGAGCACGGCCGCGGCCGCGGCGCGCGCGCGGTCCGACGAGGCCACCGGGGCCACGCCGCCCGACGCCGTCACATCGCGCCGCAGCCTCGCGTCCTCGGCGGCCGTCTCGAACATCAGCTGCTCGAGGTCCAAAATCGGCTCCTCGTCGCCGGCCAGGTCCTCCGGGCCCTCGGCGCCGGCGCCGGCGCCGCCCGCCACCGCCCCCCCCTTGCCCGCCTTGCCGCCCCCGCCCCCGCCCGCCCCTCGAAACAGCGCCTCTGGCGCCGCCGCCGCGCTCACCACCAGCGTGCGCCCGGCGTTGTAGAGCTCGTCCACGAGCGTGATGAAGCGGCGCGCGCGGTCGCGCCGGCCCATCGACAGCGCGGGCACGCTCTCGACGAACACGGCCTCGAAGGCGCCCGCCAGCGCCAGGTAGTCGACGGGCCCCAGGGTCGCCGCGCACAGCTCGTCGAACGAGAAGCGCGCGGCGCGGCCGCCGGTGCGGGTCGCGGCCCATCGGCGGACCTCGAGCGTGCGTCCGAATCCGACGGGCACGTACAAGGGCTCGGGCTCCTCCGCGTTTGTTTGCGCGGCGGCGGCGGTGGTGGCGGCGGCCCACCTGGCCTCGATCGCCGCGTCGGCCTCGGGCCCGAGCGGCCAAAAGTAAGGGGGCGTGCGCGCGGGCCGCAGTGCGGGGTCGCGCGCGAGCAGCTCGAGGACAGACGGGACCAGGGCGCCGCCGCCGTCCGCGCCCGCGGCCTTGAGCGCGCGCACGAGCGCCATGCGCCGGTAGTCCCTGTGGCCGCCGCCGCCGCCGCTGTTGGTGCTGCTGCGACTGCTGCTGCTGCTGCTGCTGCTGCTGGCGCTGCTGCTGACGCTGCCGACGCTGCCCGCTGCCGCGCCTCCTCCTCCTCCTCCCTGTCGACCCTCGCCCTCCTCGCCCGCGCCTCCTCCCTCTCGACCCTCGCCCTCCTCGCCCGCGCCGCCGCCCAGCCGCACGACGTCGACCGACGCGACGAGCCGGTCGACGAACGCATCGAAGAGCGCCTCGTGCAGCCCGGCCTTGGGCAGCTCCCACGGCGCGCGGTTGCTGGTGGCGACGAGCACGCACCCCTCGTCCGAGAGCGCCGCGGTCAGCGATCGGAGGGCGACGGCCGCAAAGGGGTCGGGCACCTGGATCTCGTCAAAGGCGACGAGTGCGCCGAGCGGCGGAGGCGGCGGCAGCAGCGACAGGGGCAGCGGCGGGGCGGAGGCGGCGGCGGCGGCGCCGGCGGGGGCCGCGGGCGACGACGACGCGTCCCACCCGCCCGCCGACAGGCGCGCCATGGCGGCCGCGGCCCCGTCCGCCCGCGCTCCTCCCTCATGGTGACGATGATGCCCGTGCTCCGGCGCGCGCACGAGGCTGCGAACGGCCAGGCGCATCACGTCCGCGTCCGAGTTCTCGAGCGCGCTGCGGCTCACGCGCCCGAGCCGCTGCGCGCGCAGATGGCGGCGAACCGCGAGCACGGCCGAGCGCGCGGCACGGTGGCGGCGTGACTCCGGGTCGCGCACGGTGCGCTCCACCTGGCGCGCGTGCTCGTAGTCCTCCTCCTCCTCCACGACATGCGCGCCGCCCGCTCCCGGCGCCGCGGCCTCGCCCTCGCCGCCGTCCCCCGCCTGCTCCCGCCGCCGCTGCAGCTCGAGCAGATGCAAGCGTTGATGCACCTCGACGAGCGCGGCCGTGAAGTGCAGCCGGCGCGAGTACCGCAGGCCGGGGCGGCCGTCGCTGCCTCGCAGCAGGCCCGACGCCTCGACGATGGGGTTGTTGCTGCTGCCGCCGCCGCCGCCGCCGCCGCCGCCGCCGCCGCCGCCGCCGCCGCCGCCCCCGGCCGTGGCCGCGGCGTAAAACAGGTCCATCAGCATGCTCTTGCCCGAGCCGACGCCGCCGTGGATGTAGACGCCCCGGGGAGGCGTCGGCGGGGCGTCCGGGCGTCCGAGCTCGCGCAGGACGCGCGCGGCCCGGCGCTCGGTGGCGGCCCGGCGCAGGCGGGCGACCGCGCCTGCGGGCGACTCGGGAGGGGCCGCCGCCGCGCTGCGGCGGCCGCTGTTGCCGCTCCCGCTGTTGGTTGTGTTGCTGCCGCCCGACAGCCACGCCAGCTGCCTCGGCAGCCACGAAGGCCAGCTCCGAGATGATCCGGCCCCGGTTCCAACCCCCTGCTGCTGCCGGGCGTGGGCGGCGGCCACATTTGCCGCCTCTGCCTCGGCCGCCGCCCTGGCCTCGTCCCGCGCGTCGCGCGCCGCCTCTTCCCCCTGCAGCTCCGCCAGCCGGGCGGACGCGCGCGCGCGCCACTCGGCGTCTTGTGCCGCGTGCGCCGCGCGCGCCTCGGCGTAGGCGTCCAGCTCGTCCAGCAGCTGCGCCAGGCGCGCCGCGACCGCACGCTGGGCCGGGTCGGGCAGGAGCGCTGGGCCGCCCCTGCCGTTGCCGCCGGCGCCGGGCGCGACGAGCCGCGCGTAGGCGGCCAGCAGGCGGTTGCTGTTCTCCGGGACTGGGGTGGCGGAAGAGGAGGAGGAGGAGGAGGAGGCGATGGTGGTGGTGGAGCAGGCGCGGCTGGCAGGCCGAGCAAGCGGCGGGCGGGGCGCGATCGAGAGAGGAGGGGGAAGGGATGGCGCGTTTGTGGCCGTCTCGCGAGAGGCTTGCAGGAGCCGGCGTAGTAGCGCGAGGCGCGACCAGGCGCTCGAAGGAGAGGCCGACATGGCGAGCATGTGGGGTGGGGAGGGGCAGGTCTGATTTGAATTGGCGGAAGAGGCGAACGTCCCTTTAAAGCGCGCCGCCCGTTTGCTCGCCGCGGCGTCGCGCCTCTAAGACGGCATCGGACGCGTCCAAGAATTTCCAGCGTTGGGGTATTGCTCAGGGAGAGGGGGTCATTGCGCCCGCGCCTTTCACCGCACCGGCGCACTGCTGTCTCTCTGGGGATCCAAGCGACGACGGCAAACAAAAAGACGGCAACAAAAGCTTAAAAGCATGGTTTTGTGTCTCTAGGTAGAGGCGAGGAGGCGCTAAGGAGGAGCGTGGTGGTGGGTTCTCTCCTCAATGTCTAGGAGGAGGCGAGGAGGAGGCGCTCTTTCACAGCTCGCCGGTGATCTTCTTCTTGAGGTCGTCCACGTCCTTGACGAGCTCCTCGCGCGACGACTTGAACAGCAGGTAGCGGTAGACTGTTGTGATGTGCATTTGTTTGTTTTTTTGTTTGTTGTTTTTTGTGTTTGTTGTTTTGTTTGGGGGCGCGGACATGGGGGCGGGCGTGAGCGGCGCCGATGCAAGACACCTGTGCTCCCGATGTTCTCTTTCTCTTCCCTGTGACCAGCCCGACCACCTGTCGACAACACTCCCCCGATCTACCCACCAAACCAAGACGTGTACCCCAGCCCGACCAGCTCCATAAACTTAGGCAGCAGCGGGATGGCGTTGAGCGCGGTTACGAGGGTGGACGAGAACCACACGGCGAGGAAGGCGCCCGCCGAGTAGAGCACGAAGCCGGTCTTGTTCTCGACATTGTCCCACTGGGGTGATCGATCGGTCGCCGCGGGTGTGGGAGAGAGAGAGGCAAGAGGAGAGAGAGGGGGAGGGAGGCCGGGGGTGAGCGAGTGAGCGGCGGCGCGCGCGCTCGACGCAAAGGCATACTCCCCGCCGTAAGGAAGGGGGCCTGAGGGCGAAATCCGACCGGCGCGCGCGATCCAATTGCGTGCGAGGGGGGCCTTCCTTGCCCGAGCGGGCTCCATCAGGCAGGACGGGGCGTTCCTGCGTCGGGGGCGCGTTCAGGAAACCCCCACCGACCTGTCTGAACACACCCGCCCAATTTCCACCACAAACGCACCTTGTCCGACAGGTCCTTGACGAGCTTGTCGACGTCGGCCTCGGCCTCGGCGCGCACGACCACCGAGCGCTGCTGCTGCTCGGGCGCCTGTTTTCGTTTGGTTGCTTGGGCGTTTCGGGTGAGGAGAAAAAAATCTTTTGTCAACCTTGCGTTGCGTTTTTTCCTTCTTCTTGACAGGCTTGGGTTGGTCTCTCACCTGACGCAGGCGCAGGGCCGGGCGGACCACGACGGCGCGCAGGGGCGCGGCTGCGGAGCGGACCCCGGCCGCAGAGGTGGAGGCGCGGGCGGCGAGCATCCTGGTGATTGATGGGAGTTGGCCGCAGAGGCTCTTTCTCTCTCGGGAGCGCGCGAGTGTGTTTTGCGTCGAGCTGGTCCGGGAGCACGGGGGAGAGAAGAGATGTGAGTCGGAGTCGGCGATTAGCGCGATCGGAGAGCTTGAGGGGAAGAGAAAGAGAGTAGGGGGGGGCGAGCTCCGGCGTAGCCGAGATGGCGATGGCGATAGGATCGGGACGCCCGCCACTAACGGGGACGACCACCGCGTCGAGCCGCGGCCGCCGCCGCCGCTCCTGCTCGGCTGCTCGGCAGACGCCGACGGCGCCCCCGACGCCGACGACAACACGGCCGCCGACGCCCACGACAATGCGACCGACGACGCGGCCGACGCCGACGAATGCTGCGTCCAACTGCTGAGGGTGTCGGTCAGGCTGCAGCGGCGGTTGTGGGAGAAACGGACGGTTTGTGCGCGTGTTGTAACAAAACTCAGCTCGACTCGTAAAACAAAAAATGCGGAACAAGCGGCGTGGCGCCGAGGGCGCGCGTGGGGCCGCCGTTTTGGTTTATTTCTATTTCTTGAAAAACTCGTCGATTCGTTTCTGGCGCGGCGGGTTCAGCGGCCGCGGCGGCGACGCGCCGGCGGCACTCTGCACGGCGTCGGGTGGGTCGGGGGGCGGGCGCGCGTCCGTCGCCGCCGCCGCCGCGTCCCATCCGCGCTGGGCCGCGCTCTGGGCCCGCGCCGGCCCCGCCGTCGGCTCCCTCGCCGCCGCCGCCGCCCTCCCCCTCCTCCTCCTCTTCCTTCCCGCGGCCGCGCTTGCACGGCAGGGCGGCGGCGGCGGCGGCGGCAGCGGCGGCGGCGGCGGCGGCGGCGGCAGCGGCGGCGGCGACGGCGGGCCGGTTGCGCGCAGCAGCAGATGGGCCGCGCAAGGATGCGGTGCCGCCCTCGCCGCCGCCGCCGCCGCCGCCGCCGCCATTGCCGCCGCCGCCGCCTGCCCCCCTTCGCGGTCGTCCCGACCCGCCGCCGCCGTCGCCGCCGCGGCCTCGCCGAGCAGACGCACGATGCTCGGAGAGCAAGGGACCGTCAGGAGCTCGCGCAGCTCGGCCGCGACGGCGACCTCCTTCTCGTCGTCAATCCATCTGCGCGCCAGCAACTCCCCAAAACGCAACCCCCCTTCTTGCGCCGGTAGTCGGCGCGCAGGCGCTCGAGCTCGCGCTGCACGCACGAGGCCGAGGCCACGCGCGCGCGTCGACGGCGACACAGCTTCCGTCGTTTACATCTGCGATTCTGCACCGACGGCGACAGCGACAAAGCGCGCCGTCACCGACATGCTCGGCGACAGGCTCTCGGTGTAGTGCGCCCACTCGGGCGGGAAAAACACCGCGTCGCCGGGCTCGAGCACGACCTCGACCGCGCTCAGGCGCGAGCGGAGGGAACGCAGGGAGTCGCGGGCGCCGCCGCCGCCCCCTCCCGCGCCCGCCGCTCGCTCCTCCTCCGCCGCCGCCAAGTTGACCCTCGCGCGCCGCCTCAGCAGGTGCTGCTCCGGGTAGGGGTGGAGGCACTCGAGCGTGTCCGGGTCGAACAGGAGCATGCGCTTGCGCCCGACCGCCTGGACCAGGAGCGAGGCGTCGCGATCGAAATGCGTTGGGCTGACGCTGCCCCGCGCGCTCGCCCACAGCCGCGGCGCTTGTGCAACGCGAATGGCGGCGGCGCCGTCGCCCGACGCGGCCGACGACGACGACAGGAGCGTGAGGAGCTCTTGCAGGCCTTGCTGCACGTCGGCGCGCATGGGGTGCGCCTCTGGCAGCTCGGCCTGCAGGTAGAGGTAAGGCCGGCCCCACGACGGGGGCAGGCGCGCGAGGGCGGCGGCGGCTGGGGCGCCCGCGCTCGTCCCCGTCGTCGTCGGCGCCTGTCGCAGCAGCATCGCGCGCACAAACTCGGACGCCGACAGGTCGTCGACCTCGAGGCTGGGCGCGGCGGCGGGCCCGCGAGCCGCGACGAGCAGGTCGCGCAGGGCCGGCTCGCAAAAGGGAAAGGCGAGCGAGGGCGCGGCGCGCGCCTTGCCCCGGAGGCCGCCGCCGCCGCCTCCCTCGCGCAGCAGGGACCAAAAGCTCCAGCGGCGCGTGGCGGGCCAGTCCTTTGCAAGCCCGCGAAGCAGCACGGGCTGCGGCGGCAGGGCCGCGCCCGACGACGAAGCGGGCAGCATCAGGGCGGCGGCCAGGGCGGCGGGCAAGCCCTCGCCCCCCGCCGCCGCCCCCCAGTCAAAGTGCAGGCGCGGGGGGCCCGAGATGCGCACGTACACGGGCGGCGGGTCGCAGCCGACCATCAGCAAGGAGCGCTCGCCCAAGGGCGCGATGTTGTCGGGGCTGCGGGCGTCGTCGGCGTCGACGTCGGCGGCGGCGGCGTCGTCGTCGTCGGCGGCTTTTTCGAAGGACCACGGCCACCAGCCCTCCTTCGCTCGCCTCTTCCCCCGCGGCTGCAAGCGAGGGCCGGCCCCCTGGCACCTAGCGGGCTCGTGCCGCGTCAGCCACCCGGGCGCCTCGCTCAGCATGGCCGCGAGGAAGGCCGCGTCCAGCGCGCCCGCCAGGCGCTCGGCGTGGGCGCAAGACGCCTCGGCCAGCGCGTCGGCTCCCAGAGCGTCGCCGCCCCCGCCCGGCGCCAGCAGCGCGACGTAGAGCCGCAGCGCCTCGTCCACGGCGTCCGCCACGCGCGCCGATAGCGGGCAGGCGCCCGACTCGGCGGCGGCGCGCGTCAGAGCGGCGCAGTGGTAAAGATCGCGCGTCCAGCGGCGGCCGGGCGCGGCCGGCCTCGCGGAGCAAAACTGCAGCTCGAGCGCGGCCCTCACGCAGCGTTTGAGCGCCCAGCGCGCCGCCGCGCGGGGCGACGGGCCGCCCGCGAAAACGGGGGCGGCGGACGCGGCGGCGGACGCGGCGCCGTCGTCATCCTTGGCCGCGGCCGCTCCTCGAGCGGCGGCGACGGCGCGCCGGACGTCGGCGGCGACGGTCGCGAGCAGCAGCGGGGCGGGCGGCAGGCGCGCGACGTCCGGGAGCAGGACGGGCAGGTCCAGCGCGGGCGGGGCGCCGTCGCCCGACGGCAGGAGTGCCACCGCGCCCGTCGCCAGCTCAAAGGCGAGCGCGCGCGGCAGGACGCGCCGCACGAGCGAGGGCGGCAGGGCGCCGCCCGATCGCGCCGCCGCCGCCGACGCCTCGGAGCACGCGTCCTCCAGCAGGCGCGCGTCGCGCGGCGACACGACGTTCACGCGCAGCTCGACCTTGGACGCGAGCGCGAGACCGGCGGCCACCGCGGCGCGCGCATTGCCGTCGCCGCCGCCGCCGCCGCCGCCGCTGCCCGCCCGCGTGCTCTCGGCGAGCGCCGCCGCGGCCGCGCGCTCGATCGCCCGCGGGTCGTGTTTGGCGGCGGCGACGAGGACGACCAAGTCCACGTCCGAGACGCCCTCGATAAAGAGGCCGCGCGCCACGGACCCGCGCAGGTAGATGCCGAGCAGGCGGCCGCCCGGCGTTGCCGCCACGGTCGCTCGGACCGCTCCTGCGGCCGCTGCCACGAGCGGGCGCAGGCGACGATCGACAGACTCCAACGACAAGCCGGCGCACCGCGGCACCAGGCCTAGGTCGTCGAGCGGGGGCGGGGGAGGCGCGATCGGGCGCACGAGAGGAATATGAGGTGGGGCGGTTGGCCAGAGGTCGGGAGCAGAGGTGGTGGCGGTCGCGCGGATAGGAAGTCCTGCTCTCCTCCGTTTGGTCCGGAACGACGATGCGTGATGCGGCGCGAGGCCTGGGGGCCGCGCGCGCAGCGCGTGGGACATGATTGCCGCCGATATGTGCGTGCGTGTTGCGACGCGATCGGGAGCGACAACAGACCGCTTCTTCCCACGCCGAGCGAGAGCGAGCGAGCGTCTTTCTTTTCGCTGCGCAGCCGTCCCGTCGTCCGGACAAAAACTGCGACACCTCGTCGTTTCTTTACACATCGCTCTGGCAAGATGGCGGTGCACATGCACACGCCTTCTCCGTCACAAGAAACAGAGAGAGCGTGTGACACACGCACGCCCTCCCTCTTTCCCCCTCTTTCTACTTGAGCGGGATGAAGCGCGACGAGTGCGTGGCGCCGATGCCCGGGCGCCCGTGCTTGACCGGCTTGTAGCTGATGGAGAACTCGGCCAGGTAGTGGCCGACCATCTCGGGCCGGACCTCGACCTGGTTGAACGTCTTGCCGTTGTACACGCCGACCACGGACCCGATCATCTCGGGCACGACGATCATGTTGCGCAGGTGCGTGCGCACGGCCTCGGGCCGCTCGCCCTGCGAGCTGTCCTTCTTGGCCTTGCGCAGCTTCTTGATGAGCGCGAGGGGCTTCTGGCCGAGGCCGCGGTTGAAGCGGCGGCGCGCGCGCGCGTGCAGGAGCGCGACCAGGGCGTCGCTCTTGAGCTCGAGCAGCTGCTCGAGGTCGACGCCGCGGTACGAGTAGCGGCGGAACGTGCGCTTCTTGGGCTCGGCCGCGGCGGCGGCGGCGGCGGCGTCGGCCATGGTTGCTTTTCTTGCTTCCTGTATTTTTGTTGGATGCGAGGACGGAGAGGTTATGGTGGTGGTGGTGGTGGTGGTAGGTAAGGGCGAGGGGGGGGGGCTTGGTGTGAGCGGGTTGTTCGCGTTGACGGCACAAAGGGGTGTGATCGGCGACGGCGAGGCGAGGGCCTCAGCCGTCGGCGGCGTCGGCGTCGGCGGCGGCAGCGGCGCGTGCTGGCGGACCTCTCTCTCTGTGTCTGGGGAGACGCCCGCTCTCCGGCAGGCGTGCCCCAGACAGACGCCGGGCAAGCGCGAGCGGACGCGCTGCGCGCGTCGCCTCCTCGCTCGCGCGATCGCCCCCCCGGCGGAGAAAAGTGGCCTCTGCTGCTGCTCTTGCCCCCGCTCCTTTCGCCCCGCCAAGCGCTCTCCCTGAGAGAGCCCGGCGCCGCGACTAGAGCGTCGCCGCCTCCATGATCCGATCGCAGGGTGCTATAATACCACGCAGCGGCGCCGCGGAGCAAGCGATCGCGTGTGGAAAAGAGGGGGGCGGGAGAGGAGAGAAGGGAGGGGCCCGCCACTCGCCCGCCACGCCTCCTCGAGCGAGGAGGCGCCCGGACGGCGAAAGGCGCCACCACTGCGCATCAAACGGCCCATCGTAGCCACGCCGACGATCGCAGAGGGGGGCGATCGAGGCGGCGCGCTCGGGAGGAGAGAGAGAGAAAGGGAGGGGACGGCGCAAAAAAATAGAGTTCTCTCGCTGCGCGCTGCAGCCTTTGCGCGTCCGGGGACAAGGGGAACCAGACCGACCTTGCACGGGAGGGAGCCGACTGAAAAGGACCAAGCGGTGATGAAAGAGGAAGAGAGCGAGCGAGTGCATGATCGCGGCGCCTTTGTTGCTCGTTGCTGCTGCCGTCGGCGCCGGTTCGTCGGACACGGTCGGCGGCGCCGTTGCCCGCTCGCCGCGCCGCTCTCCCTCCCTCTCGCTTCAAAGGGCAAACGCGAGCACAGGCCCACCCTTTTCTCCCCACCCACCAAAGCCTCACAGCCGCCGCAACGCCGCCCGCCGCTCCGTCTCGAGCGCGACGCCCTCGGCCACCGTGAACGCCGGCCTCCTCGTCGGCCGCCGCGCCTCGTCGCCTGGTGAAGCGGCGACGAAAAACACGCGCGCCGCGCGTGCAGCGGCCTCGCTCCTAAGCGCCTCCGCGGCGCGGCGCGTGGCCAGGAAGCGCGCGACGCCCCGCTCGCCCGCCGCCTTGGCCGCGGCGGCTGCCGCGGTGGCCGGCGGGGCGCTGGCCGCCGCCGCCGCCGCCGCCGCTGGCCTCGCTGCTGCTGCCGCGCCCGCCGCCTTGCTGCTGCTACTGCAGCGGGGCCAAAACGTGCAGTCGGCGGTGAGTCCCTCCGCCTCGAGTCGCCGCCGCGCGCTGGCCTCGATCGCGCGCGCCCTGTTGAGCTCCAGGTAGGACGCGCGGGGCGGCGGCGGCGGCGGCGGCGCGGGGGGCCCCGCCTGCCACGTGCGGCGGGATGCTGTGGTGTCGGGCGCAAAAGAGCACTCGGCCATCCGCGCCGCCTCGAGCCCGGCGGCCGTGGCGCGCAGGCGGTGCTTCATGGCCTGGGTCGGGTCGGCGGGCGTGGCGGGCCGCGCGGCCGTGGTGGCGGCCGCGGCGGCGGCAAAGGCCGTCGCCGCGGCGGCCGTGGCCGCCGCCGCCGCGGCCGCCGCCGCATACGCGGCCGCGGAGGTCGCTCGTGTCGTGTCGGCGAGGCTGGGCGAGGAGGCGGGGGCGGTGGTGGTGGTGCCGCCGCTGTTGTTGTTGTTGCCGCTGCTACTGTTGTTGGCGTCGTCGTCGTCGTCGTCGTTGTCGTCGTCGTCGTCGTCAACGTCTTCGCCGCCGCCTCTGTCCTCGTTGTCGCCGCCGTCTTGGCCCTCGTCCTCCTCCCCAAAGGGCGTCGACGGTCGGCTCTTCCCGCGCGCGGCCGCCTCGAGGCGCTCGAGCGCCCGCAGTTGCCGTCGCTCCTCGGCGCTCCCGCGCAAGTGGTGGTGTTGCTCGGCGTCCAGCAGGAGTTCCTCGTCGTCCATTTTTGGAAAGGGAGGGGTGGCGGCGGGGTCGGGCGTTTTATTTTTGACTTTTTCGTGGTTTTTGCGGTCGTTCGTGGCTCTCCGAGTAACGAGCGGGGCCTATCTGTCTCTCGAGGGTTTATCGTGGATCCAGTGCGGTCGAGACCAAGGACAAGGTGGGATGAGGGATGCGTGGCCTGGTCGGGAGCAGCGGCTTGCCGTTTATGCGAAAACGAGGCGAGGCACGCCGACGGCGCTCCCGTCTACAGGGGGTCTTTTTGACACCGCCCATTTCAGACAAGACAACGACGCCTGACACACGTCCTCCATTGACGGCCAAATCGCTGCCTGACAACCAGCTCTGCTTTCTATTGCGCGCGTGCGCAGAGAGAAACACCCTTGCCCCCACCCCCAGACGCAGCGACAAGAACGCGCGAGAGCGCGCGCGCGCCGTTGCTAAAAAGCAGGGCAACCAAGCCCGCCGTGTCGGCTTGTCCCCGCACACACAGCAGCAAAACCAGAGGACCTGAGCAAAAGGCAGCAAAGGAGCGGGGGATGGCGGACGCGGGCGCCGACGGCGGCGGCGCGCCCGCCGGCGGCGACGGCGCCAGCGAACAGCAACCGCCGCCGCCGCCGCCGCCGAGCGCCGAGCCCGTCCCGCGCATCTTCACGGTCGCCGACCGAAAGGTGTATGTCGAGGACGCCAACCGCCCGCCGCCCGTCTACGTGCTGATGCGGCGCTGGATGGTCAACGACCCGGACGCGGGGACCGAGGCCGCGCAGGAGGCGCGGCAGGCGGCGACCGAGCTGGCGGCGGCGGCGGCGGCGGCCAAGGCGGTTGCGGCTGCGGCGGCGGCGGCGAACGGCGGCGCGGGGCGGCGAGCGCGCGGGGGCGGCGGCGGCGGCGGCGGTGCTTCGGGGGCTCCAGCAGACGCAGCAGCAGCAGCAGCAGCAGGTGGAGGTGGTGGAGGCGGCCAGGGCAGCGCCGCCGCCCTGGCCGCGGCCGCGGCAGAAGCAGCGGCGGCGGCAGAGGCGGCCGCGGCCAAGGCGGACGTGGCCGAAGCAGCGGCGGCCGCCGAGACCGACGCCGACCCGGACGACGGCGCCGCCGCCGACGGCCGCTCGCTCCTGCCTCTCCCCGCGGGCTTTTCCGAGCCGCCGCTCCCGGTCCCCCCGCCCGCCCCGCGGTACGCCGAGGATCCCGCCGCCGCCGCCGCCGCCGACGGCCGCCCGCACGACCTGGCCGCCGCGCGCGCCGCCCTGATGCGCCACTGGCGCCGCGTGCGCGCGCACGAGCGCGGCGCCTACGCGCAGCGGGCCGAGCGCGCGCGGCGGCGGCTCGAGGCGCGGATCGGGGCGCTGGCGGCGGCGCGGTCGGTCAATGGGGGGAATGGTGGCGACGGCAAGGGCGGCGAATGACGCCGGCGGGGCTCGTGGCGGGCCCGCCCCAGCTCCTGGCCGAGGGAGGGGAGGGGAGGGCGACGGCGCTCCCTACATTTTGTTGGAAAAAAACTTCCCAAAGTGGGACCGTTTCCCTTGCTCTAATTCACCTCGTAGTTGCACAATACGCTCAGACACAGACACCACGGCCGAACCTCCCTATCGATCCGCGGGCCGCCGGCAAATGTAGCAAAAGTGCGCGCTGTGCAGCGCCGACAGGCGCTCCATGAGCGCGTCGTCCTTTGGGCTCAGCGGGCCAAAGATAGCTGGCGCGGGCGGCCGGTCGTCCTCCTCTGCGCCCTCGTCGTCAGCGCCGTCCTCTTTGTCGCCCGCCTCGCCCCCCTGCTCGTCGCCGCCGTCGCTGCTTGTCGCCGCCGGCTCCTCTGCCCTTTCCGTCGTCGTCGGGGGCGCGGGCGGAGGCGGCAGCGGGGGCCGCCCGACCGCGGCCTCGGCGTCCTCGCGCAGGTGCTGCTTAACTATCACGTAGATGCTCACGTCGTTCGGCCCCCAGGGCAGCTGACGCCCGCCGTAAGGGCCCTTGGGAGCGCCGGCGCCGCGATCGCCCCCCTTTGCGTCATCCTCGCTCTTTGCCTGCTCCCGCTCCTCCTCCGCCGCCGCCGTCTCTTTGTTTCCCACCTCGCCGTTGCCCTCTTTCGCCTCCTTCTCGCCGCCGCCCTCCTCTTCACTCTCGCCCTCCTCTTCACTCTCGCCCTCCGTCTGCGTGTAATCGTCCGGCAGCAGGTGCCCGAGCCGCCGCTCGGGCGCGCCGTACGTAACCAGCAGGAACGCGCCGCCCCGCCGCAGCACGCGCGCCGCCTCGGACACCAGGGCCTTGGCCTTGTCGGCGGCGCCGCACCCGCAGAGCAGCGCGTCCAGCGTGCCCTTGTCGACCACCGCGTCGAACGAGCCGTCCTCCGCGGTGAAGCGGCGGAACAAGTCGCCGCCGTCCGTTGCCTCCGCCGCCGCCGCCGCCGCCTCCCGCCCTCCTCCTCCTCCTCCCTGCCCCTGCCTCGGCCGCATGTCGCACGCGTCCCCGACCTCATACGCCACGCCCCTGTCGCGCAGGTGCGCGTGCAGCCCGCGCATGTGCTCGACGCAGACGCGACTTATATCGACGTTGGTCACGGCCCCCTCGTGCCCGCCGGCGACGAGCAAGTCGGCGGCCAGCTCGCTGGTGCCGACGCCGATCTGGAGGATCGATCCCTCGAGATTCCCGGCGACGGCGGCGTCGACGATGGGCTTCATCGATCCGTAGTCCTGGTACCACTCGAACTCGCCCGGGTCGCCGCTGTAGCGCTGATCCCAATACTTTGCCGAGTCGTACTGAGTTGGGATTGTTTTTCTTCGGGGGAGCGGGCGAGGGGTGAGCGCGGAGTCTTTTGGCGGCGCCGAGCAGCGGCGGCGCGTGACGGCAGCGTGTGCAGTGCGCTCGCGAGCGATCGCCTCGGCTGTACGAGACGTACCTGCGGCAGGGTCAGCTCCGGCTCGAGTTCCTCGTCAGGAGGATCGGGCATGCGCATGTTGGGGTCGGACGCGTGACGCGGGGGGGAGACGATGGGCGAGGGGGCGTGTCGTCGCGGTGCGTGAAGCCCGTCGATCCGTTGCAGGGCTATTGGCGCGCGTGTGTCGTCAAACACAGAGAGGGTTCGCACTAGCGTAAAGCAGGATGTGTTGTTTGCAACGGATCAACGAGAGAACAGAAGCTGGTTAGCTCCCCAGCTTCAAGAGAAGAAAACTGTACACGCGCGCGGCGTCGGGACGACGACGACGAGGGGGCACCCGGCGACGCCTGATCACCGCCCCTCCTTCTCTCTCTCTCCTAAACCCTCCCGACGGGCTGGCGTGCCGCCTGGGGCGCCGGCCCGACCACAAACGACGAAGCAGACGACGGCCCGTCCGCCCCGAACGGGTCCACGTACGACGGGTCGGGCCCTTCGCCCGTGTAGGCGCCGTCGACCGTGCGGCCCGTGACGCCGCGCCGCAGGCCGCCCAGCAGCCGCGGCCAGTCGCGCGGCTGGTCGGCGCCCGCGACGCCCTCGGCGGCCAGCGCCTCTGCGCTCGCCTCCTGCGTCCAAGGCTGCGAGAATGGGACTTCCGACTTGATCTCGAATGTGACGTCGCGCAGGGCGCCGGAGCCGCCGCCGCCCGACGGCAGCAGCAGCTGCACGCACAGCTCGGCCACGTCGTCGCGCCCGATCTTGCCCTTGAGCACGTCGCCCTGCCCGGCCTGCACGGGCATGCCGCGCGGCTCCTCGGTCAGCGCGCACGGCCGGACCACCGCAAAGGGCAGCCCGCTCGCGCGGATCGCCTGCTCCCCCGCCAGCTTGTACGTCAGCAGCCCCCCCAGCGCGTCGTTGAGCTTGACGGCGGGCGGCTCCTTGTCCACGTCGATGCCCGGGCGGTCGGGGCGGGTCACGCCCGCGGACGAGACGTGCACGACGCGCGCGCCGGCGTCGGCGCTCGCGGTCGAGGTGTAGGCGCGCATCGAGGCGATCGGCAGCTCGAAGGCGCCCTCGCGGAACTCGGGGCTGAGCTCGCCGTCGTACTCGAATTTGGAGAGCATGAGCTGGACGGAAGTGATTGGCTGGGTGGACGGGTCGAAGGCGGGCTTGTCGGCCAGGCGGCGCGCGCGGAAGACGGGCGCGAACGACGCAAACGGCAGGCGCACGGTCGTCCAGCCGTCGCCGCCCGCGCCCGCGCGCGCCTCTGTCGCCACGAACGAGCAGCAGTACCCGACCCCGTCCCAAGGCGCGTCGGGGCGCAAGATGGCCTTGTACCGCTGCCCGTCGCCGCGCACCAGCAGCTCTACGCCGTCGTATGCCGACACGTCGCAGGGCGGCTCAAAGTTGCGCGACCGCACGCTCGCGAACCCGCCGTTGTTGGCGGTGGAGACGAGGCCGCGGAAGACGGCGGCCGGGCGCGCGGCGGCGCCCGGGCCCGCGCCCGGGACGGAGGGCGACAGAAGGGCGAGCGAGCTCTCGCTCACGCCGCCCATCACGATGTCGTCCAGGGCGCCCCAGCGCTCGCGCAGGCGGGCGGCCGCGTCCGGCCCCTCGGCGTCCAGCAGCGGCAGGCCCCCGGCGCCGCCCACCAGCGGCGCGACGCGCTCCAGCAACGCCTGCATTCCTCGAAGCTCGACGTCGACGGGCGCGTCCGAGGCGATCTCCGGGTCGAAAAACGCGATGCCCTGCATGTACTTGCTGCGGCGCTCGTCGTCGCCCTCCTTGGGCTGCACGACGGTCGACGCGCATGACACGACACGGCGCACGCCCGCGAAGCCCGCGGGCGCCAGGGTGGCCGGCTGGGTGAGGTCGGCCGGCAGGAGCTCGAGCGACGCGCCGGGCGCCGACGGCAGGCCGTCGAGCAGCCGCCGGGCCTTCGGCACGTCGCGCACAAGCGCGCGCACGCGGGCGCCGCGCGCCAGCAGCAGGGAGACGACGCGGCGGCCGACGCCGCCCGTGGCGCCCGTGACGAGGGTGACGCCCGGGAGGAGAGAGGAGGGGGGCCGCTCGGCCGTGCGGTCGATCAGGGTGATGAGGGCAGCGGCCGACGCCGACGGGGTTGCGGCGCCGGACGCGCCGGACGCGGCGGACGGAGCCCGGCCGCCCTCGGCGTTGCCGCCGCCAAACATGCGCTGCAGAAAGCCCGAGACGGCGCGCGCGGGGTCGTTGAAGAAGACGACGGTGCGCGCGAAGCGCCCAAGGTCCCAGGGCTGGCGGTCGCCCCCTGCGTTGGTTTGTTGGGTTGTTGTTGGTCGTTGAATTTTGGTTTTGGCGGCGAGGGAGGGGCGGGCGAGCACGAGCGCATGAGCGGGCGACCTCGCCGGTCGGGGGGAGTTGTCGGCGACGGCGGGCCACAAACGGGTGGAACGCACCTTTCCCGGCCGCGCGCGGGACGACGGCCAGCGTGCGGCCGCGGCGGGGGTACACGCGGCCGGCCGCCGCCTTGGCACGCAGGGCGCCGGGCCTCGAGGACGCGATCATCACTAGTCGGAGGTGTGATTCGTGGTGTTGGAGAAGGGGGGGGGAGCGTGTGGAACTTCCACAGTGGAAGCAGGACGAGAAAGTGGTAGCAGCTGTGAATGATGGCCGGGTGTCTGACTGCTGCGAGATGACTGCTGTTGACCAATGAACGCGGCGGGGGGCCATGTACGTCACTTACATGAGGAAAATCGCCGGCGACTGACGAACGGCGCGGCGCAACGAGCGTTGCGCTTGGCAAGCGCCGCTTGCCGCTTCCTTCAAGTCTCAATGCCCCAACAGCTCTTGCTTGTGTGCCAACACGCGTTACACACCTGTTTCCACACTGACGATCGACGCTTGAAAAGCCGACGCGGGCGGCACCCCGAAACGAAACTCCGAAAGACGACGGTTGAGAGGGAAACCGACGCACACGGCAGAAAAACCGACCCGCCTTCATTTCTCCTCGCCGCCCCGCAGGCGAGCGGGCCATTCGGGTGTCTCGACAGCCATAACAAGCGATCCACTGATCCTTCTTGGGCTGAGCAATCCCCACTCGCATTGCGGAAGCACAAGCGAAAACGCGATGGCCCCCAAGGGCAAACAGGGCGGACGAGGGGACAAGGACGCGCCCGACAACCTGACGCGCGAGCAGCAGGCGGCGCTCGCGGAGCAGGAGCGTCTGACCCTGAAGGCGTACGAGAACAAGGTACGGGCTTGATGGTGTTTTGTTTTGTATCCGTTGGCGCGCTCGTCGATCATCTGTCGCGTCGTCGTTCGCCGTCGTCGTCTCACTCGCTCTTTCCCCCAAACGCGCAAAACGCAAAACGCACGATCGTTAGGTGATCGCCAAGGCCCCCCCGCTCAACAACCTCGAGCCGCTGAGGATCGCCGACGGTGAGTGCAAGCGCAAGAGGCACAACGGCCGCTCTCGTCGCAGGATTCAATTACCCGTCTCGTCTCCGTCGGTCTCCGTCGTCGCACCAACCGCCGCCGCCGCCCTCTCTCTCTCTCTCTCAAAACACGGAACACGCAAAAACAAACAAAAACAAAAATCCAAGCCGTCGTCCGCTGCCACGGCGCCGACATCGTGAAGAAGGGGCTCGCGCGCCGCAACCGCTACCTCCTTCTGCTCAACTGCCGCCTCGCCCCCTCGGCCGCGGGCCGCCTCGGCACCCTCGCGCAGCTCGACACGCGCAACCCTGTCTTATATCTCGATTTCCCCTGCGGCGGGCGCCTCAAGCTGCTGGGGACGCTCGTCTTTCCGAGCAACAAGTACATGTCGCTGCGCCTGCCGGCGGCCGCGGGCCCCGGGCACGCGTCGGGGTCGGCCCCGGGCGGGCACCAGCCCCGGCCCGTGCAGTGCGACGACGTGTTCGAGTCGATCGTGGTGTTCTCAGAGGCGCGGTGGGTCGGGCGCGCGGACGAGAACCCGGACGAGGCGGCGCTGCCGCTTCCGGCGCACCTGACGGCGGCGGCGGCGGCGCCCGAGCCCTCCGAGGCCGGCGAGGACGGCGGCGCGCCCGCGCCCGCGCCGCGCTTGCCGGACTACGCGTTCGGCGCGGCGGCGGCGCCGCCCCGGCGGCCTGGAGCTGGCGGCGGCGGCGACGGCGGCGGCGGCACGCAGGCGGCGCCGGCGTCCGAGGAGGGCGGCGGCGGCGGCGGCGGCGGCACCTCCGAGGGGGCCTCGCGCGAGGGGACGCCCGGGCCGGGCGGCGGGCGGCGGCCGCGGCGCGCGGCGGCGGTCAAGCGCCCGCGCTACGTTGACGGCGACGACGACGCCGGCGTGGACGACGACCTGTTTGACGAGGACGACGAGGGCGGCGGCGGCAGCGACGAGGGAGGCGGCGGGGGCGGGGGTGGCGGGCGCCGCAAGCGCGGCCGCAGCACGGGCGGCGGCGGGGCCGGCGGCGAGGCGTTTGTTCGGCTGTCGCAGCGGGCGCCTTCCGGGTCGCTCAAGCCGCTGTCGCGCGCGCCCTCCTCTGGGGCGCGCGCGTCTGCTGATCCGTCCGACGAGGCCGCCGCCGCCGCTGCTGCTGCTGCTGGTGCTGGTGTCGGCGCGGGAGCAGGAGCGGCAGGGGCGACGCCGGCGCCGGGGGCAGGAGCAGCGGCGGGCGCGCGCAAGCCGCCGCTGCCGCCGCCGCCGCCGTCGTCGCAGCAGCAGCCGTCGCAGCGCCGCGGCTCGCAGGCCAAGCCCGAGGCGGAGGACAAGGCCATACCGGTCGTGGTGCTGGGCGGCGACAGCAGCGACGATGACGACGACGCCCCGCTGATCGCGCGCGCCCGCGGCCGCGGTAGCGGCAGGAGCGGCGAGGCGGCGGCGGCGGCAGGAGCTGGAGGAGGCGGGGGCGAGCCGCGGCGTCCGGCGCGGGAGCCGGCGGCGGCCGAGGCGCCCGCGGTCCTGATTCTCGACGACGACGACGACGACGACCACGACGACTAGATGGCAACGACGAGGTTTCCGCGCAGCGCATGTTTAAAAAAAAGAGTGCTTCTAGGAGATCTAGATTCCGAGCGGTAACCGTCCGCGAAGGGGAACAAAAAGCAGAAAAAAAGAGAAGAAAAAAAGATCAAGCCCTCGCACCGCCGCCGCCCCTCCTCTTCTTCGGCCTGAGCACCAATTGCCCGCACGTTCCCGTCCCGGGCCCCTGCGCCACGGCCTCCCCGGCGGGCCGCCGCGCGTCGAACACCAGGCTCCCCCGCACAAAGGTCTCCAGCACGCGCCCCTGCAACGAGGCGCGCCCCGCGTCCCTGCCGCCGCCGCCGCCGCCGCCGCCGCCGCTGCCGCCGCCGCTGCCGCCGCCGCTTAGGTAGGGCGAGGTGTCGGCGCCGTGCTTGTGGCGGTTTGCCGCGGCCGTCGTGTCGGCCTGCGCCTCCGGGTCCCAAATCACCACGTCGGCGTCCAGGCCGGGGACCAGCGCTCCCTTGCGGGCGGCCAGGCCCGCCAGCGCCGCGGGCGCGGCGCTAAGCAGCCGCGCCATGGCCGCCAGGCCGAGGCCGCCGCTGCCCGCCGCCGCCGCCGCCGCACCGGCACCGCCCTCTCCGCCACCGCCGCCCTCTCCGCCTCCGCCGCCGCCGCCCTCGCTGCGCAGCGCCGTCCACGTGGCCGGCAGCAGGTACTGCAGGCCGCTGATGCCCCCCCACGCCGAGATGAAGTCGCCCGTGTCGGCCGCCTTGAGCGACCTGGGCGCGGGCGAGTGGTCCGACGCGACCAGGTCGACGACCCCCGACGCGACCGCGTCGCGCAGAGCCATGCGGTTGGCGCGCGAGCGGAGCGGCGGCGCGCACTTGAAGCGCGTGTCGCCCTCGCGCACGTGCGACGCGTCGAACAAGAGGTAGTGCGGGCAGGTCTCGACCGACAGGGCCGGGAGGCGGCGCTTGGCGGCGGCGAGGGCGGGCACGGACGAGGCGTCGCCCAGGTGCACGACGTGCAGGCGGAAGCCGCGGGGGTAAGGGGGGGAGGTGGCAAGGGGGGCGCCGGCGAGAGGCGCCCCGCCGCCGCCGCCGCCGCCGCCTCGCGCCGTCCCACCGGCGGCCGCCGCCGCCGCCGCCGCTTTTTCCGCAGCGGCGGCCTGGTGCGCGTCGGCCAGCGCGGATATGAGGGCGCCGATGGCGTCGCGCTCAAAGCTGGCGGGACGGGTCGCCAGGTAGGTCGCGTACTCGCGCCTGCGCTTGTCGCCCGGCGCCGCCGGCGGCGCGACGGGCGCGTCGGCGCCCTCGCGCGCGGCCGGCGCCGCCCCCTCCTCCCCCTCCTGCTCCACCAGCTCCGCGTGCACCAGGTACGGCGCCCCGAGCCGCATGAGCGTCGGCAGCGCCGCCCGCACGTCCGACACGGACACGTGCGCAAAGTCGCCGATGCCCGAGGGGCACATGAACGACTTGAAGCCGAGCGCCCCTGCGTCCAGCATCGCCCCGAGTGCGGCGCCGTCGCGCGCGTTTTTGGGAACGAGGCCGCCCCACAGCGCGACGTCCACCCGCGGTCCCGCGGCCTCGATCGCTCGGATCTTGTCGGCCAGCAGGGCCGCGGTGACGGCCGCGGGCGCCGAGTTGAGCGGCATGTCGACCACAGTGGTGACGCCTCCGGCGGCGGCGGCGGCGGTGCCCGTGGCCACCCCTTCCCACTCTTCTCGACCCGGCTCGTTGAGGTGCGCGTGCACGTCGACGACGCCCGGGGAGATGGCGCTGTAGCCGTAGTCGCGGACGGGCAGGGGCGCGAACAGGCTGGCGAGGGCCTGCAGCGAAAAGGGCGTTGCGGCGGGGCGGGGGGCCTCGTCGCCGCCGCCCTGCGTCGCCGCCGCGCGGCCGAGGCCCAGCAGCGACAGCAGCGGCGCCGCCGCCCGCACGGCCAGCGGCTGCAGCGCCTCGGCGTTGGGGCCGACGGCCGCGATCTTGCCCTTGCTGATCAGCAGGGCGCCCGGGCGCGCGCCGTCCGGGAAGACGACGCGGCTGCTGGCCAGGATGAAGGACGGCTCGCCGAGCAGGCCGCACCACCGCGCGCCGCCGCCCGCCTGTCGCTGCTGCTGCTGCTGTGACGGCGGCGAGGCCGCGGCGGCCAAGCCGGGCAGCGCCTCGGCCAGGCCCAGGCCGACGGTCACGTCGCCCACGAAGCGCGCGACGGGCTCGGGAAAGGGGATCTCGCCGCCCGAGCTGACGCGGTGGTACAGGGCGCCGGCCGCGGCCACGTTGGCCAGCAGGATGAACAAGGCGCGGGCGGCGGCGCTCGGTTGGCTCGAGGACCCTGCCGGCGTCGGCGTCGCCGCGGGCGGCACCGGCGGGCGCGCTCGTGATGGGGTGCCCTTTTTCGCGCTGCGCGGCGGCATTGTGCTTGGGGCGAGCGACGTGTGAGGGGATTGACTGTGGCGCTCGCACGCGCGTGTGCGCTCGTGTCTAGCTGTGCTGGACGCGCGGCACGCCAATGCCCCGTGATTCAAAAAATGGGGGCCAATCAACTTGATTGAATCAAGGACGAATGAACGAGGATCGAGTGCAGCGCAAGAGTCACAAGAGGCTCGAGATGATCGATGAGTAGACTGCGATGGAAGTAGCGTGGAGTGAGGCGTTTGGGCGACGGGAGGGAACTTTTGCTCCACGCACGTGAAGCTTGAGGAGAAAAAGAGATCCGCGCTCCTCTTTCTTGACACGTATAGACACGCGCACGTAATGTAATCCCGCTACTCTCGACCACCCCTTTCAAGCCAGGCTCGTTCAGAGCATCACCGCGAGCGTTCCAACAAGTACCACTACGAAGACTTTTGCACGCGATCGCGCGCGTCCCTCTCTCCCACGCGCGAGTGGGGTCGCCGGACCATCACCCCAAGGTCGTGCGCGCGCGAAAGAGCGCACGTGCGCGCGCCACACACGCTGCCGAGATGGGAAACTACCTCTCGGGAGGGAGCAGGTCTGTCCCCTGAGCGCCGACGCCGCCCTCTCCTCGCGCGGCGCGCGCTCGCTCGCCGTCGTCTCTGTCTCGTGAGCGCTTCGCGCCCTCCGCTCACCCTCCCCCGCCTTTTTCCTCACCCTCAACAACTCCCAACAGCGGCGTCATCACGGACGGGGACCGCGCTCTCTTGTCGCTCAAGGCGCAGCGCAAGAAGCTCGAGGATCAGATGAAGCTGGTGCGTTTCTGGTTTGGGGGGGCGGGGCGCTGGGCCGCTGTCGCCGCCGCCGCCGCCAACGCTGACGCGTGATCTGCTGCAAACAGTCCTGCCTCTCTTCAGAGCGACTACCCTCCAGTCGCTCCACCCTCCCAGCCAACGAAATCGCTATTTCCTCAACACCTCCCAAAACATGTCAAACAAAACAAAACAACCTCAACAGCTCGAGCTCCGCGCCGACCAGAGCGCGGCCGCCGCGCGCGAGCTGCTCGCCGAGGGGCGGCGCGACCGCGCCCTGGTGGCCCTGCGCCGCAAGCGCCTCGCCGACACGCAGTACGCGAGCATCGCCACGTGGCTCATGCGCGTCGAAGAGCTGCTGTCGGGCATGGAGGCGTCGCGCCAGCAGCAGGCCGTCGTCGCCGCGCTCAAGGACGGCGCGGCGGCGCTCAAGGCGGCGCAGCGGGCGCTGAGCGTCGAGGCGGTCGAGCGGCTCAACGAGGAGGCGGCCGAGGCGCGCGAGCACCACGGCCGGGTGCGCGCGGCGCTCGAGTCGGCGGACTTTGGGGCGGCGGACGAGGCGGCGGTCGAGGCGGAGCTGGCGGCGCTCGAGGCCGACGCCGAGCGGGCAGAGGCGGCGGCGATGCCGAGCGCGCCGACGACCAAGGTGGCCGCCGCGGGGCGGGAGGAGGGGGAGGAGGAGGCGCTGCCTTCGGTGCCGACGGGGAAAGTGGTGGCGGAGGCAGAAGAGGAGGAGGGAGGGAGGCAACTGGAGCCGGCGCTGGCGGCGGCATGACGTTTTTGACGCCGGGAAGGGCGCGCTGCGACACGCGCGCTCTCTTTTTTTCTGGTTTTGCTTTTTGTTCTTTGCTCCTTGGCGCCGCCACTACTGTCGAGCATACCATTTCACCTTGTGCGGTATGCTCTCCGATACGCATGCGCTGTATCAAGCAGTTCTCACACACTGACGTCTTTCGCTCTTCGCCACTTTCCGGCGTCGCGGCCGCCGCTCGCTCGCGCGCTCATGACCAAGGCCCGTGGGCGTTGTTTCGCAGGAAAGCATGCGGACCGCTTGCAGCCGCTCGTGGTTGAGTGTGACATCATCGTAAAATTTATTCGGCACGGGAAAGGGGCCCCTCGTCGTAATAGGAAGAAAAAGAGGGAGAGGGAGAGCAGCGAGCGCGCACACAACATAAACACGCCGCGCCCATCTCCTCCCCTCTCCCCTCTCTCTCCCGCCTCCTCTCTATTCTATAGACCATCCTACTCTAGCACCTGCCGCCCCCCAAACAAAACCCTCTCTATCCCTCACGTCTACGTGTCCATCAGCGCCGACGCGCCCGCGATGATCTCGATCAGCTCGGTCGTGATGGTCGACTGGCGGTCGCGGTTGTACTTAAGCGTCAGCGCTCCCAGCATCTCGCCCGCGCTCTTGGTCGAGTTCTCCATGGCGCTCATGCGGCTGCCGTGCTCGCTGCAGTTGTTCTCGAGCATGGCGTTGAATAAGGTCGCCGCCAGCTGCAGCTCGACCAGGTCCTGAAGCGCGTCGGCCTTCTCGCCGGCCGCCTCGAGCTCGTAGGCGTCGAGCCTGCTGCCGCTCTCGGTGGCCATCTGCTTCTCGATCGCGGCGGCGGAGAGGATGGTCGCCACCGTGGGCTTGAAGCTGATGGCGGAGCCGAACTTGTTGAAGAGCACGCGCACGGCGTCGGGCGGGGCGCCGCCGCCGCTCGAGGGGCCCGCGGCGCCGCCCGCGCCGCTGCCGGCCGCCGCGCCGGCCGGCGCCGTCCAGGCAGAGGCCTTGAGCACCTGCTCCGCCAGCACGGAGGCCTGCGCGAACGTGACGCGCGTCTTGTACGTGTCGGCGATGGACAGGGCCAGGAGCTCGGGCTCCAGGCGCGACAGCTGCGAGCGGCCCTTGTCGCCGATCGTCACGACCGTCTGCTGCACGCCTCCGCCGGCGGGGACGGCGGGGCCGCCGGCGTCGGCCGACGGCGAGCCGGCGCTGCCCGAGTACATGCGCAGCAGCGCGCGCGCGTACTTTGTGATCGACGAGTTGAGGCCGCCGCACAGCCCGCGGTCCGAGGTGACGGCGACGGTGACGGTGCGCGACGGGTCGTAGGCGGGAAAGTCGCCGAACAGGCGCACAAAGGGCTCGACGCAGCCGCGGCTGTTCTCGACGGCGACCAGCGCGTTGCGCATCTTGGACGCGGCGACCATCTTCATGGCCTTGGTGATCTTGCCGATGTTTTTGATGGCGCGGATGCGCTGCTTGACTGTGATTGTTGTTTTCGGTTTTGGTTTGGGCGGTTGGGGCGCAAGAGGGGTGAGCGGACAAGCAAGCGAGAGAGCGGACAAAAGTAGCGGCGAAGCGGGGGGCACCGGCGGCGGCGCCGACGGCGTGCGCGCTCGACGGACGACCGCAAAACACCAGCAAATGACTCACTGTGCTGTCCGCTGGCGTAGCGGACCTGCTGGCCGCTGGTGCTGGGCATGTCGAGCCTGCGGTTGTGAGATCAAGGACAAGGGGACGAGATGCGTGAGTGAATGGGGTGGCGGGCAGAAAGAAGGAGGGTTTGCCCCTCTCCCAAAAGGGAGGAACGCCAAGCATAAACGCACCCCAAGGGCAGTGATCCCGTCGCGACCGCGGGCGCCAGGATCCGCGTGCCGAGCTCCTGCTCCAGTCGCGGCGCCACGAGGAGCGCGACCCTCCGTAGCGCCATGGCTCGCGTTCTGCTTTTGTGCTCTCTCTCTCCTCCCTCTCTCTCTGAGTCTTTGATCTGAGCGATGCTGTCTCTCTCAAGGCGAGTGGAAGACGTGGGACGCGGATCAGGGGGTGGGTGATGGTGTCTGTGGGCGCGCTGGCACGGTCGCCGCAGGGCTGCGTACAAGAGAGGAGGAGGAGGGCTTTTTGTTGGCTACTTCTGCTGTTTTTTCCTGCTGCCTTTTTTTTGGAGCTGTCGAAGGAGAAGAACGCAGGAAAAATCGTCTCTCTCTCCCTCTCTCTCTCTCTCACCGTGTGAACGCTCGACAGGATTCCTCCCGACCTTGACCGCGCCTCTCATCGACCACTGACACCCTTGCCGGAGGCCTTTCACAACAACCGTAACAGAGGAAAAGACGGAGGAGACAAAGTCAATTTTTATTCAAAAAAGCTCGAGGACGGGCGCGCGCGCGTGCCCGCGCAACACCAACGACGACAAGGCATCACAAAACACCATGACCACCACCACCCCAACCTCGACCGACCCGACGGGCGTCGGCGCCCTCTTCAACGCCGTCTATCGCGGCGGCGGCGCCGGCGAGCGGTGCGCCCGGCAGCTTTGGCGCCTCGTCGGGCAGCGCGGCCCCGAGGGCGCGGCCGACGCGCTGGTCGCGTGCGTTGAGCAGCTGCTATCGATGGACGCCAAGTCCGCCGGGACCGAGCGCTGCGTGCGCTTCCTCGGCACGGTCGCCCAGCGCATGCCCAACGCCGACACAATGGAGAACAACGGCAACGAAAACGGCGGCGGCGACGACGACGACGACCCGCGCGCCCAGGCCGCGCTCGAGGCCCTCCTGTCCTCGCTGGCCGACGGGGTCGGCGCCGCCGACCGCACCGCGCGCCTGCGCGCCTGCCAGGCCCTCGCGGGCGTCCTGGAGCGCCTGCCCGAGGGTGCGGGCCTCACCGAGGAGGCGGCCGACGACCTGACCTCGCGCCTGCTGGCTCGCATGGCGCTCGACCGCGCGGCGCCTGTGCGCGCGGCGGCCGCCCGCGCCCTGGCGCGCCTGGCCGTCCCGGACGAGCAGACGGGCGGGTACGCGCGCGACCGCGTGGCGCTCGCCTACGCCGAGGCGGCCCGCGGGGACCGCGCGCGCGACGTGCGCGCGGCCGCCGTCGCCTCGCTGCCGCTTGCGCAGGACACGCTGCCGCTGCTGCTCGAGCGGCTCCGCGACGTGTCGCCGCACGTGCGGCGCGCGGCCGTCGCGCGCATGGGCCAGGTGGCCGTGCGCGCGCTGACCATCCGCCAGCGCGCGGGGCTGATGGCCTCGTCCCTGCGCGACCGCGACGCGACCGTTCGGGGCGCGGCCCTCGGGGTGCTCCGGCGGTGGTTCGAGACGGACGCCCGCGGCGACGCGCCCGCGCTGGTCGGGGCGTTCGACCCGGCCACCTACCCGCGCGAGGCCGCCCTGGCCGCCGAGGCGCTGATGGACGGCGAGGCGGCGGCCGAGGTGGCCGCGGCGGCCGCGGCCGCGCAGGCCCAGGCGCACGCGCAGGCGCAGGCGGCGATGCAGGGAGGGGGCGGCGGCGGAAACGGCGGCGGCAACGGCGGCGGCGACGACGACGACGACGGGAGCGACGTCGCCGCGCGCGGCGGCGGCGCCGCGCCCAGCGCCGCGGCCGCGGCCGCCCGCGCCGCCGCGTCCGCGGCCGCCGCCGCCGCCGCCCGCGCCGCTACCCCGGCCCTGGACTGCGTGCAGTGGGCGCGCGCGTGCGCGGCCCGCCGCCGCTCGCTGCGCCACCTCGCAGAGGGCACGGCGCCGCTGCCGCTGCTGCTGGGCGCCGGCGAGGCGGTCGTCTGGCGCGCCGCCTGTGAGCGCCTCCAGGGCGACGCCCGCCGCCGCGGCCTCGCGGCCGCCTCGACCGCGGGCGCCACGGCCGCCGTCGCCGCCGCCGCCGCCGCCGACCGCCACGACGCGCTCGAGGAGGCGCTGCCCGCCACCGCCGAGGACCTCGTGGCGCTCGCCGCCGCGCACGCCCGCGCGGGGCCCGCGCACCGCGTCGCGGCGGCCGAGCTGATGCGCATCGCCGCGCGCTGCTGGGACTGGGGCGACGTGGCCTCTTGCCGCGCGGCCGCGGGCCCGCTGGCGGCGCTCGTGGCGGAGCTGGACCCCTGCGGGGAGGCCGAGGCGGGGTGCGTCGGGCCCGAGCGGGGGCCGGGCGGGCGCGCCGTGGCGGCGGCCCGGGGGGCGGCGGTGGGTGCGGCGGGTTCGGCCGGCGATTATGCGGCCGACGGCGGCGACGACGCGCTCCCGCTTGCGGGCAACAACGGCGACGGCGCGCTCGAGGCCGCGCTGGTCGAGCTGCTGCTGGCCGTGCACGCGTCGCCCGACGCCTTTGCGGGCGCCGTCCTGGCGTCCCTGGCGCGGGCGGTGCAGTCGTGGGGCCTGCTCGAGCGCCAGATGCATCAGGGGGCGGCCGGCGTCGCTTCCTCGCCCGGCGGCGGCGGCGCTCCCGGCGCCGCCCCGGGCGCCGACGCCGACGCCGACGCCGCGCGCTGGCGCCAGGTGCTCGAGTACGCCTGCCTCGCGCTGCGCGCCCTGCCCCCGCGCTCGGCCCTGCGCGTGGACGCGGCGCTGGCGCGCAGGGCGCGCGAAGAATCAGGCCAGGGCGCGGCCCTCACCCTGGGCGAGCTGTGGCGCGGCCTGCTGCTGCCCGCCGTCCGGCACCCGAGCCCGGCCGTACGCGCGCGCGCGGTCGAGGGCGCGGCGCTCTACGCGCTGGTGGCCGGCGGCAACGGCAACGGCAACGGCAACGCCGACGGAAGCGGCGGCAGCGGCAGCGGCCCGACCGCCGACAACCCCACGGCCACGGCCGCGCTGCTCGCCGCGCGCCTGCTGTCGTCGGGCGACTCGCCCGTGGTGCAGCGCGCGGCCGCGCGCGCCCTGTGCGACCTGGCGCTGGCGCTCGGCCCGCCGGCCGTCGACGCGCTGCTTCGCTCGTCGTCTTTGTCCCTTGGCGGCGGCGGTGTTGTCGGCGGCGGCGGCGGCGGCGAGGCGTCGCCGGCGGCGCCCTCCCCCCGCGGCGTCCTCACCACGCTCGTGGGGGCCATGCACGCCGCCCTCGCGCGCTCCGCGTTGCCGTCCGAGGGCGAGGCTGAGGCCGCCGCCGCCCTGCTCGGGGACCTGGGCGAGGGCGCGGCCAAGCTGCTGCTGCACGAGCGGCTGTGGGCCCCCGGCGGCGCCGCAAGCATGGCGACGGCCGGCGGCGGCGGCGGCGGCGGCGGCGGCGGCGGCGGCCCCCACTTTCCGTCGTCGTCCGCGGCCCTGTCGTCGCTGCCGCACGGCGCCGCGCCCCCGGCCCCCGCCCCGGCCTCGGAGCAGGACGCCTCGGCCGCCGCCGCCCTGGCCGCCCTGCTCGTGCTGCAGTTCCACCCGGCCGCCGCCGGCGCCCCGGCCATGCGCCAGTGCCTGTCGGTGTTTTTCGAGTCCTACGCGCAGGCGCACCCGGCGCACAAGCGGCGGCTGGCGGCGGCGCTGCTGCCCGCGGCGCGGGCGGCGCTGGCGGCGGCGGCGGCGCCCGCCGGCTTGGGGCTGGGGGCCGGGCGCCCGGCGGCGGCGTCGTCGGCGGTGGCGGCCGCGCGCCTGGCGCCCGCGGTGGTGCGGTACGCGCTGCAGCTGCTGCAGCTGCCGCTGGTCGGGCGCGGAGGCGGGGGGGAGCAGGGGCGGGGCGGCGCGGGCGCGGGGCGCGCCGCCGTTGTGGCGGCTGCCGACGACACCGACGAGGCCGACGAGGCCGACGAGGCCGCCGCGACCGCCAACGACGGCAACATCGGCAACGGTAACAACATCGACGACGACGACGACGACGACCAGGACGACGACGACCGAGACGGCGGCGACTGCGGCCACGGGCGCCTGGCCGAGCGCCTCCTGTGGGAGGCGGCCGAGGCGTGGTCGCGCCGCGCGGCGGGCGTGCTCGGCGGCCGCGCCGCGCCCGCCCCCGTCGCGCGCGCCTACGCCGCGGCCCTGCTGGGTGCCGCCTCGGGCCTGCGCCTGGTGCCCCGGCACTGCCGCGCGGGCGTGCTGCGCGCGCTGGCCGACCGATGCGCAGAGTCCGTGCGCGGGGACGCGGCGCTCGCAAAGGCGGCGGCGGCGTTCTCGTCGGGCACGGCGCTCGCGCGGTGCGAGGCGGCGGCGGCGGCGGCGGCCCCGGCCCCGGCCCTCTCCGAGGCCGAGCTCAGCGACCTGGTGCACTGGCTCGAGGCCGCGAGGGTGGAGGACAGCGGCATTGCGGCCGCCGTGGTGGGGACGACGGGCGACGGACGGCGGTCGGCGGACGACGCGGCCGAGGGCGGCGGCGGCCGCAGGCGCGGGGGGGCAGCGGCGGCGGCACGCGGCGAGGGCAGGGCGGCGGCGGCTGGCGCTGCCGCTGCCGCTGCCGCTGCCGCTGCCGCCTCGCGCGGGGCCGCGCGCTCTCGCCGCCGCCACAGCACTGAGAGCGAGGAGGAGAGCGACGACGACGTGGTGGAGGACGACGGCAGCAGCAGCAGCAGCAGCGGCAGCAGCAGCAGCGACGGCGACCGCAGCGGCGGCGGCGGCGGCGGCGTTACCGAGGAGGAGGTGGGCGCGGCGGCGGCCAGCAACGCGCGCGGTGGCGTTGCCGGCGGCGACGACGACGGCGACACCGAGATCCTCGAGGACGACGCGGAGAACGCCGCGCCCGCTCCGGCCCTCGCCGCCGCCGCCGCCCCGCGTCGCCGCGCCGCCCCCTTGCGCAGCAGCGGCAGCTCGCGCGCCAACAACGCTGCCGACTCTGCGGCCGGAGGCGTCGGGGCCGCCGTAGCCGCGGACGCCCTCGGCAAGGCGGCGGCGCGGGCGACGCGCGCGCGCGGCGAAGCCGCGGCCTCCCAGCAGCAGCAGCGGTCGTGGCGCTGAAGCTTGCGTCTTTTTCGTTTTGCGCTTGATGACTCGACCCTTACTTGACCCCGTTTCTTTTGACTACGACTACGACTGCACGTGACATACCTTCTTTGCAACTAGCTTGTTTGATCGGCCCTGCGTTTCGAGCGCGATCGCGCGCCTGTCGCGGCGCCGCCCGCCGTCTCGTCGCGCCGTGCCGCTGCGCACTAGACTGCCCCCGCCCTCCCAAGAACTCGCTCCCACAGTCACTGCCTAGTCAATCACACCGATAGAGAGACACCCACACCCACTCACCATGACCCATCCGACGCCGGCGCGAGCGCGCGCGTAGACCATCCCGCCTTGCGGGAAGCGATCGCCTGTTGAGGACCATCCGAAATGATGGGCCTCCCGACGCAAGAGGCGCGCTTAGTGCACGCGCCCGCGGAGCCTTACGGCGTCCAGCTCCTGCGGCGCGACGCAGAGGTGGCAGGGGTGCGTTTTTCTCGAGAGAGACACGGACTCTGGCCCCCTTCCCCCTTGAAAATCCCGACTCAAAACTCACCCGCGCCCTCCCCACTCTCTCTCTCTCCCTCTCTTGTCGACCCCGCAGGTCCCATTCGACCCGTCCGAGTGCGGCGTCGTGTCCGCGCCCTTTGCCACGTCCGGATGGGCCCTCGCCACGGACGAGGAGGTCGCCTTTTGGCGGTGCAGGTGCGACTGTCGTCTCGCACGTCCAGACGGCGCCGTCGACGGCAATCGCTCTCCTTCCTCCCTCGTGTCGTCGCCTCTTTGTCTCAACCCGCACACACATGCCCCCGTCGACCCACCACAACAAACAAACGCACGACAGCGCCGTCTGGACGTGCGGCCGCGCGCTGCGCAAGCGCGTGACCGCGCCCGCCCCCATCGTGGCGGCGGCGTGGGCGCACTTTCCCGAAGACTGCGGCGGCGGCGGCGGCGGCGACAGCGGGGGCAGCGGCGGCGACGCGGCAGCGACGACGACGCCCGCCTGCGGCGGCGGCGGCGTGACCGACGTCGGCGCCCCGCCCTCCCTGTGCCTGCTGACGCCCACCCTCCTGCTGACGCTCCTGCCCTCGGGCGACGCGCGCGAGACTCCCTTGCCGCGCGCCTTCTCCGCGCTGCACCCGCTGCCGCGCGGCCTGCTGCTGACGGGCGAGGACGGCGCGTGCGGCGGCCGCTGCCCGCGATACACGGCCGTGCTGGCGCACCCGCTGGACGACCCGCGGCCGGTGGCGGCGGACTGGCGGCGGCGGCGGCGGCAGGGGGATGGGGCGGCGGCGGCGGCAGCGGCGGCAGCGGCAACCCCCGCAGCAACGCCCGCAGCAGCAAGGGAGGCAGACGGTGACGGCGGCACCGCCGCCCTCCTCCTGCTCACCGCCGCCGCGCGCGCCGCGCGCACCTGGCCCGAGGGCGAGTCGGTCGTGTGGTCCGGCGGCGACCAGCGCGTAGGTCTCGTCGCTACCGCTTTGTACGGCGGCGGCGATGAGGGCGGCGGGCGGCTCTCGTTCTGGCAGCCGACTGTCGGCGAGCCGCGATGGCCGCTCCTGCTGCCGCCGCCGCCGCCGCTGGCCGTGCCTCCGCCCGCCACGCCGGCCGCCGCCGCCGCAGCCGCCGCTGTCTTCGGCCGCACCCCGGGGCCCACGCCCAACACGGGCCTGTTGCCTACGACATGGGGCGCCGGCCGCCCCCCGCCTGGCACTCCGGGCGGCGGCTCGGTGTTTGGCGACCGCATGACGCCCGTGGTGGGGGCGCGGACGCCGGCGGGGGGGGCGGGAGCAGGGGCGGGAGCGGGAGCGGGCCGGGCGGCGGGCGCGCCCGGAGGAGCGGCAGCAGTAGCAGCAGCTGCAGCAGCAGCAGCGGCGGCAGCAACGACAGCTCCTCGGCGAGCCGGGCCCTTGCTGACGCCGTCGCCGACGGCCTGGGCCCTCGGACCGGGAGGCGCGGCGGGGCAGGGCACGACGCCGACGCCCCTGTTTGGCGGCGGCGGAGGCGGCGTTGGCGCGAGCCGGCCGCCGACGCCGCTCATCCGCGGCGGCGGCCCTGCAGCGGCGGCCGCCGCCGCCGCCGGCTTGGGCGGGGGCGCCGCGGGCGTGCGCACGCCCGAGGGCGGGCTGACGCCCGAGGTGTTCAACCCGACGCCGCGGCCCCTGCCGCACCTGGCGGCGCTGGCGGCGGTGTCCGCGGCGCAGCAGCTGCAGCAGCAGGAGCAGCAGCGGCAGCACCAACAAGCGGCGACGGCCGCTGCCGCCGCGAGGGCCGCTGCCATCGCGCGCTCGCCGGGGGACGCCGCGCTCGCCGCCCTGGTCCGCGCCACCAACACCACCTACTGGGGCGAGGACGAGGACGGCGAGGAAGCCGCGGCCGCCGGCGCGGCCGCTGCGGCCGCCGCCGCGGGCACGGCCGCCTATGCAGGCGCAGGTTTGGCCGGCGGCGGCGGCGGCCTCGGCGGCCTCGGCGGCCTCGGCCTCGGCGGCCTCGGCGGCGGCGGCGGCGGCATCGGTGCCCTCTTGCTGCCGAGCCTCGACCCGCCCATCGGGTTTCGCCTGCTGCACTCGGAGGCGCTGCCCGCAAACGTCGCGAGCGTCGAAGGCGTCGGGCTCACCCTCGCGGACGAGGACGGCGCGCTGCGCGTCTGGCTGCTGCTGAGGCCAAAGGCGACGGCGGCGGCGGCGGCGGCGGCGGCGGCTGCGGGGGGCGGCGGCGGCGGCACGCTCCGCCCCTACACCGTCCGCCTTGCCGGTGGCGGAGACGGCGGCTATTTGCAGGGTCACACCGCGCTCATGTTCCCGGCGCCCGCGGCCCCGGACCCGGGCGCGGGCAGCGCGCACGTGGCCGCTGCCGTCGAGCCGTGTCCGCAGGCATCGGACGTCCTGGGTGTCGCCGCGGCCGCGCCCCTCGCCGCGCTCTCCGCCCCCCCGCCGATCCTCTCGGACGCGCCCCTGTGGGCCAGCCCGGGGGTCTGGGAGGCGGCGGCGCCTGGGGAGCTGGTGGTGCTGCACGCGCGACCCGACGACGCGCGCGAGCTGGCCCTGTACGCGGGCGGCAGCGGCGCGGCCCTCTGCAGGGTCGCGGCACCGCCGCTGCCGCTGCCGTCGTCGTTGTCGTTGCCCTCGCCAGCCGCGGTGGGGCGGACGCCGCGGTCGCTCGCGCGAGCGGCTCCTGGCGTCGAGCAGGGCGACGAGAGCGGCTCGCACATGTCGCTGTCGGAGGGTGACGACGAACGAGAGGAGCAGCTGCAACCACCCGCAGCAGCAGCGGTGGCAGCGGCGACGCCGATGCCGGCGCCGGCGCCGAGGAGTGCGGCGCAGGCCGCTGACGGGCGCCGCGCCGGCCCGGACCTCGAGTCGGCCGCCATCCTCGGCCTGCGCGCATGCTCCGGCCCAGGCGGCCGGGTCACCCTGCTCCTGCCGCACGGCGCCATGGCCACGGTCGCGCTGCCCCTGGCCCCGCCGCCCGGGTCGCCCGCGCGCGCCGCGCTCGACGCCCTCGGGCTGCTGCGCCCGCCAGCCGCGAGCCTCCTGCCGCCCGCGGCCCGCCTGGCTTTGCTGCGGGCGGCGCTCGACCCGCGATGGGGCCAGCAGGCCGGCGACGGCTTGTGGGAGCGGCTGGAGCGGGCCCTTGCGACGTGGGCGCGCGGCGGCGTGCCCGCGCTGGCGGGGCCGCCGTCGCTGCTGGCGGCCGGGGCGGACGCGGGCAGCGAAGACATGGAGCTCGCCACGCCGGCACACGCAGGCAGTGCGGCCGCCCGCACTGCCGCCGACGACGGTGGCGGCGACGACGACGACGACGACGACGGCGCGTGGCGAGAGCTACTGCGGCAGCAAGAGCGGTCGAGGCAGCAGCGAGCCGCGCCCACGCGGCCCCCCCCGCTCCTCCCCGCCGCCGAGCGCCCCGCCCACCGCGCCACCGTGCGCTCCTGCGTGCGCGCCCTGCACGCCGCCTACGAGGAGGCGCGCCTGCACCGCGCGCGCTGGGCGTCGCACCTGCCGGCCCTTGCGTCGCTCGCGGCGCGCGCCGCGGCCGGCGGGGGCGGCCGCCGCTGGGCCGCCGCCTACCTCTCGCGCTACCGGCGGGACCTCGGGGAAGGGGGGGCGGGGGGCGGCGGCCGTCCCGCCTTCTTTTGCACCGCCGCGGGCTCTGCCTCTGACGACGACGACGGCCTCGAGGACGAGCGAGAGGAGCCCGCGGACCTGCTGCGGGCGCTCGAGGCCGTCCTGGGGGGCCACCCTGTCTCGAGCGCGGCCGTCGCGGCGCTGCTGCCGCCGCCGCTGCTTCCGCCGACGCCGCCGACGCTCTCCTCGCCGCCGTCCTCCTCCTCGGCGCCCGCTCCCGCGCCCCCGCCCTTTGTGCGGCGCTCGGCCCAGATGCTCGAGGTCTTTGCCGTGCTCGGGGACGGCGCCGCGCGCTGCGCGGCCATCCTGGCGCGCGGGGCCCTGGCCGAGCGACACCTGGAGCAGCAGCAGCAGCAGCAGCAGCAGCAGCAGCCGCGAAAGCAGTGGCTCGCGCGCCGCCTGCGCTCCGCCGTGTCGAGCGCAAGCGCCGCCGCCGCGCTGCGCCTGGCCGCGCAGGGCTGGACCCCCGCCGCGCTGCAGACGCTGCCGAGCGCGTGCGCCCTGCCCCTGCACGAGGCACTGCGCTGCTGCCGGCGCTCCCCCCCCGCCGGGTGGCCGCCGGAGGCGTGCGCGCTGCTCGGGCGGGAGGACCTCGCCGCCATGGCGCTGCTGTTGCCGCCGCCGCCGCCGCCGCCGCCGCCGCTGCCAACGCCGACGCCGCCATCTGGCGGCGCCGCTCCTGTTCCTTTTCCTCGCCTCCCTTCCGCCCCCATTCTTTCCTCGCTCTCGACCCCGGGCGCCTCCTCCGTGCTCGTGTTGCCGTTCGCGCAGCGGCTGACGGTGCTCGGCGTGGGCGGCGCGGCGCACGTGGTGTTGCGGCCGCCCCGCTGGGCGCGGGGGGGCGGCGGCGGCGGCGGGGGCGGCGGCGCCTCTACCGCGGCCTCTCGCGGCGCCGACGGCCGCTCCGGACGCAAGCGTGAGTGGGACTGCGACGACGACGGGCCCGATGACGGCCAAGACGACGACGGCGACCCCGACGACGACGACGACGACGTCGAAGACGAGGATGGCGGCGGGGCGGGGGTCGGCGGCGGGGCGGGGCCCTCGGGCGACGGCCTCTCGGCGCTCTCGCGCGACCCCTCCGCCCGCATGCGCTTCGCGCGCGACGGCCGCCTGCGCGCCGCCCGCCGCCTCCTCTGCACGTCCCGCCCGCGCCGCGTGCGCTTGCCCCCGGACCTGCTCTCGGCGACGGCGGCCGCACCCGGCGGCAGCGGCGGCGCCGCCGAGCGCGCGGTGCGGGTGCAGCTCTCCGTCCTGGCGGCGGCCTGGCGCGCCTCGGCGCTGTGCGTCGGCCGCGGCGCCCTGGGACTCGGCACCCTGCGCCCGTTTCCCGGGGACGTGGCGGCGGTGCCGGGGCTGTGCGCGGGGGCGCTGGTGCCCGCGGCGGCGGCCGGGGCCGACGGCAAGGACGACGAGGAGGAGGGCGGCGGGGGCGGCGGGGGCGGGGGCGAGGGCGGCGGCGGCGGCGGTGGCGGCGGCGGCGGCGGCGGCAGCGGCGGCGGCGGCGGAGCCCGCCCCTCGGCCGTCGTCGTCGCGCTCGACCTTTCCGCGGCGGCCCCCGCCCCTGGTGGCGGCGCCACCAGCGAGCTGACCGCGTGGCCCGAGTTTCACAACGGCGTCGCCGCGGGCCTGCGCCTGGCCCCCGACGACGAGGACCCCCTCTTTGCAGCGGCGGCGCCGGGGTGCGTCGGCGGCGGCGCCATCGCCGCCGCCCTGAGCGCCGGCCCCGCCGCCGCCCTCGCCTCTGCCGAGGGCGAGGCCCCCTCGTACGCGCAGGCCGGCGTGGTGCTGGCCCTGGGCCTGACGGGCCGCCTCGCCCGCGCCTCCTGGACCGACCTCTACCGCCGCCTCGCGCAGCAGCACGACCCGACGACCGCCGCTGCCGTGCTCGGCGCCGCCTGCTCGCGCCGAGGCTCCGGCGACGCCGCCGTGGCGCGGCTCGTGTACCTGCACGTGCCCTCGCGCCACCCCGCCGCCTACCCGGAGATCGAGCTGTCCCCGCTGGTGCAGGCGGCGGCGCTCATGGGCCTGGGGCTGCTGCACCAGGGCACGGGCCACCGCCTGGTCGTCGAAGTGCTGCTCGAGGAGCTCGGGCGGCGGCCGGGCCTGGCCGGCGCGCCCGGCGCCGTCAGCGGCGCCGCCGACCCGCTCGGCGGCCCCCCGCCGGGCGCGGCCGGCGCCGTGCAGGAGCGCGAGGGCTACGCCACAGCCGCGGGCCTGGCGCTCGGGTTCGCGTGCCTGGGCCTCGGCGGGCGCGGCGCCGCGGCTGCGGGCCTGGGGGACCTGCGCCTGCTCGAGCGCCTGCGGCTGCTGGCCCTCGGAGGCTCCGCCCCTCACGCGGCCGCCGCCCGGGTGGCGCGCGCGGCCGCCGCCGCTGCCGCCGCCGCCAAGGCCGCCAGGGCGAGCGGCGCGGCCGCCGCCGCCTTCACGCCCTTCCCCGTCGCGGCCGCCTCCGCCGTGGGCGCGGGCGGCCGCCCCTACAACCTGCTGGACGCCGTGCTCGGCCCGGGCGTCGCGCCATGGGACCCGATCTCGGGCGAGGACCCGACGCGCCCGCCCGCCGCGTCCGAGGGCGCCGCCTGGCCCGGCGCCCTGGGCGGCGGCGGCGGCGGCGGCGACGGCCCGGGCGGCGGCGGCGGCGCGGGCGGCCTGGTGCTCGGCGGCACGGGCAGCCTCGCGCTGCACGGCATGGACTCGGCGGCCATGCAAGCGGCGGGCATCAGCCAGGTCGTCCTCGAGTCGGGCGACGCGGACGCCGCCGTCACCGCCGCCGGCGCGACGCTCGCGCTCGCGCTCGCCTTTCTCCGCACAGGCGACCCGGCCGCCGCCGCGGCGCTCGAGCCCCCGTCTTCGCGCCACGCCCTCGAGCGCGCGCGCCCCGACGTGGTGCTGCTGCGCGCGCTCGGGCGCGCGCTCGTCATGTGGGAGGCGATCGACCCGTCCCAAGCGTGGCTCGAGGCGCAGCTGCCGCCGCTGCTCAAGGGGGCGCTGCCGGCGCTGCTGCGCGACGCGCTGCGGACGCAGGCGGGCGGGGCGGCGGCGGCGGCGGGCGCGTGGGCGGGCGGCGGCGGCGGCGGTCGCGGGGGCGGCGGCAGCATGTTCTTCCGCAGTGCCGCGTTTGGGCGGCGGCCGGCGGCGGCGGCGGCGGCGGCAGCTGGCGCCTCGTCTGCGTCGTCGCGCCGTCCCGTCGCCGCGGGCGCCGGCGCGACGCGAGGCGGCGGCGCCGGCGCCGGCGCCGACCCCGTCGACGTCTTTCTCGCGCGCGTGCACGCCACCGCCGGCGCCTGCATGGCCCTGGCCCTGCGGTTCGCGGGCACGGGCAGCGCGCGCGCCGAGCGCGTGCTGCGCCGCGCGGCCGCCGAGCTGCTGTCCGCCAAGCGCGTCGCGCAGCAGGCCGAGGCCGCGGCGCACGCGTCTTCGCTGGGCGGCGGGCGGGCTGCGGCGGCCGCCTCGGCGTCGTCGCCCGGCGCGGGCCCGCGCGTCGAGGCGGCCGCCACGTCGGCGGCGTCGGCCCCCCTGGGCCCGCGCATCGCCGTCGACCCGGCCGCCATCGAGGCGTGCCTCGACACCGTGGTCCTCTCGCTGTCCGTGGTGATGGCGGGGACGGGCCACCTGCCCACGCTGCGCCTGCTGCAGGCCCTCTCGCGCCGCTCGACGCCCGCAGGCGGCTCTGTCGCCGGCGGCGACGGCGCGGGCGCGGCCGCCGCTGCGGGCTCGGGCGCCCTGCCCGCCGCCCTGGCCGCGGGCGCCGAGGGCGGCCCCGCCGCCGCCGTGGCCGCGGCCCTCTCCGCCGGCGCCGCGGGCCCGGTCCCGGGAGGCCTCACGCACGGCAGCCACATGGCCGTGGGCATGGCGGTCGGCTTTCTGTTCCTCGGCGGCGGCGCCCGCACGTTTGGCACGAGCGACGGCGCCGTCGCCGCGCTGGTCGCCTCGCTGTGCCCGCGGTTCCCCGCGGGCCCCGGGGACCACCGCTGCCACCTGCAGCTGTTCCGGCACCTCTACGTCCTGGCCGCCGAGCCGCGCGCCGCTTCCGCCATCGACGTGGACGGGCGGGCGCCCGTGTTTGCGCCGCTGAGGGTGACTCAGCGCGCCAACGCCTTGGTCGGGCGAACGGCGGCGGCGCTGGCGGCGGCGGCGGCGGCGGCGGCTGCGGCGGCGGCGAGCGCAGCCGCCGCCGCTGCTGCTTCCGCTGCTGCCGCTGCTGCTGGTGTCTCGGTCAAGCCTCCGCGCGCTCCTTCTGCTCCCGCCCCTGCGGCGCCCGCCCCCGCTGCCGCTGCGGCCCCCCACCCGCCCCCGCCGCCGCCGGGGTTGTTTGCGCTGCCGGCGCCCGCGCTGCCGGCGCCCGTGCTGGGGGCGTCGACGCGCCCCAACCAGCAGCAGCAGCGCCGCGCGCTGGGCGCCGTCGTGGCCGTGCCGCTGCCGCCCCCGCCCGCCGCCACGCCCGCGGCTGCCGCGCCGGCGGCCGTCACCATCCCGGCGCCCACGCTTATGTCGGCCGAGGGGCCCGCGGCGACGGCGGCGGCGGCCGCGCGCGGCGAGAACGGCGGCGGCGGCGGCGACGGCGACAAGACCCCGCGCCCCCCCGCGGCTTCCCGTCGCGCTCGCGGGCGCAGCGCCGCCGCTGCTGCTGCTGCTGCCTTTAAGCCTGACCAGGCTGGGGCGGCGGCGGCTGGCAGCTCGCGAGCGGGCGGCGGTGGCGATGCGGTCGGCGCCTCTGGCGGCGGCGGAGGCGCCCCCGCCCCCGCCCCCGCCCCCGCCGCCGACGGCGCCCCCGAGCCAATCGCCGTCGTCCGCCGCATGGCCCCTTGCCTGCTGCCCGAGTCGAGCGCCCTGCTGCGCGTGGACGTGCGCGGCCCCCGCTACTGGCCCGTGTCGCTGCGCCTGGCGCCCCTGCGATCAACCGAGCGGCAGCAGCGGCAGCGGGCGTCGCCGTGGTCTGCGACCACGGCAGACCCCGGCGCAGCCGCCGCCTCGTCGGTGGGGGACGACGACGGCCGCCGCCGCCGCCGCCGCGGCTCGGCGCTCCAGATCGTCGTTAAGAAAAAGGCCGGCGCGCTGCCCTACGCGGACGACCCGTCGGGCATCCGGTCGCTCCTGTCCCGCGCGTTCACGCCGGGCGGGGGCGGGGAGGAGGACGGCGGGCCGCGCCTGCCGCCGTGGCCGGAGCAAGGGCGGCTGGCGGGCGGCATGGAGGAGGAGGAGGAGGCGGCGGGTGCGGAAGCGGAGGCAGACGCGGCGGGCGCGTCCTCTTCCTCGGCCGCCGCCGCCGCCGCGCACCGCGCCGCCCGCGCCAACGACATCGTGCACGTCTGCAACACCTTTGCCGCCGACCCCTTTGTCGTGGCCTTTGCGCGCCAGGTCGCGGCCGCGGGCGCCACGCAGCGCGCGCTCGACGCGTCGGCGGCGGCGGCGGCTGCTGCTGCTGATGCTGCTGCCGCTGCCGACGCGAGCGGCGGTGGCCGAGGCGGCGGCCGCACTTGGGCCCCGCTCCCGCCCCCGCCGCCTCCTCCGCCGGCCGCCGCGCTGGCCTTTTTGCGCGCGTCCCTGTACGAGGGCATCGTCCAGGAAAAGGCCGCGGCCGCCGTCGGCGCGTACGCCGAGCTTTACGCGCTCGGGTCGGCCGCCCTGCGCCCCGCTGGTGGGGGCGGCGGGGGTCGGGGCGAGGTGGGAGCAGCGACGGCCGCCGACGCCGCCGCCGCCTGTCCCCGCGCGGCCGCCGCGCGCCGGCAGCTCGCCCCCTTGCTCCGGCTGGCCGAGGCGCAGGGCCGCGGCGGCCTGGCGGCCGGGGCAGCGGCCGTGTGCGCCGCCGCCGCGGCTTCTCCGGCGGCTGGTGAGGACGACGACGACGACGACGACGACTTTGCAACGACGGATCTTTCGGAAGAGGACACGGACGAGGAGGAGGACGAGGAGGAGGACGACGAAGGGGGCGACGATGGCGGGTGGGCGGAGGACGCGGGCGCCGGCCGCCCGCTGCGCCGCGAGAGCGCCGAGGGCTTCGAGCCGCTGCTGCAGCCGGCGTTCCTGGCCGGGCTCCAGGCGCTCTTGGACGCGCAGTAGCGTGGAGGAACGGCGATAGAGCATTGTTTTTATCCAATTGCAAGAAGCGAAAACAAGACAAAAGGCAGACTGGTCGCTACGCTTATTCGGCGTCGGTTCGTCGGCGCCCCTCGCGGGCAGGGGTGGTACGCCGGTGGTCACCGTGCCCTCGCGGACAACATCGCTGGGAGAGGACGAAAGGTCTCGTCGGGCCCGCATAGCGACGGCGCGGCTGAGGGGCGAGGCCCGGGCTCGAGCGCGCCGACGGCCGCCCCACAACCGACGCAAAACAGCACCGCGGTCGTGTAAGGCCCGGTCGGGGTCGCCGCTGTGGGCCGACGAGCTCGAGCCGAGGCGCGTACACAGTCGCGGCGCTGTTTGCCTTCTCAGCCGCGCCGTCGCGCTCGGCCTCGTGCGGCTGCGAGCGCCGCTTTCGCGCGCGCCGAGCGCCTCTTGCCACTTCCCTTTGCGGGCAAAACAAATTCCCGCCGCTAATAGTCATCCAGCGCGCCCGGCCCCCGCCGCACGAGCTCCGCGAGGCCCTCCGCCAGCCTGCCCGCCGCCTCCGCGCACGCCTCAGCCGGCAGGTTGGCGAACGCGACGCGCAAATAACCGGGCGCCGCGCACGCCGAGCCGGGCAGCACGCACACGCCGCTCCGGCGCAGCAGCCACGCGATCACGTCGTCGTCGCCCGAGGCCCGCGCGCGCGCGCGCTCTCCGAACGGCGCCGGCAGTTTAATAAAAAGAAAGATTCCGCCGTCGCCGCCGAGCACGGCGCCCGCGTCGCCCAAGGCGGCGCTCAGTGCGGCGCGGACCGCGGGGCGGTTGTGGCGCGCGAGGTCGGCGACGCGGGCGGCGACGTAGGCGTCCCCAAAGTCGGCGGCGCTCTCGTCGGCGGGGACGGCGGCGGCGGCGTCGGCGTCGGCGCCGAGCCCCACCGCCGCAAGCGCAGCGGCTTCTCCCTCGAGCGCGGCGAGCGCGATGACCTGGGACAGCTGAGTCGCGCAGATCGGCACCGAGTCCTGCACCTTTAGGATCTCGCTCATCAGCGCGCCGCCGTCCCCCAGGTCCTCGGCCCCGGCCTCGGCCTCGGCCTCGGCCTCGCCCGCGCCGCTGCCGCCGCCGCCGCCGCTCCCTTGCTGCTGCGCCTCCTCGCCTTGTCGCCGCCGCCCCCCCTCCTCCTCCGGCGGCGGCGGCGGCAGCGCGAGCCACCCGACGCGCCACCCCATCATGCCGTACGCCTTGCTCATGCTGAACACGTGCACCACGTTGGGTCCCCTGGGGCAGTAGTGCCGCGGGCCGCCGCCGCCGTTGCCGTCGCCGTAGGCGAAATCGGCGTACGTCCCGTCGACCACCAGCCACGCGCCCGCCTCGGCCGTCGCGCGCGCCGCGCGGTCGAGCTCCTCGCGCGACAGCACGACGCCCGTCGGGTTGCTCGGATTCACGAGCACCGCGACGCGCGGGCGGTCGGAAGGGTTTGGCGACGCGCAGACGCGCTCGAGCCAGTCGAGTTCGGGCCGCAGGTCGGGCGATAGCGGCGCGACCATCAGGCGCGCGGATCCGCCCGTCATCTGGACGCTCATGGCGTGGTTGAAGTAGAGCGGCGGGAACAGGGCGACGGGGTCGGTCTCGTCGCACAGGGCGAGCAGGGCGACGGTGAAGGCGCAATTTGCGCCCGGGGTGACGACAGGCTGATAGCCCGCGAGTCCCATGCGCCCCATCTTTCGCGCGAGGGCGCGGCGGAGGGGCGCCCACCCGGGCGTCGGGCCGTAGGCGTGTAAGAGGGCGGCCTGCGGCCCGCCGCGCGCCGCCTCGGCGGCCAGGCGCGCCGCGGCGCGCATGGCCGCGGGCGGCGGCGGCCAGTGGACGACCCCTTGGGCCAGCGAGACGACGTCGGTCCGGTCGCACGCGGCCACGAGGGCTTTTGTCTCGGCGACCACGGGGGCGTCCGTCGCGCGGACGCGGCGGGACGTGGGCGGCTGCGGGTAGGAGGGCGGCGGCGGCGGCGGCGGGGACGACGACATGACGATGATGACTGGGGGGCGAGGGAGCGGTTGCCGCGTGTCGGGCGGGACACGCGGCTCCCGCGACGTCGGCGTCGGCGTCGGCGTCGAGCGTCGAGCGGAGCCCTCGCCTCTCTCCCTCTTGTCTGGCGTCCCAGGGACGAGGGTGCGCCAGGACGCAGGCGACGAAGCGTGCGGAAGGAGGAGCGCCCCGCGCGCGCGAGAGTCGGTTCCGGGAGGCGGGTGGTTGCCCAGCGAAAAGGAGGGGGGG
>Ga0209390_10000806_pt1 | contig 62400 bp, 41 predicted proteins | sample BON01_FD_187212 | JGI IMG/M metagenome (GOLD analysis project Ga0209390, IMG submission 187212) | Freshwater microbial communities from Lake Bonney liftoff mats and glacier meltwater in Antarctica - BON-01 (SPAdes) (version 2) | ecosystem: Environmental > Aquatic > Freshwater > Ice > Glacier...
CGACGAAGAACAAAAAGAGATCCTGACCCTGCTCAAGACAGCGGTGTAGCCACCCCCTTGAAATCGAAAATTTCCTGCAGGCCCCGTCCTGCAAGGGATTGCTTCATTCCGGGTAGGGTAAAGTCCGGTTAAACTGCGTTGTCCCATTCGGTGAGGGTGTGGTAATTTTTAGAACCCGGTGCCCTTGGCATTCGTGCGGATGCGCATGAGGTAATAGTCAGCAGTCAGATAGAGAGTGGAGCCGTCATCTCCCCAGGCACAATTAGCGGTGAGATGGCCGGTGAGGATGCGGCCGAGAAGTTTCCCCTGCGGGCTAATGATCAAGACCCCTCCGGGGCCGGTGCACCAGATGTTTCCTTGCTGATCGGTTTTCAGGCCATCAGGCATTCCCTTGTCCTTCTTGGAAAGCGGGGTGGCGTCGAAGAGGATTTGGCCTTTGCCGACGTTGCCCTGGTCATCGAGAGGGTAGGACAGAAGCCAGGCTTCGCCGCCTTGTGACTGCGCGACATAGAGGGTCCGGGAGTCGGGTGAGAGGGTAACGCCATTGGGCCGCTGGAGGTCTCCAATTACCGAGAAGACCTTGCCGTCAGGGTCGATGCGATAGACGCCGAATTGATCAATTTCACGAAGCGGATCGTCGGCGCCCTTGGGCAGGCCGTAGGGAGGATCGGTGAAATAGATCCAGCCTTTTGGATGCACACAAAGGTCGTTGGGAGAATTGAAGCGCTTTCCGTCGAAGCGGTCGGCAGCGGTCATTTTTCCTCCACCGGTCATGGTGAGGACCGAAACGCGGCGGTCTCCGTGTTCGCAGGAGAGAAGGCGGCCTTCGTTGTCGAAGGCGAGGCCATTGGAACCGGATTCCTTACTGTAAGCGGTGGGGCCGGTGTAGCCGGAAGGTTTGAGAAAAATTTCGAGGCCCTCCTTTTCGGTCCATTGGTGGACGACGTTGTTGGGGACATCCGAAAAGAGGAGGCGGGCGTTTGCCTTGTCCCAGACCGGGCCTTCCGACCAGGTGAATCCCGAGGCGATGACTTCGATTTTGGCGTCTGCGGGAATCAGGGCATCGAGGGCGGGGTCGAGTCGTTCGATCTTCCCAGCGGTGGGGAAAGGGGCCTGCTGTGACCAGGCGGAGGACGTCAGGACGGCGGCAAGAATGAAAGTGCGCATGGTGGGAGTCTATGAAAGCAGCCTGTCAGGACAAGCCAGCTTATCGGAAGAGTTTGCGCCTAAACGGAAGATTCCCGGAAGCGGAAGGTCAGTTGGGCCGCTTTCTTGATGGCCTCGACGATTTCTGGAGCGTATTCCGCCTTGGCGTCCGAGGCCCAGACGGTATCGGGCCAGGCAAGGTCCTTCGTTGACCGCCCGACGACGTGGATGTGCATTTGGCGAACGATATTTCCGATGCAGGCGACGTTAAGCTTATCGGGTTCGAAGGTTTCCTCGACGAAGTTTGAGACCTCGCGGATGAGAAAGGCGACTTCGGCGAATCGTTCCGGTGGGAGTTGGTGAAGATCTTCGATCTCTTCGCTCACTTCGGGGACGATAAGAATCCACGGGAAAGCGGCATTTTTTTTGAGGAGAATTTGGCAGCCTTTGGTGATCCCGAGGAAATGAGTTCCGGCGTCGAGCCGGGAATGGAGGGTGAAGGCCATGGTTGGAAAAGGGGGTTTGGAGAACCGGAGCGGAGAATTCCTCCAACTCCTTGAGACTTATAAATGGAACGCCCTCATGACCTGCCTTGGAGATTTGGGAGTGCCCGCGCCCCGAATCCCCGGAACGGCCTATGAGAAACCGCGCGAAGAAGGGCCATGGTTGTTCATCCAAAGGAAAACGCAATCACGAATGCAAAGCGAGCATTGCCATCGGTCACGCTGATTAGCCCATGAAGGCGTTTTGGGGCGCGACTGGAGTCTCTGCCGGAAACGTAACTTTGTTTTTTTGCGCCGGCGCTGGGCCGGGGCGACCTGGAGTCAGTTCGCGACTGGGCCAGAGGCTTTGCAGGGATGGGGGTGTTGGAGATTGAGGAAAGCGGGGGCAGCTTCCGGGGGACGGGGGTTTTGTTAAAGGATCGGTGGGTCTCGACGGCCAACGGGGCATCACTGGGAGGCGACAGCGGTGGAGGGGATGCGGTTTACGGTGGCCGTTTGCGGGTGCTCTTCCGGGCGCGTAAATGGGGGGGGTGTTCCACGGTTCCGGCGAGGTGCCAGTGGGAGTGATCGTTTTATTTCTTCCTGCGCGGAAGGAAGAGAGAGGCGATCTCTCCCGATTCGGGGTCGGAAGCCGGTACCTTGGTGGCTGGCAGCGGAGCGAAAGAGTAGCCGAAAGCTCCCGCTTTCGGCCCCCCTCAACCATGAAGCGAAAGCTGGAGCTTTCGGCTACTCTTGCCTGAGAAATGGCAGGATCGCGAGTTCATTGATTTCAGCCAAAGCAGCCAAAACAGACAGCGCCGAATTATCGCAAAGCCGGTTCTTTTTGCCTTTGCTTCTTCTTCGGCTGCCTCGAGTTTTCTGATTTGCCGAAAGCTTTCGCGGTCGATCTCCAAATCTTCCACAATATGGCCCGGCGATACTTCATACCGGGAGAGGAGTGAAGGCTCTGGAGGGATTTTTATCGGGCAGCCTGATATTCGGTTTGCAGGGTCTGGGCAGTCAGGGTCGCTGCGGTAATCTTTTGTGCGATGGCAGGAACGTCGGCAGGTTTTTCCTCTTTGGCGACCGCAAGCTCGCCTTGCAAGATTTCGAGTTCGGCCCGCTTTTCGATCAAGTGGGTATTGATGGCAGCGGCTTTCCATTTGGTCACCCAGGCATCGTGGGCGGTGAGCAGGCCGTCTGCCTTGGCGGTCTCGTCGGTGGCTGTTTTGGCGAGCGCGGCCTTTTCCTCGATGGCTTTCTTCAAGGGCGTGAGCTGCTCCATCAACCCGGGGATCTCCTTTATTTGCTTGTTCAGTTCCTCTTCCTTGGCGGTTTTCAATTTTGCGGTTTGATCCTGGCGGGCGATCAGTTCTTCGAGTTCGGTCTGGAGTGCTTTGAGGCGGGAGTCTTGGAGCGCGATTGAGTCCTGAAGGGTTTTTATTTCCTCGGCATGCTCTGCGAGACCCTTTTTCTGCGCTTCGAGACGTTGGGTGATTTGCTGAACGATTTGCCGTTGTTGATGCTCGATTTGCCCGGCGGTCGCCAAGGCGGCTTTCTTTTCAGCGTTCCCGGGATCCTGATTTGAGGCCTCGCGTTTGATTTCGGTATCGCGCGTTGCCGCTACGAGAGATTGATTTGCGGTGGTCTTCTCTTGGAGGAGTGCCTCTTGCCCGGCGGCGAGTTGGCGGCGTTGTTCGGCGAGTTCCTTGAGTTGTTGATCCGGCTTTTTGGCTTCTGCCATCACGGTTTCGAGTTGCTGATTCCTGGTCTCTCGTTCGCCCTTGAGCTGGTTCACCTTGGCACTGAGGTCGCCGATCTCTTTTCCGAGGATTTGCTCCTTTTCCTTGGCTTGCGCAATCGCTCCTTCGGTCGCGGTCAGTTTGTCGGTTGCGACCTTGAGTCCGGCTGCGGCTTGGTCTGCGTTTTGTTTCTGAGCATCGATATCGGCTGCCAGCGCTGCGCGGGCCCGGGCCAGGGAGGCGAGGCGGTTTTCGATGGAAGGAGGGTTGGAGCTGAGTTCGCCGACCTTTTTCATGGTGGTGGTATCCCATGCTTCAATTTTGCCATTCCAGTCAGCGGTGAAGTGACGGTTGCCATCGTGGGAGAAAGCGACTTCGGTGACGAGAGCCGCGAAGGGTTCGCTTTGCTTCTCCATCGAGAGATCCGGTTGCCAAACTTTGACCCGCTTGTCGCGTCCGACCGAAACGAGTTTTCCATTGGCGTTGTAGTCCATGGCAAGGACACCCCCGGGGTGCGCATTGGCCTTTTTGATTTCCTTGCCTTGGTTCATGTCCCAGAAAATGATGAATCCATCTTCCGAGGCGGACGCGACGAGGTTGGAGTCAGCCCTCCATTTGAGGTCGACAATGCCTTTCTGATGACCGCGAAGGGAGTGGAATTCGTTGCCAGTGAATGACTCCCAAATCTGAACTCCGTTGTTTCGGTCGCCGGTGGCGAGGAGAACGCCATCATGCGAATAGGCGAGGGCAGTCACCCAATCGGTATGCTTTTTGATGCTCTTGATTTGTTCGACCGTCTGGGTGTCCCAAAGCTTGACCAGCCGTGACGGGCCACCGAGGGCCACGCCACCCAGGTCGGCCCGAAGATCTGCGGCAAGGACGGAGTCGAACTCCTTGCCCATCGACATCATTTCCTTCCCGGTGGTGATATCCCAGGTAATTGAGGTGCCTGATTTTCCAGCGACCCCGCCAGCGGCGAGAAGATATTTGCCACTAGGGTGAAAGGAGACGGTTTGGGGTTGTCCTTTCGGAAAGGGGAGGACACCAATGAGTTCCAAAGAATCGCTGTGATAGAGGAGGATTTGGTGTTGTCCGGTGACGGCAAGGAGCGGGGCCCAGGGGCTGGCATCGATATCGGCAACGACGGTTGATCGGCCGGCGACGAGGACGGGTTCAAGGAGAAGATCCTGCGGCATGGGCGGAGGGCCTTCGGGGCGCTTGCCGGTCGGGGCAGCCGAAAGGTCGAAGGCTGGTTTTTCCTTTTTACGTGCCTTGGAGCCCTCGTTTTCGAGAAGGCCTCCGTCGATCCAGGCCCGAATGAGATCGGCGCTTTTTTTGGGGATTTTGTCGCCCTCGGGAGGCATGACCGGTTCTTCGGTGTGGACCGTGACGGTGAAGAGTTTTGATGTTCCGCCGTCGCCGGCGAGAGCGACCTTGCCACCGGAGCTGCCAGCCATCGCGCCAAGATAAGTCGAGAGATCCAGGTCGCCCTTCTTCTTATCCGGGTTATGGCAGTTCAGGCACTTTGATTCGAAGATCGGGAAAACATGATCGTCGAAGGTGATTTTGTCTTGGGCATGAAGTGAAGACAGGACGAGGGGAGCGAGGATGAGGCGACGCATGGAACCTAGTGGTTAAAAAGGTATTCTTTGGAGTTGAGGAGGGCCCAGAAGATGTCTTCAAGAATCAAACGGGTCTCGTTGGCATCTTTGGCTCCGGCAATGGTGGCATTCAGCTTGGAAACTTCGGCGGTATTGGGCTCACGAGCGAGGGTGCGGAGATACAGTGTTTTCACGATCTCTTCGGGAGTCTTTTTCTCCTTGAGCATGTTCTGCACGACCCGTCCCTGGGTGATGCGGTTGCTCACCGCATCGCCATTGAGGAGGTGGAGTGCCTGGGAAAGATTGGGCTCCATTTTGACCTCGCAGGAACAGACGGTCTTGCGGGTGGCTCGACCGAAGGTGGTGAGAAAGTAGGTTGAGGTGTTGCCGTCGGCAATGTTGACCGCACGTGATCCAATGGGGAGGCCGCGGAACTTGTTCGGGGTTTCGGTGACCTGCGCCAGGGTATCGAGGAGGACCTCGGCACGCATGCGGCGAATCTGTCCGTGCGAGAAGTTGGTGAGGTCGGCTTCGTTGGTCGCGTTGGTTTGGGTCGAGAGTTGGTAGGTCCTCGAGGTGCAGATGTCGCGAACGAGCTTCTTCATGTCGAAGTTGTATTCGGTGAATTTTGTCCCGAGGGCTTCGAGGAGTTCCGGGTTGGTGGCGGGATTCGAGATGCGGACGTCATCGACTGGATCGACGATGCCGATTCCGAAAAAGTGTGACCACATGATGTTGGCCGCGTTTCTGGCAAACCAGGGGTTACCGGGTTTGGTGAGCCATTCTGCGACGGCTTCGCGGCGGGTTTGTCCCTCGGTGTCGGCGGCTCCGTCGCCCAGATAAGTGGGCTTGGCATTTTCATTGGTGACCGGGTTTTTAATGTCACCTCCCCCGTCGAAGATGATCTGCTCGGTAGGATCTTCGCCGGGCTTTCTTTTCACCTGCGTGAAGAAAGAGGCGAAGCCGTAGTAGTCATCCATGGTCCATCGGTCGAAGGGATGATTGTGGCACTGGGCACATTGGATGCGGGTGCCCATGAAGACCTGGGCGACGTTTTCGGTGAGTTTTTTAATGTCAGTCTCGCCTTTGAAGAAGTTGGTTGCAGGGCTGTCATAGGAACCTCCGGTTGCGGAGAGGAGATCGTAGACGATTTGATTCAGCGGGCGGTTCGCGGCGATCTGGCCGCGGAGCCACTCATACCAAAGAAGTGCTGATTTGTAGGTGACATCGTTGCTGTTGTTACCGGTTGTGCGGATTTGAAGAAGTTCCGCCCACTTCATGACCCAGAGTTCGGTGAAGTCCTTTTTTTCGAGGAGTTGGTCCACGAGAGCTTCGCGTTTCTTGGGATTGGGATCGGCCAGAAATGCCGAGAGTTCTTGTTCCGATGGCAGGAGACCGATGATGTCAAGGTAGACCCGGCGGGCGAAGACTTCGTCCGAGCAAATCTCCGAGGGAATGATGCGGAGTTTGTGCAGCTTTTCGTGAACGTATTTGTCGATGTAGTTGTTCTCGGGAAGCTGCGGGCGGGTGTAGTTCAGATGATCGGGAATGACGATGGCCTGGGAGCCCTCGGTAAAGGTGTGGAAGCGTCCCATGAGGAAGGCCTCACCGCGGGACTTCGAGGTGGTCTTGCCGGTGGCTTCGTCAATGCCGACCGAGTTGTCGTTCGATGAGGTGAAATGCGTCAGGGTGGTGACGTCACGGTCGGTCCCATCGGAATAGGTCGCTTTCACGGTAAGCGGAATCATTTTTCCGCTGCCTTCGAGGAGAAATTGCTTGGGCTCGATCTCGATCTTCACGGGGAGAGCGAGATCGTCGGGATCGTAAGTGGCTCCGTCCTGAACCCATTCAAGCAGCGTGTTATAGAAGGGGTGTTGTTTGTCGAAGAGCTTTCCGCCGGTGTGAGGGACGGATCCGATGGCTTTGGTCAGGAGAAGCGAGTCTTCGGGAATGGCGAGATTCAGGCGACGTCCGGCGAACTCGCGGGTGAGGCGATGGTAGTCGCCCTTTGGATCGTATCCGAAGAGTGAGATCATGAAGCCATCTTGTCCGCGGGCCGAGCCGTGACAGGATCCGGTGTTGCATCCGGAGGCGGTGAAGACCGGGACGATATCTTGCTGGAAGCTGATCCGGCGGTCTTCTTGCGCTCCTTTTACGGTCACAGGCACGGTGAGTTCCTTGCCCCGGAAGGTGATTTTGATCTGGGTCTGGCCATCGACTTGTGGGAAGAGGGTCGTGCCGTCCAAACGTGTGATGGCAGGGTCTGCCACCGTCAATTTTGCCGAGGCGGTGATATCCCGGGTGACGGCATTTTTATCGGTTGCCAGGATAATAAGACGGTGAAAATCCCGTTTGGTTTCAAGCGTGACCGTGGTTGGGTAGACGGCAATGGCTTCGAGGTTGGGATCCGGTTGAAGGGGATCTTCAAGTGGTGCGGTCCTCTCGCGTGGTGCGAGAGCGGGGCCGTCCGGCCAGGGGGCACCGAGTGCGATCCATGCTTTGAGTTGATTGACTTCGACCGGAGAAAGAGCTTGGCGTTCCACCTTCTTGCTGGAAGGGGGCATGAACTCGTCATCGCCATGATCGAGGGTCACCCGGCGAATGATTTCCGATTTTTCGGGGGCCTTGAGATCGACCGCATCGGCTGACTCTCCGCCCTCGAAAAATTCTGCTTTGAGGTCCATGCGCAAACCGCCCTTGGCCTTATCCGCGTTGTGACATTCGACGCAGGAGAATTCGAAAATATCTTTTACGGCCGCGAATTCCGGGGAGGCGGCGAGGGGAAGGGAGAGAAGGGTGGCGACGGACGCGATTCTAGAGAAGGGTTTCATTTTGCGTTCTGCAGTCGGAGTTGTTCGAGACGGGAGAGGGTTTTTTTGGTGGCGGGAGCGGTGACCACCACGGGAACTTCCTTGGCTTCTTCTTTCTTTTTGGGGGCCGGCGGCGGGGGATCGATCCGAAGGGTGCCTCCGTGACCGACATTATGAGGAATGGGGTGGCCGTCTTTGGTGATGATGACTTGGCAGAAAAGGTTGGCATGCTTTCCTGTCCGGGCTTCATCAGACACCTTGAGCGGGAAGGTGATGTCAGCAGACTTCATGTCGATTTGGCGTTCCTCGCTGGTGACTCCGTGCGGAAGAGCGTAGAGGATGACCCGGGCCTCGCCGGGGAAGTCCTGCAGTTGCTCAACCTTGGCAATGACGCTGGTGTCGACGCCGGGGTTGGTGGCGGCCATTTCGATGACGATGTTCAGGAAGGGTTCGGAGACCTTGAGGTTTACGAAGTCGGAAGAAACTCTCACGAGTCCCGTGTCTGAAGCGGATTCGCCGGTGACAAGAAGTTGCCAATCGCCGACAGGGGCATCGCCATTGGCATTGAGAGTGAGGAGGACCTCGTTCTTACCTTCAGGGATTTCCACCTCGTTTGGTGCTCCGATGCCGGGGGGCTTCCAAGGAAGGGTAACTTTAATTTTCTTGGTGAACCCCTCGGCGCGGCGGGCCGTAATTTTGAGGTTCATGGTGCCGTTGCGGACGATGGGAACGGGTGGCGCGAAGAGGTCGAGATGGAAGGGGGCTTCCTCAATGACCGCGATGGCAAGGTCGTTTGTTTGAGTGACCTGGTAGTCGCCCTGATTGTTCACGTAAACGTGCGAAATGGTCTCGGCGAATGGTCCCCGTAACTTGCTTTGGGGGTCTTCGATCTCGAGAGGATAAAGTCCTCCGGCAATGGGAGCGTCGGCATTTGCTTCGAAGAGGATGGGGAAGTTGCTGAGGCTTCGAGGGACGGGGGGTGCCTTGGCGCTGACCCCGGTTGGGAGCGTGGGGGCAAGGAATGCGATGTCGCAACCAATATTGGAGCGAGTGATATTGGGCGCGATGGCAAGACGGTTTCCGCGGGGGATCTCGATCATTTTATCCTTCTGGGTGTCGTTTCGATCGGCCGAAGGAAGGGTGAGGGAGATTTCCGGAGAGCGCTCAAAAATTTCGATCCGGTAGACGAAGTTTTCGCCGCTGCGGTAAAGTTGGTCGCGGATGTTGATGAGATATTCCCCATCTTCCGGCGCTTTGAAATCGATGCGGCTATCGGGAACGCCGTTGGTTTGGTCATCGTTCGTGTCCAGTTGTTTTCCATCCTTGGCATTGCGCAGGATAATGACGCTATCGAGTGGCGAGCGAACTGCACGGGCAATGACCTCGATCCGCAGGTCTTGGTCTTTTTTGGCGGTAAAGCGGAACCAATCCTTGTCTTCCTTTTTTGAGAGAATTCCGTGGAAGGCATAAGGGGCCGCCGGAGGATTGGTCGTGGGGATGGCTCCCTTGCTGCCCTCGTTGGGTTCGGTTTCGTTGAGGTAATTGAGCGCAGAGATGTGGACGGGATTTCCCGAAGGTGAGATCCATTCGTCGGTCTTGGCGAAAGCGGAAAAGCTTTCGGTGGGTGTCTTGATCTTGGTTTTGATCTCGCCGCCGGGATCGCCAATAAACGTGAACTCAAGGTCTTCGTTGGGCTTTGCGGCAGGGGGGTAAATCGCGGTCGGGCGTGGGAAGGAACCCACGTGTAGACGGTATTGGCAGGCTTCGGACCCCTCGTAGGCGGATTCGCGGACCAGGATGGTGTAAGGACCGTCTTCCGGGACAATGATGGAAGTCGCGCAGTCTCGTTTCAGAAGGGCGGAGTCGTCGCTCACGGCGAGTTCGAAGCGGTTTTTGTCGAGGATGGCAACGTAGGGATCGAACATGACGCGACCGAGTCGCATTCCTTCCACCTCGACGGAGAGTCGGTCGCCTTTTTTGGCATCGACCTGATAATAGTCGGCGTCTTCCCGGTCGGCGACGCCTTGGACGGTGGTGTTCAAGCTGATTTTTTGAGGCTCGTTGAACTCGTTGTTGGTGTCGCGTTGGTTGTCTTCGGTCCGGGCCTCCATGACCGTCTCAAATTGGCCCACCCAGAAGGTGCGCATGTAAGTGAGGCCTCCTTTGCATCGAAGACGCATGGGATGCTCGCCCAGTTCCGCGTCGGGGGCGATCACGAGGATGGCCTTGGCCGACTTTTGATCTTTGCCCTTTTCAAGGGACTTGACCGAGATTCCCCGGTTGTAGAGTAGAAGTTCCTGGGGTTCAAAGAGCCGGTCTCCGATCAGCGTGATTTCAACCTCGCTGCCACGCTTGCCACCACGTGGTTCAATCAGGCTGAGATCGGGGCTAAAACCTGCCGCACAGAGTGCGGTGGCTATCAAGATGGCGAACGCACGAATCATGACAGTGGTTTTGATCAGGCTTTCTTGGCGAGGATTTCGTCGAGGACGCGGCCCCCGTCGACAATCTCGATGGGGCGATCTCCGGGGGACATGAGTTCCTTGTCGGCGGTGATGCCCAGCTGGTTGTAGACGGTCTTGGCGAGATCTTCGACGCCGACCTTGTCTTCTTCCGGCTCGCCACCGAGGGCATCCGAACTTCCGTGAACCAATCCGCGATGGACTCCGCCGCCGGCCAAGGCAACTGAGAAAACGCTTGGCCAGTGGTCGCGACCACCGGTTCCATTGATTTTAGGAGTGCGACCAAATTCGGAGGTGACCATGACGAGGGTGGAGTCGAGGAGTCCCCGCTGATCGAGGTCATCGAGAAGGGTGGCGATCGCTTTATCAACGGGCGGGAGTTGCTGGTTGATTCCGTTTTTAATATTGTCGTGGTGATCCCAGCCACCGGCGGTGAGTGAAACGAAACGGGTTCCGGCTTCGACCAGGCGGCGGGCGAGCAACATGCGTGAACCGGCCTGGTTCATGCCATAGCGCTCACGAAGTTCCTGGGGCTCGGCTTCGAGGTTGAAGGCCTCGCGGGCTTCCTGCGAAGAGATTAATTTGTAGGCGTGCTGGTAGAACGCGTCCATGGAATCCAAAGCGTCGGAGCTTTCGAGCTGACGGAAGTGGTTGTCGACGGTGTCGAGGAGGCTGCGACGGCGCTCAAAGCGGCTATCGTCAACCCCATTGGGCATGTTGAGGTCGCGGACCTTGAAGTCTTTGGTGTTTGGATCGGCTCCGATGGCGAAAGGACCGTAGGCTGAAGAAAGGTAACCGGAGTTGGCGAACTCGTTGGGGACATTGGGAACGCAGACGTAAGGAGGGAGATTGTTACGGGTGCCGAGTTCGTGAGCCACCACGGAACCCATCGAGGGGAAAATCAGGGCAGGCGACGGGCGGTAGCCGGTGAACATGTTGTGGGTGCCCCGCTCGTGGGCGGCTTCGCCATGAGCCATGGAGCGGATGATGGTCATCTTGTCGGCGACCTTTGCGGTATGCGCCAGGTTTTCGCTGAATTTGAATCCCTTGATCGCGGTGTCGATTGCTCCGTAGGGACCCCGGTATTCCGAGGGTGCGTAGGGCTTGGGATCCCAGGATTCGTGCTGGGCCATTCCTCCGGGGAGGAAAATTTGGATCACCGATTTGGCGACGCCTTCGCGCGTTTGGTAATTCTTTTGGGCGGCTTGGGCCTCCATGCGGAGGAGTTGGGGGAGGGAGAGGCCGAGACCTCCCAGGAGGCCGACGTGGAGGAAGCCACGACGGGAGAAGTCATTGGCGAATGGGTTTCCGGGGCAGGTTTTGTTCATAGATAAGGTGGACTAAGTAGGGCTACGCGACGTTTTTTAATATTTGATCAAGATAATTCAAAAAGTGACTCACGGGACAAGCTGGACATTTTGCGTGGTTTGAGCAGGCTTTCCCTCCCCCGAAAAGCGATGGAGCCTCCGAAAATTAAGGGATACACGATTCTTGCCAAGATTGGCGAGGGTGCGAGCGCTGTTGTCTACGAGGCGCGTCGGGACGAAGGCACCCTCTGTGCGATCAAAGTTTTTGAGAGCATGGCTTCGAATCCCGCTCTTTTGGACAGTCGGATCGCGAGGGTGATCGAGGGGGGAGCGCAGGATATCACGGTGCCGATTCAGGCCAAGGCTCTGGATGTCAGGCCGGCCTGTATTGTGATGCCCTTGATGGCAGAGAGGGTGGACGACAGCCGCGTCGGGGGTTTTAGACCCCGAACCCTGCAGAGCTATTTCGCGGATTATCAGGCCAACGAATTTACCTGGCCGTTTCTTCTGAAATTAGCCAATCGGCTGGGTGCTCTACACACCATCAAGGTGGCCCATGGGAATCTAAAGCCTGGCAATATCTTTCTGGGGGCCAACGGGGGTCCTTTGGTCGCTGACTACGCCAGTGGCCTGATGCCGGGGGTGCACCGCCTGGGTTACAGTGATGCCCTTCTTTATGCTCCTCCGGAACAGCTTCGGCATCCCGACGGCTATCTCGAGGAAGCAGGCTACCGTTGGGATGTCTACGCCTTCGGGGTTCTTGCTTTTAGGCTGTTGACGGGGAGTTTCCCGCGGTGCGAGGAGGTTTTTTCGACGGTGTCTCCGGCCACCGGGAGTCAACAACGATTCAGTATTGATGCCGCCTACGAAGGGATTATTGCCGGGCTTGAGGAGAATCCGGATTTTCAATGGCCCAACGAACCGGGTGATGACCGGGAGGCCCGACATCGGGAAATGGTAAATTTTTGCCTCGCCTTGGATCCGATGGGGCGTCCCGGGGACATGCGGGAGGTGGCGCGATACTTTGGGGCCATTGAAGGTGATTTGGAGGCGGATGCCGAAAGACGCCGCCTTGAGGGGTTCCGGATCTCCGCAGACAAGAAACGGAAAAAAATTTCGCGCTATGCGACCTTCGCGACGCTGGTCGCAGGCGGGTTGGGAGCCGGATGGGGAGTGACGCAAGGGCTTCGATGGAAAGAAGCGATGGCAGCCGAGGGGAAATTTGACGCTTACCGGGCAGGAGCGGAAGGAACGGTGGTGCAACTGGAAGGAGAGCTCGGGCAGGCGAAACGGTCAGAAACTGCGGCGCTCGCCCGGCAGGGCGAACTTGAGGCCTCTCTCGTTGACGCACAGCACAAAGCCGAAAGCGAAATTCGCTCGGCCCGCATGACCAATGAGGCCCTGTTTCAATGGGTTCTGGAGAACGGAATTTCCGGTCTTCCGGTCTTGGAAGGAAGGAAGGCGCGACTTGGGTATCTCGCTGAAAAAATCGAGGAGCAATTGCAAGGCTTGAAGGCCCGGCCTGGACTTGAGAGGCAGATGGCGCTCTTGAAATTGAGAAGAGCAGAAGTGATCCTCGCTTCCGGCGATGCCGCCAAGGGTGCGACCGCCCTTCAAGAGGCGCTGGCAAGCGGTGGTTTGGCTGATGATGACACGGCCCATGCCCGGCTCAGGCTTCTGCTCCTCCAGTCAAAGAGGAATCGGACGGCGCTGGAAGAGGGAATTGCGGAAGCGGAAGCCTCGATTCGAAAGGCCTGGAGCGATGATGATGCCCGGCGTCTTCGTGCTGAAGCGGCCTTGGATTTGGTGAAGGCCCGGATGTGGGAGTTTAAAAACGACGGGGCCAAGGTGCTCGAGAGTTCCCTGGCGAGTCTGCAAGGGTATCGGAAACTGGCCGAGATGTATCCTGAAAGTCCGGCGATTGCACTGACGGTGGGGCGTTCCTACCTCTCATCGGCCCTCGCGGCGGAGGGTGAAGGGGCCGTCAGCGATGCTGCCCGTTTACGGCAGGAGGCTGTCGAGGTCTTCACGGCGGTGGCCGGAAAGCAGGAGAATCCTGAGCCTGAACTGGAGTATCAGATCGCCTCGGCGAATGCCGCGAAGGCCGTTGCGCTTTGGCAGCAGGGAAAGACCTTTGACGCCGATAAGCTGGCCCGCAAAGGAGCCACGACGTTGACGGAACTCTCGCGCAAGATGCCCGATGACTTTCGCGTGGTGGTCGATTTGGTCTCTCAAAAGGGAATCATCGCCACGGCCCTCCGTGACGAAGGTCATCCCGAGGAAGCGACGACCGTTTTAGCGACAGGGATTCAGTTGTTGGAGGAGGGAATCGAGCACGAGCCCAGGAACTGGAACGCGAAATATCTTCTGGCTTCGCTGAGATGGCAGATGGCGGGGATTCTCGGCCAAAGAGGCAAGGGTGATGAGGAACTGAAGATGGGCGGGCAAGCTCACGACGATTTGAAGGCGCTGCTGGCGTCCGAGATGAGGAGTCCAAATCCATCTGCGGTGCGGAAATCGCTGGCCTATCTGTGTGGGGATCTTGGTCATGCCGCAAGTCTTCGAGGTCAACAGGACACCGCGATTCACTACCTGCAGGAATCGAAAAGATACTGGCAGGAGTTGGCCCGCGACGAAGGGGATCAAATTGAGATCCGGGAAGGGTATCACTGGGCCGTCAACCGACTCGCCGAAATGGGGGTGAAGTAGGCTCCTCGATCCGGGGAAGGCGGTGGAGCTTGCGGAACACGAGAACCCTGCAGAACGCTCCGCGAGTGTCAAAAATCCAGTCGTCAGGACCGCTGCCGGTGCAGTTTGAAAAGAACGATTGATGGGATTCATCCATGATTCCGATCAGAGAGAGGGCAATGGTGACGGTGAGCTTCTTCCACGGGTCATCTTGCCAAAGAGAGACGCCCGCCCACTCGATCCCTTTCCGGATTGGACCCGGCCTTGCCCGTGCGTGGACCCGCCGAGGCCTGAACCTCACAAATGCCATCAGGATGCGCTGGCTCTCCGCGAAGAAGATCGTATGCTATTGGTCACACTCAAGGAAATCCCACATTTTCTTCACACATGCCCGTCGCACCCTCCCTCCTGAAATCGATCAAAGCGGTCCGCAAGGCGATGACCTCTCCCAACCCGAAGGACAGGCACCAGCTGGAACTGAGTCTCGCGCTTCACAAATTGTTCCGGAAGTCTGGGAAAGTCGCGGCAAACCTGGAGTCCATCGAAGCCCTCCTCGCCCTCGCGCCTGAGATCGAAGCCTTCCGCGGCAAAGGATCGCAGATGGCGGCCAATGATTTTTCCAGAGGTATCAGCTACCTCGTTACGCTTGTGAAGGAGCGGCTGCCTCTGTCGGTAAGCGAGCCAGATCGGTTCATCAGGGAAGACGAGGTCCCGCCGTCCGCAAAGGAGGTGACCGATTGTCTCGAAAGACTTGCCGACCACGCCTTCGGGCGCACCCAGGGTGCGCCGGTCCGCTCCATCCACGCCGGGGACCTCAGATGCTCCGCATGGGAAACGCTCAGGCGCATTTCCGAGATCTTCCGCCGTCCGGCACATCTCACGCACGCCCTCAAGGTGGCGGCCGATCCGCGGGCCTCTTCCCACGAGCGGCAAGGCTCCATCGGCTTCCTGGTGGCTTACTGGGGAGACGACGAACCCGACGAACCCACCGCAGACCTGCTTTGGGAACTGGAGAAGAACCCGCCGGATCGCACCTTTCTCGTCACGGTGCTCCAGGCCCAGATCGACCTCGGTCTCGGCAGCGAATTAGGAGCCTTGGATGCGGTGGGAGATTGGGACGCCGCACATGACGGGTGAATGAAGACCGCCCATTTCCTCCCCTCAAAAGTTCCCCGCCATGGCCAAACCAAAGAAGAAACTCACCTCCGCCCAACGCGCCGCCAACAAGCAGCGCAAAAAGGATTTCATGACCGTTTTTATGAACGGCAAACAAGTCCGGGTCCGCCGCCCGCCCACCATCGACGGCATGGATGCAGAGGAATTCATCCGCCAAAACGCCGACCCCATCTGGCTGCACCAGAATGGATACCATGAGATCCTGCACGAGCAGGACATGGAGGACGAACGAGAAGCCGTTGGCGATTCTGCGGACGTCTCCGATTTCATCCTCCCGGAGGATGAGCGGCTGTCGGAGTAATCTGGCGATTACCGGTTCCCAGGATGGAGCGTGCGGATCTCTGAGTGGTGCGTGGTCTGCCTGCGCACCTTCGGAGCTTCCTGAATCGATGGTGCTGGGGACCGCCAGCCCAGGCTGGCGGCTAAATGCCTGCGTCCCTTCGGGACTGTGGGTGCCATATGCTCGCGTCCATCACTCCTTGAGGCCTCCGACCTCCGGAAATTCCCAACAGGTCCGGATCCCGGCGGGTGCCCCGACATCCCGGGGTTGTCTGCCGCCATGAAGGGATAAGGTGAATCAGGAATGAAGTGGGAAAAGGAAAGCGGGCCTTTGCTATCGGCGGCGTCTTGAGGGAGGATTTTGGATTTGCTTTTGAGCCTCGGGAGAGAGGCCGCTCGAGGTGAGCCATGCCCTGGCGGATTCCGGGTCGGTGCGGAAGTAGGCCTGGCCAACGCGGGTGAGGGAGGAGGCACGGAGATCGGGATCGCTGATATCCTGGGCCCAGGCAAGAGCGGTCTTTGCGAAGGAATGTGCAATTTGAATTCTCAAACCGAAATCTGCCCGGGGAAATCGGGGGAGAAATGAAAAAGAAAAGGGACAGGTCTGATCCCCGGGCCCGGGAAGGCCCCGCCGGGAACCTGTCAGTGGAGTGAATAATGGAACCCTTCGGGTTTCACCGCGAGCGTTGAACAGGGGGTGTTGTGAATCAGTCCCTCGGCGGTTGTTCCGAGAAGAAGCTTCTTAAATCCGGTGCGACCGCGGGTTCCCAGGACAACGAGATCTGCTTCCATTTCTTCGAGGCACTCGGTGATTCCGTGGTGGATGGTGAGGGCGCGTTTGACGACGGTGGAGAGACTTTGAAGATTATACTGGGTTCCGATCTGATATCCCAGTTGGTCCAGGCGACCTTCACAGCTTTCCTGCAGATTGGGTTCCTCGATCATGGGGAAGGCGGGCCCCAGCCAGCCGATTTCCGAATCGGCATAGATCGGCGGACGGTAGACGTGGACGAGGCGCAGGTCGGCACTGTCTTGCACGGCGAGTTCGGCGGCGCGATGGACGGCCCGGTTGGAGGTGTCGGAGAAATCGACGCAGGCGACGATACTTTGAAAGGGGCGATCCTGGTAAGTGCGGATCAGGAGGACTTCAACCGGGGCCTTGCGGATGCAGCGGGATGCAAGCGCTCCGACCTGATGGTGCTCGACGGTGGTATAGCCCCGGGACCCGAGAACAAGAGTCTCGGGGGAGTGAGCTTCGATGAGTTTCAGGGTTTCCTCAAAAGGATGGCCGATGGCCGCCACGGTCTCAAGATCGTTGGCCGTTCCGATGACCTCTCTGATGAAGGTCGCCAGTTTTTCCCGGGCGAAGTTGAGGATGCCCTCTTCAGTGTAGGCTTCCATATTCTCGAGGTCGCCCAGGACATCTTGGTCGAGGATGTGGAAGCAGATGAGGGGGAGATCGCGGGCGTTCGCCATTCGCGACGCTTCCTTGAGGGCATTTTTGCTATTTGAGGAGTAATCGACTCCGACGAGGATCGTTTTTTTTGAGCTCATGGTTTTGATTTGGGGTGTGGCATTTTTCAGGTGATTGGGACGACAAGGACGGGGCACTGGGCGTTACGAATGATGGTCTCGGCGGTCCCGCCCATCAGGTCGGTCAGGATCCCTTTGATTCCTTTTCCGGAGCGCCCGATGACGACGAGTTCGCATTCGGAGGAATCGAAGTGTTCGAGGAGGGCCGTTGTGGGGTCTTCATGCTCAAGGCGAACGGTCCCGACCTTTCCCGGAAAGAGGGGATCTGCGGTTTTTGAAATTCCCGCCAGCTGTCCGTCCATAATGTCGCGATACTGTATCTTCTGTTCTTTATTCTCGAAGACTTCGGTTTGGTATCGGAGGCGGGCGGGGCGCAGCCAAGGAGGGCGGCAGGCGTGGACGATCTCGACCCTGTTGTGGTGGCCGTGGGTGACGCGGGCCGTGTTTTCGAGAACAGGATGGGTTGATTTTGAAAAGTCAACGCAGGCCAGGACGAGACCGTCGGGGGTTTCCGTGGGCCGATTGACAAGGAGCACCGGCATGGTCGCAAAACGGAGGCATTTGATCGCAAACTGCCCGGCCTTTCGAGAGTCGCTGGCGTAGTCGTCATCGCCCAGCACGAGTAGATCAAATCCCCCCTCGTTGGCATGGAAAACCAATTCGTGATGAGGAATTCCTTCGCCCACCTGGCAGGTGATGTCATTGTCATTTCCGAGGACCTCGTCGACGAAGCCTTCGAGGCTGGTCTTCGCAGCCCGCATCATGATTTTGTGTTCGATCATGTAAAAGGAGACGAACTCGTTGAGTTCGGCCGGGGGCACGGCATGGAAGGCTGTGACTTTTGCACCGGATTGCAGCGCGATCCGATTGGCCTTCCAAAGGGCATGCCGGGAAGAGTCGGTGTAGTTGATTCCGACGAGGATGTTCTGATAGAGTTTCATGACGTTTGTTTGGCTTGGTGGCAAAAGAAGAGGGGGCGTTCCTCTTTCATAATTCCGAGGGTAGCGTAATGCTTCCGTAATTGCTACGCATCCCTTGTCAGAGTTTGCGCATGGGTTGTTCACAACGAATCGTTGCCGTGAATCCCCTCCCGTCTGAAATGATTGCAGACCGTCGGCTTTTGTCATGCACGGTGCCTGGAGGGCTTGGGGATGAATGGAAAAATCCGAAGAAGAACGGTCATTTTGAAGGGGGGGAGCCGGAGTATTTTGAGACGCTTTAAAAATTGCCAAAAGATCGATCCCATCAGAGAGTGCGGGTGGTCCAGCGGGTGAGGAGTTCTCTCTTCGGATTGTCCTCCTCCTTGTTGTCGATCATTTTTAAATCCTAATTTCTATGAAGTCCTTTTCTCTCAATTCCCTGTTGTTTGCGGCAGCATGTCTTGGTTCGCAAGTCTGTCCGGCGCAAAGCAAGCTCCCGGAGGGAGTACTGCCTCCGATGAATCCCGAGTCGGTGGCCTTCGAAGCGAAGCCGACTCCGTCCAAGCTTTCGGTCGAAAAAGGGGACACCTTGGTCTTGATCGGATCGGGGATGGCCTCCCGGATGAATCACTTTGGACACTTTGAAACGGAAGTTCAGCTCAATTTTCCGGACCAGGAATTGACTATTCGGAATATGGGTGACGAGGGGAATACCCCCGGCTTCCGTCCGCATCCCGGACGGGGGCAGGAGCAGCAGTATGCCTTCCCCGGCGCCAAGGATTTGTTGCCTGCGGAACTCCAGGTCAATACGAGCCCGCAGGGGCACTTTGAGACCCCGGATCAATGGCTGACCCGTCTTGGAGCTGATACGATCGTCGCCTTTTTTGGTTACAATTCCTCCTTCGGGGGACCCCGGGATCTCGGGCGTTTCAAAAAAGAACTTGAGGCCTTTGTGAAACACACCTTGTCTCAAAAATACAATGGCGAAAGTATTCCCCAGCTCGCTCTCGTTTCTCCCACTGCGGTTCAAGACCTGTCCGCAAACTTCAGCGTTCCGAATGGAAAGAAGGAGAATGACAACCTCCTCCTTTATACCGGAGTGATCCAAGAGGTCGCGGAGGCCCATGGTGCTCTCTTTGTCGATGCCTTCTCCGCAAGCCTGGAGTGGTTTTCGTCTTCGGATGAGCAATTGACGACCGACGGAGCTCTGCTCAACGATGCTGGTTATCAGAAGCTCGCGCCTGTTCTCGTCCAGGGACTTTTTGGAAAGACCGCCTCCGACCGGGCGCTCCGTTCCGGAGTGCTGGCCGCCGTGATGGAGAAGAACTTCATGTGGTTGAATGACTTCAAAGTCCCCAATGGAGTCCACGTTTACGGACGTCGTTACAATCCCTTTGGACCCGGGAACTATCCTTTCGAATTGAAGAAGACCCGCGAGATGACGGTGAACCGCGACCGTGCCATCTGGGCCACCTTCTCGGGAGCGAAGTTTGATCTCGCGGTCGAGGATGCCAAGACTTCCACGCTACCTCCGGTTGAGACCAACTACAAACCCAGTGCCAAGAATGGGCTGCCGGAATATACTCCGGGGAAAGTGGCCAAAACCAAGATCGAGGTCGCCGAAGGCTACCAGATCGGGCTCTTTGCTTCTGAGGAAAGCTTTCCTGATCTCAAAAATCCCGTCCAGCTCTCCTTTGACAACAAGGGCCGTCTCTGGGTCGCCACGATGGAAAGTTACCCTCACTATAAAGTCGGGGATCCCCGGCCCAAGGACAAGCTCCTCATCCTTGAGGACACCGACAAGGACGGAGTGGCCGACAAGCAGACTGTGTTTGCCGATGACCTTCACATTCCGATCGGTTTCGAGATTTCCCACGACGGCGTTTATGTCTCACAAAGCGGAAGTTTGGTGCTGCTGAAGGATCACGATGGTGATGACCACTATGATTCCAAGGAAGTCATCTTGAGTGGTTTTGACGATCATGACACCCACCACGCGATCTCCGCTTTTTGTGCCGATCCCAGTGGTGCCTTCATCATGTGTGAGGGGGTATTCCTTCACTCCCATACCGAGAGCGTTTACGGCCCGGCCCGGGGGAGTAACGGAGGATTCTTCCGATACAGTCCGCAGCGCAAGCACATTGCCCGCTACGCTCAGTTCACGATTCCCAACCCCTGGGGCGTCGCTTTCGACAGCTACGGACAGGATTTCTTCCTCCATACATCCGGAACCAGCATGTCCTGGATGCTTCCGGGAACGGTCAAGGCCCGCTATGGTGCCAATTTCAGTGCTCCCGATCTCATTACGAGCAACAAGGTGCGTCCGACCTCTGGAATCGAATTCGTTTCCAGCCGCCATTTCCCGGATGAAGTGCAGGGCGATCTGCTGATCAACAATAATATCGGCTTCCTCGGGGCCAAGCAGCATCGCGTGAAGGAAGATGGAACCGGATTCACCACGGAGTTCGTTCAGGATCTGTTCGTCTCGAAGGATCTCAATTTCCGGCCCGTTGACCTGGAGTTCGCTCCCGATGGTTCGCTCTACGTGGTGGACTGGCAAAATGCCCTGATCGGACACATGCAACACAGCGCCCGGGATCCACTGCGCGATCACGAACACGGTCGCATCTACCGCGTGACCTATCCCGGTCGCCCTTTGGTCGAGCCCGCGAAAGTCGATGGTGCCGCTATTGCCGAATTGTTGGAGAATTTGAAACTCCCAGAATACCGAACCCGCTACCGGACCCGTCGCGAACTTCGCGAGCGTGAGGGGGTCGAGGTGGCCAAGGCCGCTGCCGCTTGGGCTGCGAAGCAGAGCGACGACCGGCACAAGCTGGAAGCCCTTTGGGTAACCTGGGGAGCCGATCAGATTGACGCCGCATTGCTTGGCCAGCTTTTGGATTCGCAGGACCACAAGGTCCGCTCTGCTGCGGTCAGCGTGGCTCGTTTTAATGAGCACAAGCTCGACAACCTTCATGAGATCCTCCTGAAGGCTGCTGGTGACGAACACGGCCGGGTTCGCCTCGAAGCGGTCGTGGGGGCGAGCTTCCTGCCCGCTGCGCAGGGGCTTGAGGTCCTTGAGAAAGTCAAAGCCACGGGGGTTGATGCCTTTATGAAGGAAAGTGTGAAATTTGCCGAAGGCGTCTTCTCTGGTCAGGCCGTGGAAGAAGAAAAGGCGAAGCGTGTTCGCGCTCCGAAACATCTCGCCAAGGCTGAGGCCCGCCTCTTTGTCAAAGGCGCTGAAATCTACGCCCGCGAAGGGTATTGTGCGACCTGTCACCAAGCCAATGGAGAAGGCCTTCCCGATGCCGGCTTCCCGCCACTCGCGGGGACCAAGTGGGTCCTGGAGGATCCGGAACGTTTGATCAAGCTGACCCTGAAAGGTCTCATGGGGCCGATCGAGGTGAAGGGGAAGAGCTACCCCGGATATGTTCCCATGACCGCTTTTGAAGGTCTCTTGAACGATGAGGAAATGGCGTCGGTTTTGACCTACATCCGCAACTCTTTTGGAAACAAAGCTTCCTCAATTCAGTCGGACGAGGTGAAGCGGGTGCGGGCCGAGTTGAAGGGCAGGGTTGACCTGTTCCAGCCCGAGGAGCTCTTGAAGCTTCACCCGCATGCGGCAGGGAAGTAGCAGCGAGGCCCTTTGATTTTTGAGCAGGAAAGTTCTTCTCGGTGGCCTCGATCTCCGGGTGAGGATTGAAAAAAAGTGGGGGATATTACTGTCCCCGGCGGGGGTGGGCTTGGCTGACGGGGGCTGGACTCCTTTCTCCGTGCCGCTGCGCGGCTTGGGAGATGGACTGGGGGGGGAAGTGGCGAGGGGCATACGCGTCAAGGAGTGGTCGCGGCTCAACGAAGTGAGGATCTTATCCCCGGAGGGGTCCAAGAAGGTAGCCCCGGGTGAAACCCGGGGTCGGACGAAAGCGCAAGCAGGGCGCCCCGACGGTAAAAGCCCCGTATCCCTTTTGCCATGCGAAGGCAGAACGCCTGATCGTTTCCTTGATCCATATTTTCTCGCGCCCCTGCCGGGGTGCCCATCCCTTCCGAACCGCAAACCGTGGGCTTCACCCACGGCTACCTTCTGTCCCCCCTGCCGGGGATTGATTGACCCGCTTTGCGGGAAACTGTGGGTCTCCTTGACGCGTATGGGCGAGGGGGCGAGGGCGGCCGGCCCCGACGACTCCTATTTTTTGCGGAAGACGGCGAGGTGTTTATCGACCGATTTTCCGGGGGCCTCGCCGAGGGCTCTCGAGTTGGGATTGATGATGGCGCCAATTTGGATGGCACCGAGGTTTTCGAGGGCTTTGCTGGCGAGTTCGTGTTCTTTGTCGAAGTAGGAGGTGATGACGAGGAGTCCGTCGTCATTGAGGCGGTCGAGGGCTTGGTCGAAGATTTTGTCCCAGACCGGTTTGTCGTTCCAATAATTCTGGTGACGAAGGAAGGCGATATCGGGGTTGCCGACTTCGGAGAGTTCTTTGAGGAGGTCGCCGCGGTGGGTGATGAAGTCGGCGCTCACTTTTTTGCCGAGGGATTTTTTCCAGCGGGAGTTGGCCTGGTCGATTTCGGCGGCGCGGATGTCGAGGCCTTGGAGGTGGGCGGATTGGGATTTTTCGGAGAGGATCTTGGCGAGGACGCCCGTTTCGTCGCCCCGTCCGCAGGCGAGGTTGAGGAGGTTGAGGTGCTCCTTTTCGCTCAGATGAGGGTCGAGGAGATCGCGCAGGTTGCCTTCGAGGGTCGCAAGGTCACGCTGGAGGAATTCACTGAAAGAAGTGTGGGCCACGGCAAGAGCCTAATAAAGGATTGGGATATTGGAATTTAGAAATTACCCTTTGGGCGTGGAAATTCCGATTCGTCCCCGTCGCAACCGCAAATCTGCGGGCGTGCGTGCCCTTGTTCGTGAGACCCTTCTCAGCCCCGGTGATTTTGTGCTGCCCTTGTTTTTTCATGATTTCGAGGTCGATGAGGCTATCGAGTCGATGCCCGGTTGCACCCGTTGGTCGCTTGAAAGCCTGGTCAAGGAAGCGGGCGAAGCCCTGGCGCTGGGGATTCCGGCGGTGGTGCTCTTTCCGGCGATTGGCGAGAGTCTAAAGACGAAGGGTGCGGAGGAGAGTTACAATCCGGAGGGCCTGGTGCCCCGCGCGATCCGGGCGCTGAAGGAGGCCCATCCGGAATTGGTGGTGATGACGGACGTGGCGCTCGATCCGTATAATCTCGATGGCCACGATGGCTTGGTCGAGGAGGGCGAGATTTTGAATGACGAAACGATTGAGGTTTTGTGCAAGCAGGCGGTTTCCCAGGCGTGGGCCGGAGCGGACATTGTCGCGCCGAGTGATATGATGGATGGGAGGGTGGCGGCGCTACGCGATGCTTTGGATGCGGCGGGCTTTGAGAAGGTTTCGATTTGCAGTTACACCGCGAAGTATGCCTCGGCATATTATGGTCCTTTTCGGGGGGCTTTGGGATCGGCTCCGAAAGCCGGGGACAAGAAGACCTATCAGCTGGATCCGGCGAATCGTCGGGAGGCGGTGAGAGAGCTCATGCTTGATGAGGCCGAAGGCGCGGACATTGTCATGGTGAAACCGGCGGGGCCCTATTTGGACATTATTAGTGACTTGGCCGAGCATGCCAGTGTTCCGTTGGCAGCTTACCAAGTGAGCGGAGAGTATCTCATGATCAAGGCGGCGGCGAAGGATGGCTGGGTCAACGAGGACGCCGTGATGATGGAGAGTTTGATGGGGATCAAGCGGGCGGGAGCGGATCTGATCTTGACGTACTTTGCGAAGCGGGCGGCGGAGATCCTCCGTTCCTCAAGAGTATTCTAGGGGACCCCGAGGGTGATTTGTTAGGAAATGTGCCGTTCCTAAAATTTTATTTTCAACATGAGCAAGACGGAACGGCACCGCTCCGTAAGGAATTGACAAGCATGAGTGACGACAGAGCCGCAGTGGAAAAGCTGCACGCGAGTTATGGGAGAATGAAGGAAGAGCTGTCCCAAGTGATTGTGGGGCAGCACGAGGTGGTGGAGCAGGTCTTGATGGCGATGTTTTGTCGAGGCCACGCCCTTTTGGTCGGTGTTCCGGGATTGGCGAAGACCCTTTTGGTATCAACGGTCTCCCAGGCGCTTGATCTGGATTATAAGCGAATCCAGTTCACCCCCGACTTGATGCCGGCCGATATCACCGGAACGGACGTGCTTGAGGTCGATCCCGAGACGGGGCGTCGCGGGTTCCGGTTTGTGCATGGTCCCCTTTTTGCGAGCATGGTGTTGGCGGACGAGATTAACCGGACGCCGCCGAAGACGCAGGCTGCTTTGTTGGAGGCGATGCAGGAAGGTCACGTCACGGTGGGAGAGCACACCTTGCAGCTTCCGAAACCCTTTTTCGTGCTGGCGACCCAGAACCCAATCGAGCAAGAGGGAACGTATCCGCTGCCCGAGGCGCAGCTGGACCGCTTCCTTTTCAACATCGTGGTGGACTACCCGAGCGAAGTGGAAGAGCGCGAGATCATCCGGCGGGTCACGAGTCCGAGTTCGGCTACGATTTCCGCGCTCATGACCGGGCCGGAGATTATTGAGCTTCAGAATGTCGTGAAGCGGGTGCCGGTTGGTGATCACGTCATTGATTTCGCGGCCAAGCTGGCGCGGGCGACCCGTCCGGGATCGGACGAGGCTCCGGGCTTTGTAAAAGACATGGTGGGTTGGGGGGCCGGTCCTCGTGCCGGGATTGCCATGATTTCAGCGGCCAAGGCCCATGCCGTTCTGCGCGGACGTTTCCACGCCACCACGGGCGATGTGGCGGCGGTGGCGCTGCCGGTGCTTCGTCACCGGGTGCTGACGACTTTCAACGCCGAAGCGGCGGGAGTGAAGAGCGATGACATCATTCGTCGTCTCATTGCCGAGTTGGGTGGCGGTGATGGCGATATTAAAATCTAGTTCCACAACGAATCAAGAGGATGGGCGAAGACGTGGATCGACTTGAGGTGCCGGAGTGCATGCGTTTGCTTGCACCTGAAGTCATCGGGTCGCTGAAGCGGCTGGAATGGCTCGCGCGGCTTCGCAAGCAGGGCACCCTAACGGGGCGGCACACTAGTCCGGACAAAGGGGTCTCGGTCGAATTCGCGGAACACCGTGAGTATACCGTCGGGGATGATTTGCGGAACCTCGATTGGCGGGTGATGGCCAAGAGTGACCGGAATGTCATCAAGCAGTTCATTGAGGAGACCAACCTCCGCGCGACGGTGGTGCTGGATGTTTCGGGCTCGATGACTTTCAAGGGCGAGCAATCCGGGTTCTCGAAATTTGAATACGGGCAATATCTCGCGGCGGCCTTATCCTACCTCTACATCAAGCAAGGCGATGCTTCGGGGCTGGTGACCTTTGATGACACCTTGCGAACCTCGATGCGGGCGGAGAGCCGTCCGAGCCAGGTTCGCCGGATTTGTGAGGAGCTTTATCAGACCGAGCCGGGAAAGGAGACCGGAGTGGGCAAGGTTCTGCACGAAGTGGCCGAGCGCATTCCGCGTCGTGGTTTGGTGGTGCTGATCAGTGATCTTTTTGATGAGCCAGAGCAGGTGATTGAGGCCTTGCACCACTTTGATTATCGCCAGCATGAGTTGGTCATTTTTCACGTGCTGGCCGAGGAGGAACTGAGTTTTCCTTTTCAATCGTTCCAGCGCTTTCGGGATCTGGAGGGGGTCCAGGAAATGCTTCGCATCGATCCGCAAGCGGTGCGGGCAGCGTATCTTGACAAGCTGCGAAATTTTATTTCTTCGATTGAAGATGTCTGTGGAAATCTTCGGGCTGACTATGTGCCGGTGAGCACCAAGACCCCGGTTTCCGAGGCTCTTGTGCGTTACCTGGGAAGGAGGAAAAAGTAGGATGCTTTTCATGAATCCATGGCTCCTGGCCGGACTTGGGGGAGTGTTGATTCCGGTGATTATTCACCTGATTCGTCGTCAGGCTGCCAAGCCCTACGACTGGGGTGCGATGCGTTTTCTTTTCGATACGGTAGCGGCCCGTCGCAAGCGGATGGAGTGGGAAGACCTGCTCCTCATGATGGCGCGCTGTCTCTTGATCGCCTTGATTGCCTTGGCGGTCGCCCGTCCCTTTGTTCCGCCTGATTCGCAAATCCCGTGGTTGTTTGTCTTGCCGCTGGGCCTGATTGGCATTGCGGCGCTGGGCGGTTCGTTCGTGTTGTCCTCGAAATCCTGGAAGTGGGGCATGCGTTTTCTGGCGCTACTCCTGATCGTGGGATCGGGTTTTCTGGTGTGGTATGAGGAGAATCTTAATCTGCGGCGTTTTCAAACCAGTGAGCGTCGTGACGTGGCGCTCGTCATCGATGGGTCGACTTCGATGCTGCTGGAGCAGGGAGGGCAATCTGCGTTTGCGAAGGCGATTGCCGAGGCGAGGGATTTCGTGAAGGAGGCTCCGAAGGGAACGGCCTTTTCAATCATCCTGGGCGGGCCGGCTCCCGAGCTCAAGACTGCGACCCCGCTGACCCATCGTGCCGATGTCCTTGAGGTCCTGGACGGCCTTGAGCCGGTTGGTGGTCCCTTCCGGGCGCATGATGCTTTGGGAATGGCGACGCTGACGCTTGCGGAGGGGCGGGGGAGTACGAAGGATCTCGTAGTTTTTACGGACTTGCAGCGAATCGGTTGGCAATTTGACAGCCCGACCTCGTGGGGAAACCTTGGGGAGGCCTGGGATGGTCTGCCGGAGGGGGCCAAGCCGCGCCTTTTGGTTCGCAATTTTGCTCCTCCCGAGAGAATGCGTAATGTCGCGGTGACTGAGATTGAGTTTTCGAGAGAGGTCGTGGGAACGGATCGCGAAGTATCGATCCGGGTGCGGGTGGAGAACACGGGGACCGAAGTGGTGACGCCGGGGTTGATGCGGATTTCGGTCTCGGGCAAAGAGCTGGAGCCGAAGAGTCTGAGCCAAATGGCACCGGGTGAAAACGCGGTCATGGATTACCGTTTTCAGTTTCCCGAAGCCGGGCCGAAGGTGGTCAAGGTCACGCTCGATGCGAAGGATGACCTGCCGGGGGATGATGTTTTCGAGCGGGTGCTTTGGGTGAAGGAGACTCTTCCGGTTTTGATTGTGGAGGGAAATGCGGGGGCCTCGTTTTTCAGTCGGGCGGGAGGCTACCTCGCTCTGGCGTTGGCACCGGTGACCGGCGATGAGACGAGCTTTGTGGATCCCCGCGTGATTGATGCTTCGGCATTGAGCCGGGAGGAATTTGACAAGGAATCGGTGGTGGTGCTTGCCGACGTGGCGCGCCTTCCGGCGGCGACGGCGACGAAGTTGGCGGAGTTTGTCATTCAGGGTGGGGGGCTTTGGATTCTTGCCGGGCCGAAGGTTGAGCCGGAATTTTACGCCGGATGGAATGGCGGCGATGGCCCGATGGTGCCAATGAAACTTGGGGCGATGGTGCTGCCCGAGGGCGGGGTGCAGTTGGCTGCGGGAAGTTTTGATCATCCCGTGCTTCGACTCTTCAAAGATGCGGCCGGAGAAGATCTCGGGAGCGGCGTTCTCGAAGGGTACCGGGCGACCTCGGATCTTGTTGAGAGTGGCCGACCGGCGGCCCGCTACACGGACGGGGAGGTATTTCTCGTGAGCCAGGAGTATGGCAACGGTCGGGTCATGTTGACGACGACCGCTCTGGATGCCCGGATGGGGAGTCTTCCGGCGCGGCCGGGATTTGTGCCCTTTGTGCACGAGGTCACGAACTGGCTCGCGGGCGGGCAGGGGGTCGAGCTGAACGTGCGGGCGAGCTGGAGTCCGACGATTTCCCTGCCCGGTGGCGGCGGATTAAGCGGAACCTATCAGGAGCTTGAGGGGAGGCGGCAGAGTTTCAATCGGATTGATCCGGTGATTGATTTCGACTGGGGCAACGGACCTCCGGAGAAGAAGTTTAAGAATGAAAATTTCTCGGTGGAATGGAAAGGGTCTTTGATGGCTCCGGTGACCGGAGACTATGTCTTCGAGGTCGAAGTCGATGATGCCTTTGAGCTCATCTTGGACGGAAAGATCGTCTTCAAGCTTGATGGCTCGACGGGCCAGTCGGAGCCGGTCTCTTTGGAGGCTGGCAAGCCGCTTTCGTTTGTTGGGAAGTACGAAGAGGAATGGGGCGAGGCCAAGGTCAGTTTGCGCTGGAAGCGGCCGGATGGAACCCTGGAAGTCATTCCGGCTTCGGCTTTTCTTTCGGTCGGTCCGGATGGCGAGGAGGAGATTTTGGCCGAGGGCGAAGCGCGCGATCCGGCAGGGCGGGAGCGGACAGTTTCGGCTCTGCAGGGAAGACGGGGACGTTTGCTTGAGGTCGGCGGATCGGCCCTTCCGGGAGAATATCTGGTGGACATTCCTTCGGCGGTCCAGGGAGATCTTTCAGGTCTGGACTCCGTTCCCCTGGTGGTGCTTCGAGAGGGGGATGAGAGTCGCTTTGAGGGCTGGAGTGAAGATGACCGTTTGCTGATTCGGCGGGAGGTTGATTTGATTGAACTGGGATCGATCCGGGATGTCCTGGCGGCTTTGCGGGGAGAAGGGTTCGGACGGGAGATCTGGAAGGTGCTGGCGATTGCGGCGTTGATCTTGTTCTTCCTCGAGGGATTGCTCGCGCGGTGGGTTTCCAAGTCGCGCAAGGCGGGTGAGGAAGTGAAAGTTGATTTTGAAAAACGGAACGAAGTGCCCGAGGAATTTTTGAAAGCGGTTGCGAAAACGAAGGGAGGGGTCTCATGAAGAGTCTTCTTCGCGGTGTCCTGATTTTCTTGGTCTTGTGGGGTGTTGTCATCCTGCTGGGCAAGGTCTTCGAGGTGAATCCATTTTGGCCCGCCTGGGTGATTCCCTTGATTGGAGCGGTGGGAGCCGAGGCCGTTTTCTGGACCTATCGATATGAACGTCATGCGGTGAGTGCCGGCCGGGGACGTTTGATTTTGGGCCTGCGGCTTGCCGAGTTGGCCTTGCTGCTTTGGATTTTGCTCCAGCCGGTCTGGAGCCGCTTGGTGGAGCGTGAGATTCGCCGTGAGATCATTGTGATGGTGGATGATTCCGCTTCCATGGATCTCATTGATGAGGGGCAAACCCAGACCCGCCTTGAGATTGCCCGGGGAAAGTTGGAAGCGAGTGGAGTTCTGGATGACTTGGAAGGGAAGATCGGAGTGCGTGAGATTCGTGCTGCGCGAAGGGCCTTGATTGACGATCCTACCGAGGTGGAGGGATGGGATCAGGCCACCGACCTTGCGGGAGGATTGTCATCGGTGCTCGACCAGGTGCCGCCGGATCAGCTGGCAGGCATGGTCTTGCTGAGTGACGGTCGCCACAACCGACCGGGGAGCGTTGCGGATGTGGCCCGCCGTTTTGGAATTCTGGATGCTCCGATTGCGGTGATTCCATCGGGGAGTGAGATTCCGCCCAAGGACACCGCGATCATTTCGGTAAGGTCGCCTGACTCGGTTTATCTGGGCGACCGGATCAGAGTGGGAGCCCTGCTAAAGTTTGATGGCTACCGGGGAAAGAAGGCGACGGTTCGTCTCTTTGCGGGAGAGAAGGAATTGGACTCCCGGGAGATTGCGATTCCGCAGGACAATTATCGTGAGGAAGTGAAGTTCCGCCATGCGCCTGAAGAAGGGGGAGTGGGAGAATACCGGGTGGTCTTGGATCAGCTTGAGGATGAGAACTTTGAGAATAACAATGAGTGGTCTTTCCAAACCGTGGTCAGTGATGCCCGCACCAACGTCTTGCTCATTGACCAGCATCCCAGGTGGGAGTTCCGCTATTTGCGGAACCTTTTTTACGGGCGGGATCAGTCGATCCACTTGCAGTCGGTGTTGTTGGAACCGGATCGTATTGCCGGTCACGAACCACCGAAGGTGGTGGCGTCAGCAAGCCGTCCTTTTGGTGAGGCGAATGCCACCGACCTTCCGGAAACCGAGGAAGAATGGCGGAAGTTTGATGTCATCATCGTGGGCGATATTGGACCTGATTCACTTTCCGATTCCCAGTGGGAGATCCTTTCGCGCTGTGTGACCGAGCGTGCCGCCTTGCTGGTTTTAGTGGCGGGACCGGAGTCGATGCCGCATGCATTTTCATCCGAGACCGCGAAGCAGTTGATTCCGGTGAAATACGAAGCATCGAAGCGGACTTACTACGGCTCTGAGGAAACCTTCCATTTTGGCCTGACCAACACGGGGCGTAATCATCCGATTACGGCGCAGGTCGAAGGCCAGATTCGCAACGAGCAACTTTGGGCGGGCTTTCCTGAGATTCGCTGGCGTCATCCCATTGAAGGCCTTCAGCCAGGTGCTGAAGTTCTCCTGCATGCCGTTTCGGGAGCGCAGAAGAAAGAGTCGGTGGACTCGGCCGCGAAATTGGCAGCGGCCCTTTCGGATGTGGCCCGCCGCCAGGAACGGGAAGCGGAGACGGCCTTGCTGGTGACTCGTCAGACGGGAGCGGGCAAAGTGGCGATGCTTTTGGCGGACCGAACCTGGCGCTTACGTGAAGGGGTGGGCGACCTTTACCATCACCGCTTTTGGGGGCAGCTCGTGCGCTGGGGGGCTGGTCCCAACCTACGCTCGGGCACCGAGACCGTCCGTCTTGGGACGGATCAATTGACTTACACGGGTGACGACAGGGTTCGCATTATGACCCGCCTGAGGGACAAGGATTTGAATCCGATTATTGACCCGGGTTTGGTGGCGGAAGTTCGTCATGAGTCCGGCCAAACGACGACGGTGCCGCTCAAGTATCGTGAAGACTCGAACGGCCTTCATGAGATTATGGCGGGGCCCTTTCAGAAATCCGGAGTCTACGAGGTCACGGTAAAAGGCGATGTGGTCACGACCTTCCGGGTGGTGGGCGCGCGCAGTGCGGTTGAGCTTTCCGAAACCACTCTCAATCAACCTTTGCTGGAGAGCATCGCTTCGCTTTCGGGAGGGCGGGTTTTCGATGGCGAAGGGCGTTTGTCGGATCTGTTCCTCCGGGGGAATGAGACCCGCGAAGAGCTGAGGGAGACCTCGCTCTGGGATACCTGGCCCGTCTTTGCCCTGCTGGCAATTTTTTTGACGTCCGAGTGGGTGATTCGTCGTCGGGGTGGCTTGAGCTAATAGACTTGAGATTTCAAAACTTCGGGTGAGGATTCTCCCCAAATGATCAGGACTCTTTTTTGCTCCTTAATCTTGGGAATCTCGGCGCTCGCGCAAAATTACCGACCGATTGGCGGGAGCGCTCCCATGGTGCCCCGCGAGTTTAGGGCGGCCTGGGTGGCTTGCGTTTACAATATTGACTGGCCCAGTCGGACCGGACTGAGTGCGGCGGGTCAGCAGGCGGAATTACGGGCTTTGCTGGACCGGATGGCATCGATGCGGATGAATGCGATCATCTTTCAGATTCGTCCGAATGCCGATGCCGCTTACGCGTCCTCGTTGGAGCCCTGGAGTCACTGGATTAGCGGGAAACAGGGGGTGTCGCCGGGGTATGATCCACTGACCTATTGTATCCAGCAGGCCCGGGCGCGGGGGATTGAGGTCCATGCTTGGTTTAACCCGTTTCGGGCCTTGCCGAATGCTGAACTGCCCACATCCAGCACTCACGTCACCAAGACCCATCCCTCGGTGATTAAGAGATACAAGACTTACAAGTGGATGGATCCCTCCAGTAGTTTTACCCAGCAGCGGGCGCTTGCGGTCATCATGGATGTGGTCAACCGCTATGACATTGACGGGGTTCACATTGATGATTATTTTTATCCTTATCCCGATGTCGACTCGAAGGGGCGGGCCAAGATTGATTTTCCCGACGGTAAAACACCGGCACAAAGAAGGGTGGCGGTGGATCGCTTTGTGCAAAGTATGTATCGTTCGGTGAAGGCGAAGAAACCCTGGGTACGGGTCGGGATCAGTCCGTTTGGGATTTGGCGACCGGGGGTGCCGGCCGGGACGACGGCCGGGATTGATGCCTATCATCACCTTGCGGCGGATTCGCGGAAGTGGCTTCAACAAGGTTGGTGTGATTATCTTTCGCCTCAACTGTATTGGCGGATTCAAGGGCCGCAGAGTTATAGTCGTTTGCTGGAGTGGTGGCGGGCGCAGGGAACCCGTCCGGTGTGGCCGGGGATTGCGGCGGCGAGGGTCGGTTCGAGCGAAGACCCGGGTCGCCCGGCGAGCGAGATCGTGAACCAGGTGTCGCTGAGCCGATCAATCGGGCGAAACTACGTGGGGCAGGTTTTCTGGAGTATGAAATCGCTGATGCAGAATCGGGGGGGCGTCAGCGATGAACTCGTGGAGAAATTTTATCAACAACCGGCCTTGGTTCCTCCCATGCCGTGGGTGAATGCGAAACCTCCCTTGACGCCCAAGGTTGCAGCCCGGGGCGATGGCAGCAAAGTCGCGGTGAACTGGGGGCAGGTGGCCGGGTGCGCCAAGTACGCGGTGCAGGCGAAGTATGGCAAGAGGTGGGTTATGGTCACGGTGACGAGCGGTTTGAACACCGTGATCAAAGGGTCGCCGGATGCGATCGCGGTCAGTTCTGTTGATCGTTATGGCAACACGAGCATCCCAAGGATGATCGGCAAGTGATTGTGTCACGATTAAATTTTGATATTTGAGCAGGATCTCAAATTTGAGTGAAGACGAGAAGAACGATGGTGAGTGTCTGTTTGCCAATTTACTCTTCCCACTCAATATCCCGAACGTTTTTTTTGGGGGGGGGAGAAGCGCTCAGGCGCTTTGAAGAATCAGGGGGAATTGGAGCTGTCGAATCTTGAAATGGTGGCTTGTCTGACTGGGAGGGTGAGGGGCGGAATCGTTTTCGGTGAGGGGGCGGTGGGTGATGCGTGGTCTGCCTGCGCACCTTCGGAGCTTTCTGAATTGATGGTGCTTGGGACCGCCAGCCCAGGCTGGCGGCTAAATGCCTGCGTCCCTTCGGGACTGTGGAATCCATGCGTGTGCGTCCCTTCGGGACTGTGGAATTCATGCGTGTGCGTCCCTTCGGGACTGTGGAACCCATGCGCGTGCGTTCCTTCGGGACTGTGGAATTCATGCGTGTGCGTCCCTTCGGGACTGTGGAACCCATGCGCGTGCGTCCCTTCGGGACTGTGGGTGAGGGGGTCTACGGGTGCGTCCGTTTGGAACTGCGCACGAGATCTCAGACAATCTGCGCACCGGCAGCACCTTCACCACCTTCACCACCTTCACCAAGGGCGGGGATGTTGGAGGATCCGGCGGATGATCGTTGAAGTTTTTATGGGGAAGCATTTTTCGGGTGATGGAAACAATGCGCAAATTGCGACGGCACCGATTGGCGGGGAGGGTTTCACGATCTCGCGTTGGTTGTGCCACTTGATCTTTTTGAGGTGAAGGCTCGACCGATGATCGGGGATTGGGCACAGAGAGCACCTATGAATGATCTTCCACGATTTTGCTCCCGGTTCCCCCGGGTTCTCGCCTTTGGAATGTTGGTTCTTGCGGGGTCCCTGGTTTCCGGGGCGCCCAAAGGCAAGCTCACGAATGTCGATCTGACCAAGGGCGATGCGATTCCCGCCGGGGCGAGTCATGATTGGAATCTGGGCGCGACGGGGGCACGCGGTTGGATGTATAGTTCCAAGTTGGAGACCTCGGAAGCCCGCCAGATTGGGGTGACCAGGGTGGCCGGAGGTTCTCCGGCGGAGGGGGTTCTGAAAGTGGGGGATGTCATTCTCGGGGTGGGAGGAAAGTCTTTTTCGTATGATCCCCGGACGGAGTTTGGAAAAGCGCTGACTGCGGCTGAGTCGGAGGCGGGAGGCGGCAAGCTGGAGCTGATGCTTTGGCGGTCGGGGAAGACGGAGAAGGCCGTGATTCAGTTGCCCGTTTTGGGCGATTACAGTGCGACGGCTCCATTTGACTGTCCCAAGTCGAAGAAGATTTTCGAGCAAGGGTGTGAGGCCCTGGCGAAGCGGATGAGTGATCCGAAGTATCGTTCCAATCCGATCACGAGGTCCTTGAATGCCCTCGCGTTGTTGGCGAGCGGGGAGGCAAAGTACCTTCCCTTGGTTCGCCGGGAGACGCGGTGGGCGGCGGGTTTTGAGGCGGAGAGCTTTCAGACCTGGTATTATGGCTACACCATCATGCTCCTTTCCGAGTATCTCATGGCGACCGGCGACACCTCGGTGATGCCTGGATTGAAAAGGCTGGCCTTGGAGTCGGCCAACGGGCAGAGCATGGTCGGTTCGTGGGGTCACAAATTTGCGGGCACCGACCGGAGGCTCCTCGGGTATGGCATGATGAATGCGCCGGGGGTTCCCCTCACGACGGCTCTCGCGATGGCGCGGATGGCGGGGGTGAAAGACCCGGTCCTGGATCTCGCGATCGAGCGGAGCGCAAAGCTGGTGCGCTTTTATATCGGGAAAGGGGCCATTCCTTATGGTGATCACAGCCCGTGGATTCAGACACATGAAGACAATGGCAAATGCGGGATGGCGGCGGTGATGTTTCAATGTCTCAACGAAGCCTACGGTGCCGAGTTTTTCTCGCGGATGAGTGTGGCCTCGCATGGTTCGGAAAGGGACCAGGGGCATACCGGCAATTTCCTAAATTTGCTTTGGGCGATGCCCGGGGTGGCGCTTTCCGGCCCCAATGCCAGCGGGGCGTGGATGAAGGAATTTGGGGCATGGTATTTCGATCTCGCCCGCCAGTGGGACGGCACCTTTCTGCATCAAGGCCCGCCTGCCGCGACGCCGGATAGCTATCGGAATTGGGACAGCACCGGGGCCTATCTGCTGGCTTATGCGATGCCGCTGAAGAAGATTGTGCTCACTGGAAAGCTGGCGAGCCCGGTTCCGCAACTGGCTGCTCCGGCGGCGCAGCAATTGGTCAACGACGGGCGGGGCTGGAGTAGTGGGAACCGCAACGGGGCCTATGACCAACTGAGCGAGGACGAGTTAATGACTCTCCTGGGAAATTGGTCACCGGTGGTTCGTGAACGGGCTGCGATGGGGTTGGGCCGTCGGAAAAGCGAGGTCGTTCCGGCCTTGATCAAGATGTTGGAAGCCCCGAATCTCAACCAACGCTACGGAGCGTGCCAGGCCTTGATTTTTCAAAAGGGGAAGGCTGCACCGGCCGTGCCTGCCTTGCAGAAGTTGTTAAAGCACGAGGATCTCTGGTTGCGGATCAAGGCGACCGAGGCTCTCGCGGTGGTTGGAAAGCCCGCGATGGTCGCGGTGCCTGATTTGCTGGAGAGGTTGGCGAAGGGGGCGAGCGAATCGGATCCCCGGGGCATGGAGCAGCGTTTTTTAAGCTTCGCAGTTTTCGGCACCTTGTTAAAAAATTCACTTGATGGGGTGGACCGCGATCTCCTCCGCAAAGCGGTGGTGGCGGGCCTACAGAACCAGGACGGTCGGGCCCGCTCCTCAGTGGGCGGGGCTTATCGGCATCTCGGTTATGAGGATCTCAAACCCCTTCTCCCTGCCATTCATCGCGCCATTGTGGAGCCTGCGCCGAGCGGGATTATGTTCGCGAGCGGCGTTCGTTTGTCGGGCGTTGAGGTTCTGGCAAAGCATCGTATTCGCGAGGGAATGGCCCTTTGTATCGAGGTGATGGAAATTGACAAATGGGGCAAGCGTGCCCGGATTGGACAGTGTTTGAAAACGCTCGCGCAGTATGGCGGAGCGGCCAAGGCGGTCTTGCCGGAACTCCGGCAGCTTCAGAAGGATCTCGAGGCCCATCGCGAGGCGAGGGCGCTGAAGGATCTGATCGATCAATTGAAAGGCCTCATCACGAAGATTGAGTCGGCAACGGATTCGGTAGAACTGCGCGGACTTTAATCCGCCGGGAAGGGATCGGCGGTGAAGCGGAGCTCGGTTTCGGTCAGGACGGGAGCGGGTGCTTCGGGGAGTGGTTCGCCGTTTGTTGGGACGAAGCGGACCATGCTCATGGCGATCGCGGAACCGGCCGTGATGAGGACGATCGCGGGAAGAAGGAGGGATCCCCGTCGTCGGTCGGACGAGAGGCAGAGAATGCGGTCGCGGAGCGGCGCGTGACCGGCCATGGCGAGGGAAAGGCCGGGGGTGGAAGCGGCTTGGGCCACGTCGCAGAGGGCGAGGGCGTAGGTTTTGGGATCGGCTCCTCTTTTGAGAAGGTGGGCGTCGCAGGCATACTCGCATTGCGTGAGGAAGGTGCGGCGCATCCACCAGACGGCCGGGTTGAACCAGTGGAGGATGCAGGTGATTTGCGCGAGGAGGGCCATCCAGAGATCGCGACGTTGAATGTGGCCGAGTTCGTGTAGGAGGGCCATGCGGAGGGTTTCGGGGGACCATTCGCGGGAGCTTTCGGGAAGGTAAATGGTGGGGTGCAGGAGTCCGGCGACGACGGGGGACTTGAGTTGCGGGTGAGTGCGGAGTTCGACGGCGCGGGTGAGGCCGAGTTGCGTCAGGGTTTCGGCGAGGACGGGGGTCGATTTTGCGGCGCTGGCTTCTTTTCGCCAAGCGTTCATTGCGACGAGATCACGGAGGCTGCGAAGCGAGAATGCGAGGCCGCCAAGCAGCCAGAGTGCGGGAAGAATCCAGGAGCTGGGGGGCGCTGCGGAGAGCACGGAGCCAGTTTGGGGACCGGCGATGGTGACGGCGAACTTGGGCGCGAAGTTGAGGAGAGGGAGAACGAGGAGGAGAAAGAGAACGGCAACCGTGATGCGGGGATCGCGGGCGGGATTCCGGCGCGCTGCGACCCACAAGGCGGCGGCCGCGAGGAGGGAGAAGATGAGCGAGGGAATGAGCACGGCCTTACCTGATGAGTTTGCGAATTTCGGCGATTTCGGCTTCGGTGAGTTGCTGGTCGTTGGGATCGAGCAGGGCGGCCACGAGGTTTTCGGGTTTGCCTTTGAAAAAGGTGCCGAGGAGATTTTTGAGCGCGGTGCGCTTGGCCTTCTTGGCGGCGATTGAAGGACTATAGAGATAGCGTCGCCCTTCCTTGGAATGTTTCACCATGTCCTTGTTTTCGAGCGTGGCGAGGAGGGCCCGCACGGCGGAGTAGGACGGGGGATCGGGGAGCTCGTCCTGAACGTCCTGCGCGGTCGCTTCACCCAGACGGTAGAGGATATCGAGAATCTGGCGCTCGCGGCGCGAGAGTTCTCCCTTTTCGAGACGGTTCATGGAGGCACCCTAGGGGATGCTGGAAAAGCTGCAATGGAAATGTTGGAAAATCAGCATTGAATGATGGCGATTGAATTCGGGGGAGGGAGCGGATATTCAAGGGCGTGATTTCGCTCGGTGGAGGCAGTTCGTTTGGGGATGAGATGCGGCTGGTTTTTTCGGAAACCGGTTTGCTCTCGAAGTCTCCCGACTTTGAATATCGTGCCGAGCAGCAGCAGATGGCGGGCGAGGTCGCGGATGCCCTGGACGGGGAGCGGTGTCTTGTGGTTGAGGCGGGCACGGGCGTGGGGAAGTCGTTGGCGTATTTGATCCCGGCGGTGGAATACGCCATTCGGGAGGGGAAGAAGGCGGTGATTTCGACGCATACCATCAACCTGCAGGAGCAACTGATGGGGAAAGACTTGCCGATTGTGCAAAAGCTGTTGCCGCAGCCCTTTGAGGCGGCCTTGTTGAAGGGGCGGCAAAATTATCTCTGTCCAATGAGGCTGCGTCGGGCGATGGACAATGGCGGGGATCTTTTTACGACCAGTGAGCAGGAGGAACTCATGGAAATTTGGAAATGGGCGGAGGCGACGAGGGACGGGACGCGGAGTGATTTGAATTTCGAGCCTGCCTTGAAGGTTTGGTTGCAGGTGTGCAGCGAGGCGCATTCGTGCACCCAGCGGACGTGCGGGCCGAGGGGGAATTGTTTTTTTCAGGAGGCCCGGAAACGTGCCGCGAGCGCGAGGGTGCTGGTGGTGAATCACAGCTTGTTTTTCTCGCTCCTGAATCCCGAGGAGGAGATGAATGAGAATGAATCGGGCTTTCTCGTGCCGAACGATTTTGTCATTTTTGATGAGGCCCATACTTTGGAGGCGGTGGCGGCGAAGTCGCTGGGCTTGAGGCTGAGCCAGGCAGGATTGCGGTTTGATTTGCAGCGCTTGTATCATCCTAAAACCGGGAAAGGCCTGCTCAAGTATGCCAAGGCGGAACGGGCCATGGAGTGGACGGCAAAGGTCTTGGATGAGGCCGATCATTTTTTTGAGAGTGTCGGGGAGGCGGTGACCTTCAACGACTGGGGCAAGGAATGCCGGGTGCGGCAGCCCGAGTTGGTGGCAAATACCTTGGCGGGGCCGCTGCGGGAGTGCTGGCGGGCGATCGAGGAGGTGGCCGAGGATACCGATGACGAGGCGCGTAAAAACGAGTTGATGGATGCCGCCCGCCGCCTTCGCGAGATGCATGGCGGGCTCAAGATGTTTCTCGATCAGGAGGACGGCGGCAGCGTTTACTGGGTGGAAAAAGCGGGCATGGAAGGAACGGCTTACGTTCTCAATGCCGCACCCATCAATGTCGCGGACCGCCTGCGGTCATTACTCTTCGGGCCGGACAAGACCTGTATCGCGACCAGTGCGACGCTGGGAACGGGCGATCAGCAGTTGAGCTATTTTCGGGAACGGATTGGCGCCAACCATGTCCCGGCGGTGAAAATCGGAAGTCCCTTTGACTACGAAAAGCAGATGGCGATCTACGTCATTAAATCGATGCCCGACCCACGGGATGACGACTTTGAAAAGATGCTCATTCATTGGATCGAGCGGGTCATCATCAAAACCGAGGGCAAAGCCTTCGTGCTTTTCACGAGTCACCGGCTTTTGCGGTCGGTGGCGGAAACGATGGCCGATTTCTTCGAGGACCATGGCTGGACCTTACTGGCGCAGGGAATGGGGATGCAGCGTCAGCGCATGGTCGAGGAATTCCGGAAGGACATTCATAGTGTCCTTTTTGGGACCGAGAGTTTTTGGGCAGGGGTCGATGTGCCGGGCGAGGCCTTGAGCAATGTCATTATCACCCGCATTCCCTTCGCCGTTCCGGATCATCCCCTGACCGCTGCGAGGTTGGAGGAAATCGAGGCCGCAGGTGGAAATTCCTTCATGGAATATTCGGTTCCCGAGGCGGTCATCAAGCTGCGCCAGGGAGTCGGGCGCCTCATCCGAACGAAGAAAGACAAGGGGATGGTCGTGATTCTCGACAACCGTGTCGTGACAAAGCGCTACGGGAAAGCGTTCCTCGCGGCCCTGCCGCCGGCGCCGGTGAAGATCATCTCCTAAACCGAGAGCGCTTGCTTCAGGAGACCGGCCTGCCACTGGTTGGGAGCGGTCGGGGTTTCTCCGAGATAGCCGTAGTTGAGAAGTGAGCCGGCCCTGGCCATGAGGGGGCGGGCTGCCGCTCCCAAGGGACCCATCCCCATGATTGAGAGAGCGTTGCCGGGAAGGGTTTCAAAAAGCGAGAGCTGCGCCCGGACGCAGGACAAGGAGGTCGCCATGAGGGCGAACTTGTGAAGGTCCGCACGGGGATCGAACTTGGCCGCAAGCCCTTGAGGGTCGGGAGTCTTCTCGAAATCATGGAAAGACCCGACCACCACGATTTCTTGTTGTTTGGCTTCTGCGATGACGTTCCCGAGTGGGTCGAAGTCACGCAACTCGATGTCGATCGCCGAGGCGTAGGGCAGGAGTTGGAGGTAGGCCGCGGCGCGGTCGGCGATGCCCCAGTCACTTAGGCCCCCTTCCCGAGGTCCGCGGGCGGTGATCAGAAGGGGCAGGGGGCAGGTCTTTGCGAAGTGAAGAACCTCGTTTCCAGTCCCCAGTGAATCGAGCCGAAGCTCCACGATGTCGCACTCCGGAGAGGTAATGTGCAGGGCCCTGGGATCAGCAATGGCCCCCACTGTCAGCGGTTTTCCGGCGTGGAGAGAATCCCAAAGCGAGCGGCGGGGCGGCATGGGGGAGAGTGTCGTGACCACCTCGCTCTTGTCAAAAGCCTTCGCCGGGAAATTTGCAACGTTGTCAATCCATAAAAAATATCAGGCAATTTCCAGTTTTTTGCTAGCCGTGCCCCGCCTTGATTTCCTAGCTTCCCTGAAACCTCGGGGTGTTACCCTAAAACCATGAAATCTACATTCAGATCCTTCCTTACGTTTGGCTGCTCACTGGCTCTGTCCGGTACGGCCTTTTCCCAGCTCGAAGCCAGCAAGACCAACGTCTTCGACGTCTCCAAGCCCGAGTTCGACGACCTCCAATCTCCGAACATCCAGGTCGGGAAAAATAAAAAGTTCACGCCCAAGGATTGGCTGGAGGTGGAAGTGAAGCTGAAGGTCAAAAGGCTCAAGGAGACGCCCAAAGACATGTACCTCGATGAGTTCAAGGTAAATTGGTATGTCGTCGTCAAGGGTCAGGACGGTAAGGGCTACATGATGACCAAGACCATCACCCACGTGAACATGCCCATCGACGAGGAAGTTATTGCTTCGGTCTACCTTTCTCCCAATACCCTGCGTCGCATCACCGGCAACGAACGAGCAGGGAAGGGTGATCTCGAAGCGATTGGCGGCGAGATTGAGTATGGCGGCGAGATGGTCGGCTTCTTCAGCCACGGCGAAAAGGCCGGCTGGTGGCGCCAGCCGCTTGAAAAGATCGAGCGCACCGAGAAATTTCCCCTTCTCGACAAGTCCCAGACTCCTTTTGCCGCTCTTTGGTATGATCGCTACGCCGAGCTCAAGCCCAAGAACTCCAACTAAGGGCCTTTTTGTCTTTTTGATTTCCCGCCCCGCAAGGGGTGCAGCTTGGGGAGCTGAAATTCCCTGACTCCGGCCTCCGGCCTCGTCCAAACACCGGAGTCTCCTACAACCACTTTTCCAAAGCACTAACACACATTACTATGGCTGACCAACAGTCGATCATTGCACTCAATATTGGCTCCCAACGGATTTCGATGGGCGTTTTCTTCCCGAGTAAGTCGGGCTTGGTTCTGAAATCCTACGGGGCGACCAGCATCCTTGCTGATCCTGCAACCGAGGCTGCCCGCATCCCGCAGGTGCAGCTCGCGATCAAGGAACTCGCGAAAAGCCTGAAACTGGGAAGCCAAAAAGCGGCTTACGCCCTTTCCGGTCAGTCGGTTTTTGTCCGCTTCGTGAAGCTTCCACCCCTCGAAACCGAGGATATGGGCGAGCTCGTGAAGTTCGAGGCCCAGCAGAACGTTCCCTTCCCCATCGACGAGGTGGTCTGGGACTGGGAAAAGCTCCAAACGGGCGGAATTGAAAACGAAGTGGTCCTGGTGGCCATTAAATCGGACTCCCTCAACGATTTAAACTCGGTGGTCGCCGAAACCGGACTGGGAACCCGCCTCGTGGACTGTGCGCCCATCGCCCTCTACAACGCCTTCCGCTACAACTACCCCGCGATCGAGGAAAGCGTTCTCCTCATTGATGTCGGTGCCAAGACTTCGAACCTGATTTACGCCGATGGACCTAAGTTCTTCACCCGGAGCGTATCGATCGGAGGAGCAGTTCTGACCAGCGCCATTGCCAAGGAATACAATGTCTCCTTCGCTGAAGCTGAAAACAGCAAGCTGACTTCCGGCCTCGTCACCCTCGGTGGGGGACACGCCGGCCAGCTCGATGAGGCCTCGGCTGCCCTTGGGACGATCATTCGCAACAGCTTGACCCGCCTCACCGCCGAGATTCAGCGGACCAACACCCTTTTTCGCAGTCAACACGGAGGAGCGGCTCCCCAAAAGGTGCTCCTCGCCGGTGGCACTGCCAATCTGCCCTATCTCCGCGAATTCCTCGAGGAGAAGCTCAATCTTCCCGTCGAGATCTTCAATCCACTCCAGCGCATTTCCGTTGGCAAGGGAATTGATGTCGATTCCCTCGCCCGCGAAGCCCATCAACTGGGTGAGATCGTCGGGCTGGGTCTCCGCGCTGCCGACCTCGCAACGATCAACATCGATCTCGTTCCCGATGCGGTGCAGGCCGAGCGCGATATCAATCGCCGCAAGCCTCTCCTCATCGCCGCTGCCGCCCTCTTCCTGGGTGGTCTCGGTGCCTGGGCGGGCTTCAAGGCCATGTCGGTCGGCGATGCCGAGCGTCACCTTGCCGACCTCGACCAGGAAGCGGTCGTTCTCGAGCAACCCGCCAAGAAGGTGAAGCGCCTTCTTTCGCAGGAAGAGGACGCGGTTAAAATGATCAAAGCCTACGCCGCCGCTGAAGACGGTCGTCTCAGTCTTGTTGATCAGTGGAATCAGATCGCCCAGCACTTCGTCAGCGAAGTCGTTTGGATTACCGATCTTGAGCCGCGCACCAACTTCAGCCTGGATGCCGGTGGTTCCAGCGAACCCGTCATTGACGAAAGCTTCGCGACCAATCCCTACCGGAAGTCCTCCCTGATGAATGATGTTGAAAATGCCGACAGCGTCATAATTCGCGGATTCCACCTCGACAAAACCACCGAGGTCAACAATTTGGTGAAGACCCTCCGTCTCTCGCCTGCCTTGGCTTTCGAGTTCGACGGCAAGCAAATCCCCGACAGCCAAATCATCAAGACCAACCAAGCCTCTCCGGAGGACGGGTTCTACGCCGCTCCCTTCGAACTCCTCGTTCCTCTCTCAACGCCAATCACCATTAAGTAAAAGCCTTTCACGTAATTCATTATGACTTGGTTTAAAGAAAATACCTTTCTCGCGGGACTCCTCGTAATCACCGGACTCCTCGGCGCTCTCATCATCTACATGGGCCTCAAATTTGGAGGAACCCTAGATGAACGTCTTGGAGAAATCTCAGCACAAGAAAACAGCCTCAAGGGCATGAAGGGCCTCAACCCTTATCCCACTCCTGCGAGCGCGGAAGCGAAGCGCGACAGCCTCAAGGTCCTCCTCGACAGCGCCCGGGCGACGCAGGAGAAGCTCCTCGCTTTCCGCCCGGAGAGTTTGGAAAATATTGCCAATACCGAGTTTTCCGACGGGTTGAGCAAGTCGGTCAAAGAGGTCAAAGACCTCTTCCCCGGCGACAAGGCACTTCCCGAGCGCTTCAACCTGGGATTTGAAGAATACGCCAGCGGACCTCCCAAAGAGTCCGCGACCGGAGTCCTCAACTACCAGCGCATGGCCTTCGACTGGATCTTCCGCGAAATGGCGGCGGCCGGCGTGAAAGAAGTTCTCAATCTGCGCCGCGAAGAACTTCCTGCTGAAAGTGGGGTCGATTGGAATGACTCCAATGCCATGGCAAAGTTGAATCAACCTTCCGGGCGCCGCACTACTGCCCAGAGGGGAAGCGGTCGCTCTGCTCCCAAGGCGGAAGTCCTCCCAGAGGTTGCCCACCGCATGCCCTTCGAACTCACCTTCCGGGGACCTGAGAGCGCGGTTCGCAAGTTCCTCCAGAGCTTGGTCAATTCCGACCAGTATTTCGTGGAAGCCCGCATCGCCCGCGTGAAGAACGAGGCCGGTAATCCCGAGAAGAAGAAGACGAAAGCCGCTCCCAAGGACGATTCTGATGCCTTCGGGCCCATCGAGGGTGATGAGCCAGCCGCCGATGCTCCTGCCACTCAAACTCTTAGTCGCGTCTCGGGCGGCGAAAGCCTGACCGTTTTCCTCCGTGCCGACCTCCTCCTTTTCAAAGCGGACCAGAAGTTCCCGGAACTCAACTAACACCAACGCACAACGCACATGTCCTGGATCAAAGAAAATTACCATATTGCAGCCCTCGGCGGCGGCATCCTCGTCCTCGCGGGCCTCGGCTACACTTCGTATGCCAGCGCGCAGGAAACCAAGGAAGGCTTCGTCATCGGCGGATCAAGAATGCAAGACGACACCGCGGTGGAAGGAGGCGAAATCCTCGCGAAACTCACCACCTCGCTCGAAGAAGACGCCACCCTCAAGCCGCAGGTGAATCCCACGGGTCGTCCGCTCAACCTCTTCACCAGCGTCGATCTCTTTACCAAGGATGGAAACACCGATGAGCTGAAGGACCTCCTCACGATGGCGGAGGAAGTTCATTCTGGCATTCCCAACAAGTGGTGGGTCGACAACATGCTCGATCCCTCCTGGACTGACTCGCCCAAACGCGATGAGGACGAGGACGGCTTCACCAATGAAGAGGAATACCGGGACAAGACCGATCCGAACGATGCCAAGGACTACGGTGCTCTCATTAGCAAGCTGAAAGTTGACGAAGTAAAAACGACCCTGTGGCTTCTCGAGTTCAATTCAGTGTTGGGAGATGGCTTCCAGTTCAACTTCAAGTATCGTGAACCCGATGGGCAACCGCTCGCCAACCGCATGGGAGCTGCCGATGCCCCCATCGCCCCAGGCGAACTTTTCTTCAAAGAGGGAGTGGGCAAAGAGCGCTTTAAGCTTTTGAGAACCGAGGACCGCGAGATGGACACTTCAACAGGTCGACAAGCGGTGCCCTTCGCGATCGTCGAAGACCAACTTGAGAACAAAAAAGGCAAACTCTACGAACTCCAGTTTGGGATGAAGGCCAAGCAACTCCTCGAGACCATCAAGTATGATCACACCGTGGTCTTCTATCTCGATGCCATCGGTGAGTCCGGTAACAAGTTCGAAGTCGTCGAAAATGGCACCTTCTCGCTTCCGCACGGAGGGGAAGAAAAAATCTACACGCTGTCCGAAGTGACCCTCGATGAGGGCAACGAACCTTCTTCGGTCCTTGTGACCTATGAAGTCGATGGAAAGCCCGAGAAGCAAGTAATCCCTGTCAAATAAAGAAAAACTCCTAACCGGGTGCGGGGATTCTTCGGAAATTCAAAGGTTTCTGAAAAAAAGCTTCCCAGCCCCCCCACAAATCCACAAAGATTCAACCAGATCATGCAAAAAAGACACACACACCTTACCCATCGCACGATGTTTGCCCTTGCGGCGCTCATTGTGTCTCCCGTCGCGATTGCCGGGGGCTATGGAGACGATCTTTCTCAGCAGGAGACCATTCGCCGCCAGCAGGCGGTGGTGACTTCGGACGAACTCCGTGACGAAGGCCGCAAGGCTTACGCCGAGGGGGACTTCGAAACTGCTGTGCAGAAGTATCGCAGCGCACTCGACTCTCTTCCATACGGAACCGCCACCAGTGATCGCCGCCAGGTGCTCAGTGACCACCTCCAGGATGGTTCGCAGGCTCTTTCCCAGACTTATCGTCGCGTTGGAAAGTATGAAGAAGCCCGCGAGCTTCTCACCGCCGTCGATAAGGCAGACCCGGGCAACATGGTTGCCAAGAAGGGTCTCGAATATCTCGACGATCCCATTCGCACGAATCCAGCTCTGGAATACAGCCACACCCAGAACATCGACAAGGTTCGTCGTCATCTCTATACCGGTGAGGGCTTCTACGATCTCGGCCAGTATGATAAAGCCGAGGAAGAATTTAAGGAGATCCTGCGCATTGACCCTTATAACAAGGCTGCCCGCCGTTGGCTCGAGCGTTGTGCGGCGATCAAGTCAGATTACCACCGCGCTGCCTATGATCACACCCGTGCGGAAATGCTCCGCCAGGTGGATGCCGCGTGGGAACTCGCTGTTCCTCCCCTCAGTGTGGTAAATACGAACCCCATCATCGGCCCTGGTGTGGGTGACGGTGCCACCACGATTGCCGCCAAGCTCAATCAGATTATCATTCCCAAGATCAACCTGAACAACAGCACCGTTGAAGAGGCCATCGAATTCCTCCGTCTCCGTTCGGTGGAGCTTGATCCGGAAGGAATCGGCATCAACTTCGTGATTCGTGCTCCCAAGGTTCTCGACGAGACGGGTGCCGAAACCGATGCTGGCGCGGCCGGCCTCGACGATGGCGGACTCGGCGGCGGGGGAAACCCCAATGCTATCCTGATCGATAATCTCGACCTCACGAGAGGTCGAGTTCGGGTCGCTCTGCAGTATATTTGTGATGCGGCCAGGCTTCGTTATAAAGTGGACGAATTTGCGGTGACTCTCCTTCCCACGGGGACGGACGACACCGCCGACATCGTTCAGCGCAGCTGGACCGTTCCTCCGACCTTTGAAACCTTCTTGAGCACGACTGGCGGCGACGCTGGTGGTGGTGGTGGTGATGCCGATCCCTTCGGGGGCGGTGGAGATGGCGGTTCTGAAGGGATCAAACCTCGTCTCAACATCGTTGATCTTCTGAAGAACGCCGGGGTTTCCTTCCCGGCCAATTCTTCTGCCAGTCTTCTGAAGGCTTCCAGCACTCTCATCGTGCGGAACAGCCCCACCAACCTCGAGTTGATCGATGGCATTGTGAAGGCTGCGGGCATTGCGACTCCCCGCCAGATCCGGGTCACGACCAAGTTTGTCGAAATCTCCCAGGAGAACGGCGAAGAACTGGGCTTTGACTGGATCGCGACGCCCTTCGGCTTTGGCAGCAACTACTTCCTCGGAGGGGGTACCGTTGGCAGTGGAACCAATCGTGGTTCCGGTGATTTTATTGGAACGGTTGATCGCGTCAACATTCCTGGAATTCCAGCCAATCCCAACCAGTCGGTTTCGGGAATCGTGACTGCGGGTAATCGCAGTGGTGCTGCCGCTGTTGATCGCAACAGCATCGATGCCATTCTGAACAATCCCCAGCGGACCGCCCAGGCAACGAACGTTGCTCCCGGCATCCTCTCCCTCACCGGTCTCTTTAGCAGCGGTCAGGTGCAGATGATCATGCGCGGCCTCTCCCAGAAAAAGGGGGCGGACATCATGACCGCTCCGAGCGTGGTGGCCCTTCCCGGCCAGAGTGCGACGATCGAGATCATCCGTGAGTTTATTTACCCAACCGAGTATGAACCCCCCGAACTTCCCAACCAGGTTGGTGGTAACGTCGGCGGCGGTGTTGTCGGCGTGGGTGGTGGTGGCGGTGGTGCCGGTTTCCCGGTGACTCCTGCAACTCCCTCGGCCTTCGATACCAAGAACACCGGTGTCACCCTCGAGGTGGAAGCTCAGATTGACCAAAATGACTCCATCATTGAGCTTCGTTTCACTCCAACCATCGTTGAATTCGAAGGATTCGTGAACTACGGAAGTCCGATCACGGCTCCTGCCACGGACGCCCTCGGCAACCCCGTGCAGATCGTCATTACCGAAAACCGGATCGAGATGCCCGTCTTCTCCGTCCGCAAGGTCAAGACCGGCCTGACCATCTACGATGGATACACCGTCGCGGTGGGTGGTTTGATGCGCGAAGATGTCCAAAGTGTTGAGGACAAAGTCCCCATTTTAGGTGACCTGCCTTTCATTGGACGTCTTTTCCAAACCAAGGCTGAGAACCACATCAAGAGCAACCTCATTATCTTCGTGACCGCTGAGATCATCGATGCCACCGGTCGCCGCGTGAATGCTGGTGACTCCGGTAATTCTCCAGTTGCTCCCGTCGTTGGCGGCGCCGCAGACTTCGGACTTCTCCCGGCTCTCGATTAATCATCCGATACGACTTCAAGAGCGGGATCTGGTTTGCAGATCCCGCTTTTTTTATGCCCTGATGAAGGATACTTTGCGGGCAGAGATGAAGGTAATGGCACTGACCGGGGGGATCGCGACCGGGAAATCGACGGCGGCGAAGATGCTGCAGGAAATGGATCGCGGGGTGAAAGTGTTCGACTCGGACGACTCGGTTCAGGGATTGCTGGGACGTGCTGAAGTTCTTTCGGAAATTTCCGCAGCCCTGGAAAGATCGCTCATTCTTCCGGACGGGGGATTGGATCGGGCCCTTCTGCGTTCCTTGGTCTTTGAGAATCCGGAGCTCCGAAGGAAGTTGGAAGGAGTGCTCCATCCCAAGGTGCGAAAGGAATGTCTTGAGAAATTGCACGAATATCGTAGTAATCCCAGCACGACGCTGTTTGTCGCTGATGTTCCGCTGCTTTTTGAGAGTGGATTTCACTTCGGTCAGGAGGGCAATTTGGTCGTGGCGACCTCAAGTGCCACGCAAAGAACCCGCTTGAAAGCCCGAAGTCATTTCGAAGACAGGATGATCACATCGATCCTTCATGCGCAGCTCCCAATCATGGAAAAGGTTGCGCGCGGGGACGTCGTTTTTTGGAACGAGGGAACACCTGCTGTTTTGGGCAGGCAACTCCAGCGCTTCCTAAATTCAATTTTTAATACATGAGCGAAGAGCAAGAGTCGATTGTGCCCGAATCTCCCAAGGGAGAGCCATCCAAAGGGGCTGAAAAGGTGAAGCCTGCCAAGAAGGCGGCGAAGAAAGCCGCCAAGAAGGGGGCCAAAAAAGCGGTGAAGAAGGTGGCCAGGAAGGCGGCTCAAAAAGCGGCGAGGAAGACAGCTCAAAAAAAGGTCGATCCGGATGCGGAGCTTGATTTGGGCTTGGATCTGGATTCTCCAGGGGAAGATTCCGACGTGCTGGCCGAGGCCGCTGCTGCTGAATTGGCTGCCGCAAAGGCTGCCGAGACCGCGACGAAAGCTGCCGCCAAAGCCCAAAAGGCGGCAGAATCAGCGGCTGCGAAGCTGGCTGCCGCAAAGGCGTTTTCAAAAGAAAAGAGCAAAAAGGGATCGGCAAAGCCACGCAAAGAGAAAGCTGCGGAGTCGGGCAAGGATGCGCAAAAGGTCGAAAAGGGAGGGGACTCGAAGCCTCCGGTTGAGATTGTCGCCAAATTGCTTGATGAGGAGAGTGACCAGCCGAAGAAAGTGAAAGAGCGTCCCAAAAAAGAGACGCCGCCCCCCCCGCCGCCCCCCGAGGTGCCGGACGAGATTGATCTCAATGAATTTAGGAACGAGCCGCTTGCAGATCTCTACGATGAGGTCGAGCGTTTGCCGGTCCGAATTCCCAATCAAGTGACCTGCGCGCATCTCGCCTTCGCCGTTCTGTCGTGTTACGCGAAATATGGCACCCGGATTGTGGGGGAGGGGATTCTTGAACTTGCCGATGGTAATTTCGGGATGTTGAGGGATGAGATGAGGAGTTTTCGAAATTCTCCCGACGACATCTACGTGCCTGCCGAAGTCCTGCGTCAGTATGATCTCCGGGAGGGTCAGCGCCTCAAGGTCACGGTTGGGGCTCCCGGGCACCGGGATCAGTTTATGGGAGTGGCCGAAGTGCTCGAGATTGATGGCCAGGCGGTTGGCGATTATTCTCTCCCCAAGCATTTCGATGATCTGACCTCTCTTTTTCCCGAGGAGCGCTATGTTCTCGAGGGAGAGGATGACAGCGACGGCCTGGCGACGCGGGTCGTTGATTTGGTGGCACCGCTCGGAAAGGGGCAGCGGGGATTGATCGTGGCGCCACCCCGGGGAGGCAAGACCATCCTGCTCAAGCAAATTGCCAAAGCGATTCAGCGCAATCACCCGGAGGCGGAATTGGTCGTTCTTCTTCTCGACGAACGGCCCGAGGAGGTGACGGATTTCGAGGAGATGGTCGGGGGAAACGTTTTTGCGTCGACCTTTGACGAGCCGTCCAAGCGTCATGCGCAGGTTGCGAATCTTGTCCTGGAGCGGTCTCGCCGCCTGGTGGAGCAAGGAAAGGATGTTGTGATCTTGCTGGATAGTCTCACCCGGCTGGCGAGGGGATACAATAATGCGGTTCGCGGCGGCCCCATTGGCTCCGGTGGCGTGAGTCCCCGGGCCATCACGGATACCCGGAAATTTTTTGGGGCAGCCCGTAATGTCGAGGAAGGCGGAAGTCTTACCATCCTCGCCACCTGCCTCATCGAAACCGAGAGCCGAATGGATGATGTCATCTTTGAGGAGCTCAAGGGAACTGGAAATATGGAGGTTCGCCTGGATCAGGAACTGGCCGAACAACGGATCTATCCGGCGATTCATATTCCGCAAAGTGGCACCAGAAATGACGACCGCCTCTACCACCGCGACGAACTTCCGCGGGTTCAGGAGATCCGTCGTCACCTCGCCAGTTTGCCGATCGGGGAGGCGATCGAGACGCTTCTGCGCAATCTGGCCCGCACAAAAACCAACACGGAGTTGCTTTTGCAGGGAATGAGGTGATTTTACTCTTGTCGGCTCATTTCCAGGCCAGCTACTCTCCTTGAAAGAGAAACCCTGTTTTGTTTCTGTGATCCGGCTGAAAAATCGGCGTCATTGCCTTTTATGGTTGAAAGAAATGAAATTACTTTGTAAATGCATTGAAGACACCTTCGAAAATGAAAATCGCAACACACACAGCCGCCGTTCTAGGGGCGTTTACACTTTCGGCCGCTTTCGTCCACGGGCAGGCTCGGACATTTCTAGAGGATATCAAAACCTTCAGGCAGATCGGGCCCAATGACTCCGAGTATCTTGGCGGAAGTTTTGATGTGACGCTCATTGATGGTCTCGCCATCATTCTTCCTTGTGGTGCGCAACCCCCGGGACACCCCTTCTATATTCCGCCCTCTCTGGGCTGTGCTGCGGGAACAACCGCTTTGGTTGACCGCGGAGATCTCGATGGCGATAATTTACGCGATGGCGGGCGCTATTACTCAGTCGGGCAGATCTTTACCGCACGTCAGGTCGAGCCCTTTCAGACTTCTTTGGTCGAGTTATTTTCCGCACCGCCTTCCGATCTCTCAAGACCCCAGGGTGGCTTTAACTGGCGTGACAATAGTGTCGTTCTCTTTTTTGATTTGGTGACGAATCCAGCGAATCTGCAAGGCTATGAAATCACCCGTTACTTGTCCAGTCGCCCCTACCTGAACACCGAGTTGCGCCGTCATCGCAAGGAGATCGTTCCTGGAACCTACACTTTCAAGTTTCCGGCCCTTGGTTCCGATTCCCAGAATCCCGCCTCATTTTTCGTCCAGGTCGGCCACCGTGAAATGGTGGAGGCTTATCCAGGGCCAGGTGGAACCAGCGTGACCAGTGAGGGGATTTCGGTGGGAAATGACTTTCGGGTGACCAATGACGATTTTTGGAGAGGTGATCGGATGGAGATTGATCCGAGAGTGGTTTTCACGCTTGAGTGGGAGGGCTTCAACCAGAGTACTTTCGTTGCCGGAGACCGGATCTTCTTCTCGGTTAAGGATCGCGCGACCGGAGATATTGTTTATCCGCCCTTTCCTCCCTTTAACCAAACCTTTCCCCAGTTGATCGGCAGCGGCCAACTCGGGATCCCAACCTTCTTCGAGCTCGGGCCTGCCTTTTTTGACGTCGGGGAGGAGCGCACCGCCGAGATCATTTTTAGACGGAATAATCCCAGTGGCAACGCGACCGACATTTCGAGTCGCACCTTCACCTGGGATATCGATTTCATCGATACTTACGCCGGATACCTCCTGGAAAACTTCCCGGCGAGCACGGATGTGGGATTGACGGCCGCCGGCGAAGATTTCGACGGCGATGGATTTACCAACCTGGAGGAATATGCCCTGGGGACAGATGTCCTTGATCCGGCAGATGTCCCCAATCCCACCCCTGTTTTGGTGGGCAACGCCCAGCAATGTGTCCTCTCGATCCCCAAGCGCCCCTTCGTAGGAGCAAGCCTGAGCTACGAAGTTCAATATACGACGGACCTCGTGACTTGGATTACCATCACGGATAGCGACCCCAACTGGTTTATCGAGTTCGACAATGAAGAACTTTACCAGGTTCGGAGCGCCGTGCCCTTTGGTGAGCAGCCCTGTCTAACGCGAGTTCAAATTGTTCAAAATTTCTAGGACGTTTCATTCGTCAAAACCTTCCAAACACCCCAATTCCACGTTTGTTATGAAAAAATCTTCAATGGCTATCCTGGCCCTTCTCACCACCTCAGGTGCGACCTTCGGCCAAACTGCCGCCAACCTAACGAATCCGGTGACCCGTCCGGTCGCCTCCGGGACCCACCAGTTTATGCAACGAGGTCGTCCCGCGAATTTCACGATGTGTACTTTTGAAATGTGCCGCAGGGATGAAAACGGTCGCTTGCGAGTGCAACCGGTGGCAGCCGGTTCTCCTGCCGCCGTGGTGGCCCAGGCCTCAATTCCCAATCAGGAAAATTACATCGTTTTTTACCCGGTCGGTAAGGAAGGAGTTCCTGCCGCCAGGCGGGTCCTACGCAATCGTTACCTGATCGAGTTGAAGGCGGGTGCCGATCTCTCCGCGATCCAGCAGCGCTGCAACATTCAGAAGATTGAAATGCTGGCGCCCGGATCGAGATTTGCGGTTTGTGAAGAGTCTTCAGCGGGTAGGGTCCTGACGCAAATCAATGCTGTTCTGGCCGACCCCGGGATCGAGAGCGCCGAACCCCTTCTCGCCCGCAAGCGCGAGGTCCGCGCGATTCCAGTGGATCCGTTCTACAGTTCCGACGGTGGTCTTGACGGGAGTTATCAATGGTATCTCAACAACACCGGAGCCAACGGAGGTCTTGTCGATGTTGATATCAACATCGAACCCGCTTTGGACTTTGCGACCGGGGCGGGGGTCAACGTCGCCATCGTCGATGATGGCGTGGCCATCGATCACATTGATCTCGCTGCGAACGCAACAGGTCCTCACCTGAACCTCTTGGATGGAGCGGGAAATAATCCTGCGACCTTCGACATTTTCTTGAATCACGGCACAGCGGTGGCCGGGTTGGCGGCAGCGGTCGGTAATACGGTCGGGATGACTGGAGCTGCTCCTGGTGCCACGATCTCTGGAATTCGGTTAATCGGTGATTTTTTCGATGATGCTGACGAGGCAAGAGCCTTGGGATTCAGTCCTGCCATCATTGATGTCTCCAACAACAGTTGGGGACCGGCTGATACGTCCCTCGATTTCGAAGCTCCCGGTGCCGCTGCCGCTCAGGCGCTCGCAAACGGAGCTCTTACGGGCCGTGGCGGAAATGGAATTATCTACGTGTGGGCCGGCGGAAGCGGAGCTGGAATTGGTGACAACTCCAATTACGACGGGTATGCCAACTCGATCTACACGATCGCGGTGGGTGCGGTTTCCGATGTCGGCATGAAGGCTAGCTACTCCGAGAGAGGTGCCAACCTGGTGGTGAGTGCACCATCAAGTGGTGGGGCGCAGGATGTCCTTACAACGGAATTTGGGGTTGAGCTGGATGAGGATGACAACCCCTTTAGAACCAGTCTTTATACCACCGACTTTGGAGGTACCTCGGCCGCAGCTCCCCTCGTTTCAGGCGTGGTTGCTCTGATGCTTCAGGTGAATCCGACCCTGACCTGGCGGGATGTCCAGGATATTTTGATTCGGACTGCCGTGAAGGTCGATCCAATCAATGGAGGTTGGAAGGACAATGCGGCCGGCTTGCACTTCAACCACGACTACGGTGCGGGCATGGTGAATGCTGGTGCGGCGGTAACGGCAGCGGCCCGGCGAATCGGTGCCCTTCCCCGCGGTGGAATCATTCGAGACGTTCCCCGCCTTGCGGCGGCTGCGACCCCTCAGGAAAAGTTTATCTTCTTCAGACGGACCAGCACCAATCCAGCCGTCCCCAACGGAATCGTGCCGGAAGGTGCCGGAAGTTCCTATCAAGTGGTGTTTGACTTTAGTGATGAGCCTAACTTAAAGCTCGAGCACGTGCAATTGAACCTCACGGCGTTGACCCAGAGTCGTTCCGACCTTGAGGTGGTCCTGATTTCACCAAGCGGAACCCAAAGCTTCCTTCAAGAGGTCAATCGGGATCACGATGAACAGGGAATCTCTAATTGGACTTTTTCGACGGTGAGAAATTGGGGGGAGAATTCGGCAGGAATCTGGCTCCTCCGTGTTGTTGATCGTGTCACCGGAAACACGGCCTTTCTCAATGATGCTACCGTGATCCTCCGCGGGGTCGAGGATCCCACGGGAGTGGTGATTCCAGCGCCCATTCTTGTGAGCAGCCAGCTGGTCACGGTAGACCAAGGTCAGCAGTTTTCCTATCTGATCGAGACGGTCGCGGCAGAGACGGTGTCTGTAGGTGACCTGCCAGATGGTGTGACTTACAATCCTGCCACTTCGACAATTTCCGGATCGGCAGCCAGCGCCGGGGTTTATCAAATCCCGATCCTGATGACTGCTGAAGGGGGAAACACCTCCACCTCAACGGTCACATTGGTCGTTCGTCCGGTTTCGGTCGCGCTGGGTTCGGCGTTGGGATTGCCTGATTACGCGGTAGTCACCCGGGGCGATGTCCCTTGGGACTTTGAATTCACAGACACCAACGATATTGATGTCCCTGTGGATCAGAGAGTTGCAGCACGGAGTGGTGCAGGCCTCAGGAATAACCAAGAGTCGATCTTTGGATTCAATGGTCTCCCCGAGGGGGTGTTGAAGTTCGACTGGAAAACGTCTTCAGAGGAAGGTGCTGATCGCCTTTGGTTCAATTTTACGGGCGGAGTTCCGCAAAACTGGGAAGCCTTCATTAGCGGAGCAAGAGGTTGGGGGACGATCGCTGTGGCGATGCCCAATAGTTCAAATAACGTTCGATGGATTTATTCAAAAGACGGTCCGACCATTGGTGCCAACGGTTTCCCTACAGGCATAGATACAGCAGGTGAAGACAGGGGACTCATCGACAATGTCAGCATCATTTCAATGGATAAATTCAAATCTGATATCGAAGCCACGGGTGTCATTAAGGGTATCGATGACTACGAGTTTGATGGCAGATCATTATGGTTGCCAGTTGACCTGCCCGATTTTGGCCCGGGAACTCCCAAAACTGCGCTGCTATCGTCCAGTGTTGGTAACGGTCAAACGGTCTCGATTTCCGCTTGGCTCGATGGTCCCGGAGCTTTGTCTGTAGACGCTATCAACTTTGCTGAAGAAACTGATCTTTTTGAGGTTTTGCTCGATGGAATCGTTATTGAGTCCGCTTCTGGTGTGGTTGCTGGGACTGGCCCCTCAAATCGGGTCAACCTTTCTTCCCGGCCGATTCTGGAAGGCATGCACAGATTGCAAATCAGAATGAGAAAGGATTTCAGAGGGTCAACAGGCCAAAATCTCTCCGGCCGCATCTACGACGGAGCGATCATTACCAATCTTAGTTACGTTCCAACAAACAGCTTCAACAACTTTGCGAGCAACTTTGGTTCGGAGGTTCTTCTCCCGAATGCTGATGCGGATGGCGATGGCTACACCAATCATGAGGAGTATGCCTTCGGTGGAAACGTGATTGTCTCTGATATTCCCAAAAATATTCCCAAGCTCGTAGAGCGGAATGGGGCCAAGTATATCGAATATGGCATCGATACCACCAATGCCGACCTAAATTACATTCCCCAGCAATCCAGCAACCTGAATACCTGGGTGAGTGCGCAGCTGGTGACTTTGGACCGGGTTGAAGGTGAGATTGAATACTATCGAATTCCTGTCCTCAGTCTTCCCGGCCGGGATCACCTCTTCTACCGTGTTCTTGCAGATCCTAAGTAAGGCCTTGAATTTAGCTTCATCGAAAGCTTGATTAGTCGGCGATTTTCGTAGATTCCAGAGGAGTAAGGCAATAATGTCTTGCTCCTTTTTCTTTCGGTATGTCTCCCCCTCTTTACATGCAAGTCGAACCGCTGGTGAGCGCTCTTCCCGGCGAAGCTGGTTCTGTTGGTCTGGATTTGGAGGCGGACAGTCTTTATCGATATGCGGAGCGAATTTGCCTGATCCAGATCTGCTACGGTGACGAAGTGCATTTGCTTGACCCTCTGTCTGAAGAGTCAATGGAACCCCTCGTCCATTGGCTGAAGACGGCCCGGATTTGGATGCACGGTGCCGACTACGACATGTCCTTGATGCTTCGGGAGTGGAATTTGGTGCCTCCAATGCTGTATGATACCCAGATCGCAGCCCAACTTCTGGGGCATGAGCGGTTTGGATATGCCAGTTTGGTTGAGCAATACTTCGAGGTTGAGCTCTCGAAGAGTTCGCAAAAAGCGGATTGGGGGAAGCGTCCCTTGAGTCCCAAAATGCTCGAGTATGCTTGCAATGATGTTCGCTATCTTCTTCCGCTTGCCAATGAGGTTGAAGGAAAGCTCCGCGAGGTGAATCGTTACGATTGGTTTCTGGAGTCATGTGAGGCCGCCCGGGATCGTGTCATGGCGCGCGAGGGTGAGGAGAAGGAGAGCTGGAGAATTGGTGGGAGCGGCAAGCTCCGACCCAGAGGTTTGGTGTTTTTAAAGGCGCTATGGGAATGGCGGGATCACGAGGCCGCTGGCTGGAATCGCCCCAGTTTCATGGTGGCCACAAACAGGCAGTTAATCGGTTGGGCTGAAGATCTCGCGAAAGGTGAGCAGATCTTCTTCTCCCCCAAGTGGAGGGCTGACCGCAGGCAGAAATTGCACGAGGCGATCCAGCAGGCCGAGAAGGTTCCCGAGTGCGAGTGGCCCATCAAGCCCAAGCGAGCGCGCAGAACCAGGGATGACAGTTTCGAAGCGAAGCTTGCTTCCGAGTTGAAACGGCGAAATGCCATTGCGGCGGATCTGGGAATCGATCCATCCGTGATCGCGTCACGCGCGGTCATGGAGCAAATTGTGGGCGGAGCGACTGATCCTGCCGAAGTGCTCTTGAAATGGCAGAGGGGCGTTCTTGAAATCTAAAGATTCCAGGATTGGTCTGGCAGCCTGGTTGATTGTTCTGGCGCTTGCCTGGTGGTTGAACGACAGGATGGGATAGCTGGGTCTTTTGAGGGCGGGAGACCCGAAAAAAACTCCATCTTTCGAGGAAACAACCTTGCTCTGGATCTCGAAATTTCAGACCTTTCGTGGGTCTATGTCCGAGGAAAATCAAGAGTCTGAAGTCGATGAAATGAGCGTGTCCGGCGACCAGGAATATGGTGCCGGGCAGATCGACAAACTGGAGGGCCTTGAAGCGGTCCGAAAGCGCCCGGGGATGTACATTGGCGACCCGGATGAACGGGGGCTTCACCATTGTGTTTTCGAGGTTCTGGATAACTCGATCGACGAGCATCTGGCCGGATATTGCAAGAAGATCGATATTTCGATTAATGAAGATGGATCCATCACCGTGACGGACGACGGGCGTGGTATTCCGGTTGATATGCATCCTAAATTTGGGATTCCTGCGATCGAGCTTGTGTTAACGAGTCTGCATGCCGGAGGAAAATTTGGACAGGGGGCCTATAAATATTCGGGGGGACTTCATGGGGTGGGTGCGAAGTGTGTCAACGCCCTTTCTGATTGGTTCATTGCGCAGGTTTCCCGGGAGGAGAAACTCCACGAGATCCGCTTTGAAAGGGGAAAGACTTCGCAGGAGCTTTCCGTGGTTGGCGAGGTCCCGGCGGGCGTGACGGGAACGAAGATTACCTTCTTTCCCGATGCCACTATTTTCACTGATACGGTGACCTTCAAATTCGACCGTTTGTCGAAGCGTCTTCGTGAGTTGGCCTTCCTGAATCCGGGCCTCACGATTCACTTGGAGGATACCCGCGAGGAATCGGCCGAGAAAGAGACCTTTTACTATGCCCGGGGAATCGTGGAATTCGTGGAGCAGCTTGGCGAAAACAAGACGTTGGTTCACGAAGAGCCGGTCGTGATCAAAGGAAAGCGCAAGATCGAGATCGACTACGATGGCAAGGTCATGGAGGACGATGTCTACGTGGACTGCGTCTTCCAATACAATGATTCCTACAACGACCAGATTCTCTGTTTCGCCAACTCCATTCCCAACGCAGATGGCGGAACCCATCTGACGGGTTTCCGCGGTTCTTTGACCCGCTCGATCAACCAGTATGCCAAGGCAAATAAAATCCTGAAAGACAAGGATCCGGCCTTGAGTGGCGATGATGTCCGCGAAGGAATCGTGTGTGTTCTCAGCGTGAAAATGCCCAACCCCCGTTTCTCGTCGCAGACGAAGGACAAGCTCGTGAATGCCGAAATTGAAGGTGTTGTGGGTTCCGTGATTTACGAGGGGTTGCAGAATTATTTCGAAGAGAATCCCAACCTCGCCAAGACAATTATTGATAAAGCGGTCAACGCCGCCCGTGCCCGGGAGGCGGCCCGCAAGGCCCGCGAGACGGTTCGCAAGTCCGTCCTTTCGGGTGGAGGTCTTCCCGGGAAGCTCGCCGATTGCTCCGAGCGGGATCCCAAGAAGTCCGAAATCTTTATTGTTGAGGGGGACTCCGCGGGTGGTTCCGCAAAGTCGGGCCGGGACCGGACGACCCAGGCGATCCTGCCTCTTCGAGGAAAGGTGATCAACGTTGAGAAGGCCCGCTTGCACCGCGCGCTCCAGAATAAGGAAATCCAGGCCATGATCACCGCGATTGGGGCCGGAATTGGAGATGGCGACCAGGAAGGGGCCTTTGACCTTACGAAGGTTCGGTATCACAAAATTATCATCATGACCGATGCGGACGTCGACGGGGCCCACATCCGGACGCTCCTCTTGACCTTCTTCTGCCGTCACATGCCTGACATGGTGAAGGCGGGTTACCTCTACATCGCCCAGCCGCCGCTTTATAAAATCACGAGAAAAAAGCGGGAGGAATACATCGCGGACGACAATGCCATGAACAAAATTTTGATCGAGCTCGGATCGGATGACGTCATCCTCCGTCAGCCTGAAACGAGTGACTCTGTCGATTCGGACCTCCTCCAAAGTGTCCTCGCGACGCTGGTCAAGCTGCAGAATTTTGTGCGGACGCTGGAGGGGCACGGAGGGAAGTTCAAGGATCTCCTTGCGGCCCGCGATGGGAACAAACTTCCGACCTACATGATTCGTGTCCGCACCGGTAACGAAGAGGAAGTGTATTACTTTAAGAGCGAGGAAGAAGTCCGGGCCTTCGCGGCTGAGAACCGGGATCTGCGACTCTTCCATGAGGAGATCACCGAAGAGGAGGATGCCGCCTTCAAGATCAAGTATGAGGGGCGGATGCGCCGGGCCGTTCGGCGTGAACTCGGAGAAGCGATTGGTATTTCGAAGCTTCTTGAGCGTCTTGCGGAGTTTGGAGTCAGGAGCGAGCCCTTTTTCTCGGATGATAAACCGATCTACGAGCTTGTCGAAGGACCGGGCGATGGTGAAGTCTGCACCCCGGTTTTCAGTCTCTTTGAAATTCTGGGACGAGTGCTGGAAATCGGTAAAAAGGGGATGCGCATCCAGCGATTCAAGGGCTTGGGTGAGATGAATGCCAAGGAACTCTACCAGACGACGATGGACAAGGAAACCCGCCAGCTCCTGCGTGTTCAATTTGACGACGAGAATCGCCTTGAAGCCGAGACGATGTTCGATGTTCTCATGGGCGACGTGGTGGAACCGCGTAAACGCTTTATCGAAGACAACGCTCTGAACGTGCAAAACCTTGATGTGTAATTTGCCGTTCCCACCTTACTAATTTTACTGCCTAAGTCTTAATGTCCGACGACAATCCCGAACCACCAGCACCACGCGACTTTATTGAGTCGATCAACGTGGCTGACGAAATGTCCAAGTCCTTCCTGGACTATTCCATGTCAGTCATCATTTCCCGGGCCCTGCCTGATGCCCGGGATGGCCTGAAGCCTTCCCAGCGCCGTTTGCTTTATGCGATGCACCACGACCTTTCGTTGTCGGCATCAAAAGCCCATTTGAAGTGTGCCCGTATTGTGGGTGAGACGATGGGTAAGTATCACCCGCACGGTGATGGTGCCATTTATCCCACGCTCGTGAACATGGCCCAGCCGTGGACGATGCGGGAGACCCTCATTGATGGACAAGGGAACTTTGGCTCGGTGGAAGGTGATGCTCCCGCTGCCATGCGTTATACGGAGGCCCGTCTTACCCACATCGGTTCGGCAATGATGACTGATCTCGAAAAGGAGACGGTTGATCATCAGACGACTTACGACGATAATAGCAAGGAACCGGTGGTGCTTCCAGCGGCGATCCCCAATCTTTTGGTGAACGGGGGAACCGGGATCGCGGTGGGCATGGCGACCAACATTCCTGCCCATAACATGGGCGAGGTGATTGATGGAGTCTGTGCCCGGATTGATAATCCTTACATCACGATCGATGAGATCAAGGAGCATATCAAAGGTCCTGACTTTGCTTCGGCCTGCGAGATTCGCGGCTTCAAAGGCATCGATAGTTACTTCCGGACCGGCCGGGGGAGTATCAAGATGCGCGGTGTCATGGAGGTGACCGAGAGCAAGACCGGTGCGGCCCAGATCATGATTCGGCAAGTGCCACACGGGGTAAACCGGGCGACCTTGCAGATCCGAATTGCCGAACTTGTCCGGGAGAAGGTTCTTCTCGATATCTCGGGAATGCGCGACCTTTCGGCGGACGATACCTGTATCGAGATCACCCTGAAGCGTGATGCGCGCCCTCAAGTGGTGGTAAACCAACTCTTCAAGTTGACTGCGATGGAGACTTCCTTCAGTGTCAACATGCTCGCAATTCACGAGCGTCGTCCCAAGCAAATGGGGCTTTTGGATGCCTTGGATGCCTTTATTGAGCACCGCCGCGAGGTGATTATTCGCCGGACCCGCTACTTGCTGCGCAAAGCGGAAGAGCGCGCCGAGAATCTGGAGGCTTATCTCCTCGCGCTCGGTCATCTCGATGATTTCATCAAGATGATTCGTGATTCCAGGAACCGTGATGAAGCCCGTCAGAAGATCAAGGCTTATCATTTTGCCTTGCCGGTTGCTGAAGCGCTTGGCGTGTTGATCCGGAGCCAGCCGAGTATTGTCGGCGATCAATATATTTTCACGGATCGCCAGGTGAATGCCATTCTTGAGCTGCGTCTTTACCAGCTCACGGCGATGGAGCAGGATAAGATCAAGGCGGAATACGATGCTATTATCGAAGAGATCAAAGACCTTCTGGATATCCTGGGGAGTGAAGCCCGCGTGCTTGCGATTATCAAAGAAGAGCTCTTGGAGATTAAGGAAAAGTATGCCACGCCACGTCGCTGCCCCATCCTTCCGGATGAAGGTGAGATTGCGATCGAGGATCTCATTTCCAATGATGGCATGATTGTGACTTTGAGTCATCGCGGATACGTCAAGCGCACTGCGGCGAGCGAATACCGGGTGCAAGGTCGGGGTGGTAAAGGGGTCCGGGGGATGGAAACCCGAAATGCCAATGACGCCGAAGAGAACGATTTCGTGGAGCGTCTTTTTACGGCGCAGGCGCATGATTACCTCATGTTCTTTACCAATACCGGTCGGGTCTACGTTGAGCGGGTCTACGGGCTTCCCGAAGGGTCACGTGCCTCGAAGGGGCGCAGCATTCAGAACGTGCTGAGTCTGGCCCCCGAGGAGTCGATCGCAGCGGTTCTTCGCTTGGAGTTCCGCAAGGATGAAGACGGAAACGATGTCACCTTTGCCGAGGATAGCGGGAACGTCTTCTTTGCAACCCGCAGCGGCAAGGTCAAAAAGACAAACCTCAACGACTTCCGGAATTACCGGAAGGCTGGCACGATCGCGATCAAACTTGATGAAGGGAACGAGCTTATTAGCGTTCTTCTGACCTCTGGAAAGGATGATGTGATGCTGGTGACGAACAAGGGAATGAGTATTCGATTTAATGAAACCCAGGCCCGTGTCATGGGAAGAAATTCTGCCGGGGTCCGGGGAATCAAGCCCCGCGAAGGAGACTTCGTGGTGGGGCTTGCCGTGGTTTCGGATGAGGCCCGACTTCTGGTGGCGTCTGAAAACGGGATTGGCAAGCGGACTCCGTTTGGCGATTACATGGCGAAAAATCGTGGTGGTCTTGGGATGATCACGATGAAGTGCACCGAGAAAACCGGACGTGTGGTGGGGGCGACAGCGGTAGAGGAAGAGGATGAGCTGATGCTGATGACCAATGGTGGTCAGTCGATCCGCATCCGGGTTTCCGAAGTCCGCGAGTGCGGTCGAAACACCCAGGGGGTGAAGTTGGTGACTCTGAGCAAAGGCGAGAAGCTGCAAGCGGTTGCCCGCGTAATGCCTGATGATGAAGTAGAAGTCGAAGAGTCCGGGGAAGAAGTCGTTGAGGGTGGAGATGCCCCTGCTGCCGCAGAAGAATAAGCTTGCTAGCTGACCTCGGCATGTTGTTCGAGGTCGGCTCTATCGACAAACTCCAGGGCCACTACCGAGGTCGCGGCGAGGACAACCTTCGGGGCACAATCGGCATCGAAGGCTTCCTTCCAGCGCAGGACGCAGAGGCACCAGCGATCTCCGGCCTTAAGGCCGGGGAAAGAGTAGGCTGGCATTGGAGTGGTCAGGTCGTTGCCCTGGTTTTTGCTATACTCGAGGAATTTGTCCGTCATGACGGCGCAGACGCAGTGGAGCCCCCGGTCACCCGCGCCGGTGCGGCAAGATCCGTCCCGATAGAATCCCGTCATGGGATCGAGAGAACCCCAAAGATAGCTTTGGGCTTTAGCCCCGAAGCTATCGGTTGTTGAACGAGTCCGGGGTTGTCCGGCTGAGCGTGGTGCTCAGGCTCTTTGCGTTTTCTTTTTACGACTCTCCCTCAGGTGGTTACGTCGAGAAAGGAGTGGTTGGATCCTTGTGGCGGGCTTTGCGAGGGCTGCTTGT
>Ga0209390_10000808_pt1 | contig 62351 bp, 48 predicted proteins | sample BON01_FD_187212 | JGI IMG/M metagenome (GOLD analysis project Ga0209390, IMG submission 187212) | Freshwater microbial communities from Lake Bonney liftoff mats and glacier meltwater in Antarctica - BON-01 (SPAdes) (version 2) | ecosystem: Environmental > Aquatic > Freshwater > Ice > Glacier...
TAAATCAGAATTTATAATATTATCCTCCTCATCGATAACTTCGACAATTGGTAAATTAAATTTTAAAGCGAATTCTTTGTCTCGATTATCATGCGCAGGGCATCCAAACACTACACCGGTCCCATAATCCTGTGAAACATAATCAGCCACATAGAGCGGGATGGATTGCTTTGTAATAGGATGAATTAGCTTGACGCCAGTATCTCCGTTTTCTGTAAAATGCAGATCGTGACATTTCAACCAGGGATGGTCGAGTGCAATTACGCAAAAAGTGCATCCGTACAAAGTCTCTGGGCGCGTGCTAAATGCTAAAAAGATATCGCACTTATCTTGACTGGCAAATTTAATTTGCAAACCAGTCGACGGTTTAATCCATTCTCGTTGCATTGTTTTTACGTGCTCAGGCCAATCTAACTCGTCCAAGTCATCATATAGCTGTTGCGCATATTTTGTAATTCTAATAAACCAATGTGGGATTTTTTTCTGCTCTACTACAGCGCCAGATCTCCATCCCTTCCCGTTTACTACTTGTTCATTGGCCAATACAGTCTTGTCTACAGGGTCCCAATTTACCCAAGCCTCCTGTCGCTTCACAAGTCCTAAATCATACAATTGCAAAAACAACTTTTGAGTATGAATATAGTATGATGGGCAGGCGGTCGAGATCTCTCTGTTCCAATCGAAGGAAAAACCAAACCGTTTAAGAGCAGATTTCATCTGTGTAATATTTTTTACTGTCCATTTTCTTGGGTGCTCGCCATTTTGCATAGCGGCGTTTTCTGCAGGCAAGCCAAATGCGTCCCATCCAATTGCATGTAGCACTTTTCGACCTGTTGCCATATAAAAACGAGCGAGCACATCAGAAATGGTATAATTTCTACCATGACCAGCATGAATTTCACCAGAAGGATATGGAAACATAGGTAAAACATAAATTCCAGAATCATTGTTGTTTACAGAGAAACAGCCTTTTTCTTCCCATATTTTTTGCCACTTATTTTCTATATCGTGCATATAATATAAATTATACATACTTTATAAATATTTAGACTTTTTAGAAGATGAATGTTTTGCACTTTCAGTATATAATATTAATTATATGTCTAATTGCAATGTTAGTAACGTGACTAATGTTAGCTTTATCGGGCGACCAAATGCTGGAAAATCTACGTTAATGAATACAATTTTAAAGCGTAAACTGGCAATTGTATCACCTAAAGCTAATACCACACGATTTTCTATATCCGGTGTATGTCATGAGCCAGATTTTGATATTGCGATTACAGACACTCCTGGATTAGCAAGCAAGCCACGAAATGAAATTGGTAGGCTCTTGGTTGCGTCTGCACGGAGTTCTTTGATGTTTTCAAATGTTGTGGCATTAATTATTGATGGCGCCGGTCCTATTCTTGAACAAGATCACACATTGTACCAAGAGGCAATGGAGCATGGGAAGCATGTACTTGTTGTCTTTACAAAGACAGATTTGGTTTCACCCAGAACTAAATTGTTGCCAAAAATTGAGCAAATACAACAGTGGGGATACAAAGGAGTTGTGTGGTTAGTTTCAGTAAAATCTGAAAAAAGTATCGAAAAATTTAAAGAAGCGCTACACGAGTATTCTACAGAGAGCGAATCTTACGGTGTAAATATTAGCAAAGGACAATTTGCGTCAGAGTGCACGAGAGAACATGCCTTTAAATTGTTGAATCAAGAAATACCCTATGGTCTATGGGTAAGTACAAAATGGCTCAAAGAAGATGAAGTCGAAAAGGACGATCCTAATAAAAAAGTATGCGAAGTCCATCAAACACTTTATGTGCTTGAAGATCGCCACAAACCAATTGTACTTGGTGCAAAGGGTCAAATGATTAAAAGAATTGGTTCTAGAACTCGTGTAGATTTAATGAAAATTTGGAATCAAAAAGTGCGTTTATTTATAACTGTAAAAATTGGTGAAGAATCTGAATTGCTAAAAAGTTGCAGAGTTGCTTTCTAAATTACAAATTGTTTATTAAAATTATTACTTTAAGATTTTTCTGTTATGAGAAGTTGCAGAGTTGCTTTCTAAATTACAAATTGTTTATTAAAATTATTACTTTAAGATTTCTCTGTTATGAGAATTACCTTGAGGAGGTGATATAATCCCTTCTCTTTCCATTTTTTGAATCATACGACTTGCCCGGTTGTATCCAATGCACATATTAGTCACTAGAAAGCTCGTTGATGCTTTGCGCGAGCTTCGTACTAATTCTATTGCCTCTTGGTAACGCGCGTCTCCTTCGCCTGTATTTGTTTCCTCGTTAACTTCTTCCTGTTCAACTGTAATATCCTCGATATATTCTGGACCAGAGATTGCGCGTAATGCATTTGCAACTACGTGTATATCTTCTTCAGTAATCCAAGGCCCTTGCAGTCTGACTATGCCATTTCCACTATATAGCATGTCTCCCTTGCCTAGTAATTGTTCCGCACCCTGCTCTCCCAGAATTGTGCGACTGTCAATTTTTGTAATTACCTTTAAGCTAATACGGCTTGGAAAGTTTGCTTTGACTGTACCTGTAATCACGTCTACAGAAGGTCTCTGCGTCGCAACAATGATATGAATGCCTGATGCACGTCCCATTTGCGCAAGTCTTTGCAATGCCAATTCTACCTCTTTACCCGCAACAAGCATAAGATCCGCCATTTCATCTACCACCACGACGATATATGGCATTGGTTCAAATTGAGCATTGTATCCTGCTAAATCTCGCACGCCTTTTTCTGACAAGATCTTGTATCGTCGGGTCATTTCATTTACAACCCACTTGAGTGCGATCACTGCTTTTTTTGGATCTGTCACAATAGGATGCAACAAATGAGGTATGTCTTGATACGGCATAAATTCAAGCATCTTTGGGTCAATTAAAAGTATTTTCAATTGCTTATGTGTTAACTTAAAAAACAACGACATAAGCATTGAGTGAATAACAACAGATTTACCAGCGCCGGTAGTTCCCGCTACAAGCAAGTGAGGCATCTTTGTAAGATCTTCAACAATTGCATTACCAGCGATATCCTTGCCCAGAGCAATAGGTAGCAAGGACTGTTGAAATGACGTTCCGCCTAGCATTTCTTTAAAATAGATCGTGCTGCGCTGTGCGTTTGCAATTTCAATGCCTAAAAAGTTTTTTCCAGGAATTAGCGCAATTCTTACGGACATTGCACTTATTGAGCGTGTTATATCATCACACAAAGAGATTACTCGTGAAATTTTTAATCCAGCCGCCGGTTCGAATTCATACAAAGTTACTGTTGGACCTACTTGCATGCCGTGCATCGTTCCGTCAATTCCGAAACTCTTTAATACACTAAGCAAAGCCTCGCGATGGTCAATTGGTACGATTTTTTGAAATTTTGGATTCGTAAGCAGATCAATACTCGGTAAACTTAGCTCTGTAGGTCGTTTCAATGTTTCACGTGAAACATTTTGCACCACCGGTAAGCGCGTAAAGTACAACAGATATGCACGCACGCATAAAATTGCTACACCAACAATAGAAAAATCGCGCAGCACCCAGCCTAGTACGCCGCTAAATTCTAAGGAAATGCAACTTATTAATGGAGGTATTGTTAAAAGCAATCCAATCTGAAGATAAAAATCTATTACAGCAAAATATAGGATGAGAAATATATAGGGATTATAACCGGCCAACAGGTACAGCGTGTCAAGTATTTGAGATATAAATAATATTATGCCCATTAACTTATTATATATTCAATATTTAGAGTTTATATAGTATGATGATACATAATATCGTATAATTAGATAATTAATTAATGTCCGCAAATAATATAAAGCCAATTCGCTTTGAAGATGAAATGCAAGATTCTTATCTAAGTTACGCATTAAGTGTTGTAACTAGCCGTGCAGTTGCAGATGTTCGAGATGGATTAAAGCCGGTGCATCGTAGAATCTTATGGAGTTTATATACGATGGGTTGTTTTCCGAATAAGCCACATAGAAAATCCGCAAGAATCAATGGTGATGTAACTGGTAAATACCATCCTCATGGTACAACAGCTGTATACGATGCAATGATTAGACTCTCGCAGGACTTTTCGATGCGAATTCAATTGGTAGATTGTCAGGGTAACAACGGTTCTATTGACGGAGACAAGCCAGCAGCTGATCGATACACCGAAGTGCGATTAACGCAATTTGGAGAAATGTTGATGGAAGGTATCAATGAGGATACAGTAGATTTTCGACCCAATTACGATTATCTCTCTGAAGAGCCGTCTATTTTGCCCGCTGCATACCCAGTCCTGTTAGTAAATGGAACTACTGGTATTGCGGTAGGAATGTCTACGAATATACCGACTCACAATCCAACAGAGGTGTTAAGTGCTGCGATTGCTCTGTTAAAGAATCCAGAAATTTCAATTGATCAATTACTTGAAATTATGCCTGGTCCAGATTTTCCAACATCAGGCATTTTGACTCCCAAACAAAGTTTGAGACAAGCTTATCACACAGGAAAGGGGTCTTTAACTTTACGTGGTCAATGTGAAGTTGACGATCACAAGATTGTGATTTATGAAATTCCGTATCAAGTGAATAAATCTAAATTAGTTGAAAGAATTGCTGAATTGATACATGACAAGATTATCGAAGGTGTATCAGATCTGCGTGATGAATCTGATAGAAATGGAATTCGTATTGTCATTGAATTGAAAAAACATGCTGCACCTCAACAAATCGTGCAAAAGCTGTACAGCTTAACACCGCTACAAGTGAATATTCCAATTCAGATGTCAGCGATTTACAGAGAAAGGCCACGCTTATTTAATTTAAAAGAAATTCTGGAAATATTTTTAGAATTTCGAGAAGAGATCGTTGTACGGCGTACAAAATTTAGATTAAGAAAGATTGCAGAGCGATTACATATTTTATCGGGGTTAGCTTTGGCTTTAGACGCGATAGACGAGGTAATTGTAATTGTTCGTAATGCGTCCGATCCTCAAGATGCGAAATTTAAGTTATGCGCAATGGAATGGTCTAATGCGCAATTGTCTCAAATTAGACAAATCACAAGCAGTGAAATGAAATGCCTTAGTGAAATTCAAGCGCAAAGTATCCTGGATTTAAAATTGCAGAGATTGACTAAATTAGAGCGCAATCAAATCTTGACAGACTTGCAAGATTTAGTGACTCAATCAAAGGCGTTACGTGAGATTTTAAACAATAGACAACATCGCTTAGAGTTAATTGAAAGTGAATTGCAAGAGGTTTCCAAAAAACTTAGTACACCGCGAAAGACCAAGATAGAATTCTTTGATTCTGATTTGACTGAAGAATCAGCTGTGCCGAAAGAGGAAATGCTTGTAACCATTACAGCAAATGGATATATTAAAAGAACGCAATTGCATTTGTACAGGACTCAACATCGTGGCGGTAAGGGTCGTTCAGGAATGAAAAATGATGAGGTGATAAGCAAGATGTTTGTTGCTCACACATTACAACCGGTGCTGTTTTTTTCAAAATCAGGTAAGGTTTATTCCAAAAAGGTATATATGCTGCCAAATGCAACTGTTACCGCAAAGGGTAAAAGTTTATTAAGTATGATTCCGGAAAATGATATCTCTACGATCTTGGCGATTGCTGACGCTCCTCAAAAGGGGTTGTTATTTGCAACGGCATCGGGCAAAGTGCGTCGTAATGATATTGCGGACTTTAGCAAAATACGAGCAGATGGTAAAATTGCAATTAAATTGGATAAGGATGATTCGTTGATCAGTGTGTGCGAGGTTTCTGATAGTGATACAGTGATTTTAGCAACGAAAAAAGGCAAAGCGATACGATTTAATGCGTCCGAAGTACGTGTTATGTCCAGTCGCGATTCCTCTGGAGTAAAGGGAATCGATCTAGATTCAGATGACGCGGTCGTGTCCGCACATGTCTTGCCTCAAGATATGCAATTACTGGCAGTAAGTGAAAAGGGCTTTGGTAAAAGAACGAATTCTGCAAACTACCGTATTTCACATCGCGGTGGCAAGGGAGTCATTACATTTAATATCTCTAAAAAGACTGGTGATATTTGCTGCGTGATCCCGGTAACCGATAACGATGACATTCTTTTGATCACTAATGAGGGTCAGGTTATACGGATTAAGTCTGATCAGATTCGAGAAGCAAGTAGAAATACTAGTGGTGTGCGGTTAATGAATACCGAAGACACAGTTAGTCAAGTGATAGCTGCAATCGCAGGCGAAGAGTCCGAATAATCTCTATAAAGAGTTAGTTGTGATTCTAAAGTATGAGTTAATATAAATACATGTGTGCAAATTTTATAATATATGATTTTGCAGAATCAATTCTTAGCAGAAAGTTGTAAAATAACCTATATGAACCAGTCAGAAATGATGTATATCAAGATATCGCAAATTAAACCTGGGCCGTGGCAGGTGCGTCAAAATTTTGATCATCTGGACGAGCTAGAATCTTCCATTAAAAAATATGGAATTCTGGAACCGTTATTGGTCAAAATGGATGAAAACAATGAATTCTTGATCATTGGTGGTGAGCGTAGATGGCGCGCTGCGGCTAATATAGGTTTGTCAGAAGTGCCGGCGCGGGTACTAGATATTTCAGAAGCCGAAGCTGTGTCTGTTGGAATTGTTGAAAATGTACAACGTAGCAATTTATCACCATTAGAAGAAGCTCGTGGTTATCAATTAATGATTGATGCAGGCCATACACATGAGCAGATCGCTCATTCTATAGGCAAGAGTCGCCCCTACATTACAAATACCTTAAGACTGTTGCAATTACCTAAAGAAGTGCAAATGTTGCTACAAGAGGGCAAATTAAATCAGAGCCAAGCCCGTGCTTTGATAGGTCAAGAAAATTGTGTAGAAAAGGCATTAAAAGTTGCAGGACTGAAAAAGACTGTACGAGATATTGAACAAAGCAAGTGCAAATCGTCAATGGATTTAAAATTAATCGCACAACAAATGGGTGTAGATTTAAATGTAGATGTGCGTATCGCCGAACAGGGTAACGGAGGGTCGATTGTTATAAAATATAAAAATTTAGAACAATTAGATGATATTGCAAGTAAATTATACGAAGCATTAAATGTTTCACGTGAAACATAATTGATTGATTTACATACAATGTTTCACGTGAAACATATCTTATTTAATATATCGTTGAATAAACAATGAAGCAGCTGCGTTTTCAGCAGATTTTTTAGAAGACCCAGTTCCTTGCGCTTGTTGATTTTTAATGGTGACAGTGCAAGAAAAAATTGGCTTGTGTTCTGCACCTCCTGTTTTAATTGTCGTGTAGAGAGGTGTAGTTTGTTGTTTATGAGCCCATTCCTGTAAAAAGGTTTTATTGGTGGTGCTAACTGAGTCTATTGATTCTGATAATTTATACCAGAGATCTTTAGTAAAACTTAAACCTTGAGTTAAATACACAGCGCCAATAAATGCTTCAAATCCATCAGCTAATAAAGTGTCTTTTTGAATATCACCACGGGTTTTTATTAATCGGTCCAATTCTAGGAATTCACCAATTCGACTTAATGTATGCTTGTTCACCCAATTGGCGTGAGCAGTAGATAGACCGCCTTCTGAATGAGCTGTAGTAAATAATTGCTCTGCGACTATAAGCCCTAAAACTTTATCGCCAAGAAACTCATATATTTCGAATTTACTTGGTCCAGCACTCGGATGTAGAAAGACATGGTTAAAGTGTGAGGAATGAATTATTCCGAATAACGAAAATCGTTGCATTTGAATAATCAATTGTACTAAAAATCAGCTTTTATTGGTACATTATCTCGATAACATTTAGTCATTGATCTGATAATATAAAACATACGTGATAGATAAATCGATCTTACCTCAAGAAACATACGTGATAGATAAATCGATTTTATTGCAAGCTGAAGAAATTATAGAAGTGTCAAAGGAATTAGAAGCAAAGCTTGCTGTTGAGTACGATCATCACGAGATTCGTAGATTAAATCAAAGGTTTAAAGAATTAGAAGCTCAGGCGTTATCAGCGCACAGATTGTTACAGTTGTTTCGAGAGTATCAGGAATTACTTGAGATGCAAATAGAGATGGACATTGAAGAGAGTGAGCTGGCCGATATCAAAAACAAGCTTGAAGTGGCAAAATTAGTATTTCAAGCAGCTTTAAAGGCGCGATCGCAATGTTCTGGTAATGCAATTATAGAATTTAAACCTGGTACTGGCGGAGACGAAGCTGCCTTGTTTGCAGGAGATTTATGGCGCATGTATTTATGTTATGCAAAATACAAAGACTGGCAGTGGGAAGTGTTAGATTTTCAAACAAGCGAAGGAGGCGGGATAAAGCAGGCCCGTGCTAAGCTCGTGCACAGTGATGGTTTGGCAATTATGCGTCCAGAAGGAGGCGTGCATAGAGTGCAACGAATCCCGGACACAGAATCAAAAGGACGCATTCATACCTCTACAGCAGTAATTTGCATTTTACCAGAAGCAAAAAATGAAGATATAGAAATTAATAAATCAGATCTGCAGATTGAAGTATGCCGTTCTAGTGGCCCTGGAGGTCAATCGGTAAATACTTCAAATTCTGCTGTATCAATTGTGCATAAACCAACTGGCATCCGTGTATCTCAGCAAGACGAGCGCTCGCAAAGGCAAAACCAAGAAAAAGCTATGCGTATTTTAAAAGAAAGATTATTGCAAAAAAAGAGAGAAGAAGCAGAATTGCTGGTACGTAACGAAAGATCATCACAATCTGCAAGCAGAAGTCGTAGTGATAAAATCAGAACTTATAACTTTCCGCAAAATCGCATTACTGATCATCGATATAATATAACTCACTATAAACTGGACAGAGCTATTAAGACAGGGCAGAAAGAATTAGAGGATTTTTTAAATGAGGTCAGGGCACGGTATGATGCAGAAGATCAAGATATTTAAAAAGCAATAAATGTTTCACGTGAAACATTCTGGGGCAAATAATGTATTCTATATGTATGACTCCTCCTCGATTACCGGCTACCTATATGGTTGATCAAGTTGTTTCTGCGTTATCACATGATTTTGCAAATTTGTTAAACTTAATCTCCTTACTTGATGAGAGCCTAGATGTTTCTAATTATCATTTAACATTAAAATTTACACGAGCTGTTTATATGGACGTTGATACAGACGATTTGTTATATGAATTAACTCAAATGCGATCGCAATATGCACGGGCTTTGCTGGTGGTCTTGTGGTACACAAAAAACAACACGAGCGATCTGGAAATTCAGGATAATTGCATTTCTTGCGATGCGAATTTGGTTGATATTAATAAATTTCATGCATATCAATACTTAGAGCTTCATGGGTATTCCTTTAAAGGCACAGGTCAATCTACACTCTGTGTAATGCGTTGTTAATTAAATTCAAGCTCATTTCTTTTCCTGCATAAGCAAAAAATGTACCTAAGCGCGGCCCGTTAGTTGTGCCAAAAAGAGCATTATAAAGTTTTTGAAACCAAAGCTTTAAGTCTGCGCTGTGCTTTTTGCCAATTTCGTAACAACCAGGCTGGATATTTTCTGGAGTCATGTTAGTCTCTGCGAGAGTTTCAAGAAATTGATATAATTCTTGCATTCCACTTCTGACCCACTCTTCAGTTACAGGTGTAAAATCGCGCACAACAATTGTGTTTGCATAATTACAAGCTTGTTCGATCAAATTCATCGGAGTGTTGTTAATTTTGTGTCTTTGCAACATGCCTGCGACTATATCAGCAGATCCACGCGAGATAATTGCTAACTCAATTAACACATCATATGTAACATCGCTTTTCAATAAATGATTGGGATTTAAATATTGAAGATCCGGATGATCGTCATTACATGCATTTATAAATTGATCTACATACGTTGGTAATTGCATAATATCTAATCGTTTTGCTCGCATGGGTGTTTGAAACGCAAAGTACTCTAAACTGCCCGCAGGTGCAATTTCATTCCAAGATTGAGGTGTTAATGCAGAATTACCACGTGATTTTGACATGCGCGCTCCGTCCGGGTTTAAAAACATTTCATACATCATGGTTACAGGAGGTTTGCATTCTAACGCATGACAGATTTGCGTTGCCATTTCGATTGACGAGAGTAAATCTTTACCATACATTTCATAGACCACTCGTCCTTTGCTGCTTTTCCACATCCAATGCATTGCAAGATCAACCTTCCATTGCAATTTGCATGCTCCATCTGTAACCTTCGTTTCTACAATTTCATCTAGTGGGTTACGATATATAATAGTCGATTCGCGATATTCGAGAACGCCTGTAGTTAAGACCTTTTTGGTTTTAGGGCAGATTGGCATAAACGGACTATATGTTTGACGCCGCTCTTCACCTAAGTGAGGCAACATTACATCTAGAACTTTTTGATGATTTTTTAAGATATTCAATAAAACTTGGTTGTATTCTCCAGACTTGTATCGGTCACTTGCTCTAATCATGGTCACGTTATCCAACCCCCATGCATCAAGCATTGTTTGTAGTGTGGCAATATTTGACTCTCCGAATGAATCATGTTGACCTTCTGGATCAGGTACACAGCACAGTGGCCAATCAATATAGGGTTTTAATGAATCTCCGTTTTCAATATTTTTTGGGATCTTTCTCATGCCGTCTAAGTCGTCTGCTAAACACAGAATAGTAATTGGCTTTGATGTTATTGCTCTTAGAGCTCTAGCAACCATCATTGTACGTATATTTTCAACTAGAGTCCCTAAATGAGCACGACCAGAAGGCCCGTACCCAGTTTCAAGGATAAGGTGCTCTTCATCAGGAAAGCTTTCAAGTATAGAATGAGCTTGTTTTAAACACCAAGATTGATCATGAGTAATCATGCAATGATTATATCACCTGTTGATTACTGTCGGTTAGCCTTGATAAAGAAGTCTTGTATTTTAGTAATTGCAGAGCTGACTTTACGGTGAAAATAGTTACTAATGCAATTGAAATGCATCGAAAGAACGGCGCGGTTTGACAAAGGCGTGCTGTGTGCTTGCGTGGGTAGTCTATTCAGAACTGGAGTAATTGTTGGAGAGGTTTCTTTAAAGGCGCGAAAACCATCTGACATGCGACGAGCGGTAATATTTACACGATCCTTTATTATTTCAAATGTGCTTTGTCTCCGTAATACAGGATAAACCGACTTGCCTTGAAATGAACTTTGAATTGTTTTAACTAAATTATTAATATTTGACGGTTGTGCGATTTTTTGTTTTTTACAAATTTCTTTGATTAAAATGCGAATCCGTGAATGCTGAGCGCCTTCTTTTGCAAACCATTTAATCAAAATCTCATGATCGTCCTTGCTTTGCAAATAGTGATTGCTCTTCTTCAGATAGCCTTTTAAGATGCTTAGTAATCGTGTCTCCGTGATATTGAAATAATTTAACACGGCATCTATATGGTTGCTCTGCGGTTGCTCGTCAGTTGTCTGTAACTCTGGTTGAACCAGCGTATTATTGCATTGTTCAACTACAAGGTCATCTTCGCATTGGTGGTGACTCCGCTCATGTATATCTTGAGATATTGTAGTCATTGATTCCCATAATTTCGGCATATCATTACTGCTTGCGTCCGATCTTGGTGTGTCGTCAGATCGGGAATCTAACTCTTCCTGCTGTTCGCTTATACACGATGGCAACGTGTCGGAAGTTGATACTCGTGACATTTCTATTTCCATTGGCAGTTTCACCATATCTTCTAAGGTGCAATTAACCCCTAGAGCGATTAGCATTATTGGTGATATGGCATTTCTTAGGTACTTCATGTTTCAGAAATATATCATCTTAATGCTTAACAAAGAGTTAATGATGTGTAAAAAAACAATAAACTAACGATGTAGAAAATATTAAGTTATAACATGGAGCGGGTGATGAGAATCGAACTCACACCTGCAGCTTGGAAGGCTGATATTCTACCATTAAACCACACCCGCGTATAAATATATATTACCATAAATATTTAAAGAATACATGGGCGCGCAGTGTCTGTGCTTATTTCACACCAATATAAATTGGCACTTTTATTGCAATTGCTCCTTCAGTGACTGAATCACAATATGACACAGCATAACCAAGAGACGCATTGTAAGTGCCAGTGTGATCGCCGGATGTGACATGCACATACTACGGAACCGTTTGCTTTGTTAATAATTTCACCGGACCAGGTTTCTGCGTAAAATCTCTTTCATAGCAGTAATGTATCGGTATTGTATGCGTCATTGTTATTATTTGTGATAACTGAAATATAAATTTATTTGTTAAAATATTCAATTATTAATTAGTTATATAATACATAAAACAATGACGGGAGAGGGATTCGAACCCACGTAGGCACTCGCCAGCAGATTTACAGTCTGCCCCCATTAGCCGCTCGGGCATCCCGCCTTATATATATGTTAACTTGATTTTAAATCGATAGCAATAACTGATGTGGTGCTAAATAAGAAATAATGAACAAGATATATTAATATTACTGCGCACAAACTGTGTTGTTATGCAGCATTTGGAAGCATATTGATTTTACTCTCAATCTCTTTGGTGGCTTTTGTTTTGAATGCATCGTAATCTTTTTCAGATTCATACACTCTTTTCAAAATGCGCACAATTGAAGAAATATCCAATGAAGTTCCAGCAAGAAGATCTGTGACGAACTTTCTTAATTCACCTTTTGGATAATTGGTGTGAATTTTTTCTAAGTTCATTAACACTGCATTCGTTATTTGTTCGGAATTTAATGGATTAACTCTCTTCGCGTAGTCTAATCTTCTTTTGAGCGCGCTGTCGATTTCCATGAAACGCTCATGGCCAGGCTCGTCATAGATTGCATTGCTTGTGATAAAGAGAAATACATTATGTAATTTTTCACCATTCTCTTTTCTCTGTTTCAGTTCTGCGCAAAGGGTGTTATAAAAGGCTAATGCAGTCAGAGTGTTTGCTCCTTTATCTTCTTTACCAATAATCCCAGTGGTTCCAGTGGATCTTTGACCACAGAACACATCGTCCATCGTAAATACAACATTATCCTTCTTTGCAGCATCAATGATTTTTGCCATTATAGTTTCATAAATACTAGATGTAACACCTTGCATCAAAAACGAATCTGACCCTGCTTCTTGCAAGCCATAATAAGCTTGAATCTTTTCTGCTAAATGTTTTGGCAATGCAGTTTTTCCAGTTCCAGGTTCACCGTAGAGCATTGTAAAAATACAATCACTATTTTTTGTCTTAGCTTTTTCTGCAAATTCATTAAATAATTCGTTAATATCCTTTTCTGAATATTCAAGAAGCTCTTCAGTTACATGTGTTAGCTTTTTTAAATCTCCAAACTTACTATAGGCTTTGTTCTGAGCGTTATACCAAAGTCTCATTATTGGCCGAATAATTTCAATTAGAGCTGCAACTAATCCTGGCAACAATACACAAGATAGCATAAATATTAATCCTGGTCCGTATGAGCCAGTTATTGCAATGATAGCTCCAGACTGTTGTAAAAAAGGCCTAACCTGCGGAATCAAATAAAGGCAATAGAGGGTTGCAGCGGCAATCACACAGTATTTGCTGACTATAGCATAAGGATTTTTGGCGATTGATTCCAACTTGCTATGCTCAGGCATCTTGGCAGTAATTAAAGGTTTTATTTTATTAGCTTCAAGGTCTAGTTCAGATGGATCAGCAAGAGTGAAAGCAGGCAAGCAGAGAAGCAGTGCGCATAGATATCTCATTAAAATAATATTAACACAATTAATTGAGAAAATCATATTGTATAGCAATTGATTATACGGAGTATTTATGGAAGAATTATACGATAGGAGTGTAGCTCAGCCGGTAGAGCGTTGGTCTCCAAAACCAAAGGTCGCGAGTTCGAGCCTCGCCGCTCCTGTATCAACAATGTATAAGATAGAAATTTTGCTATAATTAACTTACAAGCGGTTTTATATGATGAGTACAATAAGTTGGATAATGTCACTAATTAAAGGTGCGTTTGGAGAGATCAAAAAGATTAGCTATCCAGGTAAAGAAATGGTTGTGTATTACACAATTATTGTGGTGGTGATTGCAGGTCTATTAAGTATAATGATTGCAAGCATTGATATAGTAATGTACACAATGTTTAAATTAGTGTTTGTCGGTACCTTTTAGCTATTGCTTTAAATAATAAATACAATCATAATTAATTTATAAGGCTGGATGGCAGATTGGTTATGCAGAGGACTGCAAATCCTTGTAGGTCGGTTCGATTCCGGCTCCAGCCTATTCCTCGGTAGCTCAGTTGGCAGAGCACATGGCTGTTAACCATGGGGTCGCTGGTTCGAGTCCAGCCCGGGGAGCCACGAGATTAGCGTTATGAATCAAAATAATAAGAAAAATATTAATCCTATTAGCATTACTGAATTGCGTAAAAAAAATATTGTAGAATTGCACTCGCAACTTGCAAATCCTAGCGCAGATCAGATGGATAGACAAAGCATAATATATAGCATTCTTTTTAAAGAAAAGAATCCTATAATTGGCGAGGGCATTGTTGTGTGTTTGACCAACGGCACTTCATATATACGCCCAATGTATTTATCTAGTAAACTAGACATCGTTGTACCTCAGGAATTAATTAGAAAATATAAAATCAAATCCGGACATTGGATAGAATGTGTAATCACATTTAACGGTGATAGGTTATGTACAAGTGAAATCTTAACAGTGAATGGTACGGAAGTTAGTCATTTGCGTAGTTCCATTGATTTTGATGCACGTGTGCCAGACTATCCTCGTAAGCGAATTATCTTGGAAACGCCCAGTCGTAATTCTGATCTTAGTATGCGTTTAATCGATTTAATGGTCCCTTTAGGCTTTGGTCATCGTGCATTAATTACCGCTCCTCCTAAATGTGGAAAGACAGTTTTAATGCAAAATATCGCAAAATCAATTGAATTAAATCACCCAGAGGCGTTGCTATTAATATTGTTGATTGACGAAAGACCAGAAGAGGTTACTGACATGTCTCGATCAATAAAAAGCGAAGTTATCAGTTCAAGTTTTGATCAAGATCCAATGGAGCATATTAAAGTAGCTGAGATTACTTTAAGTCGTGCCAAACGAGCTGCAGAAGACGGTAGAGATGTGGTGATTTTATTAGATTCATTGACGCGATTAACTCGTGCATACAATACCACTTCACCATCATCTGGTAGAATTTTAACCGGTGGTATCGATTCAAATGCTTTGCAAAAACCCAAAAAATTCTTTGGTGCTGCGCGTAGTTTAGAAGGAAGCGGCTCTATTACCATTATTGCTTCAATGCTTGTGGAAACCGGCTCGAAGATGGATGATGTGATTTTTGAAGAATTGCATGGTCGAGGAAATTGGAATCTCGAATTGAATCGTCGCTTGTCAGAATTAGGCTTATTTCCTGCAGTTAATCTCAGTGGGTCTGGAGTGCGTCGTTGCGAATTGCTCCCAGATTTTAATCATCAACTTTATATGACTGTACGTAAATATCTTGCATCCAAAACCCCATCAGAAGCTTTGACATTATTGCTGCAAAAAATTAAATCCACAACAAATAACAATCAACTGTTGTCACTCTTAAATGGCAGTCAAGGATAATGTTTCACGTGAAACATTCGCCCAAATAATGTTTCACGTGAAACATTGTATAGATGCGTTAATGGTATAATCAATTAAATGCTTTTATTAAATGACAAGATTACTAAGTTTCTTGAAATGATACGTCAAGAGTCCGATAATCAGAACCTTGTGTCGCGCAAAACATTGGAACATTTATATGAATATCATGTAGAAGACAGTCTAGAACTTGCAAAAAAGATCGACCCGTCAGAAGTTGTGATTGACGTAGGTTCAGGGGCAGGATTTCCTGGAATTATTGTTGCACTGCAGGGGGTAAAGCATATTCATTTGGTTGAACCAAGAAAGCTTCGAGCAGAATTTTTGCAAACTGTTATAGAGGAATTTGAATTAGACGCGACAGTGCATTGTCAAAAAATTCATCAATTGGACTTGGAGCATGACACTGTAATTACACGAGGCACAGGTTCATTGCGATGGTTATTAACGAATGTACCAAATGCAAAGCGTGTACTTGCAATTAAATCGTCGAATTATCTCGAAGAAGTTGAAGATTTAAAGCAATCAACCAAGTCAATTACTAGTCAATTTAAATTAAATACTATAATACCGATAAAATCATGGAATGTGCAATGTAATGCCTCAGAGCTGAGCAGAGGCGTGGGTGTGATTGTGGAATTAACAAATATCAAATCCAGAAGAGCATAAAGACCACTCGAAAGATAAGCGATTTACATCTTTTTAATTAAGAGAATGACATTGCAGATAACTATATACTTTAATAAATATATTAGATCTTGCAAATACATATGATCAAGAAGGCCTTATTGGTCTGTTGTCTTCTGATGTTTCTTCTGTATTTGTTCTTCTTCGTGTGGTGCCTAATTTCTTCATGATGTTAATTCTGATCACAGGTTTCCGATTTTGCTTGTCTTTAAACCAACCCTGCACTGCTTTGACCATATTGCTTACAACTTGATGGTATAACAGTCCTGAAGGTTGCTCGTGTCCTCTTTCAAGTAAATCTGCCATTGTGTCGTATACAAATGCTTCGAGATCTTTTTCAAGAGGCCCAGGGTTATCCTGTAATCCCAGAGTGTCAACTTTAACTGAATTGTGATAAATCGTTACCATTGCCAGACCCGAAGCAAGCTTGTGTCGCTCTTGAATTGCCCTACCGTCTACATCAAGTAATTCTGTACCTTCGGATAATTGCTTACCACATGGAAAGGTACCGATTTTTTTTGCACCAGTAGGCAAGAGTGCTAGTTCTACTCCGCTTTCTAAGTAATAGGTTTTAAGTTTCTTAGATCGTGCAAAATCGCAATGCGCTAAAAGGTGCTTTGCTTCTCCGTGCACAGGTATTACTAGTTCTGGGCGTATCATTTCATACATGCGCGCGACATCTTCCTTGTAAGGATGTCCAGAAACATGAATGTGGTGATTTGCATCAGGAAAAATAGTTTTGACTTTTTTGACCGCAAAGTTGTTTGAAACTGCATTAATTGCTTTTTCATTACCTGTAATAGAACGGGCTGAAAAGATCACAACATCACCGGCTTCTGCTCTGATGCAATGGTGCTTGTCGCGTGCAATTTTTTCAATACTGGAGCCGATTTCACCTTGCGAACCAGTGCAGATATACAAAATACTGCCTCGTGGTTCGTTAGCGCCTTCTGCATCTAATAATACGTGATCTGCAGGATTCCAGTAAGAGACAGCCTCTGCAGCTTCATGTACTTTCATCATTGAACGACCAACAATACATAGTGATCTGTTATATTTTTTAGCTACCTCAAAGCAAGTTTTCATTCGGGCTAGATTTGACGAAAAAGAAGTTACAAAAACTCTATTACCTTTTTCCGCTGCAAGTATTTTGCTTAAGCCTTTTACAATGCTGGCTTCCGATCTAGTTTCTGCAGGACCACCATACTCCAAAATGTTTGTTGAGTCACATACTAGCGCAAGCACGCCCTTGTCTCCAAGTTCGATTAAGGATTTTTCGTCTGTAACTTGACCAACAACTGGGTCGGGGTCTAATTTCCAATCTCCTGTATGCACGATTCGCTGTCCGTACGCTTCAATCGACAGTGCGCTAGATTCAGGAACAGAGTGAGTGATATTGATAAATCTGACCTTAAACGGTGATAAATCAACCTCAATTCCTTGCTGTACTATATTAATATGAGCCTTAATTTCCGGATTATCTGTTTTTTTCATCAGCAATTCTGCTGGAAATGGTGTTAGATAAATCGGTACCTTAAGCTTGTGCCATAGAATTGGTATTGCAGCGTAGTGATCGTCGTGTGCATGTGTAATTACAATCGCGATGATGTCTTGACGATGCTTTTCCAAAAAATCAATTTTTGGGACAATAATCTTGTTTTGCGCTGGTAACGTTGCATCGAATCCAATACCTACGTCAATAACCAAATATTTATTTTTTCCATGCTCGTCTTTGCATTTATAAGCGCATAGATTCATGCCAATTTCTCCTAAACCTCCAAAGGTTAGAAGAGATATTTCTTTTGAGTGTTCCATAATACCTCGTGCCTTTAGTGTATCATAAAGGTTAAGCATATGAAGAAAAGAGGTCGCAATAGCGATTATATATCGTCTTGTGTGTCGTTATCTTCAAAAATGATATTACCATCTTCTGAGCTATCAGATGATTCAGATTTATTTTGTTGATTTGTTGGTTTATATTCGAATGAATTGCTACTAGGTGCCTTTTTTGGTCCGAGTGCAATGTTGGCTGCGATAATCTCTGTGATATATTGAACCTGATTGTCTATATCCCTTTTACGAGTGGTTAACTTGCCGGACACAGTAACGGTAGATCCTTTTTTAATGTACTGCATTAAATCAATCAATTTACTATCATATACAACAATATTGTGCCAAGTGGTCTTTTTTGTCTTTTCATTGTCAACTGTACGGTATTCATTTGTTGCGATAGAGAAGTTTGCAATTTGCAGTTCTTTGGTCGAATCTTTTGTTGAGATTCTATTCCAGATCCTTGGGTCTTGACCAACAGCTCCAGAAACCATTGCAAAATTTGCATTCATTGTAAATTCATCTAATGGTTGAATAGGCACGTTTACTGGCCCATGGTTCTCATGATCCTCGTGTTCCGTGTCCATACTATCACGAGAGCAGCGTTCTAATACAACATTAGATGCAATAATCTCTGTGATATTTCTGATGCTATTATCCTGTAGTTCCTTTTTGCGAGTGGTGATTTTACCGAATACAGTTACAGCTGATCCTTTTTTGATATTTTCCATCAAACCGATTAACTTTCTATTGTATACGACAATATTATGCCAAGTAGTTTTTTTGATTTTTTCATTGTCAACTGTGCGGTATTCATTTGTTGCGATAGAGAAGTTTGCAATTTGCAATTCTTCGCCAGGTGAGCTTTTAGAAGCTATGCTTCTTATTTTAGGATCATCGCTAACTGTACCAATAATAACCGATAGATTAAAATTCATTGTAGTCCTGAGTTAAGAGTAGCAAGATGTATGAAATAATGTCAACAAGGTACTGAATCATTTATAGCGTTCTCAGATTTTATCTTGTATTCTAGAAGAAGTATGCGCTTGTTGTTAGCAGTGCTGATTGCGTTGTGTTTTTTAACACTTATAATTTGCAAAAATATCGATTATCCGATTTGCTTTGTCACGCGATCAGGTAGAGTACTTTTCTCAAATAAATCATTTCACATTCATTTTTATAAGCCAAAATTTGGACAAAATATCTTTGCAACATTTAAACAGGATGCGTCTGGATACGTTGAGATGGCATCAGGTAAAAGCGGGTTTATTACAATGGGTAATTTAATCATAATGCGCATTATTGTTATTACACCCTCCTCACCCCTGCCTTACATCACGATAGATCGGAGTGGGTTGATTATTAAAAGTCGTTGGCCGTTTATCAGTGAAGGAGACAATTTCTTCGCTCATGTAAAGATCGCCCCAGAGCAGCTTTTAAAATGCCACAACATCATTGTGACTGAATTGGATGGAGTGCGTGTTGTATTGGCGCTGTGCTGTTGTCCTGAATACATTACTATCACTGAATTGTCTTCTGTAATACGCCCAGAAACCATCAAAATGGCAACCTTAGGCAAGGAGACATTAAAGATCACTCACGACCTGAATAACTCTTTAACGGGTATTTTAGGATTCTGTGAATTGCTGTCTGCGAAAGCGCACAATACTAATGAGGTGAATGGAATCAGAAGCAATGCAGAGCATGCAGTTGAATTAATGAGACAACTGTTGTCTTGGGCAAAACCAAAAAGAGAAAAATTGTGCCATATTTCGCCCTATAAAACACTTATGCAGATGAAGTTATTTTTAAAGTGCATTGCTGGGTCAAGATCAAAAATTCATATTTGCGGAAGCATTAAATCTTCCACAGCTATTTCTCCTTCTGCATTCGAGCAAATTGTTACCAACCTTGTGACAAATGCTCGCGATGCCAATGCAAGTGCAATTGCAATAAACATCACTGAAGAGCGCTTAGAAGAGACGGAGTGGACTCGTGGCATTGTTTCGGCTGGTCGTTATATTTTACTAACGGTGTCCGATTCTGGATCAGGTATTGAATTAGAAAACCATCAGAAATTGTTTGCAGTTGAATATTCAACAAAAGAAAATGGCACCGGCCAAGGACTGTCGATTATTGCTGATTTATTACAAGAAGTAGGTGGATTTGTTAGCTATATACCTGCGCATTGCCGTACGACATTTAAAATCGGATTTCCAGTGGTAACGCCGCCAAAATGCAACGATCAGAGCGTGGAAGTAGCTGTAGCACGTGTCGTAAAGATATCTAAAATCTTGGTAGTTGAAGATAATGCTTCAATTCGCACATTAATGCAGCGGGTGCTGAAAGAACAGGGGCATATCATCACTGTTGCAGGGACATTGAAAGATGCAAAAGCACAGATTATGAATAATGATTTTGATATCGTCCTAACAGATTCAGATTTACCAGATGGTGATGGAGTCGAATTAGTCAGCATGGCGAAGTGTCGTGTGATTGTGTCTTCTGGGTATTCAAAAGACTCGCTTGCTATAAAGAAAGATTTTGAATTTTTACCTAAACCGTTCACAATTCGTGAATTGTCTGATATCGTGCAAAGTGTAAATGCATGATGAATATTTAACTCCTCTTTTTGATAAATTATCATACGAAAAGGCGAGATCAAAACACGTAGCGACATATATACAAATTGGTTTTTAATTATCATAATTACTATAATAGTGGTGCCCAGTATATATGAAAAATTTGGCAAAGCAGTAAGGACTGTTTTGGATAAATTAAGCAAAGAAGTAACGATTACTACTCTAGGATTTAAACCTTCAGTGAGCATTGATATTGTATCTACAGGTTCATTGGGTTTGGATGTTGCATTAGGCGTTGGAGGTTGGCCGGCCGGTCGTATTATTGAAATTTCTGGACCGGAGAGTTCTGGTAAAACAACTTTGGCATTACATGCAATTGCAGAATGTCATAAGCGTGGTGACAAGTGTGCTTTTATTGATGTTGAGCATGCGTTAGATCCAGAATACGCAGAAGCTTTAGGTGTAAAGATAGACGAGTTGTTGTTTACGCAACCTAGCAGCGGAGAGCAGGCGTTGTCGGTGGTAGAAGAATTAGCTCGTACAGGAGAAATTCGCATGATTGTTGTAGATAGCGTTGCAGCATTGGTGCCGAAAGCTGAGATCGAAGGAGAGATAGAAGATAACCATATGGGGCTACAAGCTCGTTTAATGGGTAAGGCGTTAAGAAGATTGACCAGTGTTGCTTCTGTTGCAAATTGCACAATCATTTTCATCAATCAAATTCGTCAGAAAATTGGAGTGATGTTTGGTAATCCAGAAACCACACCGGGTGGCATGGCGTTAAAATTCTTTTGCTCTGTGCGACTTGATATTCGTCGTATTGGTGCGATTAAAAATGCTGCAAATAAAGATATTGGAAATCGGGTTAAAGTGAAAGTGACAAAAAATAAATTGGCACCTCCATTTAAAACTGTGGAATTTGATATTATGTATGGCATGGGTGTTTCTCGAAATGGTGAAATCGTTGACATGGGTATCGAGCACAAATTGATTAAAAAAGCTGGAGCCTGGTTTGTGGTTGGTCAATACAAAATGCAAGGTCGCGATTCTGTATTAGAATTCCTGCGTGATAATCTTCATATCGCAGAATTTCTCAATAATTCAATTAAAGCCTTGATGCTCTCAGACGCACCAAAGGTTGATCATTATCTTGAAGAGTTATTAAAGTTAAACGCAATACCTAAGTCAAAGAAAGGTACAGATGATGATGATAGCACCGAGACTGATACAAATGATGATATAGATCCTCTAGAGGATGACGAAGAATAAAAGCGCTTTGAGCGTTTCTGCATGAGCGTTGCGATCTGTTTTTGTTTAAGAGGTGTTAGTGGCATTTGTGTATTGAATGGTTTGAATTGACACAAGACTGCAAGATGAAAACTTCTTTCACTACAATGTTTAACAACTAAAAATCCCAATCATAGTCCCACTCATGTTAAATCAAGCAAGAAATTCGATAACACAATAGAAGGCCTTATGTTGTATATATTCTTAAATGTAGTTAAAGATGCAAAGCGACTCTGTTTTAATATTCTAGGGGGTATTTTTCACACAAAAGTTGGACGTGATTGCGTAGTGATTGAAGGTCAGATTGATCTTGAATCGCCCTTCCTATAAGACTGCCTAAGGCATGCGCGTCTATTTCTGAAAATCCACGATTGGTTATTACCGTACCGCCTAATCGAACACCGGAAGGATCGCGAGGGCCCTGTGTGTCATGAGGTATGATATTTTTGTTACAAATTATCCCTATGTCAGATAAAAGTTTTTCAATTTTATTGCCGCCTCCGAACTTCAACACATCTAAAAGTAAGATATGAGTATCGGTTGCCAGATTATCGAAATCTGCAATAAATGGCACGTTGTATTCTTTGATGCCCTTTGATAAAGCCTGTGTATTGCGTAGCACGCTCCTTGAGTAGTCTGTATAATCTTCAAGAAAAGCCGCGGCCTTACCTGCTATAACATGTGGAAAGGGGCCTCCTTGTAGCCCAGGAAATACAGCGCTGTTAATCTTTTTAGCCAAGAGTTCATCGTTGGTCATTATTAACCCTCCACGTGGACCGCGCAATGTTTTATGTGTAGTGCTGGTAACAATATGAGCGTGTGGAAAAGGATTGTCATATACTCCACCTGCAATTAACCCTGCAACATGAGCGATGTCTGCCAAGAGATAAGCTCCACATGCATCTGCAATTGCTCGGAATTTTTGCATATCTAAAGCACGTGGATATGATGAGCATCCTGCAATAATAATTTTTGGTTTTATTGCGCATGCCAATGTCTGCAGTTTTGCATAATCAATTTGGCAGTTTTCATCTAATTCATAAGTATGAGATTCGAACCATTTACCGGTCAATGACACTGTTGAACCATGAGTTAAGTGTCCGCCTGATTTTAACGCCATGCCCAAAATAGCATCGCCTGGTTTAAGTAGCGCAAGATATACTGCAAGATTTGCGTTAGACCCAGACAAAGGTTGAACATTAGCATAATTGCAATTGAACAGTTTCTTACAAGAATCTATTGCCAGTTGTTCAATTTCATCAAAGATCTCGCATCCGGCATAGTATCGCTTGCCAGGATACCCTTCTGCGTATTTTGCAGATAGCAAAGTGGACTGCTCTGCGTATCGAACTGATGGCCATGGGATGCTTTCTGAAGCAATTAAAGACAAGGTGTTTGCTTGAAATTTTCGTTGCTGTTCCAAAAGTGATAGTAACCGGCTGTGCATATTATATATATTATAACTAAAAGCATTGAGTCTGATGTGTATGTTTCACGTGAAACATTATGTGGTTTGTCGAGATTCTGAATTCTTGATATAATGAAAGAGTGAAGACTAGTCAAGTACCAACTTCTGTAGTAATAAAGAAGTTTCCTGGGGGACAAGCTAACATGGGTAATGTCGGAGCGGCATTAGCACCAAAGGGTATCAAGCCAATGGATTTTATTAAAATGTTTAACGATCATGAAATGTCCAAGAAGTATCCTGGAGTGCCTTTAACCGTAAGAATTACCTATGCTAAAAATTTCTTGTCAATTGGAATTCGTGCTCCAGATAATGCGCATTTCATTCGTGAAGCGGCGCAACTAAAGCAGGGGTCTAAAGCTCCTGGGCGTGATTCAGCTGGAAAGATTTCTTGGGATCAAATTGCAAATATTGCAAAAATTCGATATGAAGAGGATTCTTCAACAAACACACTTGGATGGTGCCTAAATATTGCCGGTTCTGCGCGTTCTGCGGGTATCAACGTTACAGGTTCTATTGAAGCGCTCGAGACTCATTTAAATGAGACCCGTCGTGTTCGGGTAGGTGGTGCATAATGAGTAAAAGACTTGTAGCAGCATACAAAATGGTTGAGTCAAAGCTTTACTCTCTGAATGACGCTTTAGCATTACTTAAGGAATTTCCTCCTGCGAAGTTTATTGAATCAGTGGATATTGTTTTCTCTGTCAAGAAAGTAACAAAAAACGCTCTCCGTGGTAGCTTGTCTTTACCTTGTGGTATTGGTAAGAAATTAAATATCGGTATTTTTGCAACTGCCAATGAATCTTTACCGCATGGAGTGACTCATTTAAGCGAAGCTCCTCGTGAAAAAGCTGAAGCTGCAGTATTTGACCGTTGTGGAGCGACGCCTGCAGGTGTTGTGATTGCTGCAAAGGCCGCTGCAATTCTTGGACCGCGCGGTTTAATGCCTAGTGCAAAAAACAACACAGTTTCGCCTGATGTCAATGCATTGATTGCATATCTGAAAAATTCGGTTTTGTTTACTGAGAAAAACGGAGTGATCATGTCACCTGTTGGTCGTGTAAATATGTCCGATGAAGATTTAAAAAAGAATATTACAGCATTTTATAATCACGTCGCCTCATTAAATCCAGAAAACAAATATTTTGTAAAATCTTGCTCTATCTCAACAACGATGGGGCCAAATATCAAGTTAGATTTAAGCTCATTGCTATAAATCGAATCAAGAGCAATATGTGGATTTGAAGAATATTATTTTTCACATCTTGTACTTGCGTTTATTATTTACTACTTTTTGTTATCAATAATACAATTGCAAAAGCATTATTGTGGAGATTTCAGATGTAACGCATGGGTAAAATGATTTTGCATTTCATGTTGCAGTCTAGTTGTCTGTGCAGTTTAATGTGTGAATTGCTTTTCTTGGTGTCCTGCTGTAACATATTTGTATACATCATGAGTTCTGCTCGGGAAAGAAAAGAAAGGATTGTCGAAGATATAAGTAATATCTTAAATAATGCTAATGCTGAAGATTTAACGGTATTGGCTCAATTTAATAAAATGAACGTCTCAGACATGAAAGTATTGCGTTGCCTTGCGAAAGAAAGATCAGCGAAAATACAGGTAATAAAGCCATCTTTGTTGCGTTTAGCATTAAAGGCTAAATTTCCTACAGCGGTTGCTCCTAAAGGGCAAGTGCTAATGGTTTATTCTAAGGGTATCGGAGCGGCTTCAGTTGTGAAAGATTTTAAATCTGCGCAAGTTGTATCCTGCTCTGGACTACTTGAAGGAAAGGCGCTTGATTTAACACAGGTAAATGCGTTGTCAGTGTATAAATCAAAAGAAGAACTTATGGTAAAACTAATTGTGGCATTGTTTGCTGCGCGTGCACGATTAGCATTGGTATTGCAGTCAATTATAGAAGGAGAAAATAATGAATCAAGTGAATGATATTTTAAACAAAGTAGCGGATAGTATGGATAAATTATCTCTACAGCAAAGAGCACAGTTGAAGGAAAGTTTGGAACAATTGGATTGTACCATTGAAGACAGCAACGTTCAGGCGGTATTTACTGCTATTGAAGGTTTTACTGTATCTCAAATAAACGATCTTTCTAAAGTGTACGCGACCCGTCATGACGTTACTGTGCCTGAGAATATTGGTGCGGTAGTTGCTTCTGGTGGAGAAGGCGCTTCAACAGCTGCTGCTGTAAAAGAATCGTTTACATTGGGTGGATTGATTGACGAATCACAGAAGATTAGCGCAATTAAAGCAATTCGTACGATCATCAAAGACCTTGAAGGTTACACTGCTGAAGCTAGCTTAGCGGATTGCAAAAAGTTGATTGAAAGTTGTAACGAGTCTCCTATGGAATTAAAATTAAAGGATCCAACTCCAGAATTGCTTGCGCAGTGCATGGAAGCAATGAAAAAGTTCTGTAAGGTAAGCTAAATCTACACTCAAGTGTAGTTTGGTGACTATTTTTTGAGCTTAATCAAATGTTGCTCTGTTGTAAATATAATATGACGTGGTTTTGCGTTTGTATTTAGGGCAAGCAATTCATTTTAGGTCATGACAGACCTTGCGTAATAGAGTTATTGTGTAATTATTATTAAGTATTACATCAGGCACTTTACAAGCACTTAATAAACTATTAAAATATATTCGTATGTTTTACGTGTCAGTGGTGTGTTACGTAACAATGTTGATTAATTTATGAGTATCCAGCCAAGACAAGATCATAGGTATCGCCCCTTATGTTCATTAGGTTTCAAATATAATGAGATTATTCGATCAATTCCAGATCTTTTAGCCCATCAAAGAACATGTTATGAAGATTTTCTTCAAATGAACGTGCCTTCTGCAGATAGAGCTCCAAAAGGATTACATGGGTTGTTTTTAAAATCATTTCCTGTAAAAGGTAAAAACGCGACGGGTCATTTTGTTTTAGAATACATTGGATACGAATTACGTAAACCAGTCTGTTCGATTAGCCAAGCCTATCGTAGGCGTATGAGTTACGCTGCTCCTTTGCATGTAAAGTTTCAATTAAGCGTATTTGATCTTTCCGGTAAAATATGTACAAGCATTGCAGAAGAAAGTATTTGTTTTGGAAATATTCCAATTACCACTAACTCGGGAACATTTATTTTCAACGGTGTGGAAAGAACTGTTGTATCACAGACTCAGCGTTCTTCTGGTATGTTCTTTGAATATTCACGCGTCAAGGGTATCGATGACCATCATGGTTACTCGGGGCGTATTGTACCTGCAAAAGGTGCATGGATTGATTTGGAATCTGATTCCAAAAATCTTTTATTTATCCGGATCGACAAACGGCGAAAGATTCTTGCAAGTACTTTATTGTTAGCATTAGACAATGATCAGACTTGGGAAGGACGTAAAAACGAATCTTTAGATCCACGTACCGCGCAAGGTTATTCAAAAGAAGAATTATTAAGTAAGTTTTACCAGCCATTTAAGTGCGTTCGGAGCAAAAGCAGATGGCGGATGAAGTATTCCTACTACATGTGGAAAAACCTGCCTTTGCCATACGATTTGTATAACACAGATAGCACTTTGTTCGCAGAGCAAGGCACGAAAGTCTCGCCAAATGATTTAGTTGACGAAATTGAAGTGCAAGAAGAAGCTTTGTACCACATGTTTCTTGCGAAAAATTTATACAACGAGCAAGGTGAATTACTCACAGAAGCCGCTTCAAAGATTACTCAAGAAATGCTAGATGGGCAAAATGAAATTGAAATACTCGAGCTAAAAGAATACGATGCAGGCGCTGCAATGTGTCTGACATTTGGAGCAGAGCAGTGCAAAAGCCAATCTGAAGCATTGTTGTCCATTGTGCAAACGTTACGCCCTGGTGAAAATGTGTCACAAACCACAGCCGAATCCTTTATAAGAGAGATGTTTTTTAATCCTCTTAAATACGATTTATCTGAAACAGGACGAATCAAATTAAATGAGCGTACCAGATCTAATCGTGAAGGAAATGTATTGCACCGAGAAGATTTGATTGACTTAGTGCGGTTATTTCTTGATCTAAGGCGTGGACAAGAGACATTTGACGAAGCAGATAGCTTAGAACATAAAAGAATTCGCTTAGCGAGTGAATTGTTAGAAGGTCATTGTAAGCAAACAATTGTTAAAATTGCAGTTGCATCACGTGAAAGAATTGCTTCTTTAGTCAGTTCTGAATCTGAAAAGGCAATGCCAAGTGCGATACTTCATAGTAAATCTTTAATGATTGCGATTAAAGAGTTTTTTGGACTCTCTCAATTATCCCAATTAATGGACCAAGCCAATATCTTGTCAGGTATTAGCCATCAGCGTCGAATTTCTGCCATGGGGCAGGGTGGTGTGACAAAAGATCATGCTGGATTTGAAGTTCGAGACGTTCATAATACTTACTATGGTAAAATTTGTCCATTAGAAACACCAGAAGGTATTACTGTTGGATTGATTTCTGCTTTATCTGTGCATGCTCGTATCAATCATTTTGGTTTTTTGGAAACTCAATATCGTGTGGTGAAAAACCGTCAGCTTACTGATGAAATTGTGTACTGCACAACGTCACAAGAGCGTGGTCATTATATTGCGCATTTTAAAGCAAGTAATGATGGAGTTATTACAGATGACATTGTAACTTGCCGTTATGAAAACGAAATTATCAAAGCAAGTGCAGATCTGATTACATTAATTGATGTTTCGCCTTTTCAGCAAATGTCAGTTGCAGCATCGATGATTCCGTTTGTTGAAAAAAACGATACCAGCCGAGCACTGATGGGCGCGAACATGCAACGTCAGGCACTTCCACTTGTCAAAGCTGAAGCGCCGCTTGTCTGCACGGGAATTGAAAGTGTAGTTGCATATGATTCCAGCACTGTAGTTAAATCTATTAACGCAGGTACGATACGGTATATCGATCATAGAATGATTGTCATTGAACCAGATGATAAGGCTCTTGAAAATGATGTGTACGAATTGATTAAACACTCTAAATCTAACGCCTGTACTTTTGTGCATCAGCGCGCAATTAAATACTTGCGCCCCGGTTCTCATGTGTCTCAAGGTGATGTAATTGCCGATAGCACTTCTACAGATTCAGGTGAGGCTGCGCTGGGTAAAAATATCCTTGTAGCAATTATGCCTTGGTACGGATATAACTTTGAAGATGCCGTTGCTATCTCATCTCGTTTAGTACAAGAAGAAGTATTTACATCCGTGCACGTTGATCACTTTGATGCAATTGCTCAGGGAGAGGAAATCTTTACACGAGACATTCCAAATGTTTCCGAAGAAATGCTTGCAAAATTGGATAACAATGGTATTGTACAAGTTGGTACAGAAATTAAAACCGGCGATATATTAGTCGGTAAAGTTGCGCCACGTCCAGAAGTAGATCTGATGCCAGAAGAAAGGTTACTAAAATCCATTTTCGGTGATAAAACATCAGACGTATATGACATTTCCTTAAAGGTTCCTCCGGGAGTCGAAGGTGTTGTAACTGATGTGCAGATCTTAAGCCGTCGTGGTTATATGACAGAAAAAGAAATCACAGATTGCGTGGCCAAGGAGCAGGAAGAATTTATCTCAATGCATCAAGTGGTATTGAAATACTGGGCTCAAAGAGTGCAAGTAACGCTTCCTAAATCCGGAAAGGTCGGGACTACAACATGGGAAAAGATTGCTCATAGTGATTTATTTGAAGTGTTGGCGTCTGATTTGCAGCACGCAGCGCTTGACCCGATCCGTGAAGAATACAAAAGCCTTAAAGATTATCATGACAATCGCCTTATAGAAATTACACGTGCATATAAAGCAAGCAGTGAAGAATTGTTGCCAATTATCAGTAAATCTGTACGAGTATTTGTTACATCGAAGCGTCGTATTCAAGCTGGAGATAAAATTGCCGGTCGTCACGGAAACAAGTGTGTTGTGTCCACTGTAGTACCTATGTCAGACATGCCGTATATGGACGACGGAACTCCAGTAGATATAGTGTTAACATCTTGTGGACTTCCTTCAAGAATGAACCTTGGTCAAATCTATGAATGTATAGCAGGAATGGCATCGCGTGGAATTTCACAAAAGATCGAATCGCATTTAGAATTAATGAAAGAGCTGTCTGGTGAATTATATGAGATCGCATTGCATAAATTAAGATTAATTTTACAAGAAGTATACGATGACGTGAAAGAAATGACTGATGAAGACATTTTAGTACGCGCTCAATATGCAGCTGAAGAAGGTGTAGCGATTTTAGCAACGCCTTTCTGTTCTCCTAGTAACGAACAACTTGAGAAATTATTAGAACTAGGTGGTATCAACAGCAAAGATTGTCAATTTGATTTATACGACGGTCGTAGCGGTGAAAAGTTCAGAAACAAAGTAACGGTCGGTGTCATGTATATCACGCGTCTAAATCACGACGTTGATGATAAAGTGCATGCGCGTTCCGTTGGTCCGTATGGACTTGTCAACCAACAACCATTAAGCGGAAGAGCTCAGTTCGGAGGTCAGAGAGTAGGTGAAATGGAAGTGTGGGCCTTACAAGCCGCAGGTGCCGCTTACACATTATTGGAAATCTTGACAGTGAAATCCGATGACACACAAGGAAGAATGCAAGCATTTGATGCCTTTGTGCGAGGTGGTGATCGTTTTTACACAAACACCCCAGAAAGTTTCAAGTTGTTTTGTTTGTATGCGCGTGCACTGAATATAAATATATCGGTACGTGAAGCGCAAAATGATTCAACTATACCGCCAATGTTGTCAGATTATTCGATTAGTCCAAGAACTCCGGATATTACAGTCGCATTTAACCTTGCAAGCCCAAATGACATTAGAAGTTGGTCTTATGGTGAAATTGAATCTTCTGAAACTCATTGCCATCGTAATGACCGACCTGTAAGTAAGGGCCTCTTTTGTGCTCAGATCTTTGGTCCTGTAAACAATTACGAATGTAACTGCGGACGATACAAGAGAATGAAGTATAAAGGAATCGTATGTGAAAAGTGTAAGGTTGAAGTAACACATTCCAAAGTACGACGTGAGCGCATGGGTCATATCACTCTTGCAGCTCCAGTTACTCACGTATGGTTCAGTTATGTATTGCCAAGTCGTATCAGTTTACTGCTAGACATAAATTTACGTACTCTTTCATCTATCGTTGGATGTGAAATGTATGTAATTACCAACCCCGGTGAATCGAACTACGCATATAGACAGTTGATTTCTGCAAGAGAATACGATCAATTGCAAAATTCCTTGTGTGATGAAACGGGAGATTTAACGGATCTAGATATTACTGCACAAACTGGTGGTGAGGCAATTGAAACATTATTGAAATCAATCAATCTAGAAGAAGAAACAATTTTCCTTAAGCAGGCTTTGAGTGAATCTGGATCAGAATTAAAGAGAAAGAAGATCTCTAAAAAACTTGAATTAATCAAGGGTCTATTAAAAACAGGCACCAAGCCAGAATGGATGGTTATTCGTGTTCTGCCTATATTGCCTCCTGCGACACGTCCGATGATCAATATTGAAAACGGATATGGTCGAGCTGGTACTATTGGATTAAACGAATTATATAAATCTGTATTGACTCGTAACGAACGACTTAGAAGATTCAGATCAATGAATGCACCGTTGGACATTACAAGAAATGAAATTCGTGCATTACAACAAGCGGTAGACAGCGTGATTGATAACGGGCGTAACGGATCTCCTGCTTTAGACAGCAATGGAGTTGAGTATCGTAGTATCGGGCGTTACTGGAAGGGTAAGGACAGCTTGTGTCGTCAGAGACTTCTTGGTAAGCGCGTGGACTATTCTGGACGTTCGGTAATTGTTGTAGGTCCTCACCTGCGCCTTGACCAGTGTGCATTACCACGTCGTATGGCGCTTCAATTATATCAACCATTTGTTTTGTCAAAATTAGAGAGTTATGGTTTTGCTGCTACGCTTAAATCTGCTCGTAAAATGATTGAACAAGAAGATCCGGTTGTTTGGGATATTTTGCAGGAAGTAATTCGCAATCGTCCTGTGATATTAAATCGTCAACCAACGCTTCACAGACTTGGAATGCAGGCATTTAACCCAATCCTGACACACGGTAAGGCAATTCAAATTAACCCACTTGTTTGCTCCGCATTTAACGCCGACTTTGACGGTGACCAAATGGCCGTGCACTTGCCTCTTTCTGTAGAAGCAAGGTTAGAAGCGCATACAATTTTACTTTCAACCAGAAACTTACTTAGCGCCGCTCATGGTAATCCTGTTATCGCTCCATCACAAGACATTGTGCTTGGAATTTATTACATGACTCATACTCATGACAAAGCGCCAAAGATTGATCGTGTATATAGCGATTTTTATGAAGTAAAAGCTGCAATTGAGCTAAATAAAATCTCTCTGCAAAGTAAAATCCGGTTTTATTATAACGAGGAGATTGTTGATACTACGCCTGGTCGTGTCTTATTGCATCGTGAAATGCCAGCTTCAATGTCATTGCACGAGGTTAATAAAACCTTCAAAAAGAGCGATGTTTCTCAATTGCTCTATTCTGTATATAAGAACTTTGGTGAAAAAGAGATGGTTATATTGGCTGACGCAATCAAAACTATTGGGTTTTATTGGGCAACGCATAGTGGTATCTCTGTAGGTAAGAGTGACTTCTTGGAGCTTAAGACATTAAGTGCGCATATTAAAAATGCAAATGACTTTGTACACAGCTATCAAAAGCAATGCCATGACGGTTTGATCACTGCTAACGAGTTAAGTAGCAAAACAATTGACACTTGGACTGAATGCGTGACAAATATCTCTGCAGATCTTATGAAAGAAATTGCAGAACCAACAGAGCGCGGACTGAATCATCTATATATGATGCTTTACTCTGGAGCTCGTGGTTCGAAAACACAGCTAGCTCAGATGCTTGGTGCTCGTGGTTTGATTACCAAGTCTACTCAAAACAAGATTATTGAAACTCCAATTGAAAATAACTACTGTAAGGGTTTGTCAGCTCATGAAGTCTTTATTTCTGCTTTCGGTACTCGTAAAGGAACCGCCGACACTGCATTGAAGACCTCAAACGCGGGTTATTTAACACGTCGAATCGTTACTGCGTGTCAAAGTTGTGTAGTTACTGAATACGACTGTGGTACATCAGAGGGATTGCAAGTGCAAGCGCATATTGATGAGATTACTAACAAACCAGACATCACAGACATGGTATTTGGAAAGGTCTTGGCTCATGATATCGTTTCACCTACAAGTGGAGAGGTTTTGTTTGCAAAGGGCACTCTGTTACAAGAAGATGAATGCATGGTATTACGAGACGCAGGTGTGCATACAGCATCAGTGCGTTCTCCAATTAAATGTAATTCTTCAATCAGCATGTGCGCGAAGTGTTATGGTCTTGACCTTGCAAAGCGTAAATTAGTAACTCTTGGAGAGGCGGTAGGAATTATCGCTGCCCAGTCTATCGGTGAGCCTGGAGCGCAGTTAACCATGAACACGTTCCACATCGGTGGTATTGCTCAGCACGCTGCGTCCAAGTCATCTATTTCGACAATCGCACGTTGTAAAGTTTCGTATATTGGTAAATCAGTTATTAATACACATGACGAAACAATTATAGTTGCACGAAATGCAGAGTTAATCATGACTTCTGAAACCGGTATTGAAATTAGCAGAACCCGATTGCCTTACGGTGCTAAGGTCAGTGTATCAGACGAAATAACTGAAGCGAACACGATAGTAGCTCAGTGGGACGCTTATAACAATGTTATTATTGCAGATCACAAGGGAAAGATTATATTACACGATATAGTCGAGGGTATTTCTTTGCAAAAAGAAATCGACGAATTGACTGGAAATACGGTTAATACTATTACAGATTGGAGGTATTACGGTGGTAAATCGTTACATCCAAGAATCGCAATTGAAGCAGAAGACGGGAAGTCATATATCTTTAATTTGACTCCAGACACACTGCTTGAAGTTGAGGGCGGTCAAATGGTCGAAGTAGGTCATGTATTAGGAAAAATTCCAAAGGAATCTTTGGTATCGAAAGACATTACCGCCGGATTGCCTAAGGTTGCAGAATTACTTGAAGCTCGAAATACTAAATGCGCAAGTATCGCGGATGATGATGGTTATATCGAGCAGGATAATTCACGTCGCGTTTCAAATAAAATTACTTTGATCGCGTCTGAAGGTCGTAAATTTGAGTATACAGTGCCCAATGATGCGATTGCTTTAGTACGTGACGGAGACTTTGTACGTAAAGGAGATCAATTGACTTCCGGAGAGCTTGGGCCTTCAGATCTGTTAAGGGTCTTAGGTGTAGATGCGGTCGCGAATTACTTGATTAAAGAAGTGCAAAACGTTTACCAAGTACAGGGCGCGAAGATTAACAACAAGCATATTGAGGTTATCGTGCACCAGATGTTACAAAAGTATCTTGTAATTGACGCTGGAGATTCTGATTTAGGTGATGATTCTTATGTAAGTCGTGTAGAAATTCATAGACTTAATGAGTCATTGATAGAGCAAGGATTAAAACCTATTAAATACCAAGCGGTAGTTATGGGTATTACCAGCGCAGCAGTGCACGGTTCAACCTTGTCTTCTGTCGCCTTTCAAAACTCCATTAAAACACTGGTGCGAGTTAGCATTACTGCTGGAGTTGACACTAAAGTTGACAGTCCACAAGATTGTGTGTTGGCAGCTCAGTTGATGAAAGCTGGAACTGGGTACGCTTGTCGCGCAATAAAAAATAATCAAAGTCACGCAATAAATAAGCCACCAGCACCTGACCAAAATGATTAATATGTTTACGCGTGTCACAATGTTTCACGTGAAACATTTCTAATATTCAAATTTGATTGATATTTCTGTGTATTTATCTCATAATTATATCAATTGCTATGAAACGGCAGATTATCGATTCTTTAAACTTTGCGAAATTAATATTACAACATTTTTGGATACCTATTGGATGCGTATGTATGATATTGGCCTTAGCGTCTGTTGGTCTTGCGTATATTGCCAGATGCATCGCAGATATTGTGTCTGTATTGCGTGATGGTGGAGATATATATTTTGCTTTAGTGAAATTTATTACAGTTGACATGCTATTAACGCTATTGTTTTTAATTCAAATGCTTATTAATCGTTCATATAGGCCCAAATTGTACGAATTTATTATGGTTTATCTGACAAATCATATTTTACATAAAGATAAAAAATATTTTCAAGAGAATAGTTCCGGTGGGATTTTATACGCTATTAGCCAATTGTCTAGAATGGTAGGATCGTTAATTCGAATGGTTCCGTGGTTCTTGTTTGTTATTGGTACGATTTTTTCAAGTATATATATGTGTTTTCAATCTCATCGCTATATTGGAATGATATTATCAGCTTGGGTTGTTGTGTATTTTCTAATCAATGTGTATTTTGGCATTCAAGGTGGTAAACATTCAATAGCTTTTACTAAACAGGTAATTAATATTTCTGGCTCGGTCACAGATATGTGTGACAATATACACTATATTAATTCAACATATTACCAAAAGCATGAAATTGAATTGCTTACTAACAAAATGATTGGTGTTAAGCATGAATATTATAATGTTGAAACAACATTTGGTTGGGCGGCGTTTGTGCAAAATATCACATTTGGATTTGCAGATTTGTTAATATATGCAGTATGCGCTCATTTGTTTGCAAGTGGAGAGATTGCAATTGCTCAGGTTGCTGAATATACCGTGTTAGCAGCAGCTATGCATCATATATTATATTCCACACCAAGAGACGTTGGGGATTTTGTTGAAAATCTTGCAACATATTACGAATGTATTGATTTAATTGGTGACTCTGTTGAAATTCACGAACGGTTAAATCCCATCGTTGGTCCTGGAGCAATTGAGATAAAAAACTTAACTGTGCCGGGTTTGTTTAAAGGTTTAAACATGTCGATTGCAGCACGTCCGGGCGCTGGTCAAACAATTGGTCTGGTAGGACGTTCCGGTGTAGGTAAGACCACGTTGATTAATATGCTGTTACGTGATTCTCATTTGGAGTACACAGGTCAGATTTTGGTAAATAACACAGACATAGAAACTGTGGGCGTGCAGGATTTAAGGGATATTTTTGCAGTGGTTCCTCAAAGTATTCGATTATTCCGTCGTTCTGTTCGCGATAATATTGCATATGGTATTGAAGCAACAGATAAAGAAGTGCAAAAAGCGGCTCGTAATGCATTAATTGATGATGTGATTATGGCTCTTCCTAAGGGATACGAAACAATTGTAGGAGAAGATTGCAGATTTTCTGGTGGTCAAGAGCAGCGTATAATCTTGGCTCGTGCATTTTTACGATTAAAAACCGCAAAGATTCTGTTAATTGATGAAGGTACATCTGCACTGGACAATACAACTGAAGAGCAAATTAGCCAAGCAATTAGTTCGTTAATTACAACAAATAGTATTACGACAATTGTTATTGCGCATCGCCTTTCAACATTAAAAGAATGTGATTGTATATTTGAAATTGATAATCGAAAAGCAAATAAAATTACATACGAAGAAGTGATTAACAAGTCGGTTAATTTATTGTCCTAAGGATTTTTATCTAGATGAATGTTTCACGTGAAACATTGATTGCAACAAAAACATTCTGCACTATCATCTATATATGTTTCACGTGAAACATTGCGTTGGTTATAACTGTAAGAATCACAAATACCAGAGCGTTTAGTTTAATCTTTTTTGAATAAAGTCTGCTGGTAAAACTTTAATTAAGTCGAGAATTTTCGGACCAAAAACTTTACCTGTTAACGCTTGATGTATTGCTTGTCCGATTTCTTTTTTTGAAAATTGCGGCAATTTATCTGCAATAACATTTATATCACAATTTTCTAATGCGCATTTTCTAATAATTTCTTCGTCTTGATTTTGTACTTTTACATAAAAGAGTGGATCTGTAAAGACAGATTGCCAATAAATCGCATCGTCTTTATTTCCCATAATATCTTTGATTAACTCCCAGTGATTTGCCGTAGCGTCTGCCCACCCGTTACGCGCTAACCACGATGTTCCTTCTGGTGGAGACTTGTGCTGATTAATATGCAACTGCCATTTATAACAGTTTTCAATATACCACTCGCTACGAGCAGAGCTGTATTTAAAGTCAAAATTGCTAATGATTGCATCTATCGTGCGGTCTCGTTTTTTATCTGGAGCGTCTGTTGATTTCCAAATAACTTTGATAGCGTCACTGACTTTTAAAGGTGTTGATTTTCCTGTATTTAATAAAGTGTAAATCAATGCGAGCGCGTCGTATCCTTGGTGTTTCAAAAATTGAATACTATATTCGTTTGAGATCCTTTTAGACAGTTTTTGGCCTTTTTCTTGCATCAACGGTATATGAAACCATTGAATTTGCCTTTGCTTGTCTAAACTTCTGAGCATTTGTATTTGCACTACAGTGTTCGAAACGTGATCTTGCCCGCGCAGTATCCAAGGTATGTTGTCGCGACAATCATCAATAATTGACGCTAAATTATAAAGTATCGTCCCGTCTTCTTTAATGACAACCGGATCGGAATATTCTCCAGCAAAGTGAAGTTGTTCACCAATTACACCATCGGTCCAAGTTTCATTTTGCTGCGTGAGTTTAAAGCGCCAATGAGGTTGTCTAGAAAAATCGCTTGCGCATGGTATGTATCGAGGAGGGGAGCGTTGAGAATTTTGATGTTTACGTTGAGCTTCTAATTCCTCTGGAGTTTCATAACATGGGTAAATTAAATTCTCCTTCTTTAATAATTCTATTTCTGCACTGTAATCTCTTTCGCTTTGTTTGTAAGTATATTGATATTTAATCCCCAACCAATCAAGGTCTTCTCGGATAATATCGATATATTCTAATTTACTTCGTTCACGATCGGTATCATCAATTCGAAGTTTTAGGACTTGATTCTTTTGGCAAGATAAAATGTAATTTAGCAGCGCTACACGTGCATTGCCAATATGCAAAAGACCAGTGGGACTAGGGGCAAAGCGAGACATAATAGTATTATTTCATATTTTTTATATAAAGTTCACTTGATTCTTTTTCGAATAAAAAGGTACTCTCTATATAGATTTATATGACTAATTTCAAGAAGTGGTGGTTATTTGGAGCGTGTTTCTCTTTATTTGCCAGCGCAGAACAACAGTCTTCCAGCGCTACTTATTCAAATGACGAAGAAGAACCAACCATATATGTTGGAATGCAATTAGGTACAAAATATACTGGTGAGCGATCTTACACTAATGCGCAAGGATCTCCTTGCATCGGTCACACGTCCAGTAGTACGCAGGTAACCCTTGGTATTCATGGTATTTTTCACAATTGGTTTAAAGCGGCAGACAGAATTACAGTAAGCTTTGTAGGTGGCCACGCTAATAGCGACACGCCCCTGGGTATCAGTACTTCTGAAGCAAGTTTAGACATGAGTTTTTTGTTTAAAAGCAGTGAAAACGAAAGTACACGTGTATATCTTGGGCCAATAATTGGTCTTGTGTATGGCGCGGCTCCGATCGGAGGCATAGCGCATGTGGGATATAGCGGTAAAGGAGGCTTGGTATGTGTGGTCGAAAAAGACAACAATGGATATGTTTTTGGTATAGAAGTTGCACCTGTAATCAGAACGCCCGGCGCTTGGTATTCTTCTGTTGGTTTAAGTCCAGATCAAATTCCTCAAGAAATTTATGCAAATGCACGTGAATTGGCATTTAATCAAATTTCCAGATTGCTAGACAATATTCATGCCGCGAAGTCTGTGGAGGCTGCAAGAGAAATATACGACCAAGCCACAGAGGATTTGTCAAATAATTATCTTCTTAAATACACCACTAAAGAACAGGTCGCGGATACCTTAAGAGAGGAATTTGCCAAGTCGAATGGCGTGCCTGGTTATCTTGCTCCCGATCCAACAGCGATTGTAGGGCTTGTCAGTTCTGGTCAAGCGCAAGATTACCTTGTAGCGTCGACGGTGCTAAATTGGTTGTTGGCGAATCGTGACACCGTATTCCGGTCTAACGACGCAATATTACAAGGGCAAGATGCAGTTTATATCAAGCAAGAACTTAGAGCGCTCGCGGGTTCTGTCAAACCAACATTAAGTACATTGGCAGACGCGTCTCATTTAATTACTGGACAGATTGCAATAGGAATCGAGGTTAAAGTTTATACTTGCATCCCGTTACCATATTAATTATTTGCACAGCATAAATGATCATTGCACGGCGATCGTATATTAAATTATTCTGATAAAGTGTTTTTGATTTCATCGACCATCTTTGAGTAATTGACCCTGGATGTTTAATGCAGTTTCTCGGGCCATTACATCTACTCGATCGTGAATATGATGATTATTATGACCTTTTAGCCAATTCCACTCTATCTGATGTTTTTCTGACAATGTATGAATTCCTAACCAGACATCTTGATTTTTGACAGGACCAACAGCCGATTTCCACCCGTTTGTAAGCCATTTTTTCATCCACATGGTGATACCACTGACCAAATATTTGCTATCCGTATATAAGGCGCAGGGCCCGTCTGCTAATAATAGCGCTTCATATGCAGCAGTTAACTCCATACGGTTATTTGTTGTAAAAATATCCCCTCCAGTCTTGCTTGAAATCTCTGTACCGGATTCATCAAATAACAACACAGCCCAGCCTCCTGGACCAGGATTGCCAAGGCAAGAACCGTCACAAAACACAGTACGCACGGGTTATCTTATCATCCTTTTATAGATTGCGTTATGGTATAGTTATTTCAGTTATGCCGCAGTCGATGCCAGTTGTGATAAAAGACGCTCTGTCCAAACTAAAAAAATCATTACCTGAGAATGTTAGTTTGTACACATGCGGTCACACGGCTTACGACGCGCCACATTTAGGCAATATGAGAACCGTGGTAGTTTTTGACATGTTGGTCCGGTATTTAAAGTTACGTGGACACACAGTTAAATACATTCGTAATACCACAGATATCGATGATAAAATCATACAAAATGCCTCAGCTCAAAATATTGCAATTGATGCATTGGTAAAGTCTGCTTCAGACGCTCATGATGTTGCTGAAGCAGCATTGGGGTGCACGCCTCCTGATGTTAATCCGTATGCTACTGAATACATAACAGAAATGATTGGTGTGATTAATGTCTTGTTAGAGAAGGGCCTAGCCTACGCTGCGGGTGGTCATATCTTGTTTAAAGTGCCAAATGATCAGCTGGATTTTTATCCCACTGAATGCCGCGCATCAAGCGATTTAGACGCAAGTTATAAGGGCGATCCAAGAGATTTTGTGTTGTGGAAACCATCAAAGCATGGAGAGCCTGTTTGGGACAGTCCTTATGGCCCTGGTCGTCCTGGATGGCATACAGAATGCGTTGCAATGATCTTGGCAAATATCTGTGATGTGTCAAATCTTCAAGATTGCGATTTTGGCGGTACATTAACTATTCACGGAGGCGGTTGTGATTTAATGTTTCCACATCATGCAAATGAATTATTGCAATTAAAGGCATGCGGTGTGGTACCGGAAATATGGATGCATAATGGGATGTTGCAAAATGCACGCGGTGGAAAAATATCGAAATCTGAGGTAGGCCGTGAGAGAATTAGCGCATTAGATTGGGTGAAAAGAGTGCCCGGAGTGATTATTCGAATTGCATTGCTTATGACCAAATATAGCCATCCGTTGCTTTTTACAATAAATAAATTAAAACAAGCAGAGTCAATTTGGCATCAAATTGCAGCAAATTTGGAGGACACCTCTGACTTGTCAGCGGTAGTGCCTGATAGCGTAGTAGATATTCTTGCAAATGATTTAAATACTGCAGGAACTTTTGCAGAGATCAAGACAATGTCCGCAATTCAATTGGCAGGCTTTGCAGAGTTGATGGGACTATTGCAAGCAGAGCATCGACCTATTAATCTACCTGTAGAGAAGGTGGAAGGATTGGTCGAGCAATACAAGGCATTAGGCAAAGATTTTCAGGAAGGTGAAAAAATCAAACAATTACTTTTGAATGAATACGGCGTCAAGATCTTACCTAACGGGTCATGGGTCTGTGGTATTCCAGGAAATCTAGATCTAAAATGGTTTGAATAGGACTAGACTTTTACAGTAATTTTCTTCAAAATAGATGTATATGGGGTGATGGCCGAGTGGCTGAAGGCAACGGTTTGCTAAACCGTAGTACGGATTATCCGTACCGTAGGTTCGAATCCTTCTCACCCCGTATTTATTTGTTGTATTATTTTTATTTATATAATTTCTTGATATATCGTATATGTAAACATATATATTTTATTGTATAGATCGATGTTATTGGAAAATGTTTATTACATTCCCATGCTAGCAGCATCATTTACAAGAGTATTTGCTGCAGGTGATACAAGCATTTGCTTTATTGGGTTGAAGAAATGGGACGAAACTTTAGTCCAATTCACCAAGAATTGATTTCTAAAGAATCCAATTGATCTACCCAGTGTTGAAAGAAGTTCTATGCGGAATACAAAGCTCATATACAACAATAAGTACATTGTAAAATACCCATTCACTAATTGATTAAACTGCTGGTTCTTATCTCCTTTGCCCGGTGAAAGGTATGCAGAGAGAAATGCGAAAATAGTAATAAGCATGAAACCGTATTGAATTGGAGCGATAGAAATAAATGACAACTTTGCGTCCAAAGCAACAACGCTGGCAAGAAAGAATATAAATCCTGCCATGGTAAAGCCTAATTGCATCATACCAATGCTATTTTTACTTCCAAGAAAGAGTTTCTTGATATCAACAAACTCATACAACCAAGCGCGAATTGCATCACTTTCTGTTGAAGGGGTAAGTCCTGACAGCGCTTTTAACACGACCTCGTGATCTTCTGTCTTTATGTCACCAAGTGCAGTTGCAAGTTCGAGAATTAATTTAGGATATGCAATGTCTGTTTGTTCGCTTAACTTGAGAATCTGTGTAATTAAATTTTGCGCTTTTGAGCCGCCCATTACATGACTAGAGAGACCACCGTTCAGATATATATAAGCATTTGTTGCAACACCATCAGTCATAGGTGCATTAGGTGCGTAAATTTGTTCTTTAGTTTTCAATTCATTTATGACTTTTTTGGCCCATTCTTGTATTTCTGATGCATCGACACTATTGCGCAGACCAGATTGTCTGTTCGGGTATTGATGTAAGATCTCGAGCGCATTATCCAATTCTTTGATAAAAGTAAGGAACTTATGGTCTTTAATTTTACTTAGTTCAGTTTTGAGATTTTCTAGATCACCGATTGGATTTTTTGATTGTTGCAAGAGCAGTACCATTGATATTGGTATTTCTGCAGTGCTAATTTCTTGAAATTTCTTGATAGTGTCCTCTGTATGTTTTTTTGCAGACGGCGCAATGTGAGCTACTACACCTTCATTGGAATACATAATGCTTCTATTCTGCAGGTTGTCATTTGACAGAGATGGTGACATCAGGGCAAGGCATACTAAATGCAAACGTCTATTAATCATTAGTTATATTTTTGCATTCTTCACATAGAAAGTCACTCCTAGAAATTTTGCATTTATTTATCATAACGATTTACTATTAATTAGCTTGTTATCGCTAAACAAGCAGTCATTGTGATGCAGCAAGTAACAATAAAAATACACCATGATGACACAAATAATCGCAGATTTAGAGATAATCTTTAAGGCTGCACTAGAAAACAATAAATACAACGATGCAATAAAAGCAAAGTACGCTCAGTACGAGATTCTTATGAAAACCTTGGCAAAGATCAAAGATCTGGACCCGGAAGAATTACAGGATTCTTTGTCCTGAGTAACAATTCTAGAGCAATCAATATGATATTATATTGTTTGAATGAAGTTGATGCATAGAATACTTTCTATATGTTTAATAGCTGTGAATATTAGCAATATAAGCGCGCCACGCAATAGTAGTAGTGTTATTCCTGAATTTAGCGGTTATGTTGGTAGATTTACTGAGGTTTTGCCTTGCATATGGACAACAAGAGAAGATTGTAATCGCTTTAAGCGTATTAGGTGCATTGTGGAATGCACAGAGTATCATATAGATATATGTGTACAAAAATATAATCATTGTTATAGACGAGCGCTGTGTAATGCGACCATAATGAGCTCTCTTGAGCAAGAATTAGTAGAAAGAACTGCTCAGCCTGGTTTAGATGAAGACGAGATTTGTGAGCAAAATGATACAATCATGGCAGAATTTTGCCAGTCTGAATCAGAAGAGTCAGTTTGGGGCGCGCGCTTCTTTACACGAGTCGAGCTAAGAATTAATCAGTGTGAGTTATATGGACAAATAACGGAAATAATTAAGACTAACTGCAAGCAAAGAGCTAGATGCAAAACGCTAAGCAGAGAATTAAGCGAACTGTCTCTAGGCGTAAGATACAGGTGGGCAGTGACGCGGTTACAAGAGAGGCTAAAGGTTATGTCTCAAAAGCGCATCCCGTAAATTACGGATATTGCATTACTGACGTGTATATTTATAACTCAGCCATACCAGAATGACATGTCAAGTATCATTATTAAATGCATTTTGATGCTTTAAAAATTGCCACTGCTTAATTCTTTAAAATGCTTTGTAGATTTTTAATCATGTCTATTTCAGCAGCAGACACGATATTAGAAACTCCGTGTTTTTTAGCTATTTTTTCTCGATCTGCAAACCGCGCAACAGAGCGCACTTCACCGGATAGAGTAATTTCTCCGAATGCACACATATCTGAGGGTACTGGTAGATCTTTGACAGAAGAAATGATTGCCAACGCTGCAGGTAGATCCATAGAAGTGTTGTCAGTAATTTTTAAACCACCGATCACATTCAGATAAATGTCCTTAGGACCTAGAGAGATTTTCGCGTGCTTTTCTAAAACTGCCACGATCATTGCAAGCCTGTTGTAATCCCATCCAAGCACAGAGCGTCTGGGCATTTGCAAATATGAATTTGATACTAAAGCTTGAATTTCTACTAAAATCGGTCGACTGCCTTCAATGCTGGGAAAGATGATCGATCCAATCATTGGTTTGTTGTGCTTTCGGCATAGACGTATCGAAGGATCGCGCACGACCTGCAAGCCGTCTTCTGTCATTTCAAACAACACAAATTCCTGCGTAGAGCCAAAGCGATTTTTGGTACTACGTAAAATACGCACCTCTTGTTCGCCTTCAAAGTTTAATACTACATCCACCATATGCTCTAAAAGTTTTGGACCAGCAATGCTTCCAGACTTTGTAACATGCCCGACTAAAATTAATGCGGTATTTGTAATCTTTGCAAGTTGGATTAATTCAAATGTGCACTGCCTGATTTGCTCGATGCTACCAGAGCCAGTTTCCGCGGTCAGTGTTTGTATAGAGTCGATTACTGCTAATTGCGGTCTTTCTTGTGTAATAAATGTCGTAATTTCTTGTAAACGAGATGTTGCAATAATCTGAATCGGTTTTAACTTTAAACGTTGAGCGCGTAGCTGAATCTGATGCATGCTTTCTTCTCCGGAAAAGTACACTGTTTTTGCGTTGGTTTTGCTGCAAAGTTGTGATAAAAATGTTGACTTTCCGATGCCTGGTTCTCCAGATAATAAAAGTACAGCGCCTGCTACAATGCCGTTGCCGAAAAATTCATCTACTTCTGGCCAATTACAGTAAAAGCGATCTTCTAATGGTGCTGTATGAACAAGTGCAAGCGGGTTGTTTACAGTTGCTTCCTCTAAGGTATTGCGTGCGCTGCATTTTTGACACCAACCCCAAAACTTTGTATGTTCAAAAGAACATTCGCTACAAATATATTTACTTTTGAGAGAGGACATTGAGGTAATTATACCAGAGGCAACAAGTCCGCGCTTATAACAGGAGGTAAGCGTCGAGTGATTAATATCAAGAGATTTTGTGTTATTCTTATCTGATGTTGATGTATCTGTGCATAGCGCGCGAGGTCTTGCTTGGAATTTATCATGTAGTTCTGATAGTTTGGGGTATTAGATATGGTCAATTAATTACAACAGAAGTGCTGTCTGACCCATGGGAGGCTCATGTAGTAACAGCTTCACCAGGTAGTATTATCTATCCAGTAAGAGACAAGTGGATACGAGAAGAAATATAACGAACAGAGTTACGATTGTTAGCGTGGCATGGTTTAGTGATAGGCAGTGCGCCGCGCAATAAGGGTATTTACATCCAAGACCAACCTAGCGTTGGAAGATTATTTATTATGTTGGCATTGTTAGATCTCGTTTATTCTGATTTTTTATAGTACAATATCTCTGAATTTATGAGTTACACAGAAGTGAAGCCACTTAACGGAAATGTGTTTGTTTTGTGCAGAAAAGACAATAGTGTCGGTGGTATTATATTGCCAGACTCAGCGCAAGAGAAGCCTTTCAAAGGAGAAGTGACTCACGTACCAAATATGCCTAAGGATCAAGATCCGTTAGAGTTTGCCGTTGGTAATGTGGTATTCTTTTCAAAATGGGATGCAAAAGAAATTGATTTTTTAGAAAAATCAAAAGACCAGCAGTATTTCGCAGTTCCTTGCGATAAAATCTTAGGTTATTCAAAAAAGTAAAAAACTCTAGCCAATATGCGTCTAGATGAGTACAATAATATTGAATATGAGTAAAGAAGTAAATTTTGGCACAGAGGCTCGTGCATTAATCGCAGAAGGCGCAGATCTCGCAACTAGAGTACTCTTAAAAACTTTAGGACCAGCTGGTGGTTGCGTTGCTATCAGTGAATCTTACGGTGGTGTGAAAGACACAAAAGACGGTGCAAGTGCCATTGAATCTTTAGAAGTAAGTCCAGGATATAAAGTAAATAACAGAGAAGTTGGAAATTACATTAACGTTGGTATTCACGCTGTAAAAAGCGCTACCAGCCAAATGGATATAGCAGTTGGAGACAACACTACTACTGGTGGTGTGTTAACTGGATTTATGATTCAAGCAGTTAATGAGGCTTTATCAAAAAGAAGTGTCAATGCTCGTGTATTGTGCACAGGCTTAGATTGGGCGAAAACAGAAGCGCTGAAGATCTTAAAAGACATCACGGTTCCTGTAACAAGCATTGGGCATGTTGCGACTATTGCTGCAAACGGAGATGAAGAAATCGGTTCAATGATTGCTGATATTCATACTAAAGTTGGTGACGCAGCGGTGACAGTGAAATTATCTAATTCGATTAACACCACATACGAAGTAGTAGATGGATTTGAAGTTGACAGAGGTTTTATTTCTCCATACTTTGCGACAGATAATAAAAACGCTTGCGAGCTTGAAAATCCATATGTCTTGATTACCGATAAAAAGATTTCTAGCATTCAGGAGATTCTAAAATTGCTACAGGCTGTTATGCAGCAGGGTCGCGCATTGTTAATTATCGCTGAAGATGTAGATGGTGATGCACTTGCAGCTTTGGTAGTGAACAAGATACAGCGCGGATTAAAGGTAGCGGCTATTAAAGCTCCTTCGTTCGGTGAAAAAAGAAAGGCGTTATTACAGGATATCGCAGTGCTAACAGGTGCTACTTTCTTTTGTGATGAGATGGGGATGTCTCTTGAAAATACACAATTAGAGTCTTTGGGGCAAGCAACATCAGTAAAGATTTCTCGAGACAAAACATGTATTATCAATTCTCAAGCAAACAAAGCAGTATTAGAGCGTCGTTGTGATCAGATTTTAAATGAAGTTAAAAATGCTGCTAATAATTACGATCGTGATACAGCGCAAGAGCGTTTTAATAAATTAAAGCATGGTGCCGCTGTATTGCATGTAGGTGGTGATAGTGAAGCGCAGGCAAAGACCCGCAAAGACCTTGTTGAAGATGCGGTGAAGGCTGCTCGTGCTGCTGTAAAATCAGGTATTGTGCCTGGTGCAGGAGCGTCTTATTGCTATATTAGCAACAAAGTCAGACAGGCGGCAGATGATCTTCACAAATCTTCTAGCTGTCACAAAGCATGGTTAGAAGGTGTTGAGATTTTTGTAAATTCATTAAAGAAAATTCAGCATAATATTATCTTGAACGCATTGCATGAAATTAGCGAAGTGTCTGTAATCGAAGATAAATTAGAAGAGCAGCGCACTAAAGCGAATAAGTGCATCATCGGATATGACGCAAGAAATAATTGTATTAGCAACAATTTGATTGATTCAGGTATTATTGACGCGTCTCAAGGTCCAGAAAATGCAATTACCATCGCGGTGGACAGTGCAAAAAGATTCGCTTCAACAGAAGTGTGTATGGTAAATGTATCAACAAACGACAAAGATATGGGCCCTGCAGGTTTAATGTAAACAACCTGACAAGGTACTTCAATTTTTACTTGTATAAATCAAACTGTACTTTCTTGATATTTACGTGAAGGTATATAAACAAAACAACAAGGTATTCTGGTTTTTACTAACGATCGCACTGCAGTGACATACGCGATCTTGCCAGGGGCTTTGGTATAAACGTATAAATCAAACTGTACTTTCTTGATATTTACGTGAAGGTATATAAACAAAACAACAAGGTATTCTGGTTTTTACTAACGATCGCACTGCAGTGACATACGCGATCTTGCCAGGGGCTTTGGTACAAGCAATATCTGGATGAGCGATTAATCTGCATGATAAAGTACCTATCTGACTCAGTTGCCTCTTAGGTTTTTGTCGGTAAATGGAGCTCTGCGCGTAAGTCCGTCTGGTGATTGATCAGAGTTGATATGTGGTATCTAAAAGAACAAAAGCGTTATTTAGTTTGTGTTTGCTATATCATTAAAGTAAGAAATCTCTCAATGAATCATCGTTTAATTATAGGGCCTACTTGTTCTGGTAAAAGTGCCTTAGCTGATACAAATGCAACAGTTATCATCAATGCTGACAGTCAACAGGTTTACAAAAGCCTCAGTTTGTTACGTGCGACTCCAGCGGTAAATCCGCGCAACTATTTATACAGTATTTTAGATGACGATCAAACGATCAATGCGGCAGAGTGGGCAGTAAAGGCTGCAGAGATTATCAATCAAAACTCAGAAGTAACTGTGGTGGGTGGTACAGCTTTATATGTGCAGGTTTTAATTGCAGGCTTACCACCGGCACCGGCAGTACCGTCTCAAGTGGCAGCTCAAGTTTTGGAAATTGCAAATTTAGAGGAATTTGTTTTGTCGGTAGATCCGTCTTTTCGGTTTCGTGATCCGCATCGTCTGCAGCGTGCAGCGGGAGTGTATCTTGCAACTGGGCATCCAATTACTTATTGGCAAACACAGCCACGTACAAAGTTAATTGATTGCAAGTGGGATATTACATATACTGACAAGCCTACGCGCGAGCATGTAATCTCTCGCATTCACAATATGATTAAGTGTGGTGCGATTTCACAAGTACAAGAAAATCCGACGCCTCCAAGAGTGGTGCCTATTGGTTTTGAGCCTATCAAAGCGTACCTTGATGATCAAATTTCGTATCAACAAATGATAGAAACATGGGCGAACCATACTATGCAATATGCAAAACGACAAAAGACATTTTTTGACAAATTAATCTCGACAATTTCCTGAGCTAGGGTCTGTGTTATACTGCTATCAATGTCGCACACTGTTGAAGTCGGGCGTTTTTGGGAAAATGTGGCGTTGGTTTATATGTTGGCTCAGGATTATAAACTTGTTGCAACTCGTTGGAAGAAATACGGAGCTGAGTGCGATTTAATTATGGAGAAAGACGGCATCGGTGTGTTTATTGAAGTGAAATTTCGACAAGAGCAAACTTTAACCGCGTGGTCGATAAAACAGCGGAAAAATCTTTTAAAGGTTATTTCTTTATGGGAAGACCAGTTTAGCGGTATAGAGATTTATTATATTCATTTTTATCTGTGTGGAATGAATGTGATACGGCTTGAATGGATGGATTTGCAATAGAATGTTGGTGTGTAGATTGTTTGATTCCGAGACGGCCGTGGCCTCGCGCTGCTAAGTTAGCAGTTCTCTAGAATCTGATGCAGATCTGCTGCATTGTTTTGACAAAGTGCTTTGATTTAAGAAGCGCTAGTTGTTGAGGATATTCCCTCCCAACCTAGTCGCGCTCTATGTAATCCGATGTATTCAATGATAGCGCAGATAAAGCTATTGAAATCTGGATTCAGATCGGACTGCTTTTCTGAAGAAAATTCAATGTTATTTAGATCGGATTGCTTTTCTGCAGACAATTCAATGTTATTTAGATCGGACTCATTGCTTTGAGAAAGTTTACTGTGATTTAGATCGGGCTCAGCGCCTTGAGAAGCTCGATTGTTGTATATTGTTCTGAGTAATTGCTCAGCATTCTCTATTGCGTTCTTTCTCTCTTCCTTGCTAGTTGCGAGTTCAGCAGGGATGCCTATTGCTGCACCAGAGAACGATGTAGTAGAGATTGCGCTAGCGTAGAATGTAGAGTCCATAATAATAGAACGTAGTTCTTGTTGTCTTTCAATGATCCGTGGAGGGGGCGTGCTGTTTTTGTCTGTTGATGTGACAGCTTGAGCTTTTAGGGCTATGTTTATTGCATACTCACGAAGATGGCAGAATGAATCAAATGTATTAGATCTATATAGTGATGGCTTGCACAGTTGTTCTTCGATTGATTTCTCTGCTTGTGCGCGTGAAGAGCCTAGCGCATTATCAAATATATTAAATGAAATATCCTCGTTAGAAACGTTACTTGAGAGCGCTGTATACATTGCTTTGATGTCTTTCTCTTCAATCTTGGATGTTGTGAATTTTGCTAATGCTTCTACTAATGAGGTGTATTCTGCTTCTTGTTTCACCAGTCTTGTTTGCAAATCTGAGATTGACGATTGATCATAGCTCACGGGTTTTTGTTGAGCAGAGTTTTCAAGAGACGCCCGCATTACAGACAGCGCGAAATCATTTCCTTTTGTCTCGGCAATTAATTGGTCTCTATACTTCGTGATTTCACTTAATATGGTGCCCAATGCCGCTAATGTTTGTTCGAATGATTTATCTTCCAATTGCCCTTTTGCGAAAGTGCCGATTAACTCTTGAAGATTCTTGACGCCTTGCGGATTGGATATATCGAAGTAACTCTTTAATGTTTCTGAATTTTCCTGTGTAATAGCTGTTACACACGGATACGGTAGGCATTGAGCTTCTTGAAAAAAGGATTCAAACAAGCTTGCTGTTTTTTGTTGCGCCTGGACAGCTGCGTCCTTCTCTGCATTGAGAGATGCAGCGTGTAATTCACTGTGTAATTCTCGAATCTTTACGATCGAATGACTGTTTAAAGCGTCTTTGATTTTCGTACGCAATTTATTTATTTTCGGACTGGCAAGCAAATTGCTCAAACCCGTAGGTTTGTTGAACAGTACTGCTGGACGCAATAAATGCAGTCTCAAGAATTCAAGATTGACCATACTTCCGAGATTTTCGTAATGTTTATATAACTCATTTCGAAGAATGAGAAAGATCTCCGTTGTTTCTTTAAGCTTATTATCTAGATTGTCTATTTGACTTTCAACATGCTTTAGTTCGTTGTTAAGATTATCTGTATCTTCCTCTTTGCATGAAAGGAGCTGGTGCTCTAACTCAAGTTTGCTGTTTATTAGAGCATCAAGAGATTTTTGCAACACTTCGCTATAACTCTTCTCTATAACGTTTGCTGCTGTGTTAATCTCTTCAACATCATTAAGCGCAGTCAGAGCCTTGGATAGTGTCACTGTAAATGTGTGAATAGCGTCACTTGCAGGTGTGCTCTCAAGTATTTCGTGCAATGATGTGTGAGCTTTATTTACAATGCTATTAAAGTCGTCTGCGCTTTGCACGCTGGTACGAGGATGCGTTATTGTTTTAGTTATATCTGAAGCGTGATTCGAACTCTGACCTTGTGAAGTTACGCTAGTACGTGACGTTCTTCTTAGATGATCTGTTGAAAAACCTGTTGATGATAGTGATGACTTGAGACTTGCCGTTTCGTTCGCTGGGACTAGCATGTCTGTTGGCAGTAAACCGGTTGAGCACTTACCTTGGCAGCTTGGATTGCAAATGCAACGCGGTCTAGAGTTTGACGCGTCTTGTGATGTTGGCGCGCTATATGTAGTGCTTGCCGGTGCTGCTCCTGCTGACGTGCCTTGCTGTGGTGCGTGTGACGCTGGTGGCGCGCCTGGTGAGAATGATGGGGGATAGAGTCGAGATGTTTGCGTTGGTGGATAAGCTGCAGACATGGTTGTTGTTATTTTCAATACAGGTGATGAATGGGGGCGTGTACTTGTTGTTTGTGGTGCTTCTGGTTCACCTAAGTTGGTTCTTAGATTTGTATTTGTTGCTGTTCCTGCTGGTGCTTTTGACATACATTGCTGTGGTGCGTATGACGCTGCGCCTGCTGGTGCACCGTGCTGTGGCGCGCTATATGTCATGCTTGTCGCTGCCGCTCCTACTGACATACATTGCTGTGGTGCGTATGACGCTGTTCCTGCTGCTCCTGCTGACATACATTGCGGTGGCGCGCTATATGTCATGCTTGTCGCTGCTGCTCCTGGTACATATGACGGTGGCGCTTCTGACCCATCTTGCTGTGGCGCGTCATATGTTATTCCTGTATCTGTGTTTGGTTTAGTTTCTGGCTTTACTTCTATCGCTTCCTTTAATCCGGATGCGGTAAAAATTCCTTGCGCACGCTTTTTCTTAGACTTAGTTGCATGAGCGCCATCCTGCGCTACCAGTGCAATCATAAATAAACCACATGAAGCTGCAACCATTCCTCCCATAGCGCCGAATTGAAGGGCTACAGGCTGCATTAATTGAGCGCTTGCAGATTGATTACCAATTGCGGCTAGAAGCAACATTGTTAAACGGACTTTCATAAACTGACTATACCGATGCAATTATTACTAAAAGATATATCTTTATTCGATTGTGTAGCGCGGGCCAAAGGATTGTTGCATATCGTGGGTATCAATTGGACATCTCCATATCAATGCGAGGGCCCGTGCTATGCACCATCCGACACGCAAGCCTGTGTACGAACCAGGTCCTGAATGCCATATTATTCGATCTATGGGCTTGTTTTGGCATAATTTTTTTAACTCAAGTACTAAATTTTTGACTGAATCTGCAACATGTATTGTGACAATGTGATCATTATCGTTTAATGAGCATGTGCTGGTTTTTAAATTACTTGTATCCAAATACAAGATACGCATATTAAAGATTAACAGGTTCTATAAGTTAGTTGTAAAATAAGTTTATGAAAGAAGAAATTGATATTACTTTGCGCATCCTAGACGCTTATTTAAACAATAACCAGGTTTCAAAAGCAGAAATGTTACTATTGATTCCAGAAGTATATCAACAAGTTGCTCAGACATTTTTCACTCATAATACCAATGATGAAGTTACGTGTTTGTGTTGTAAAAAAACTATGCGTACACTGAAAAAGCATTTGCGCACTCAGCATAATCTGTCGGTTGCAGAATATAGAGCTCGTTTTAATTTGGCGCACGACCATCCGATTACTGCGAAGTCCTTCAATCGTAGAGAGGCTAAGTGAGAGAGCTCTGTTTTACCTGGTTTATCAAGTAGAGACGGGCTTTTGATAGGCGTAAAGTGTTTATGTGTAGAATTAGTGTTATTTGAAAAAGCGTACGTTGTAACTTCAATCCATTACGGGATTGCAAGATGAACGATTGCGCTTGATGCTTGCGTTTAAATCATCATGTATCGCTTTGGAGTTGTTTATGTATTGGGAGCGATCTTTCTGCGATAGACTTAATTCTGAACGAATCATTGCACAGGACCGCTGCAAGGTATAAACGCAGTTGCCATAGGGGGTCGTGTGGCAATTTCGATCATTTACTTAACGCGATGCTTGGAGAGAACAGCGCAGTGGTAGATGGTTTGCGTGTGGCGTTTTTACGGTACTTTCTTTTAGCTGTATATAATAGGTTTGTCGATATCGTGTTTGCATATATTTAGTCATGCACTCCCTGTTTATCAAAGATCCGTACTTTAATGAGCGAGCGAACTGATCTTGTGCCTCTTTATGACATTATATGGGTGAGCAGAGCGTCACATCTCTCTCTCATTATCACTTACAGTACAACTGAGAGCTTTGATTGACCTTTCGTGGAATTAGACAGCTTGTCTTTCACGTATTGACCATCAATTGCGATTGTGGTGTTGTGATAACGCTCTATATCAAAGCTAATATCAACAAGTAATTTCTCTATTAGAGTGTCCAAACGTCTTGCGCCAAGATTTTCTTGCTTTGTATTTAATCCAAATGCAGTGGAAGCGATTTCTTGGATCCCGCTGTCCGTAAAATGAATGTAAATATTGTCAGTCGCTAAGAGTGCCTTTTTCTGCTCTAATAAACTGACCTTTTTCTGTGAAAGGATCTTTTCAAAATCTGTTGCAGTCAGCTTGTTTAATGTTATTTTAATTGGCAAGCGACCTTGTAATTCCATTGTGAGATCCTCAGGTTTTGCAGTATGAAATGCCCCGGCTCCAATAAATAGTATATTGCGCGTATCTACATCTCCGTGTTTCGTAGAGACTATGGTTCCTTCAATTAAGGTCAGCAAGCCTCTCTGGACTCCTTCGCGACTAACTTGCTCATGACCTTGGTTTTTACCGTGCGCAATTTTATCGATTTCATCAATAAAAATAATACCGTAGGTTTGTGCAATCTGAATGGCCGCTTCTGAAATCAAATTATTGTCTAGTAATTTCTCTAATGCGATTTTGTAAAAATGCTCTACTGCCTCCATGGCGCTCATTATTTTTAACGCTTTTTGACCGGTGAATTTGAATTCATTTCCAGCGAATCCTTGAAATTCTAACGGCTTTTCTATTGGAACTTCGATCATTTTGGTGTACGTACCATCTCTTAATGCTTGAAGGACTTTTTCACGCTCCTTCTCTTGCGCGCCGGCACCAATGGCAAGTGTAATTACCTGCTGCTCTGCATCTTCTTGAGCGAATGGCATGCACATTTTACGCATTTTGTCTTTGATTTGAGTTATCGTGATTTGCATTAAATCATCAATCATACTGGTAACATCTTTTCCAACATAGCCAACTTCAGTGTATTTTGTTGCCTCGACTTTCAAAAAGGGTATTTTGAGAATTTTCGAGAGTCGTCTAGCAATTTCTGTTTTACCTACGCCTGTAGAACCTATCATTAAGATATTTTTCGGCGAGATTTCTTCTTGTATCTCTGGATCAAGTACTTTTAGTTTCCGAATACGATCACGCCAAGCAGTGGCCATTGTTTCTGTCGCGATCTGCTGACCGACAATATATTGATTCAGTTCATCAGATAGTTCCTTAGGGGATTTTTCACTTGTTTGAAAGATTTCCTCTTGTAGCATTTTTAATGCTAATTCTGGAGTAAAATGACTGGACATGATACTAATTGTATACTCTTCGGTGCAATGAAAATCAACTATCTAAATGCGTATTGTGGCACCATGTAGTGTTAATTGCGATTAATATAGTGCAGGATTAATTATCATCGCTATGATTCGTCATATGTTTATTGGGCAAAATGCAGTTGCAAAATGCCTATCAGAAATCCCAATTTCAGAAAATCATCCTGATTTTGTATGGCTGCGTGCACCGTGTGATATCGATGCTGTAGACCGATGGATTGCTGATTTATATCAATCTCCGCTGTTGTTGGAATATCGGTACGGTTTGTTAACCGACGCTCATCTCTTGTCTGAAGTTGCAATTACCAGGCTGCTTGATGTTGCAGAAAATCACACATTGCGATTGCATCTTTGGGTTGCCTCGGCAAGCGGTTTGATTCATACTGTACAGTCCAGGTTTATCGTAAAAGCAGAACAGGGGAAGCAAGATGCGCAATTAATTGGATGCGAAGATACTGCAGTATGGGATAAATTTGATCACGAAATGGAATTACGAAAATATCAATTATATGGGATTTATTGTAATCGTTTGTCTTAAAAGTTCGTCTTGGTATACAATAACAGTGTTAGCCGAGATAGCTCAGTTGGTAGAGCAACAGATTCGTAACCTGTAGGTCGTGCGTTCGATTCGCACTTTCGGCATATTAGTTTTCATTGTGTTCATTGCGCCTTCTCCTGAAATATAGGATTGTCATAAGCGCAAAAGTAAACGCAAGATTTGCCATTGCAGAATATTGAGAAGTTGCACGTTTTTTGCGTGGTGCGTTGAGCGTGATGTATTGCAGATTGTCGCAAACTGGGAGCGCAATGCGGTTGTTAGTTTGATTGGTGGTCATTGCATTTTGAGGCGTTAGTTCTGTACGCGCAATGTGATCGTCTAACATAATAGCTTCATTACGCTGTGTAAGTAAATTACCGATATCTCCGAATGAGACGTTTTTGTATACTCGGGAATGCCCGTCAATAAAGATACGGGTGTGATTAAAGGGCAAAAAGCTGTCATTGTATGAATTAGAGGGCGCGGTGATCTCTGAGACAGATTGACTGTCCTGTAGGCCATCAGAATGATATTTTTTCACAAGTAAGAGTCGGGAGGATTCTAATCGATCCGTATGTAATGTTGAGTCGTGATGTGTCTTTGGAGATTTGTTTAGAGCTTCAATAGGGAAGATGTTGCGCTGCAATAATAGCTCTAAAATTTGTTCTTGATAAGGTTGCAGATGTGCAAAGTTATTACTATCAGGAATAGTGTCTGATTTCGAATTTCCATTAGGTGGAATATTGTCACTATCACAGAATAATAATTTGTCATTATGTGAATCAGAGGATGCTATGGTATTTAAGATAGATTTGTTATCTTGCAGATTGTCATTTTGATGCTTTTTCACAGGTAAAAGTTTAGGAGGTTGCAGATGTGCAAAGTTATTACTATCAGGAATAGTGTCTGATTTCGAATTTCCATTAGGTGGAATATTGTCACTATCACAGAATAACAATTTGTCATTATGTGAATCAGAGAGCGCCTCTGTTACATTTACAATGCTCGCTTCTGCAATGCTCTCTTCTGTACAACTAGCTTTATGCTTTGCCTGTTCTGCTTCGGTCATGTTGTTCCACATTTCCGTCCATAATTGGTTTATTTTATCTAAATCAACCATCACGTCCTTCTGCAAAGCCAATGTGTCGTCATCTAAATTTGAATCTGAGCTTAGCATGTACTCGGCTGTATAATACTTAGGAGCTTCAGGGTTGGGCTCGCAACCGACAAGGGTTAGTACGAATTTTTCACCAGGTTGTAATTCGTGAGGTCGTGCATTTTGAAAGAAAGCTTTCAGTGCATTATTAGCATCTGCTAAGATTTCACGTCTTAAAAGAAAATTAGACATTGCAAAAAGCGTCTCTTCTGTAAGTTTGTCTGGTTTATTTAACTTGTCTGGCACTTCTAATTCCTTTACGAATGGAAATGTTTTGAATGTGTATTGTTTGTATCCTGGTTCTATATAGAATCTAAAAACACTCTTACCAAGAGCCGCATATGCTTCCGCAGCTTGAATTTCTGAAGCGCCAGATAATATATCTTCTAACTCATCAATAATTTGCTTCATTACTGTATGCGTTGCTTGTTGTGTTGATAGAGTTGCAAGAATCTCCTCTTTTGATGTTGAAAATACCAAAGGTACGCATATAGAGAATAACAAGGCACGGGCCATTAATAAAATTTACCATCTATTAAATGAATTAGCCAGTTGAGATTGGTGTTTGGATAGGGGATTTTTTTGCTTTATGCAGTGCTATTGCCAGACATATTTATTTACGCCCCATACATTCATATACTAGACATATTCGGCGCTCTTCTAGGATCACTTCGCGCAATGTACGACAAGCTTGCCGATCGGTAATATGTCCGAATGCGAGGCATTTCTCACAGATAAATTTTGCAATAATCTCTACAGTTTTACCATTTTGAATTGGTTGTTCGCAAGTTGGTTCCTCAGTGCACGAGCAAAGCTCTGACAATGCCGAATAATAATCTTCATACTTGCCGTCTTTAAGGTACTTGTAAGCGCTGTTGACAGTGACCTGAATAGCTTCTATTGCTGCAGATTCCATTGCGTGTAATTGGGCCAATCTATTGCGGTAGGTGCAGTAGCGAGAGTCAAGGGTGTTTACTATATCACGTGTTTCCTTAGTGGCCTTTCCTTCCGGAAGTTTAACGCATGCAATGACAATAGCGCGAGCAAAAGAGCTCTTAAGCGCTATCTCGTCGTCGCTTCTAAGTTTTCCCGGTACTAACAGAGTGGGTAAATTATTTATGGCTATTGGAGTGTATACCTTATCGTGCACTGTATTCAGCAAATCTAATACTATCGGCGTGCTCATTGCCAAGCACGAAAGAAAAAATAAACACTTCATGTGTACAGATATTATACTTGGGCATGCAGTTTTGCAAAAGTAGTATACTTACCTCATGAGCGTCCTGGGCTACGATCATTCAAATATCTTCGCGCGAATTCTCCGTAATGAAATACCTGCAATTAAATGTTATGAAGATGATAATGTGCTTGCAATAGAAGATATTTATCCAAAAGCACCTGTGCATTTACTGTTTATGCCAAAGGGGGAATTTTTAGACTTTAATCACTTCTGCCAGAATGCATTAGGAAAAGAAATCTTAGGCTTGTTTCGCGCAATACCAGAGTTTGTGTCTCGTGAATTATCGCAACAAGAGAGCAAGTATCATGAGTTAAAAAATTACACCATTAAGATTAATACCATTCATGCTCCAGAGGAAAAGCAAGAAGTTTTGCATTTACACGTGCATGTACTTTCTGGAGATCACTCAGCGGTCAGCACAGTAAGCAACATGCATGCAGTTTATCGCGAAGGTAGCATACACGCGGCAAAGGGAAGAGGCGTTTTGCATATCTATTCAGATTTGTTAATGACTGGCCATGAATTTCTCCAGCAAGCTTCGGATTTTGAGTTGCTAGAGTTTATTTATGCAGTGCAAGGCGTAACAGCGGATTGCAGTGTGGAGATGAATGCGATTAACTTGACAATTTATTCAGGCGAGCGGATTCAATGGAAGATTGCCACGAAAAAAAACAAGACTTAAGTGTAGCGTTTGGTATAAAGTTTTATTCTGCGTAAGTGCGCGGTGTATACTAGCTGTGTATGAATAACATGCACGGGACTACTATATTATGTGTCAGACAAAGACTGTCTAACGGCAAATGGGATGTTGCAATAGGTGGTGATGGTCAAATTTCACTTGGCGATACTATTAAAAAGAACACAGCGGTCAAGGTGCGGAAAATTTTTGTTGATAAGCGCCCAGGGTTGCTTTTGGGATTCGCAGGTAAGGCAGCGGATGCAATTGCAATGATGAAGATCGCGGAAAGGTTAAGTGAAGAGGGTAAAGGGCTTCAAGATGTTTGTATTGAAATTGCGGAATCATGTCGGAATTCCTCACGCCCTTTCGAAGCAACGTTATTACTTGCAAATCAAATTGGTGATATGTTTTTAGTCAGCGGTGTAGGTGATGTGATAGACCCTGGTCAGGATCATAATGCATTTGCAGTGGGCTCGGGAAGCAATTATGCAGAATCTGCAGCGCTCTGCTCTTTATCAACCATTAAGCGAATTCAAAGTCAATTAGACGGGCAAGTGGTGTTTTTATCTAGCAAGGAAATCGTGCAAATGAGTTTAGAGCAAGCTGCGAGAACTTGTATCTACACCAATGATTACATTACTGTTTTGACCTGCGATGAAGACTTAGAAGAGAAAGAATAATCTTATATGTATAGCACGTGCAAACGGAGAGATTAAAAAAAAATTCTACAGATATCACGTGATTTTAAGAAATTATTATCAACTCTCAACCTTATCAAGCATTTAGATCATTGCTAACAAGCGGTGCGTTTGAAATGCTTGGAATTTACTCTTACACAATTATAATTTTTGCATTACAGCTTCCTTTAGCGTTGCGGATGCCTTAAAGGAAATCTTTTTTGATGCAGGAATAACAATTTTTTCCAATGTGCGTGGATTGATACCGTTTCGTTCTTTGGACTCTGAAATATTAAACGAACCAAAGCCTTTTATGCTGATTGTTTTGTTTTGTCTGATCAATTCAGTCAATGTATTACAGAACTTTTCAATCACAGATTGCGCTTCTGTAATAGTGCATTTTGTATGCATTGCTATTGCGTGAGCCAAATCAGTCTTGCCAATGATTTCTTTTTTTTGTACAGGATTCATGTCGTAACTTTTGTTGAATTTTGGCTATCTGTCAAGGCTTGTGGTAATAAATTGTTATTATATCAATGATTTTGGCGATAAAGTGACGAAATGCCAGCGATATAGTGGTATCTAGAGGGTCTAAGTGATTTAATACTGTCGTGATGAAGTATTCAACCTCCGCACCAATATTTTCGCACATCTTGTAAGGAATCATTTGCAAGACCTATTCGTATGTCGGACATCAGTCTAACCATTGTTGCTACATTATGCTCGGCGAGTGCTACTAATGCCGTTAATTCACCTGCGCGATATAAAATATGCAAAGCGGCACGAGAGTAATGCGAACATGTCATACAAGGGCAGTCGCGATCTAAAGGTTCTTGGCTCGTGGTATGTCTTCTGATGTCAATTTTGGTACGACCCATTGCCAAGCCATGACGTGCGACTCTTGTTGGGTGAACGCAGTCAAAAGTATCAATACCGTAAGGAAGAGCTTCAAAGATTTCTTTAATAAAACCACCCATCCCAAGTAAATGCACGGGACGTTCGGGTTTTTTGTATTTCTGAAATACCTCTAGAACCTTATGCATATCGCTCAGATTTTGACCCAAGGACCCGCCGATTCCGTATCCGAAATAGTCTCGTTCAGAGCAGTATTGCATACTGGTGGTACGCAGATCTGGATAGATACTACCTTGCACGACAGCATATAGCCCTTGTGATCCGTTAGAGTGTTTTTGAAAATATTCTAGACCTCGGTCTTGCCATCTATTTGTTCTTTCCATAGCTGCACGAGTTTGTTCGTAAGTAATATGAAACGGCGTGCATTCGTCAAAATTGACAATCAAATCCGCACCCATGTCGATTTGCATTTGTATAGATTTTTCAGGAGTGAGATGAACAATGTTTCCTTCACGGTAAGATTGAAAAACAACACCCTCTTCATTGATTTGTTTAACTGTTGGATTGGTGCAACGCTTGCCTTTTAGTTCATTTGAGACTGATCCATGACCCAGTGCAAATACTTGATAACCACCAGAATCGGTAAACATTGGACCGTTCCATCCGCTGATGCCGTGCACACCTTTTGCTGACTTGACCATTTCGGCTCCAGGATAAATCATCATGTGATAGGTGTTTGAGAGGATGATTTGCACGCCTAATCTGCTCAAATCCCATGGTCCTAAACCTCTTACTGATCCCTTTGTGGCGCAAAAGATAAAGTTAGGAGTGTCTACAACGCCATGGTCAGTTATAATGCGCCCAACACGCCCTTGGTTGGAGGAATGCAATATTTCAAAGGAAGGCATAATTATAATTATGACTAGATATGTATAGGATTGATATTGCTGAAATCGCACGAATGCGTCTGTGATTTGTGTTAGGCGGTGCACGGTTAGGGTAAGCGGTGAATGGGCTCGTATTGGTTGTTCGAGTATTGATTTACTTAAGGGCCTCTGCGGCTCCGGGCAGTTGGTGAATAGCTCGTATTGGTTGTTCCGAGAATCGCTTGCCACGCGGCTACAAAAGGGCTTTACTTTGGAGTCTCTGCAGCTCTGGATCACTTGTGCATAGCTCGTATTGGTTGTTCGAGTATTGATTTACTTTGGAGCCTCTACAGCGCCAGATCACTTGTGCATAGCTCGTATTGGTTGTTCCGAGAATCGCTTGACCTGTGCGTTGTAATGTGATGTCTGTTTGTACCTATGCAAAAGCTTTTACTTGGGAACTTCTACGGTTCTGGGTAATTGACAAATGACCCCTGTGGTTTTTTCGAGAAAGACTTGTTCGATTTGCTTGGTCCACTTCGCGCATGCTGCAGGCAGCAGTGGTTGCATCCAAAATACCAATTTTTTCCATCCATTAAATGCATCTGCGAGAATATTTGCTTGATTTGGAGATTTCCATGGTTCTGTGTCTGAGAGGTATTTGTTTAATTGCACTACAGCATCATAAATTGCATTTGCATATTTATGTGGGTCGTGTTCGTTGTAAGCCAATAATGCATCTGACTGCAGGTTTGGAATTAAATCTGTTGTTGATTCTGGCAAGCTTCCCAATCGATAAATCATAGACATCAATCTTTGCCCTAAATTACCAACGCCTCCAAGTAGCTCTGTATTGTAAAGTTTGACTATTTCATCATAATTGATTTCACAGTCGGTTTCGAGTTTTTTGATTCTTGCAAAAAAATACCTGACACCGTCTGACCCGAAATCTTGCAGCCAAATAATTGGATCAACTACATTTCCTTGGGACTTTGACATTTTCGCACCGCCTTGTATCCACCATCCGTGTGAGATGATCTTTTTTGGCATTGGAAGATTAACAGACATAAGGATTGCAGGCCAATAAATTGCGTGAAATCTTAATATATCTTTTGCCATGATATGTACGGCATTTTGAATATACATAGGACCGGGAGCTGCGGAGATATAATTTGTTAGGGCATCAATCCACACGTACATGGTGTATTCCGTATTTGGTATGGAAATGCCCCAAGTGTTTTTTCTTGTTACGCACAAGTCTTTTAACCCGCCTTTTATCAGATTTATAATTTCATTCCGAGCCGTTTGCGGTGATATTAAATCAGGATTCTGCTCGTATAATTCCAACAATTGATCTTGTAATTTGCTTAATGCAAAAAACACACATGTTTCTTCCAACCAGACAGCGCCTTCTGCTTTTTCAATGCAAAAAGCCTCTTCAGACGGCAGGTACCAACCAGCATACTTTCCCTCATAAAGCATTCCGGCTTTTTCTAATTGCTGCCATATATCCAGCGCTACTTTTTGATGTTGGTCAGATGTAGTGCGAATAAAGATATCAGGCTGTGCAGTTAATTGGTTGCAGAGCTTTGTAAAGTGAGACGACATCGCGTCGACATGTTCCTGCGGTGTAAGGTTGCTTTTCGCAGCTGCTTTTGCCACTTTTTGACCATGTTCGTCCAAACCTGTGCTCATATAAGTTTGATCGCCGCACAATTTACCTAAACGAGCCAGGATATCTGTAATAACAATTGTGTATGCATGTCCAATATGTGGTTTATCGTTAGGATAAAAAATCGGAGTGGTAAAATACCTCATCTAAATGTAGTATAAAAGAAATTTTCCCTAAACAATCGTATATAATTTAATCAATGCTCGAAAAGCGTTATACGATAGAGGAATTGCAAGCGCAAACTCATTTACAACAAGACGGCCCTGATTTTATAGTGCCCATGCCTCCACCTAATTTAACTGGAGTGCTGCATATTGGTCATGCATTGGGTTTTACTGTTCAAGATATAATTTTAAGACAAAAGTATCTGCAGGGATTTAATCCCGTATGGCTTGCCGGAACAGATCACTCAGGTATTAGCGGGCAATTGATGTTTGAGAAATTTTTACTTGCTCAAAAGATTCAATTAAATCAATCAGATAAATTACAACACATGGAAGTATGGCGAACAGAAAAAGCAAATGCGATTCGCCAGCAATCAGAATCGATGTTTTTTTGCGCTGATTGGGACAAGGCGCGTTATACTCTAGATCAGAATTTTTCCAAAGCGGTAATT
>Ga0209390_10000810_pt1 | contig 62271 bp, 54 predicted proteins | sample BON01_FD_187212 | JGI IMG/M metagenome (GOLD analysis project Ga0209390, IMG submission 187212) | Freshwater microbial communities from Lake Bonney liftoff mats and glacier meltwater in Antarctica - BON-01 (SPAdes) (version 2) | ecosystem: Environmental > Aquatic > Freshwater > Ice > Glacier...
AGAGCCAGTGAACGTAAGCGCTGTGTGGCAACGTTGGCGAGTCGCTTGGGTCACGTAACGCACCCGAACGCACCAAAACTGGAGAGAGACAGGCGAGCGCTGATGCCCGAAACCTACCCTGAACTGGTGATTTGGCTGGAGCGGATGACGGGAATCGAACCCGCGTATTCAGCTTGGGAAGCTGATGTTGTGCCTATGTCGACAGGTCGTGTGAGCTGGCCCAATCGGCCCTGACCTGGGTGTTCGTGATTGGTGATGGACGGCCACGGTAACGCCTCTTGCCCGCTGCGTACCCCTGTGCTGGGCACGCTGTGGGCACGACGCTCGCCTTCGCGGCGGTGGAGCGTCGTCGCCGTCCTGATCTATTGACTACGCTCGACGAGCCGTTGAGCTTCAGCGTCGTAGGCGAAGCGCACGATGTCTCCCGACATGATCAGGTCGACCGCTTGGTCGATCACGTTGATCGGGACGACGTACCACTCGGACGGGTCGTAGTCGCGGCCCTTACGGTCGGCCTGAGTGAGGTCCAGTTGGACCTCGGCGAAGACTCGATGCAGCAGGTTCTCTAACGCCGATGTTCGCAGGTTGTAGGTGCGGTAGCTGGCGGCCACGTCGACGGGAGCCATTAAGTACGTCGGCGACCTCTCGGCACTTTTGATCCGCTTCTCCACGGTGCCACGCGTGAAGCCGATCTTGTGCAGGTCTTTGATGCCGGCGATCTGAGGATCTTCGCTACGGGACCGAAGCACGTAGATGTATCCGCTCACCTCGTCGTCGGTGAGGATCTCTGGTACTCCGGCTTTGACGGCGAGGTGGCCATCTTCATCGCTCAGCCTGATCGCAAGCGACTGGCGATACATCGACGACTCCGTGCCATTCTCGAAGATGCACCGGAGCCGTTCCCGTTTGTTCTCACGCACTGTCGATTTCTTATACTCGGTCTCACCGACCTCGGCGATAAACACCATGACGCCGTTCAGAACAAAGAATGCACCCGGCACGATGTGGGTCATCCCGGGGTACGGCAGAAGCTTGCTCGTTCCGTCGCGCAGCTCAGCATGCTTCTGCTTGAACAGGGGCTCGAACTGTTCGAAGTCCTGAGCCTTCTCCCGTCGTGCGACATCCCCGCCGTCGTAAATTTGGCGGCGTGCTGGTAAGTCGGAAACATCCAGCAGCCCGGACTCGTCTGCAAGTAGGTCGAAGTCGTCGGCGCCGAGCAGGTCGTCGATCGAAGCCGGGGCCTCGCTCGCCTCCAGCAGGCCGAACTCGTCCAGAGCCTTTAGTGCGGCGATCTTTTCGTCGTTGGCGAGGATGCCGTCCAAACGTGCACCCAGCTTGCGCTCGGCGATCTCTCTCGTCGTCGAACTGGGGATCCGGCCCTGGGCACGGCGAAACTCGACCACCTCTTGGAAGGCCCGTTCCAGACGGCCGGCAGGGGTGACCTTTGTCGGCTTCTCAGGCGTATCCAGCAGACCGTTGAAGTCCGAGTCAAGAATCGCGTCGATGGACGTGGGGAGGATTCCGTCGACCGGTTCGATCTCCTCGGTATCGCTCACGTCTCGTCCGCGATCTGAGTCGCTCGGTCGGCGGCCTCGCGCTGTTGCTTCTTCCGTTGAAGGAAGAGCAGTATTTCCGCGTACCGCTTCTCGGTCGGGTCCTCCGAGCGCACGTTCGGCTTGCGGTTGTTGATCTTGGCCCACTGCTGAATCTTTGGCCACGCCGCCAGCGCCTCCTCTTCGGTGACGTCCACGCGAGTCGCAGTGATCGCATCGGAGATGACCCGAAGCACCGATGGCGTGACAGACGTCGAGATGACCTCGAATGCCCGCTGGAACGGATTGACCGAGTCGATCAGGTTGATGTTGAGGTCGTCGATGTTCACGAACTTCTCGGCCATCTTGATGAACCGCTTGTCGCCAACCTCCCGGACCTCTCCGTTCTTGATCACGGCGTCCGCCACCACTTGCTGGCGCAGCTCCTCGACCTGCGAATCGTCCAAATCGGGGTAGCGCTCCCGGATGATCTTCGGGACCAGCACCTTGTTCGTCGTCTCGGGGTCAACCGAGCCGACGGCGGCCTTCGCGAACGTGTCGTCCTGGAGGATGGTGGCCTTGAGGTCGTTGAGGTCCGTTTCGACGATCTGCTTCACCCGGTCAGTGCTGGGCTCCTTAAAGCCCTTGATTTTGATGACACCGGGCGCGGTAGGCGCGTTGTCGTCGGTGCGCTTGGTCTTGAACTGGAAGTTCTGTGCGAGCACTTGCTCCATGAGAAGCGAGGCAGTGATTGCCTTGAGCATGTTGTTTACCGACACCTTCACCTCACCTTGTGAGGCGTCGGGCTCGGCGATTAGGTTCGTGAACTGGGCGTGTTCCTTGCCGGGGGAGTCGCGGGTAACGCGGCCGATGATTTGGATGACCTCGGTCAGCGATGCCCGATAGCCGACCGTGAGTGCGTGCTCGGCAAATGGCCAGTCGAAGCCCTCCTTCGCCATCCCGAGTGCAACAATCACGTCCACGGCGTCCCGGTCTTTCGAGGCGACCGTCGACAGGTAGTGCAGTGTGTCGGAGCGCTTCTTCTGGTCCGTGTCGTCAACGAGGTCTGCCAGGCGCAGTAATTGACCTGTGTCGGCACGGCGGATGTTGATGATCCCGGTATCCGGATCGGTGGACTCGACGTGGCCCACCGAATCGATGATGAACCCGATCTCCTCGATCTTGTCCTTTGTGGACTCGCCCGAGTTCACGTTGGGGATGTGAAGGATCGTCTTCTTGTCGAGATCGAAGACATCCCCGATTGCCTCGGTGTAGCGGCCTTGGTAAAAGTGGTGGCCGATGCCCAGCGAGTGCAGGTGCTCGTACCCATTGAGTTGGTCGTAGTAGTTGAAGGTGACCGGTGTGAACCGGGCTTCGTCCGCGGCTGAGAGCACCGGGACCGAATCGCCGCGGAAGTATGAGCCGGTCATCGCGACGATGTGCACGTCCGAGCCGGTCATAACGTCGCGCAGCAAAGAGCCGAGGCGGCTGGTCTCGATGTCTGCGGAAACGTGATGAAACTCGTCGATCGCTAACACGGTGCCGTTGAACGCATCGGGTGTCAGCTTCTCGAACGCGAAACGCAGCGTCGCGTGCGTGCAAACCAGTACTGCATCAGGACCGTTCAGGAAATCGATGAACGCACCGACCTTGCCCTGGGAGGAACCGGGATCACAAAGGTTGTGTTCGGTCTTGACCTCCCAGTCGGCGAAGAACCCGAACTGGCTGAGTGGCGTCGAGGAGAACGAAGCGCCGATCGACCGCTCGGGGACGGCAACGATGACCTTCTTGCGTCCCTGGTTGTAGAGCTTGTCGAGTGCTACGAACATGAGCGCACGCGACTTGCCTGAGGCAGGCGGAGCTTTGACCAAGAGGTGCTGGGCGTCGCGTTTGCCGAAGACACGCTGCTGCATGTCGCGCATGCCCATCGCGTCGGTGTGCACCGACCCGCCTGTGCGGGCGTAGGTCACGTCAACGATGTTGACCGGCTTCTTGATCGCGTTCACTTTCGTGGCCCCTTCGTCTTCCTCGGCGGAAGTCTCGTGGCTTCCTCGGCAGTGATCGTCTCATACATCGAGAACAGGTCTGACAACCGTTGCTCATCGGTCTCGTACACCCGCTTGGAGTAGATCGAGTCGACCAGGGCGTCGACCTTGAGGTGTGCAGCGTGCAGGTCATCGGGCATCGAATCCGGGTCGTAGAGCTCCGCTAGCGTCTGTTCGCAGTGATACTCGCGTATGTCGAGCACTCGCAGGGCGGCGACAGTGAGATCCTCTCTGACGGTGTCAGAAATCGATGGGACCGGGAAATTGTTGTAGACGATCGTGTTTGAGTAGCGGATTCGAGTCTCCAGCCCCCCGCCGACCGCCCGAGCCCAAACCATGTGCATCCGTGAAGTTAGCAGACCAAAAACCCAGGGTTCTGCACCGTATACGGCACTCGCCGAGTCCCCGATAATTGTCTCGGTTCCCATGTAACCCATTGGTATATACTCACGTCGTTCCGACGAATGACGCGGAATTACAATTGCGGTTGTTTCTCTATAACGAACTTCTGCGAAACGCCATGGAGTAGCTGCGAGACGCTTGGTTGCTTGCCGATCACTATCGAGTCGGTGACGCTTCACCTTCAAGATTCGAGCTGCCAAGTCAGGGATATCGAGTACCTCTTCAGATCTATCGTCTTCCACCCAGATTGCGAACTTCTCGACACCATCGATGAACTCATCGGTCCCAGTGAAGGACTTGATGAAATGAGCGGCTCGTCCGTCACTGTCGATCAGTTCGTTACGTTGACTTAGAGACAACAGCAGATTGCCGCCATCGTTAGGCATGCTCCCATTCGAGATCTCCGCCAGTGCAGACAGAGGCTTCCTTCGGGCGGTAACGATTACGTCGGATCCCTGCGCCAGGTATCCGTTGATATTTGACGCATCAACGCGGAGACCATCAGAGAACAGGTACTTTTGAAGTGAGCTCGCGTGGCGTAGATTAATGACGACAACGGTGACGCCGGCGCTATTTTTGGCATTATTCTGCCACTTGAAGGGAGCGTATGCGAACCCAATCTCGACGCCCATGGAAAATATGTGCGGGAACATGAGACCGACGTGCTGGCCCTGAACAACCGAGTTCGTGGTGACAAACGCCAATTGGGCGCGTGATCCTGCCACATACCCTGCCCCTTTGTGGAACCACAGCGCGATATAGTCGAGATCTTTTGAATATGAGAGATCGCCATAGACATACGGAAAATCCGCCTTCTGCTCGGGCGTTTGTCGTCTCGCCCCATAGTAAGGGGGGTTGCCAATTAGGTAGATCTCTGCGCCGTCGTTGGGACAGACAGCTTCCCAGTCTAGGCGAGCGGCGTTGCCCGGCTGAATCTGTCCCATCTCTTGGAGCGGGATTAGCGGGATCGAGAGATTGAACTTTTCCTTGAACTCAGAGTTCATCTGGTGTTTCGCAATCCAGAGTGAGAGGATCGCCAGCTCAGTCGCGAAGTCGGCGAGCTCTATGCCGTAGAAGCTCTCGATGCTGATCTTCGATTCGGCGAACAGCACCTGGTGCTTCGGGTCGAGCTCGGCAAGGCGTTCCAGGATGGCGTGTTCAAATCTGCGAAGCTCTTTGTAGGCGATGACGAGGAAGTTGCCGGACCCGCACGCAGGATCGAACACTTTGATCAAGCTGATGCGCTCCAGCAGCGACTCGAGTCGCCGAACGGAGTCGAAGCTGGCGTCGAACTGATCGCGGAGTTCGTCCAGGAAAAGTGGCTCGATGGTCTTGAGTATGTTCGGAACCGAGGTGTAGTGCTGTCCAAGGTCGCTGCGCTCTTCGGGATCGACGACCGCCTGGAACATGGATCCGAAGATGTCGGGGTTGATCTCGCGCCAGATCAGTGTTCCGGACTCGATGAGGAGGTCGCGGGCCCTCTTCGTGAACGCCGGGACCACGTGGTCGTCGTCCACCGTGAACAACCGGCCGTTCACGTACGGAAACTCGGCCAGATGGTGTGGCCTCTGCGCCGGGTCCTCCATGTCGAGTGCTCTGAACAGATCCGTGAGGAAGTCGGCGACGTCTGAACCGTCGTCCAGGGTGTGGGAACCAACTGCGTTGGTGAACTGGTTGTCGTCGAAGATGCCGGTGTCTTCAGCGAAGAAGCAGAACAACAAACGGGTGAAGAAGATATTGAGAGCGTGACGACCGTGCGACTCGCTAAGCAGCCCAGGGTTAGCGGCAACCAGCTCGTCGAAGAGCTTGCTCATCCGCTCTGCGGCCTTGAGGTCGGCGTGTGCCTCGGCGACGTACTGCGCCTTCTCCATGCCCGCCCATGGAAGAAAGAACGTGTAATGCTGGTCGATTTCTCGAATGGGGATGATCAGGTTTTCGCCGGTCTTAATATCGACGGCCAGTAGGTCCGTGTAGTCGGTGACGATCACAAATCGGGTGCGGTAGCGCACGACCGTGGGCGACGTCCTCAAATCGTCGATGACAGCGAGCGGATCCTCGGTGGTTTCCTTGAAGTAGACGACGTTCTTCTGCGCGACCTCGGTCGCCTTGTTGTCGGCGACGCTGAGCGAACCGTTGCGTAGGCGAGTCACGTTGCCCTGCGGCTTCCCGTACGCCAACAGCAGGTCGAAAATGAACTCTCGGTCATACGACTCGCGCCCCCCGAGGGGAGCGACGCGCTCTTCAACGGCCTTCAGGTTAAGCCTCACCATGTCAGTATCTGGTTCACGATCAGGTCTGCGAGCCGGTCAGGCTCTTCCATACAGCGCTGGCTCCTCGATGAAGCGGCTCCACCTGGTCGTGCATCGCTGATCCAATCCTTTGCTGCCATCGCCACATCATGGCCGGTCAGCGAGGGCCCGGGCGGGTTCGCGATCGAACGATCTGTTGCGGAGCGGCCGCAGGCGGCTCGGCCTCAACGAGGCGGGCGATCTTGTCGGCAAGGGATCGAAGGGGCTCACACTCGTTTTCTTTTAGGCGCTCGGCACACCAGCGCGCAATGAACGGCTTGCTCAGCGCTCCGTGTTGGTCCCGACACTCCATCTCGAGTGTCTCGTACGTCGGAATGAGTCCGCGCAGGGTGTGCTCGAAGTCGGTTCCCATGACCGCTACGGCCTCGCCGAGCACGAGAGAATCCGCATCGAGAAAATCGGATTGCTCCGCTTCGTCGATGCCGACAGCGGACAACACGTCGCATCGCTTCGTCGCCTTGCCGTCATCGCTCACGTCGTTGTCGAAGACGACGAGGGTTGGGATTCCAAACGCGGTGAAGAGCCGCCACCACTTTGCAAGGTTGCCTTTTCCGCCGACCGGGATGCATGCGATTCCAAGGCGATTCATGTCGACACCCAGAGTCCGAAGAAGGCTCGGAAGCGCAAAGGACTCCGTCCGGCCTTCGACGAGCACGATGGCTCTGGCGAAGAACCCCGCACGAAGTTCCGGAGTCGCGTTGATGTCGTAGTGCTCGAGGATCGAATCCGCTGTCGCCTTGTCTGCTCCCGTCGAGACACAGTAGTCGGCGAGCTGCTGCGCTGTCCGCTGAGCCGTCTCCGTCACTCCGCCCGACTTGCTGACCAGCACGAGTGCGTCAAGGTTCCGGATGTCGATGAACGAAGGACTGTGCGTTGTGATCACGACTTGGACCCCGTCGCCGGTGAATCGGTGGAGTTGGCTAGCGAGCCACTCCTGTGCGAGCGGGTGCAGATGTGCCTCAGGCTCCTCAATGACCAATATCAGTCCGTCTCCTGATCCGCTGAACGCTGCGGCGTAGGCGTAGGCGAAGCCGAGGGCGAGGATCTGTTCCTGTCCTGTTCCCAGCTCGTCGAACGTCCGGATTTCCCCATCGAGCTGTGGGTGTACGCGTAAGGAACGAAAGAAGTTCGATGGGTCGTACGCCGAAAAGTCGACCTCTAAGCCGTACGGCATGTTCGCTCCGAGCTGCTCAACTTCCGACTTCAGACGTTTTGCGAATGCTGCGTACTCTGGCACTGCCCCGAAGAGCTCGTGGAGGCCGTCGAAGTGTTCCTTCAGTCGTTCTCGGCGGTCGGGGTCGGCGACCAGCACCTTGTGGAACCGATGCATGAGTTTCGAGAGCATCGTCCATTGGCTTGCGTAGCTCAGCTGGTAACTCAGTCGTCGGTCCGCGCTGATGACCACGCAGGGGAGCTTGCCCCTGGTTTCGTTGTTTGGCCACTGCCGATTCCCGGTGGTCAATTCGACGTTGATCTCAGTCGTCCCGCCTTCGCTGGTCAGCTCGAAGCAGTCGACGGGTGAGCCCCTGTGGCTGACCTCGGTTACTCCGCAGGTGATCCGTATCGATGAGTCCGTATTTCGAAGGTGATAGTCGTGGTCCTCTGGCGCCCACGAGCCGGGCCATCGGTCTCCGAGGACATGATCGAGCGCTCGAATGATGTTGGACTTCCCAGCGTTGTTCTCCCCCACGATCACGATCGGCTTGCCGGCCGGGAAGCGGATCGAGATCTCGTCACCAATCGAGCGAAACCCGTTGACGTCGAGTCGAGTGAGTGCGGCCATTGACGAATAGTACGAGGTTCACCCAAAGAGAACCTGGGGCCTCGTAGCACTGATTCACAGGAAGCCCTGTCCCGATGCTGCGATCGGGCCGCCTTTACCTGGGTATGGACGAGACCCCAAACCCCACCATCCTGCACGTAGTCCCGCTGTCGGCTCAGGCCGATGATCGGTGGCGATTGAGCGACCGATACGTCGAGGAGGTGTGGTCGGAGCACCTCGGGCCCACGGCGACGCTGTTGGCCCGGCGGCTCGGTCGAATGATCGAGGAACATCCTGGCGGCGTCGACATCGATCTCGCAGATCTCGCAGCGGGTGTCGGTGTGCAGCGGGGGATTGCCGTCAAGGCGTTGGAGCGGCTGAATCGGTTCGAGGTCGTTCACCTCTCGGCAGAGCAGTCTGTGGTTGGAGTGTCGGGCTTCGCCCCGTCGGTCCACGGCGCTCGGGTGCTTCGCCTCAGCGAGCGCGGTCGTCTCGTTCATGATCGCCTGGTCGCTGCGTCGGAGGTCGCTCGTCCCGCGCCGTCGGTTCGCGCCGTTCAGGCGGCGGTTGGCCGGCTGTCAGATCGCCGCCCGGCTCCGGTCCGGGGGCTGGCGCTGTGAGGGCCGGCCGTGTGCTGTCCGGTCGTCGTTCGGGGCGGTCCGCCTCGCCAGATCGTGTGTCGTCGGAGGTCGGGTCTGGCAGGTCGTGTGTCCGGGTGGTGGGAGGGCATACAACCTTGCAGGTTCCCCGTTGGGAAATCTGCGGCGCTGAGCGCGACTTATGTAACGAGCCGCCTGCTCGCCGGCATGTCGGTGGACATGGAGAATGTTGGCCTGACTCAGTCCTTGCAGGTACTTGCGATCTCGGCCGGACCGGAGGATCGATTTCGGCTGACCGATCCGTACGTCGAGGAGGTCTGGTCGGAGTTCCTCGGTCCCACCGCAACGTTGCTCGCCCGTCGGCTCGGGCGATCGATCGAGGTGCGGCCAGGTGGGCAGCAAGTCGAGGTCGGGGACCTCGCTGCATCGGTTGGGGTGGCCCCGGGAGTCGCGGTCAAGGCGCTGGCGAGGCTGAACCGATTCGAGGTCGTGCACAGCGATCTCGGTCGCGGTGTTGTCGGCGTCTCGGGCTATGCGCCGCCCGTCGGCGACGAGCGGCTGTTCCGATTGTCCGAAATGGGGCGCATCTCACACGACCGGTTCATGGCAGACCTCGACGCCCGGCACATCATCCCCGGTCGCGCAGCGGAGATGTTTGCTGCTGCGCCGACAGTTGGGATTGATCGGGGAGTAGTCCCCCTCGCAATTCGATAGCCAACTGTTCAGGATCGAATCATGGCACCAGTCGCTGGATTGATTCTTCGAGAAAGTCGTGTAACGGTCGGGGCGCTCGGCGGCGTGTCAGGGGTGATGGTGCCCGACCTACCGAACTCCGCTGACTGCCTTGCGCCACGCCGAGCGCAGACGTGCTTTACGGCTATGACTGCGTGGCCTTGGGCCCACGCAGGGCTCGGGGACGTTGGGGCGGAACCGAGCGGGCGCCCTGCCGGGAGTACGTGTCCACCGCTGTGCCCAATCCCGGTTCCCGCTGATGGCATTGCTGGCGTTCGCCGCCCTTTGGGTGCTATTTCGATCCACGCTTCGTCGTTCGGTCTTCGCCGATCTCGTTCGTTGCTCGTTCTGGCTGCCTCAGGCTGGTTGCGTCGGCAGGGTGCGGCGATCTGCTCGCTCGCTCGGGTGACGAATCAGCGACTTGTGCCGTTGCTGGTCGTCGCCCTCGTCGCACTGATGGCGACGCCATCCGTAGCCCTTGGACTCGCCCCTGACAGTGACTTGAGCTTGGTCGGACGGTTGGTGTGGCTCGGTCTCGCATTCGCTCTGACGATCGCTGCCATCGTCGAAGTCACCCGCTGCTTGCTTCTCGCTCGTCGCTGGGGCCGGTCTTCCGGCTCGACGTTCGAGCTGTCGAACTTCGCGTGCAGCAACCCCGGGAACGGCGACGCACCGTCGCTTCTTGGCCGAGTCGTCGCCGAAGCCGACGAACGAGGACGTCATCTCGTGTTGCGCGTCGACCCCTCGAACGAGCGGGCCGTCGTGCTCTACCGGCGCCACGGCTTCGTCAATCTCGATGGCGTTTCTCCAACCGGTCAGGTCAGCATGGAACGAGGGGCACGGGACGGGGGAGTTGCCGCACGGATCAGACCTCAATCGCTTCTCGTAGCTGCTGTTGTCATCGCAGTCCTGGCGATCGCCAACACCGAACTGGCATCGCCGCTCCTGATCGTGTCATCCGCACTCTCGCTGACGTCGCTCGGTGTCGCCGCAGGCATCGACCTTCGTTCGATGCGGATCCCGAACTCACTGCTGGTCATTGCGGCGCTGTTCGGTGCGGTGGCTGCTGATGTCACGAACGCTGTACTCGCACCGTTGGCTGGCGCTGGCATTGCTGCAGCCCCGTTACTGCTCATCCACCTACTCGACCCCAGAGCAATCGGCTTCGGCGACGTGAAGTTCGCGGCAGCGAGCGGTGTCGTCGTCGCTGCGATCGCATGGCCGGCGGCGATCCTGGTCCCGCTCCTCGGTTTCGTCGGCGTGGCCATCGTCAGGATCGTTTCACCTCGACGACGGCGACCATTCGGGCCATACCTCATGATCGCAACCTCGGTGGCGGTCGTCGCTGCCGCCCTCATCTCGACTGGAGTGAACGGATGACGCACAAGCTTGCCGCACTTCTGGGGGTGGCGTGTCTGCTGGCGTCGGCCTGCAATGGCTCGTCTTCGAGCGAACCGGAGGTGACGGCGCCAATTCCCACTCCCGCAGCAACTGCTCCGACGACTCCGGAGTCGACGACGCAGAGCGAACCGGTCGATTCCGACAATACGAACTCCGCCGCCTCGACGACCGATCCCGCAACAACGTCGAGCAGTTCCTCCATCGCGCCCTCGACGACCGAAGACCCTTCTCCGGCGAATGACCTCGGTCCCCGCCTCGACTCGGTGCCGGGCGTTGCGTCGTCTGGCGAGATCATCGAGTTGGTCGAGATGGTGGCGCTCTTCATCCCGTCTGAGGCCGATCCGGCCGACGTCAACGTCGCACCACCGTTGCCGGAGGACATCGAGATCATCGAGGCGTATGCCCGGGCGATGAAGGCGCTCTACGGCCACGTCACTCAGAACCCGATTCCGGTCGCCCCCTCCGATGCCATGGCAGCGACATTCCTCGACGGCGGAGCCAAGTACAGCGAAAACGTCTTCGCACCTCGCAACGCAGCCGGCCAGCACCTTGCGTTCCAGGGTGACAACGACGTGCTCCGCCCAGTCGTCTTGGCTGACCCTCGCTCGGACGACGAAGCATTCATCTTCGACTGTGCAATCAGCGGATCGAACTATGTGAGTGCGGACGGATCGCTCGTCGAAGGTGAGACCCCAGGCTCTAAGCGCGCACCGTTGCTCATCCGACTGGTTCGGGTTGACGGCGTCTGGGTCGTGGACGACATCCAGGACGACGAGAGGGCTTGCCGATGAGGACGCGAGCGATGGCCGCTTTTGCTGCCATTGCCCTCGCGCTGCTGCCCGGAACGGTGAGCGCCGTCCCCGGCGGATCGGGAGGCAGCGGCCCACCCTTGATTCCAGGCTCGCGGCAAGTGCACATCCGCAACGGATCGGGAGGCATCGGCGTGTTCACGTCGATCCCGAGCGGCTCCACCTTCCGAACGCACGGCGGAGGCGCAGCGGCGGAGTGTTCCGGTGTCGCCGAAGGAGATGACCCGGACACGTTGGACGTGGTCGAGGAGACCAGGCCTGTTCGATCGACGAAGTGGATCTTCATCGAGGGCGTCGCGGTCTTGGTCCCGCTACCTGTCGACATCGAAGCGTTCGACCCAGACTCAGCGGTAGGCCTTGCTGAACGGAACCGAACGTTCTCGGTCTACTGCGTCGACACGTACTACTCGGCCAACTTCCTCGGCTTCATCGACGTCAGTGCCACCGACCCGATGCTCGATCCTCGGCCTCGGATCTCGAGTCTCTACAACGGGTTGCAGCTGGAGGACCTCGCCGTCTACGAGAACGCCGTCGTCGATCGATGGGGCGGCCTCGTCGTTCGGAACCCGGCCTGGTTGGCGATCAACGCCGCTGCGTGGCGGACGCAGCGGTCGAACGTCGAATACTGGCGGGGCTGGGAGTTGGCGCTGATCGCTCGACCGGCGCGCCTCGAGTTCCTGATCGACTTCACGCCCGATCCGAACAGGCCGTCGGAGCCGTTCTCCGGCGTCGTGCCGTGTGTCGAGACGAGCGACGAGTTCGCAGTCTCTGAGGCGGTGGAGTTTCCGCAGCGACCTTCGGATCTCGCCGACTTCGCGGAGCCCGGCTCGAACCGGGCGTGCGAATGGACACCTCCGGGCCCGGGCGACGCGACGATCACGGCCCGACAGATCTTCACTGTCACGTTCTGGGCGTCCGGCGCCGTCGAGGCGCAGCCGGACTACGTGTGGTCGTCGGAACCGACGACGTTCCGCGTGGGTGAACTTGCAGCGGTGAACGTCAATGAGTGAGGAGCCGTCATGTCCCTGAAGGAACAGGTCCGTCCGTCGACCACCTCCCGCGCAGCACCGAAGCCGACCTCACCGCGCCCGAAGGTTCGACTGCCGTGGCTGCTTGCAGCGTCCGGGTTGTTCGTGCTCATCGTGATGCTGGTGCTGTGGGCGGTCTCGTCGGCATCCGAGCGGACACAGGTGCTCACGGTCGTCGAGCCGGTCGCCGCTGGTGAGTCGATTTCGGACTCGGCGATCGGGTCGACGGGGATCTCGAACGACGCCGGCTTCGGACGCATCTATGTCGACTCACAGCGATCCGAGATCGTCGGAGCGGTCGCCGTCGTCGACCTCGAACCCGGCGACCTGCTCGGCCCGTCGATGGTGACGAACGAGCCCGACACGTTCACCGGCGAGCGGCTCGTCGGTGCGGTGCTGCGGGCGGGTCGCTACCCGGAGGAGATTCAGCGAGGGGACGAGGCGCTGGCGGTGTCGATCGTCGACCGTGCTGCCGGCGAACCGCCGGTTGTCGATGTCCGCGTCGTGGCGGTCTCGATCTCGGAGACGGACGAAGCCTCGGTGACACTTGCCGTCGCCGAGGACGCTGCAGCTCTTGTCGGTACGTGGGCGGGCACCGACGAGTTGGTCGTTGTCGTTCGACCGATCGGAGCGGGCGAGTGACCGTGATCGCTGTCGGCTCATGGCGTGGCATCGGTGCGTCGACGACTGCGTTGCTGCTCGCGTCCGCTGCGGCAATGCGGGGCCACGACGCCTGGTTGGTCGAGGCCGACCCTGCGGGCGGAGTGTTGGCCAGTCGGGCGCCGGCACTTTCCGGCGTGGATTCGTTGGGTCGGGTTGCGTTCACGAGATCGGACGAACGCGTCGAGACGGTGCTGCAGGGTTCCTCCCGACGACTCGGCCCAGTGAATGTCGTGACCGCACCGTGGGATTCGTTCCAGGCGTGGTCCGCCATTGCCTCGCCTCGTCGCCCGTGGGCCGAGGCGTTGCGGCGCTTGGGCGGTTTGGTCGTCGTCGACGTCGGTTCACTCCGAGGCGGCGCCATTCCTTCGTGGCCGATTATTGAACGTGCCGACGCGTTGGTGATGGTCACCAATCCTGATGCTGCAGGGCTGACGTCGACGGTGGCGTGGATGGACGCGAAGGGCCAGTCGGCTCCGGGTGTTGCCGGGCTGTCGCTCGACACCTCCCGCCTTGTTGTCGTTGATACCCCCGGCGGCTCGACGGAACAATTCGGTCCGAACGTGGCCGACGAACTCAATGGGCGAATGGTCGGCTGGTGGGACTGGGAGCCGAGAGTGGTTGATCACGTCCTGCGCGGCGGATCACTCGACCACCGAGCAATCCGCCGCCACGACCTCGTCGGTGCCGCAGCATCCACGCTCGACCACCTGATCGACGGGACCGTCACATGACCCTCGGCGCGCTCAGCTCCGAAGACCTTGACGCATTGGCGAGCGAGATCCGGCGCGACTTCGGCGACCGCTTTCCGCCGAAGAGCCGCGACGAGTCGAACGATGAGACGCAGATGCGGGAGGAACGCACTCGACTCATGGTCGAACGCGAGGTACTTCCCGAACTGGCCGCACGTCGACGAGACACACGGTCGGCCGCACTCTCCGACGCTGACGAACGGGCCGTGGTCGAGCACGTCATTGCTGCGCTGTTCACGATTCCCAAGTTGATGGGTGCGCTGCGCAATCCGAACGTGACTGACATCCTCGTGTTCGGGTCGGCACCGGTCCGGGTCGAGCAACTCGATGGCACGGTCGAGGAGTGGCCGCCCCTGGTTGCTCGTGATCGAGACTTGGAGCGGATCATCTACGACGTCTCGGTGTCACACGGACGGCCGTTCAACCTCGAGAACCACGAGGTTGACTTCGAACTCGAGCCCGGCGTCCGATTCCACGCTGGTGGCTTCGACCCGGTGCAGCGTCCGTACATCGCGATTCGCCGCGCCGCACTGTTCGGCGCATCGCTCGACGAGTTGTACGACCGTGGCGCGGCCGACGCAGGGATCGTCGAACTGCTCCGAGCCTCGGTGTCAGCCGGACTCGGATTGCTGTTCGTCGGACCGATGGGTTCGGGCAAGACGACATGGTTACGAGCAACGATCACCGAGATCGATGCGTCGGCGGTGATCACGACGATCGAGTCGGACTTCGAACTCAACGTGCTGCAGATGGGCAAGCACCCCTATGTCATCGCCTACCAGGAACGGCTACCGACAACGATCGACTCGAAGGGCTACACACCGGCTGAGGCGATGCGACCGGCCATGCGTACTCGGGCCGACTGGATCGTCGTCGGCGAGGTCCGTGGCGGTGAGGGTGCGCCGCTCGTCCGGGCGATGCAAACCGGCCAGGGTGCGATGGGAACGGTCCACGGCGGTGACGTCGAGGATGCGCTGGACAATCTTGTGAACCTCATCGCGTCTGACACTGGCCAGCGGTCACCCGACGTGAAGACGCAGGTGTACCGGGCGATCGACCTCGTTGTCGCGCTGGACGGGACGAACGCCGAGGGTCGCTGGGTGTCGGAGATCGCCGCCCCATCGGTCGAGAACGCGGGAGAGCGGTTTGTCCTGCACCGCATCTACGGCAGCGTGGACGGAGCGCCTGACGACCGAGCGCGTCCGATCAACGAACCTCAAGCGTCGATGCTGCGCCGCCTCCGTCGCCACGACCCCGAGTTCTCGTCCCGCTGGTGGACGTCCGGCGAGGACACCTACAAGCCGCTGCAGGCCATCGGGATGGGACGATGAACTCGCCGTTCTCGATCGCACTCGTCGCCGGGTTCCTCGGTGCTGCCGCCGTCGCATCACTTTGGATGGCGTTTCACCCGGCACCCGTTCGTGTGAAGCGAGCGGCTGTCATCGACAACGGCTCGACCCGCTTGCTGCTCGGCGCCGTGCTCGCCGGGTTCGTCGTACTCGCACTCACTCGCTGGCCCGTCGCCGCCGTTGCCGTTGGCGTGTTCGTCGGCTCGTGGCGGTGGCTGTTCTCGGTGTCGGATACGACGCGAGACCGGGCGACCATCGAAGCGGTCGCGCAGTGGCTGGAACAGCTGCGCGACGTGGTGCGCCGTTCGAGTGTCGCGATCGAGAACGCAGTCGAACTCGTCGCGGAGGACACCTCCGGCGTCCTTGCTGAACCGATGGCGAACTTCCTCCTCCGGCGTCGCCAGGGCCGGCGCCTCCCTGACGCGTTGCGGGAACTGGCGGACGACGTCGGCCACCCGACAGCAGACGCAGCGGTGGCGGCGATCGTTCTCGTGGTTGGCGGGGGAGCGGGAGGTGGCCGGATGCACGACACGCTCGACGAACTAGCGATGGCGGCGCGCGACGAGATGCGAGCGCGGGACGAGATCGACCGGACGCGTCGCATCTTCCAGCGAGCGATGCGCCGCCTCGTCATCCTCACGGGTCTGTTCGTCGCTGGGCTCGTCGCCTTCGCAGCAGACCTCCTTGCCCCGTACCGCTCCGTGGCTGGCCAGATCTGGCTGCTCGTGCCATGCGGGTTGTGGGCCTTGTGCCTCGTCGCGCTGCGCCGACTGACGCGGTACGACCTTGGCACCCGGTACCGACTCCGGCTTCCGGACGAGGTGACGTCGTGAGCCCCACCGTCACCGCCGTCGCCGTGGGGGTTCTTTCGGTCGCCGCCGTCGGATCGACCATCCGATCGTTCCGGCCGGCGCCACTCACGCTCCGAGTCGTTCGGGCCCGAGTCGAACGGCGACACGCCGCTGCGAATGGCTCCGACGGAACCCTGTCGATCCGAGTGGGTCGGCCACTCGCCGCTGGGTCGCTCGGGAGAGTCGTCGAGGCCCGCCTCGGATCCGCTCTCATGCTGACCGGCTACACAGTTCCGACTGTCATCGGCACCGTGATCCTCACGGTCGTAGCGACAGCGTTCGCAATGCTGGTCGCCGCGGCCGCACTGGTGACGTCCGGCCAGGTGTCGTCGCCGATCGTCTGGATGCTCGTCCCGGTTGTCGCTGGCCTGTTCGGCTGGCGAGTGATCGCCGACGTTCGAGCCCGAGCGGCGCGCAGACGAGCCGAGTTACACCGAGTCGTCAACGACTTCGTCCAGTTGCTCGCCGTCGCGCTCACGACGAACCGATCCGTCGAGGATGCCCTGACTTTCGCTGCCGACGCAGGCGACGGGTTCGGGTTCGACCTGCTCCGCCAGACCATCGACACCGCCCAGCCGATGGGGCTCACTGTGTGGGACGCGCTCTCCGCTATGGCTGACGCCTACGACCTCGATCAACTCCGAGGCCTCGCGACTTCGCTCCAGCGCCAAGCCGGCGTCGGCGTCTCGGTCGCTGCGACGATCCGTACCGAGGCGAAGGCGATGCGGGCTCGTCAACTCGCCGACATCACCGACCGGGCCGACAAGGCCAACGCCAACCTTTCCCTCCCGACGATGGGGATGGTGTTCGGCATGGTTCTCTTCCTCGCCTATCCCGTCATGCAGCAAATCTCCGAGGCCTTCACCTGACCTGATCACCAACCAGCAAGGAGTAAACATGAACACCGAAACCGCCCCAACGATCCGGCCCGCAGCGGCCGTCGCAGTCTGGCTCGCCATCGCCTACACCTGGCTCGCTGACGGCGGCCGGGTGGTCGGCCGACGGCTCGCTGACGACTCCGGCGTCGAGGATTCACCCTCGAAGCTGATCTTCCTGGCCGTCGCTGTGTCGATCGCCATCGCCGCAGGCCTGTTCATCATCGGCGTCTTCAATGACGCGCAGAGCAACGTCCCCGATCCCGTTGCGCCAGCCCCCTGACCTGCTCACCATGACCTCCACCGCTCTCGACTCGTCCATGCCCGGCAGCCCGGGTGTCAGCGCGCGCCAGCGACGGCTGCGAGGAGACGGCGGGGTGGTCGACGCAGGAATGGAGACCCTCTTCGGCGGCGTGGCCCTGATCGCCATCATGCTCCTGCTTGTCGAGACGGTCAGCTTCTGGCACGCCCGCAACGTCTTCGACGAGGCCGCGGCCGAGGGCGCGCGCGTCGCCGCAGCCTTCGACGGAACTTGCACGGCCGGTACTTCGAAGGCCGAGTCGCTGATCGCTCGGCGCGCCGGTGGTTGGTCGTCGGGTGTTGCGGTGTCGTGTAGCGAGGTCGACGGGATCGTGACTGTCACGGTGTCCGGCAACACGCCGGGCCTGCTGTTCGACGCCGGAGGGTTCACCGCGTCGGTCACAGAGTCCGCTCCGAAGGAACGCTGATGGCCGCGTCGACACATCGAGACGCTGGCTTCGTGGGGGCGGTCGAGGTGGTCTACCTCGGCATCGCCGCGCTCGTCATGGTCGTGTTCCTCGGCTTCGTCGGGCGTCTCGCCGCGTCGGGTGTACAAGTCACGAACGCCGCACAGGATGGTGCCCGGGCAGCGTCGATCGCCGGTGACCCCGACCAGGCTTCAGATGCGGCCGCTGCGGCTGTGAATCGTTCCGGTCTGCCGCAGCGCTGTACCGGTGGGCCGTCGGTGTCGTTCAGTTGGGAGCCTTCCGACCTCGGCACCTGGCAGGGCGCCGTCGTCACGGTGAGCGTCTCGTGCACCGTCGCGAACCAGTCGCTCACCGGCATCTGGACACCCGGCAACCGCACCGTGACCGTCACCGACCAACAAGTTGTCGAGAGGTTCCGCCGATGACCGCCGCTCAAGTTGACCGCGACCGTGGCTCGGTGTCGGTCGCCCTCGTGATGATGGTCGTGATCGCCATTGCCGGAGCTGCCCTCATCTTTGACGGCGCCCGCTACCTCGCTGCCGAGCGCCACGCCAGCAACACCGCCGAAGGCGCGGCCCGCGCTGCGATCGCTACCGGCTCTCCGGCGGACGGCCTCGACGCCGACCTGGCCCGCCAAGCCGCCATCGATCACGCCGGTCGTCTCGGGGTCCCCGCGACCGACGTCCAGGTCTCGTTCCCGTCTCGGGATGTCGTGCTCGTGACGATCACCGAACGTCGCCCCGCCACCTTCGTTCGTTTCACCGGCTCGGCGAATCTCGCCGCCACCGCCGAAGGCCGAGCCAGATTGGAGTTCTCGTGACCCGCATCCAAGGAGCCCTTGCACGAGTCGGTGCGTGCGTTGCACTGATCGTCCTCGTCGTCGTGCCGCCCATCCTGGTCGCCCTGCTGATCGGTCGCCCGTACCCCGAGTGGTCGACGCTGACCCGTGAGGTTGAGCAAGGCCGGGTGGCGGCGGACACCGTGATGCGAATCGCCGCACTGCTGTTCGTCGTCATCTGGATTTGGCTTGCCATCACGATCGCCAGCGAGACGTTCCGACTCCTGCGAGCGCGAGCAGTCGACGCACCGGCAGTGCGTCGACCGTCCGCGCCGTCGGTCGGTCGCTCACGGACCACCTTCGTTCACCGACTCGTGCGGATCGCTGTGCTTGGCACTGTCACGACCGCGTCGACAATCTCGGCATGGCCGATGGCTGCCATGGCATCGACCGGAGCATCTCTTGCTGGGAGCCTCGACCCACGCCCACCGATCAGCGCTCCCGCTGACGCAACCGAGACCGCACCGACACCAGCGCAAACGACCACGATCGTTGCGGACGGCCGAGCCACGCCGCTATCGATCGCCATCGATCTCGGCGACGAGACCCTGCGCGACGACATCGTTGCGATGAACCGCACAACGACCTGGACCGGCGGCGTCTTCCCAACAGGAACCGTCGTGACCATCCCGGTCATCGAAGTTCCCGCCAAGCCACAGCCGGCCGTCGCCGATGGCGTCTACGTCGTCCGACCCAACGATGGACTCTGGAACGTCGCTGAAGCGTTCCTCGGTGACGGCTCGCGCCACTCCGAACTCCGCTCGCTACTTGCCGGCCAAGAGGTCGCACCGGGTGTCGTGTTCGACGCAAGCACCGAGGTCATCCATCCAGGCTGGACCTTCCAGAACCCATCAACCGTTACTGCCTCGGGGGAATCTGCGACCGACAGCCACATCGTGCAACCCGGCGACACGCTCTCGGAGATCAGTGAGAGACACCACGGCGAAGCGGACCGCTGGATTGAGCTGTGGGACCTCAACGAAGGGACCGTGATGCCTGACGGTCGTACCTTCGACGATCCGAACCTCGTCATTCCTGGCTGGCGAATCGAACTGCCCGCTGGTGCGGCGGTTGAGCCGAGCGTCGCGCCAGAAGTGGACCCGGCACCGACGCTTTCGCTGGAGGTACCTGTCGACCCGGCCGACGTCGTGATTGAAACGACGCCGACTACTGTGGCAAGTTCCGAGCCGCAAGCCAGGTCGATTCCCGAAGCTGATGTCGTCGATCTTTCGGCACCTGCGATGCCTTCGCCACAGATCAACCGTCTCCCAGCGCCTTCGGTGTCAGCGCCTCCTGTTTCCGTGACATCAGTACCCGCAACGTCATTGACCTTGCCGGCCGAAGATGATCTCGTTGCTGGGGTCTTCACCACTGCTGAGCGGTCGGTATGGCCAACTGTTCTCGCGGGCTCTCTTCTGACAACAGGCCTCGCCGCGCTCATCGCCAGACTTCGTCGTCGCCGACTGAGCCAGCTTCAGCCAGGCCGCCGATTGGCTACTCCATCGAACACCGCCTCGGGAGCGGAACACGCGCTCCTCACCCGGTCGGCCGCGAGCGACCTCTCGACCATCACGGCACTTCTACGCTCGATCACGCCCTACGCATCAACCCACGGCGAACCGCCTGCCGTGCGGGCAGTCCAACTCGGCGCGGAGCGAATCGAAGTGCTGTTCGCCAAGCCCGCAGCATCGCCACCGAAGGGTTGGTCGACCATCGACGGCGGACATTCGTGGACTCATCGCTTTGATGATTCCGTGGAAGAGCACCGCCAACTGCTCACTCCTGCACTCGTCACCATCGGCGTCCGAACCGATGAGGCCGGCGATGAGGTTCTCCTCGACCTCGAGACCGCCGGCAGCGTGGCGATCACGGGCGAGCGCAGCCGTTCCCTCGGTCTCGTCCGCTCCATCGTCTACGAACTCGCCACCTATCCCCTCGGCGTGTCGATGGATGTCAACCTCATCGGACTCGACGTGCCTGGTGCCGAGCATTGCGATCGAACCTGGACCGACACGACCATCGAACGAGCGATCCGAGTCGCCGAACTGCGTGCCGAGCGTCGAGTCGCCGAGGGCACCACACCGATCGAAGAACGAGCTGCCCTCGACGAAGACGACGGTTCAACCGACCCCCAAGTGTTCGTCGTCGACGCTGCATTGATCGACGATGGCGAAAGCCTCGGCCGACTCGTGGGCCTGTGCAAGACGTCGAGCGGGACCGCAGTCGTCGTGCTCGGCGACCAGCCGGATGCAGGTGAACGCATCATCGTCAATGGTGACGGAACCGCGCTGTGGTCCGGTGTCGATCTCGTTCTCCCGAACGTGACCGACGAAGCCGCCGAGGAGATTGCCGAACTCGTGGAGGATCTCGCCACCGCCGAGACCGAACTCATCGAGCCCGATGATCTGTTCGCCTCCGTCCTGGCAGCCGCCGAAGGTTCAGATAAGGCGACAACCCAAGACGACGAGACCGACTCGGTGCAGCCCTACGAACCTCCGCCGTACGACGTGCTGCTGCGAGTGATGGGGGAACCACGAGCCGAAGGTGTCGACCTCACTGCCGACGAGACCGAGCTCCTCGCACTCCTCGTGTGTCTGCGGCACCGGACCGAGATCCACATCGGTCTCATTCACGAGTCCGTGGGCCCTGAGCGCGCTCGCAAGACGATCGAGAACCGGATGTCGATCCTCCGCCGCAAGCTCGGCGCCGGCAGCGACGGTCTCGACCTGCTGCCAGAAGCCGCCCCAGGGAACCACGGACGGAGTCAGTACCTTGCCAGTCCCCTCATCCTGACCGACATCGACCTCCTCAAACATCGTCTCCAGGAATCGGAAGAGGTCGCGTCTGGCGAGGCGCTGGCGGTCCTGACTGGCGGCCTCGACCTGATGAACGGTCCGCTTCTCAGATCTCGACGCGGCTTCGAGTTCTGGCCGAACAGCGAAGGCGTTGTAGCGGCGATGACATCCGTCCTCCAGACCTACACCGCCCGCCTCATCGAAGCGGCCGCTGATGCAAAGGATGCCGCACTGATTGTCACCTCCACAGCGCGCGCTGCGTGTGTTCTCGACGATCCCCTCGCCGAACTCCCAATCCGGCAGATCGAACATACCGTCGCACAAAGCCTCGGGGACGACCACCTTCAACGATCTGTCGACGCGGCTCGCATTCGCTTGGACGAGTACCTCGATGAGGTCGACCCGCTCGCGGAGTCTGCGTAGATCTGCTGGGCTGGGGTGACGGCAGGCCCAAAGCGTTCAGAGCAGCTGAGCGCACAGATCAGGAGTCAGCGCAGGTCCTAGTCGTACCGAGCTGCGGAGTCCCGCCCCACAGGAAGACCTAGTCAACACCGTGCGCAATGAGCGTTCGAACGACGGTCTCAATCTTGCTGTTGGACGCGTGCAACGGAATCTGAGACGTCCAGAGTCGTCGGTGCATCTCACGTACATGCTCGCTCACGTGGTCCTTGCCGCGACCCAAAGTTGCAGCGGCTTCGCCTCGAGTGGCCGGGTCAACGCCTCCACGGTCCATGGGAGCGCGGAGCGCTCGATAGACCGCTCGTTCCGTGTCAGACAGTTCGATCTCAACTCGGCGGGATGAGACTCCCGTGGCTCGTTCGAGCAATCGGGCACGCACGTCGACAAGAAGCCGAACAACGGCGTCGTCGGCTTGTACATGTACCTCGAATCGATTCTCGGGAGGCGAATACGCTGACCCGACATCGAGAAGTAATTCCGGAGCCGATGACCGGATGATCTTGACTGGTTGCGGGCGGGACGCTTGGACGTAGGTGTCGACGATGAGGCGGCCATTGCTGGCAATGAAGGCGCCAACTCGTCGCGGCACGACACGGTCGGTGGGGTCGTGACCAAACCTGACGTGAGGCAGATCGCCGTGGTTCTCCCGTCCAAACGGGACGACCTGTCCGTCGGAGATCTCGACTTCAGTTGCATCATCATCGCCGGCGATACATACGAGTGCTCTCGCAGATGAAACCGACATCTCGTCGTCGCCCGTCGTAGCCATAGGACCAGTGTGCTTGACTAGCACTCGCTGTGGTGGATCAAGAGGGTGAAGGGGGCCGGTCGGGCAGATTCTGCGGTTCTGTTGACGACCCTGACCGCTACCACATCGAGGACGGCGCCTTCAGTGTCCGCCACGGACACGGTCGCGTATATCAGGCGTCTGATCAGAATGGCCAGAAAGTCGCCCTGAAGCACTTGTTGGACTTGGGTACTGCTGACTTCGATCGTGTACGCAAGCGACACCTAGACATCGCTTGCGTAGATCACGACGGCCTTCTGTGCGCTCACGATTGCTTCATCGGGACGTTCCGTCGTGCGAACGAACCGCACGAGGCCGTCACCAGCGAGGATTTCGAAGACCTCTTCGTTGTCAGCAATTGGGTCGATGGCGAGGACTTCGACCCAGTCGCTGCCACTGCGCTTGAGGCCGCTCGAATCGTGCAGAGTGTCGCCGAGGCACTCGACGTTCTTCACAACAATCCCCGGTCCCCGCTCGCCCACCTCGACGTGAAACCTTCGAACGTGCGGATCGGGCCGGACCAGTCGGTGTTTCTCCTTGACTTCGAAGCTGCCCGGCCTGCCAACGACTCTGTTCGGTCCAGCGCGGTAGGCCTGCTCCGTTTCATGGCCCCTGAGCAAAGACGACCGGACGCCACCTCATCAACCACAGCCGATATCTATCCACTTGGAGTGATGCTCTACGAATCGATCCTCGGGCTTGCTCCACTTGACTTGCGTGACACCGACATCGACGACGTTGCGGTGGCAGCTCGTCTCAAGGGCGTGGCGGATCCTGTGGGTTTCGCATGTCTTGTTCTGAAAGCCGTTGAACACGACCCGTCGAAACGCCCGACTGCGCGTGCCTTGGCCGCTGAGCTGGCGGAGACGGCCACGCGCCGACGTCGTCGATTGCTCCGCCGAACTCGACACCGTCTGATTGGCGCAGGAACGATCATCGTCATCGTCATCGTCATCGCCTTCACCGTCGGACTGGAGGTCATGAACGCAACGACCTCGGACCCGGTCTTGGAATCGACCGTCCTGGTCTCGGACTCGACGATCCCGAACACGACGGCGCTAGATCCCGTCCCGGTGTCGACGGTCTCGAACACAACCACGACAGTTCAGGTACCGGAGCTGTCGATTTCTATCCAGAACCTTGTCACCGACGGCGAGGCGATGCGCGAGGACACCTCGTTCGTTCGACTTCTCACCCAACCCGTCCTCACATGCCCGACCAGTGACTGCGTCATTGCTGGTACCTTGCGCTCGAGCAACGAGACCTACGATCGAGCGATCTGCACCCTTGAAGGGGACCGAGTCACGAACGGCCAGGACCGTTCACCTGACGATGATGCCAACCCGCTGCTCTACGAATCGACCAATTGGTTCGGCGTCGAAACCACCAACAACGTCGGCGCCACGGTGCGTGGTTTCGTTCCGTCGACTTGGATTGCCCCGCGGGACCGCAACCGACTTCAACTGCCTCAGTGCGACGAAGTCGACTTCGAACCAAGTTCCGGAACCTCAAGTGCGAATTCCGTCGACGTGACGCCGAGCGCGGAACTCGACGCAGTCGTTGCAGCGCTGGACGGTTCCTGTTCGAGGAACGGCCCGCTTTTGGATGCCCTGCGCAATGAAGCGTCAGCTTCGATCGTGTCCGCAAATACTCCTACCCAGGACCAGATTGACACGCTGCAATCCGCCTTGGACGACTTCAGCCCGAATCCAGTCTTCGCCAACCTTCCCGAGGTCTCCGAACCCAGCCTCACGCGAGCACTGGCGGAAATCCTTGACCAGAACGAAGCGATCGTGTCGTCATTCACCGCAGCGATCGAGGCGCTCGAGCAAGATGACCGCGCAACAGCGATCGACAATTTCATTGCCGGCGATCGACAGATATCGAGACTTGCTGATTCGATCCGCAACCTCGGCACCAGCAACTGCTGAGTCGTAGTTACCAGATTCTCGCGAGGCCGTCAACCAGAGGCCTCGGATCGACTAGGGACGGCTCCCTCTTCAAGATGGAGCTATGAGCTTCGCGACAACCTCACACCAGAACCCCGCCGCACTCAACGACGTCAATCGCCCCGAGCCGACTACATCGAACCGAAGGCCGGGCCGCACTCAGGCAGTCCTGAGGTCCGCCCTTACCGCTGTGTTGCTGATCGGTGCACTCGTCGTCTTTCCGCTCGCCGGCGCCCCCGCGGCGAGCGCGGCCTGCAACCCCGCCCAAGACGCTCGCAACCTCGAATCGTTCTGGTTCGACTCGGCTGGCGGCGTACGAGCGAAGGTCGAGCTGCGCTATTCGCCACAGTGCGACTTGGGCTGGGCTCGCGTGGCCGATGGCGCTGGCTGCAACTACTTCCATTGCGAACTCGGCGTGCTGGAGGTGAGCGGCCGACAGTCTGACGAGTTCCCCACCGGACACGGTCAGTACTGGTCGCGGTTCGAGTCGTTCCGCCGCTACATGCGTGCATGCGTCCGTATCGGTGACGGCGCCAACCCATCCCAGCAGTACCTCTGCACTGCGTGGCGCTAAGCCGACCTCATCCTCTACCCCGTCGAAGGAACATGACAATGAAACGAATTCTCACCCTGACCCTCGCCGCGTGCCTGGTATCAGTTTTCACGACGTCGACGGCTGCATCAGCTATTGAGGACTACGGAGAGGTGCGTTCTACCGAATCGGTCAACGTTCGCGTCGCTCCGAACTTGTCTGGTGAAGCTTTCATCCGGCTCCCCCCGGAAACACCCTCGAACATCCGGTGTGCGATTGCGGGCCAGCAGATCTACGACACCAACGTCTGGTTCTACAGCGACTTCGACAACGGGCAACGGGGGTTCTGGACTGCCTACTACTCCGACGCTGACTACAACACCTGGGCAGATCTTGAGAACCGGTACGGCATCGCCCGGTGTGAACGCCCATCGACGACCCCCGGTGGCAGCGTGTACTACCAGCCCCGCTACCACCTCGGTGACCCCATCGCTCCAACTGCCACCTACACCGCGGCGAAGGACTACTGGTCAGCATCGAACTGCTCGGCCTACTCGGCGACTAACTACTGGCCCGAGCACTTCGACGACCAACTCGTCACCCGCGCCAGTGCCTGGAGCTTGGGACGGCTCGGCATCACCTACATGCTGTCGCACGATCGTGAGCGCGCCGAGAATCTCAACGAGATCATCCTGTTCGACCCGGCCAACCTCGACGAATACGCCAATAACCACTGCGATGCCGTCTACAACCAAGACCGGCTGATGGCGGACTGGCTTCAGGGTGATTCGGAACGCCGACTACTTGTCCTCGCCGGTGCGTGGACGCGTGACGCAAACAACCCCGACGAGTTAGGACAGCTCCACCAGGGCATCCAACAGCATCTGTTTCCAGCGATCCGCAACCTCGGGCTCTCGGACCAGGTTCTCGTGTGCAACTACGACAACATGGGCCACGCGGCGGTCATGGACAACTTCGGACACCTGGCCCAAGAGGGCAGCGTCACGAGCTGTCCCGGCTCGCCCGACGCCGCTTGGAACCCGGGAACGCCGCCGGCAGACAACCCGTGCTTCACAGCCTTTCACCCCGAGATGACGGTCACCTACAGCGGGTACAGCCAAGGCGAGATTGACGAGCTCGGTTTACCCGGCGAGCGCACGGTAGTCAACGTCGACCTGATGTGGCCTACGGATCGGCTCCGTTTCACAGAGTGCAGGTCACGGCCCACGGTTGAAATCAGCCTCCTGATGGGAGTAGCCAACGACCGCCACGGACTGACCGAGATCAACGGCCAGAGTTGGGAAAGCGATCTCCCAGCCCACTACGACGACGTAAGCACCGGCAACAGCAATGGACACGAGATCAGCTTCGGCTCCGCTGACGCAACAGCCCTCGAACCGGGCCGCTGGTATCACGCTTCGATCACTCTCGAAGGAGCGCTCGGGTCCGACGAGATCCTCGACGCCACGATGAACCGGGGATACCGCTGGGCCCTCGCTGCAGGCATCTGCCCTCCAACAGGCACGATTGTCTCAGCATGGTGTGTCTCGGGATGGACCGAGGATTACCGCTACGGACCCGAGTACACCGACCTCATCAGACAGGAGCGGCCTCAGTACTTTCAGCCGATCCACGGCCGTCTCATCGACGTCTATTAGCTCGGAACTCCGCTCGCCGATTTCCGGACGATCGCATGCAAGAAATCATCGTCAGCGGACCGCTGGCAATCAGCCACCACAAGGAGGAAAGACAATGACATCACCCCATCCACAGCGGAGGACGCGCGTCTCGAGGGCGTCCTCGATTCAGACCAGTCCCGGCGTCCCTCAGATGACTGGCACCGGAAGCCAACCCACCCCCCACCGAAAACTGAAGCGCCTGGCTCGTCGCCTCAGCGCCGCTGTTGCAATATCGACGCTCGCGCTGACCACGACGGTGTCGCTCGCGGCTCCCGAAACGGCCGAAGCTGTGAGTTGTTACGGCGACTACTGCTCGGGCAAGGATCCCGTCGCCACCGGATGCTCCAATGGGGCGTACGCAGTGAACCATGCGCGTATCCCCGGAACGAACGCCTACGTCCAGAACATCTGGTCGCCAACGTGCAAAACCCAGTGGGCGCGAGTCACAAACGGATACGGGCAGGCATACCCGTGGAAGCTCAGCGCTGTGCAAAACACCGGCTACACCCAGCAGGGTGCCGCCCACCACAGTGGTAGCTATTCGTGGACCAACATGATTTACACCCCGTCGAACTGCGTCAGGGCAAAGTGGACCGGTTCGCCCGGCTCCACTGCAACCGCATGTTGGTGAACCGCTCGTCAGCCGACCGGTTTCGCTAGCTCAACCGGCCAGCGCAGTGTGACCGGCACCTGCCGGTTGCACTGTGCTGGTCGGCGGGCACCCCTTGGCAATCGCGTCTACATCCCATCGGCTTCGAAGATGCAGCCTTGCGACGGAAGAGTATGCGCTTCGTTGAGCTCACTCCCTTCGAGGAGCGAGACCATGAGCCCTTGTGGACACAGGCGTTGGCCGGCGACTCGCATCTCAAGATGAAGATGTGGAGCGCCCGATCGGCCGGTGTTGCCAGAGTCGGCGATGTGCTGGCCAGGGGTGATCTGGTCGCCGACGGTGACGTGGTTGCGGCTGTTGTGACAATAGGTGTGGCCCAGGCCGTCGGGGTGCTGGATCGTGATCCCGATGCCGCAACTCTGGCATCCGTCCGGCGGTCGTGAGCCGCCGCAGCCGACTTCCCACCAGTTGGCGTTCCAGTTCGTGACGCGGTCGACCCGGCCACCTGTGATGGAGAACACCGGCGTGCCGACGGGGACCATGAGGTCGAGGGCCGGGTACGTGTGGTGCGGAGCGCTGAGCATCTCGACGGTGAGGATCTCTACGGGCAACGGCAGCGCCCACTCCCCGGTGACGTCGGTGGCGGCACACGTCGAGACTTCGCCGTCGGTTTCGGCGAGCTTCTCGTTGTAGGTGTCGAGCCATCGGGTCTGGTACTCCCGAACGGTGAGGACGTTGCCCGCTGATGGCATCGGGATCCGATCCATGATCTCGGAGTTGCCGAGCGCCGCGGGGTAGTACCAGATGACGGGGACGACCTCGATGAGGTTGTCGTGATCAGCGAGGATCGCTGACACGTTGGTGCCAGCGATGCGATCTTGAATGTGCGGGGGTGCGGTGTCGGCGGTCGGGTACATCTTGGTCGAGACGCCCGATTCGTCGGCCCAGTGACGCCAGGTGCTGGTGATGTACTGGTACGCCCCGGCGGCCGACGCTCCTCGGGCTCGGATCGTGTAGTCGCCACCGGACTCCAGCGTGCGGATCGTGTCGAGGATGACTCCGAGCCGACCGCACGCGTAGGGCGAGGTTGCGGGCCCGCCGTTGGCGAACACGAGCGGGATCGAGAGGACGAACATGACGCAGGTGGCGAGGAAGGCGGCGATGAGTTTCATGCCTTTCCGACACTCCGCCGAGGAGGCTATTCGTTTCCCGATGTAACGGTCGGGCAGTTCGCCGGCGGGTCAGGTGGGTAGATGATCCGCATCGGGCGGGTCACGGTCCGCAGGAGATCTCGATGTCCGAACCCTCGATTCACAGCGCCGCCCGACGCCGTACCTCCGTCGTCGCAGCGGTCCTTCCGCCGCTGACTACTGCGATGGTGTTGGCGCCCGGCAACTCGGTCGCGGCGTCGCCACTCGATGACATCTCTCCGTCGTCGGAGGGGCTGCCGGGCGCCGCCCTCTTCACGCAGATCCTGTCGTGGGGCTTCTGGTTGGCACTCGGAGTCTGTGGCCTCGCGATCCTCTACGGAGCGGCGACCTGGCGCGGGATGAACGGCAACTCGGGCCGCGGCGTTGAGGGAAAGATGTACGTGGCCGCCGGCGCGATCGGCGCGATGGTGATCGGCCTCGCACCGACGATCGTCCGAGTGCTGTTCGACGCCGGTCAGGCGGGCTGACGTGTCCGGCTCGAAGGTCGCCGGTATCGCTCTCGTTGTCGCGATGCTCGGGGTCTGGGCGATCCGCTCGTTCGTGATCGACAGCGAGACAGCAGCGACCGAGGCGCGAACGGCAACCACGGTTCCGCTCTCAGAACAGACCGGCCAGGCGTCGCCGGCCGAATTTCCCGCATCGCAACAGGTCGTCGCTGAGGGAGACCTCGCCGGCATTCCGGTCGGCTACCCGACAACCAGCGATGGTGCTGCGACGGCGGCGGTGAACTGGGTCGCCTCGTTCCCGACGATTGTGCGGATGGGTCCGATCCGGCTCGACGACACGCTGAACACGCTGCTCTCCGAGAGTCGAGCGGCGAGCGGGTCGGATGAGGTGATTGCCGACTACTTCATGTTGATCGACGAACTCGGCCCAGACTTCGCTTCCCGTATCTGGATCGAGTCGCCTCTCCAGTTCGATGTCGCCGAGGCGACGCCAACGACGGCGACTGTTGCCGTGTGGTCGATGCTCGTCACGGGCGACGCGGATGACGGCGACGTCGAGGCGATCTGGCGGACGCATCGGATCTCGCTCGTGTGGGAGCGCGACGACTGGCGCGTCGACGGCGTCGCGATCAGCGAGGGCCCGACGCCGGTCCCGAACGCAATCTCGCTGCCGTCATCGGCGAGTGAGTTCGTCACGGTTGATGGGTGGGAGCCTGCCGTGTTCGCCGGCACGACCAGCCGGTTGGATGACTGATGGGTATCCCGATCATCGGCGACATCATCGGCTTCGTCGCCACTCCGTTTCAAGCCGCCGCCGGCTGGGCGTGGGACACCGTCGTTGGTGGCATCACCGACTGGATTCTCAAGGGCGTCCTCGCGCTGCTCATGTCGATGTGGAACTTCATGGACACGGCGTCGTCGCCCCGGCTCACGTCGGAGTGGTTCTACACGACCGACTCGTCACCGTTCCGGATTGCGTTCGGGATCGGCGTCACAATGGTTGCCCTCCTCGTTCTGTTCGCGCTGATCCGTGGCGTTGCAGCTGGGTCGCCGGGTGCAGTGATTCGTACCGTCGGGCACGACCTCCCGATCGCCATCTTCGCAATGGTGTCACTCGTTGTCGTGAGCGCTGCTGCGATCGACCTGTCCGACGGGTTGTCTGACTTCATTTGGGCGCAGACACGTGACGACGCCATCGGCGCGTTCGACAAGCTCGGCGTCACCTTGATGACGGGGCTTCCAGGCATGCACTTCATGGGCATCGTGATCGCCATCGTCCTGTTGGCGGCGATGCTCTTCATGTGGGTCACGCTGTTCGTGCGTGAAGCGCTCATCTACATAGTGGTGATCTACGCAGTGTCGTTCGGACTGCCGTCGATGATCTTCCCGCCACTGCGCGACACCGCCAAGAAAGTGCTCGAACTGCTCGTGGCATTGATCATTGCAAAGCCGGTGATGGTGCTGGCGCTCTCCGTTGGCATCTCGGCGCTCGGTGGAGTCGGAGCAACCGGCGAGCCTGGCGACGGAGTCGGCGACAACCTCGCCCGAGAACTCGGCACGTTGGTGTCGGGAGTAATCATGTTCGGGCTCGCCGCGTTCATGCCGTTCCTGGTGTGGAAGCTGATGCCGATCGTCGCTGCCGCAGTCGTAGCGCAGGGCATTGCCTCAGCGCCGATGCGCGGCGGGACACAGGCAATGCAAATGCAGTACTACGGCCAAACCTCGATGCGTCGACTCGCAGGCGGATCAAGCGGTGGCGGTGCGTCGGCCGGGCGGATGGCTGCCGGGTCGACGGGGGCGGCCTCGGCCGGTGGTGCTGGCTTCGCATCGGGACTTGCGACGTCGGGAGGCGGCGCTTCGATCGCTGCCGGGCCGGCCGCACCCGCCTTTGTTGCTGCGGGTGCTGCCAGAGCGGCAACCTCGGCGACGAAGTCAGCGGCGACGTCGCCTGCAGAATCTGCAACCTCAGGTCCGCCGCCTTCGGGTACGGGACGTTCGCTTGGAGGTGATCGGTCGTGAGTGAATCGATCCGTCTGAGGGCGTACCGGTTCGGCGAGCGACGGCGGTCGGGAATGTTCGGGACGGTTCCGCCGTCGCTTGCTGCCGTCGGAGCGGTGGCGCTCATCGCTGGGTGGATGGCGATTGCCGGGTACGTGCCGATCCCAATCTGCATCGCTGTGGTCGCCGGCTGTGCGTGGTTGTGGTTCGGCAAGATCCGCGAGCGGCCTGCTCACGAGATCCTTCCCGCCCTCGCCATGTGGTGGTGGCGTCGGCTGCGGTCACGCAACCGCTGGTATCGACCGGTTGCTCTCGTGGCCGATGGGGAAGCGCCCGCCGCACTGCCGCCGGTCTTGGCCGGTCTCGACCTGTTCGAGGTCGACGTCGACTGGCCGACCATCGGCCACACCGGCCCGCTCGGCGTCGTTCGCGACCGCCAAGCTGGAACGGTCACCGCCGTCGTGCGGGTGTGCGGCGACGGACAGTTCGGGCTGGTCGACCCCGCCGGTCAAGACATGCGGATTGACGAGTGGGGTGCAGCGATAGCGGGCTTCGCTCGCGAGCATTCGCCGGTTACTCGAGTCACGTTCCACGACTGGACGTCCCCGGTGCCGATTCGAGATTCGGTGGCCCGCCTCGAAGGGCAGTGGGCGGATGAGGCTGAGCATCGCGCTCGCAAGAGTTACCTCCAGCTCCTGAGGGACACGTCGGCGACGGTCATCGACCATGAGGTGCTGGTCGAGGTCACCGTCGATCTCAACCGTTTGTCGAAGGCACGCGGTGAGACCTCGTTGTCGATCGGGCTGCGTGCGGTGGCTGAACAGACGCGCCTGTTTGCTGGCCGGCTGAATACGTCCGGATTGCGTGTGGAGTCGGTGCTGTCGGCATCTGACCTCGTGACCGCGATGCGGGTCCGGTCGGACCCGTCGGCGGTCGAGCACCTCGCCACGCTGGCGCACTCGCTCGCTGCCGCAACCGGCACGGCGGCGCCGACGTTTGGCCCGATGTATGTCGACGACCGCCTCGGCTCGGTCGTCGTCGACGGAGCGTGGCATCGTTCGTGGTGGTTCGCTCGTTGGCCGCGCCGGGAGGTTGCCGGCTCGTGGCTCGACTCACTCGTGTTCGACTCGGACTGCACACGCACCTTCACGACTGTGTTCGAACCGGTCGCCCCGTCGCGATCCGACAACGACGTCGACCGGGAGCGCACTCAGCGGGAGGCGAACATCGAGACCCGCCGCCGGAAGGGCTTCATCGTGCGACGGGCCGATGAGAAGGCCGTGGCCGAGGTCGAGTCCCGCGAGATCGAACTCGCCACCGGCTACGTCGAGTGCCTGTACACCGGACTCCTCACCCTCACCGCGTCGACATCCGAACGGCTCGATCAGCAAGCCGCGGATCTGGAACAAGTCGCTGCGAATGCCGGCATCGAACTCCAACCGTTGTGGGGCCGACAAGGTGATGGTTGGGTCGCATCGCTCCCGCTCGGTCGCACGCTTGCCCGACGAATCGGGGACCGCTGATGCGATTCCGGCGAATAGGCACCGACGGTGATGTCTTCGACGAGCACACACCGGCGGTTGCGGGCGTTGATCCCGTTACGGGATGCGGGAGCGGGCTTCGGCTTCCTCGTCATCGTGGGACGACGGCGCACGTCGCGTCGATCTACCCATTCCACGGAGGGCGAGCGCTGCATGACGTGGCCGCGCCGTTCGTGGGTGTCAACGTCACCGACGGCCAGTCGGCCTGGTGCTTCGATCCGTTCGAGTTGTACGGACGCGACCTCGGCGGTGGGACGGTGCTCACGAACTCGAACATGCTCGTCCTTGGCGAACCAGGCAACGGCAAGTCGTCGGCGGTCAAGACAATGCTGTATCGCCAGGCGGCGTTCTACGGCCACCGGCGATTCATCTCCATCTCGGATCCGAAGGGGGAGTACGGCCCACTTGCCCGAGCGCTTGACATGCCGGTCATCAAGCTCCACCCGGGCGGCACCGACCGACTCAACCTGCTCGAAGCCGGCCCCGGCGATCCCGTCCGCTCCGTCCAGAACCGCCAAGAATTGATGACTGGGATGCTCTCCACGGTGCTGCGGCGCGACCTCGACCCCGTCGAAGAGGCACTCCTCAACACGGCGATCGAAGTGCTCGATGCCAGCCATCGTGAACGACTCGACGATCCGACTCTTGTGGACCTTGCAACGTTGCTCGGAGAACTTCCTGACTCGGTCCGAGGCATCGAGGAGCTTGCCCTTCTCGACGACAAGGAGATCGCAGCAGCGGTCACGAACGTTCGCCTTGCTCTCTCGAAACTGCTTCGTACGACGTTGCGCGGCATGTTCGACGGCGCGTCGACGGTGTCGGTCGAGGCCATGTCTGGTCAGGGCGTCGTGATCGATCTGTCGTCGGTGTTCTCGAATCGCGAGGCGCTTCCGCTTGTCCAGATGGCCGCGGCGTCGACGCTCGCCGGTCAGATGGCCAACCTTCCGGCGCAGGGCCGCAGAGGCATCCTCGTCGATGACGAGGTGTGGGCGACGATGGCTTCCGAGCGGGCCGCCAAGGCGTTGCAGTCGAGGCTCAAGCTGTGCCGGCTCTGGGGGATCTGGAACATCCTCATCACCCACCGCCTCTCCGATCTGAACGCTCAGGCAGACTCAGGCACCTCTGCATCGAAGGTCGCCGAGGGCCTCCTCGCCGACGTCCAGACCCGAGTCGTCTTCCGCCAAGCCACCGACCAACTCGCGTCGACCGGCGAGTTGTTGAGGATGAACGACCGGCTCGTCGAACTCCTCCCTCGGTTGACACGCGGCCGCTCCGTGTGGACGGTTGCCGGGCGAGCCGCAGTTGTTCAACACGTCATCGCAGCCAACGGGCCCGAGCGGGCGATCTGCGATACCGACGAAGCGATGGCTGCATAGGTGGTACGTGATGCCGACGGGCGACTACCGCATCGACCGGGATGACCTCCTTGCCCGTGTCGACCTCCCCCACCTCCTCGACGCCCTCACGACCGGCCACGGCCACGGGCGACACCGAACCTGGAACTGCCCTGACCCCGAACATCCCGACGTCCATCCCTCCGTCACTGTCCACACCGCGGCCCGAGGAGTCGAACGATGGAAGTGTTGGTCGGGTGACCACGGTGGCACTGCAATCGACGCCGTCGTTGCCGCCCGCCGTCTCCCGGTGGGCGATGCCATCCGCTGGCTCAACGACAACTACGCGCAGCTCGAACCCGTCGACCGGAAACCGCCTGCGCCCGGCCGACCCATCGGCGAGCCAGCGCCCGAGGTGATCGAGTACGTCGAGCGGTGCGCCAAGCTGCTGTGGACTGGCTCAGGTCGACAAGTACGTGAGTGGCTCAACGCTCGCGGGTACAGCGACGAGATCCTCGCCCTCAACAAGGTCGGGGCCGACCCCGGCCGGCGCTACCTTCCCCGGCCGAAGGGCTTCCCCGGTGGCTGGCCCGCTGCTGTGTACCCCGCCCTCGACCGCCACGGTTCGATCACCTATTTCCAGGCTCGCTACCTCGACCCACCAGACGGTCGAGGCAAGTACGACAACCCAAGCCGACGATGGGCCGCGAACCCGCACCTGGGATGGGTACGACCGATCGGCGGCGGGATCGGCGGTCCCCTCGTCGTCTGCGAAGGCATCGCCGACGCACTCGCGGTGGCCGAACGTGGATCGACATCGGTCGGAGTGCTCGGAACCGAACTGGTCCATCGTCGGGTTGCGGCGGAATTGGCTGAAGATGCCGACGATGGAGTCGTCGTGTGCTTCGACGCCGACGGGGCCGGCCAACGCGGTGCTCATCGTCTACTCGAGGAACTCTGCGATAGCGGTGTTCGACGTGCGCGCAATCTCGTGCCACCCGACGGGCTAGATGCAACCTCGTGGCTGCTCAACGACAGCACGGCGCTTGCAGGACAGGCGGGCGCCAACTTGCGGTTGAGGGTTCAGGCAGGCCCTTCCCGATCGGCGCTCGGATTCGGCATCGCCTGAGCGGCGGGCGCGAGCACCGTGCGACTTCGATTCCGCTGCTTGCGCAGGTGCAGGAACCGCGTCGGCAGACGACGATTCGCGCCCTTGATCCGGGATAGGAGACAGGCGGCGCGTGTCAAGCGCATCCCATTCGGTCGGGTGCCTCGCTCGCCACGAGTCCCGGGGTCATAGTGCTGATGAACTTCGCTGGAACGCTGTCATTCGGTGGGAGCGACAACACGTTTGGTGGCCACCCGGAGCCAGTTCCACTGCCACGCCAGCCGGACGGGGTTCGCAAGGCGACGCCACCCGAATCGCCACCGGAGTTCGGTCCGCCAGCGAAGAACGATCTCGCTCGTACCGACCGGACCCCAGCCGTTGAGGTTCATGCCGCCGACGGTGCCGATGCCCGGTGTCGCCCAGGCTTCCTTGGTGTGGGGCAACGTTGCAGCCTTGATGTCTGCGAGCGCCCGTTCGTAGCGTTTGGCTAGCCAGGGGCACTCTGCGGCGAGTTCGGCGCTGTCGAGCACGACATGTTCTTGGAGGGCGTGCATGTGCTCGGTCAGCCTGCAGGTGATGGCCGCTTCGTCCGATGGTCGCCGTCGGACTCGGTAGGGAAACTCGGTCCACGCTGCGAGGTTGACGACCATGGTGGCGTACCGTTCGGCCCGCGACTTTCGGCGTGCCGCACTGGCCGTGAAGTACGCGGTGAGAACCACGACGAGGATGGCGGCGACGGCGGCGACGATACCGGTGGTGCCCATCGTCTGAAGCCAGGTCTGGTCGGTTGCTGTTGGGGTCATGGTGTTCAGGTCCGTTCGTTGTATTCGTAGGTGAGGACGGGGTGGCGTTGGCCGTCTGAGCGGTGACCGTGTGGCGCATCTTCGACAGGCCAGCGGCCGGTGCGACGGAAGTGCTCCTCGTACCAGAGGTGGCGTCGAGCGATGCCGACGAGGTCGATGAGCCCACGGTCCCAGGTCCAAATGAGGTGATCGGCGTCGCCTGGGTACCAGAGGCAGAGCTGCTTAAAATTCCGATGGGCAGGCGCGAGGCCGTAGCGGTGCTCCCAGGTGCGCTTGGGTCCGATCGGGTGTACGTAGGGTTCGGGGTGCCGCTCGTCCGTGTACTGGGCGATCCGGGCGACCTCGATTGGATAGCCGTTCGCCTCAAGCTCGAGTGTCGGTTGAAACTCCGCCTCGAGGACGGTTAGCCCGTGGTCGTGACGTACGACGTCGACCGTGGTCATCTCCATGTTGCTGGCGATCGCTGCTGCGATCTCGCTGGGGTGCCGGCGAAGGTCCTCGAAGCCGATGTGTGGCACGTTCACGTGCGCCAGGACCTGGTGGGGGTCGGCGCGTTCGGTGCGGTGCGAGTGATGACGCCTCCGATCCCGACACCTGCGCCGGTGCCGAGGGCGCTCAGGGCGCTGGTGACATCCGGCTTCGGGAAGTCGTCGCCGAGCAGCTTGTACCAGATGGCGATCGCTGCGTTGTGCTGGCCGTTCTTGCGGTACGTGACGGCTGTGTCAGCCTGTTGAGCGGCGTCGGCGAAGGCCTGCCGCGCCTTGGCCCTGGCGGGCGGGTCGATGCGGTGGCTGAGTTCGTCGACGCCGGTGGGATCGGTATAAGAAGCGCCTGCCGACAGAGAGCGGGCACCGGCGTTGAGCAGAGCAGCGAGCGCCTCGTCGTCGTCCATCTGACCGAGGATCACCTGATGGGCGAAGGTTTCGACGTGGAGGCCGGGGACGAGCCCTTCGGCGCTGATGCGGGCGAAGAGCTTGCCGATGCGGGCCTGATGGATGAAGTTGCCGTTGCAGTCCTTGTTGCGCTGCTGGATGACCCGGATCAGTTCGCGGGTGTTGGACGTCTGCCAGCAACCCTTCTCGGTGTTGATGATCTCGATGTCGTCTCCGCGGTCAACTGCGGGGACGATGTCGAACGAGAATGTCGTCTCGCCGAAGTCGAGCATCACGCAGTGCTTGCCAATTTCGGGTTCCAGCGCCGGGTACTTGGCCTTCAGTGCAGCGGCGACCTGCTCGGCGGCGATCTGTTGACCGTCGGGGACCTTGGCGTAGTCGATGGCGAGCAGGATGACCTTGTCGACGTCGCGCAGCGGGGCGATCATGGTTTTGCGTGCCATCGACCCCTGCAGGAATGCCCCTGTGATGAAGCCGAGTTCCCTCAAGTAGGCGGTGACGTCGTTGTGGACGGCGATCGCTCGCTGGTACTCGGTGGGATCGAGCTTGATGTTGTCGCGTAGTGCGGCGAACGCTTGGTTGACGGTGGTCTGCATGGTCGGCGGGCTCCTTGGGGCTCGTGTGTGAAGGTCTCTCCTTCACCCCCTTCAACGCGCCATCGCCGATTTCTGTCTGATCCGCTACACACAATCACATTCGTCGAGTGCCAGCGGAATCTCCAGGTGGCAGAGTGGACACACGCGGGCCTTCTTCTTCGGCCGGCATGGCCCGCACCGGCATCCGCACGTCTGACAGATCTTGCGGCTGCATGCGTCGCACCAGTCCTCGTCGTTGATGTCCTCGCCGCAGCCGTTGCACATCCACGTCTTCTTCGGTTCGAACGCGATGCCCCGCATGTCGACATCGGCACCAGCGTCTCGGAACACACCGAACACGTAGCCGTCATCGGTGCAGACGGCGTCACCGACGAAGTCGGTGTAGGTCATCAGGCCGCTGCGCAGAGCGAACTTCTCCCGACCGACGATCGCTGCGTGCTCGGAGGCGCCGGCTCGAGTAAGGACATTCGAGTCGGCTTGCTGAACCCCCCGCCCGAGGCGCAATGGGAGGCTGCGCGAGCTGGAGAACCGAACCTTGCCGAACTCGTCGGCCAGAACGACGAGGCCCGGTCCGCCCAGGTGTTCGGCTGCCCGCACCACGCACGCTTCCCGGCTGGCGGGCGAGTTGGCGAACAGGCGAGCGACGTGGCGGGCACCGAAGCCCCGTGGGAGGCGATCATCGATGGTCGCGTTCGGGAAAAGGATTTCTGCAGCGAACGCATCACACAACTTTTCTACCGAATCGACCCGGTGGTCGCCGAGTCCCCACAACCAGTCGGAGATGTCCCCATCGAGATCGACCTCGCGGTGGCCGAACTCGTGCAGACACGAGAACCGCAGCCGGCTCTCGGAGGCGGTCGAGTCAAGTGTGATGATGCCGGTGTCGCTGTCGTAGCTGGCATCGAGTTCGCAGCGGCCTTGGCGGCGCGGGACGTACTGGATGGTGATGCCAGAGATGCTTCCGACGATGCTGACCGGGTCGTACGCAAGTAGTTCCCGAGTGTCGTCGTCGTATCGTTCAGCAAGTATCCGGGCTCGGCGGATCACTGCCATCGGATCAGGCGCCGTCATCGAGCACCTGTTTCACCCTGGCGAGTAACCGTTCACGTTCACTGAGCCCACCGGTCGTCCGTGCGGCGAGGGCGAAGTTGCTGTCGGTGTAGGTGGCCCACCGGAATGCCGCGCTGTCCTGCGTTCCTAGCCGCCGTGCCTTGGCCTGCCAGATGGGCCGGATGGCCGGGTGGTCGATCGCCCACACCAGACCGTCAGGCGGAGCTGCCGGACCGATTCTGCGCCCGATCCGGTGCTCTACCACTCGGCGCTGCTCTTCGTTCAGCTGTCGGTCGCCGGCGAGGATTGCCGTCGCCTGGCCCGAGGTGATGCCCAAGTCGTGTGCGAGCTCGCTCGGACGGTTCCATTCGGATCGAAGAAGCTGAACCAGGTTCACCTCGGCGGTTCGAGGTACCCAGCTAGCGTCGGAAAGAGCGATGAGATTCTCGTGGATCTGGACGCGATGACCCCACCGCTCGTCGAGAGGACTTACGATCGGGGCTCCGTCGCCGACGTCTCCGGCTGCGACTCGAATCACTCGCCGCATCACCTCATGGTTGGCGGTTCCGAGGAAGCGGTCGAGCACTCGGATCGGCAGCGTTGCCTGCTCGCCGGCAAGCACGGCTGCGTTCCACCCGAGGAGTCCACGGTCGAGCCCTACCGATGTGTCATCAACTGCTTCGGCCTCAATTATGGGGACGGCCCGGATCGTGGCGTCCTCGGCGGCGAGTATGAGTACGAGTAACACTCGGCTGTCCCACTCGGCGCGCCAGAGCTGGCCTGTGGCTGGCTCTGGCGGTTCCTGGGCCAGGGCCTCGGCCAGGGAGTGGGCGCGGTGGTATTCGACCGAACGCGGCGAACTGGTCGTCATTATCGGTTCGCTCTCCACAAAGGCTTGTACGACCGCGGCGCAGTGGGGACACTCCGCCACATGCACAGCGACCTCTTCATCTCCGGGGAAGGATTCGCCGGTGGCATGGTCGAGAAGGTCGAGTTCATTCGGGTGCAGGGTCATAGGTCTTCACCTCCTCTAACGCGCTATCGGCGTGTTCTGTCTGAACGAGAAGGCGAAGGCGTTGTCGATCGGTCAAGTGCCGCACGATGGCGGCCTGCTCGTCACGCGGAAGCCCCTCAAGTTCTTCGCGCATGATGTCCATGTTCTTCCTGATAACCCGAGCCACCTTGTCATGTCCGTAGCCCACCACGGCAGCTGTGTCGCGTGAGACGTTCTTCTTCGGATCCATGAACAACAGCAACTCTCGTCCGTCGTCCCCGAGGCGCCCCCAGATCTGATCGACGTACTCAGCTGACTCGGCCGACAGCTCAACCGGCTCGTCATGCGACGCGAGGTCTTCGCCGATCGACACGCTCGAGAACGGCGGATGCAAGTTCAGCCATCGCTGCGCCACGTCCTTCAGCTCTGCCAGCGATACGCCGGCGCCCGATCGTTCGAGCACCGCCTGAAGCACGGTCTCGAACTGCTCGCGCGAAGCGAACGATGTCTCCCTTTTCGATGTCTCCTTTACATACAGGCGGTCGACCGGAACTTCGAATGCCGCCACGAGTAGCTCACGGCTTGAACCTTGATGTGTCACGCCGGGCGCCTGGTCCGGAAGGTGCCAGTAGTTGCCGTCTTTCACGAAGTCACCCTTGCCAAGAACATCGACGAGCCGATCGTGCAGGGCCGCCCGTCCACTCTTGCGGAGCTCGCCAACAGCGATGTTGCGCACTTCAGTGTGGACAAGCGCTCGCAGGTGACGGTCGTCGTTGGCACCGAGCACCACCTTGTCGGCGCTCCCAGACACCCAGAACTCTTGCACGAGGTCTTCCAGACCGGGTGGTGTCCAGCCTTGTCCGTCAGCCGGCGGCGGATTTCCCGATCGGCCAATGGCGGCGGCTGCGCGGTCCACGAGCTTCGCGAGTCGCGGCCAGGCTGGGTCCGTGGGCTCGGTAGCCGAGAGCAACTCGTCAAGTAGTTCCCGCGTCACGTAGACGCCCCGTGCACACGGATAAGAGGTGTGCGATGCGCGTGGGCGTCGCGGTTCCTCTCTACAACGGATACGCGCATTGCCAACCCCGTCCCATACTCGTGCATTTTACGAGACCTTGGGTGACAAAGTCCTGGACGGGCGGGCAGGGACCGATCGACGGGTCGGAACGCGGCGTTCGATGCTACGCCTTGCGGCGAGTAACTGCTTGGAACCAAACGTCCGCACGCGGGCCGGGACTCGTCGGAGCCCTCCGGAAGAAGGCGAGGCACAGCACGGCCGAAGCGTCGTTCGGGGACATACAAACTTCGCATTGGAGTAGACCGCCCGCCCCGCCACTGCGGCACGGTTGCGTTCAACTTTCCGCCCGAGATGGTCCTCGGTGGACGATACAACTCGGAGAGAGGGCCGTTACGGAAACTCGAGGCAGGAACCTGGTAGACCGCCAGCAAGTCGAATTTGGAGTTGGTCGAGCCCGTTTCGTCGTCGATGGAGTTCGGCCCAGCCCTCGATGGATCGCTCGGCGTCATTTTGCGTGTTGAAGTGAGCGAGGTCGATGACCTGCTCGTCGTGTTGGTTGACGGCGTAGAGGTCGCCGGAGCCGATGTTCCAGCTGACCCGCCAGCGTCGATCGACGGCGTCTGCGCTCTGCCATTGCCTGCCGTAGTCGACGTCGGGGCTGAATCGCCCGGGCTTCGCTTCTCGCCATCGATCGAGTGCGGTCGAAGCCTCGACAGGCGTGTGCAGCGCGTCGAGTTGCCGGCCGTGGAGGCCCGATCGGGCAACGAGGAGACCGGCGTCGACCATGCGAGCGATCTCGGGATCGAGGTCGATGATTGCGACGATCGGTGCGTTGAGAGATCTTTCGATGTCGCTCGGGCCGAGTGCTCGCTGGTCGTCCTTGACGACGATGACGCCGTCGGGAACGAACCCACTTCTGGCTCCGCGGATGAGCGAGAGGTAGCAGGACCGGGTGACGATGAGGGTGCGGTCTGCTCGTTCGACCAGGGCGGCGTCGGGGACCCCGGTGCCAGCGTCAACGATAATCGTGCCGTGCTGTCGATCGAGCCAATCGTGGAGCGTCTGTCGCTGATGGGCGCCGGCCGCATGGGGCTGGATTGGTCGAGCGCTGGGTAGGAGTCGAGTGTTCGGGGCGACATCGATCACGAGGTCATCGAGTTCGCCGACGCTCGGGTCGAGGAGAAAGTCATCGAGCGTCCAGGCTGGCGGTCGTATCCCGAGAACGTCGGTCATGTCGCCTCCAAGATCGACGATCAGCGAGTCGCCAGGCGTCCGCAGCGCGGTCAGCGCGGCAGTGACGGTCGTGCCACTTCCGCCCTTCATCGAGTAGAGCACGATAGTCCGGTTGTCGCGGCGAGAACTCATGCTGCGTGTCCGACGATGTTGGCGAGTTGGCAGGCGGTGCGGTGGATGGCGACGCGATCGTTCGCAGTCCGCGCAACGGAGGCGATGCCGAGGCGGTGTTCGATGAGGCGTTGCCATCGGTCCGCTGCGATCGCGCCGTTGTCGACTGCATCGCGCACCCGACCGAGTTCCACGCGTGCGATTGCTGCGTCCTCGACGCTGCTGGACGACGTGCGGTTGCTCGGGTGGACGTATTCGTGGTCGTTCGGGTTGGTGTCGACGGGAAAGATCAGTTTGCCCTCACGCTTCCGGTCCTCGAACCGTCGGCCGGCGGGGTCGAGCTTGCGGAGATGCGTGTAGACCCGATCACCAAGATATGAGAGGAACGGAGTCGGCTGGCCGTCTCGCTGCACCGGTTGAACGGAGGGGTCGATGGATCCGATGAGGTGGCTGGCGGCGGACCAGTAGTTGTCGAGCAGGTCTCGGTTCAGCGCGGTGTGATGGCGGAGTGTGATGACGCGTTTGATCATCGGTCGCATTGCCGTCAGGAGCACGGTGCTGGCGTCGGGGTCGCCCGCCTGATGCTGTGCGAGGAGGGCGGCGACGACCGGGTTCTGGTCGACGGTGCATTGTTCGCAGAGATCGAGAATGGCGGTCGGAGTTCGTCCGGTGAGAGCGGGGTCGTTGGCCCAGCGGGCGATTAGACGCTTCTGGGCTTGGTGACGGGTGAGTAGTTCGAAGTGGCGTTCGAGTTGGGTGGTGACGGAGTCGGGCATGGGTACGGGACCTTCTGTGGGGACGGGTTGGTGGGTGTGGTCCTGTTCCACCGTCCTCTTCCCGGTTCCCGGAAACCCTCCCGATTCCGTTGTCGTCCGCCGTTGCCCCTTGCGCCCGTTTTGATGCCGTTGAGCAGGTGGTTTGCCTGACTCGGGAACCGATCTGCCGTAACTCGGGAGAGAAATTTCTCCTCGTGTGTCGAATCGGGAGGGTTTCCGGGAGTCGGGAACACGCATCTGGTCCCCATGTCAGACACCACCAGTTCTTCCTCGTCATTCACCCCAATCGAGCAGCTTTTGATCGCCGTCCTCATCGCCGCCGCAGGACTCGGCGCCGTCGTGTGGGGCGGCGCTTCGTTGTCCACGGCACTCAGCGGCAAAGGCCCGTTGTCCGCCGGGTTGGGAGATGCGCTTCGGGCGATCCCCGGTCTGGCGGCGGCTCCCGGGCAACCGGCTGAGGCGTGGCCGGCAACGGTCCGTGATCGGGTAGCGGATGCTCCGATCTACTGGGTGGCGACCGGGTTCATGTTCGTCGCTGTCATCGCGGTGCTCGTCACCGCACGAGTCCTGTGGAAGCGACTCACCCCGGCTCGACGCCGGCTCGGTGTCGACGCCCATGCTCGGTTCGCGACACGCCGTGAGCTGCGCCCGCTGCTTATCCGCAAGCCGGTGCCAGGGCGGTTCGTCTTCGGTGCGTGGGGTCGCTGGCTGTTGGCGACGGAGAATCGGAGGTGGGCACCGGCACCCGCGGGGTGGTTTGGCCGCCTATCGGGATGGCTCCGTGGCGGCCAAGAAGGCGACATCACGTCGATAGCGATCTGTGGCCCAACTCGGTGTGGCAAGACGTCGCACTGCGCTGTCCCCGGGCTGCTCGACTGGGCGGGCCCGGCGATCGTCCTGTCGGTCAAGCGCGACCTGATGGACACGACCATCGATCGGCGCCGTCAGCTCGGTGAGGTCCGAGTGTTCGACCCCGGTGGCTTCCTCGCCGTGTCGCAGAGCCACATTACGATCAGCCCTTCCGAGGTGGCGAAGTGGTCACCGCTGCGGACGGCACACACGGCATCGGGAGCGAAGAAGGCCGGCGAAACGTTGTCGTCGTGGACACCGAAGTCCGGCGTCGAGGGAGGCATGGACTTCTGGGCAACGCAAGGCAAGTTGCTCTTCGCCGGACTCCTCGGCACCGCTGCGCTCGCCGAACGGCCGTCGATGAACGAGGTCGCCAAATGGGTGTTCAACATGTCCATGCCCGACCCAGAGAACCCGGGTGCCCGGTGTGCGCCGGTCGACATTCTCGACATCGCAATCGACGACCCGACGAAGAGTGATGCGGCGCTCGGTGCGATCCAGCATCTGCAGGCGATCTGGAACAAGCCCGACCCGAAGATCGTCGCTTCCGTGTACGCCACAGCGCAGACGGTGTGCGACCCGTGGCTCGACCCGAACGTCGCCGCCGCGACCGACCTCGATGGTGACGGCGAGTGGGTCGACCTCGATTGGCTGATGGACACCGGCCCCGATGGTGACCAGGCGAACACGCTGTACCTCCTTGTGTCGCTCGACGACTATCAGCGCCTCTCGCCGGTGCTTGCCGGGTTGCTGTCCGACTTGAAGGCGCAGGCGTATGAGTGGGAGATGACTGGCCGCCGGCTTCCGGCACCGCTGCTCATGCTGATCGACGAGGCGGGGAACATGCCCCTCGACTGGCTGCCCGAGGTGTCGTCGACGTGCGCCGGGATCGGCATTCAGTTGGTGACGATCTGGCAGTCGTACGCGCAGATCCACGAGACGTACGGCAAGCGCGCCGACACGTTGCTGACCAACCACGCCACCAAGTTGTTCTTCCCTGGTTCCTCTGACGATTCGACGCTTGGGTACGTGTCGAAGATCGTTGGTGACGAACAGGTCGAGCGACGGTCGTGGTCGAACGATCTCGGTGGTGGTGCCCGCAGGTCGGTGTCCGGTCAGCCGAATTCCGAGGCGCTCGTGCCGTACTTTTTGTCGCGGCTTCCCCGTTACGGCTCGGCGCTGATGATCCACTCGAATATCCCACCCGCCCACGTGAGCGGGCGGCCCTGGTGGCAGAACCGGCGCCTCGCGGCGATGGTCCCGACGCCTCCCGATTCGTCTCGGCCAACGGGCCTGGGACCGTGGACACCAACTCCCGAACGCTCCCGACCCGTTCCCGAATCGGTCGATGATGCGGTGGTTCTGGCTGAGTCCGTGAACGTCGATCGAGAGGTGGCGTGATGGCTGCCCGCCGTTCCCGAGTCGACCACTCTCGCCTCGTCGAGGATCTCCACGCCCGTCTCGACGAACGTCTGACAGCGTTGGCGACGAGCGACGACTGGCTCAGCTACCTCGCCACCGCCCGACAGTTCCATCGGTACTCACCGAACAACCAAATGCTCCTGGCGCTTCAGGGTGCCGAGGGAAGCGTTGCCAGCTACTCGACTTGGCAGAGGATCCCCTCCACCGGCGGCGGCACCTGTCAGGTCGCTAAAGGTGAGAAGGGTCTGACGATCCTCGCCCCACTCACCGCCAAGTCCGTCGAGGTCGACGACAGCACCGGCGAGGAGACCACCCGTAATCGCCTCCGGGGATTCCGCACGGTCAAGGTGTTCCACCAAGGTCAACTCACCGACCCGCCTTCCCTCGCCGAGAAGATCATGCCCGAGTTACTCACTGGCGAGGACCGTTGGCAGCACGTGTGGTGGGCGGTCGCCGGCCGGATCGAAGCGGACGGGTTCGACGTTGCGCACCACACCCGCACGCCTGCCGAGAAGTGGAACGGCCGGACGTCGTGGACCGACCGACAGGTGCTCGTGGCGGACGACCTCGAACCACCGCAGGCACTCAAGACGTTGCTGCACGAGTGGGGTCACATCGAACTCGATCACGAACGCCGCACCGATCTCGAACGATCCGTGAAGGAGGTCGAAGCCGAGTCCGTTGCTTACTTGCTTTCTCAGTCGATCGGCCTCGACTCCGGCGACTACTCCCTCCCCTACATCGCCGCGTGGGCAGGCGGCGACATCAGCAACGTCCGCCGAGCCGCCGAACACGTCCTCGCAACAGCAAAGCGCCTCGTTGAAACAATCGAGATCGACCTCGGCATCGAACTCGCTCCCGACGTCGTCTCCCGAAGCATCGCCGAGGCCGGCGACATGACTGAGATCGACTCCCGAGGCCTTGTCGCCGTTCCCGACCGGCTTCCCGAGCCAGCGCATGATGTCGCGCCCGAAGCGGTTCCACTCCCGGGTTTCGCTGTGACGGAGCCGGAAACGACGGTCAGCGTCCTGAACGGTGACAACCGGCGGTTCCTGAAGGCAATCCTCGACGATCTCGAACCCGACCAACGCGAGCACTTCATGCAACTGGCTTTCGACCGTGGCCGTGCTGGCGAGGCGGCGGTGATCCTCGCCGAGTCGGGGAAGTCCGCCACGCAGGTCGGCCGAGTGCTCGACTGCCTCCACGTTCAACCCGAAGCCATCCGGGATGCCCTGCTTCATCGAGTCCGTGACGGCGAGCGACCGACACTGTTCACCGTTGCCGAGGCCCGCACCGCCCTCCGCTCGATCGACGACTCACTCGACCTCGACGAACTGGTCCCGCTCGTTGAGCGACCGACTGCCGACGACCTGGCGCTTGCCTCAGCAGGAGAGCAGGTCGCTGACCTTCAACTCGTCCAGCGTGCCCTCCGCCGCCACGACGAGCCGGCCAAGGTTGCTGCTCTTGCGTATGGCCTCGGCCTGCAACCAGGGACTGTGATCGGCGTCTGCCGAGCGAACGGCACGGAACCGAGTCGGGCGATGGCGGTCGCGATCGCCGTACGCAACGGAGACGCTCGCACCGCCTACCACGACGTCACCGCCGCCTGGCCCGATGTGGAAGGAGGCTGGGAGAATCACACTCACCCATCGCTCCTCCCAAAGCGTCACCTGAGTGCTGTCCCCGATCATGACCCGGCCAGAGCGGCCCTCGACCGCTGGACGGGTCGGAGTCGACTCTCGCTCGGAGAAGACCCGTCACCTGACTTTCCGGCGTGATCCGCAACCGACGCTGCCCCGTGTTCGGGACGGGTTGATCTCGCAGCTTCAGACTCGGAAAACCGTCGCGCATGATTCGGAACCACACTTGACTCTGGCAACAGCCCAGTCGGCCCCAGCCTTCGCTGCTGTTCCCAGGACGGCGCCGCCGATAAGGCCACCGGCTATTCCGAGGGGCACCGTTCCAGCCATCGCTGTTCCGCCTGATGCGATCCCCGTGCCAGTGCCGTAGATAGCGCCAGCGGTACCGCCGCTGATAGCTCCGCCGAGCACGCCTCCGGTGGTGCAGCGAGCCTTGAACGCGGTTCGCTTCGATATCGCAGTCTCCGTTTGGCAACGAGGGCACAGGGCGAAGGCCCTCGCGCGTTCGCCGAAGGCGTCCATCAGTTCACCACCTTCGAAGTGTTCTGAACGCGCCTGGGGTCTTGCTCACAGGGCAGCGAGAGCTGGCCAAACGGTTGAGGTGGGTGGGTTGGGTTGCATTTGAATTTCATATCGCTGAGCATAGGGAGCAAAACATAGGCTCGCAACCCACGACAAGACACTATTGTCGTGATAAGTTAGTGTTATGGATGCATACACCTTGAGTGGGCTCGGCCGAGCGGTCAGCGGGATTCGAGCAAATCGTGGGATGACACAGGCGGAAGTCGCCGAGAAGGCCAGGTACGGAACTGGAGGTGCGGTCGCGATCTCGCGTGTCGAGAACGGGCGACAACGCCCGACTCCTGAGAAGTTCGCTGGAATTGCCGATGCGCTTGGCCTAACGCTTGAAGAACTCGAGGCGAAAGCCGTTGCTGAATCTACAGAAGGCGATGATCTCGGAGGCGGTGAGGTGCCACCTCCCGCAAAGGAATTGAGGCAGCGTGCCTTACAGCTGCAGGACGAGATCGATCGGCGGACAGAGGCGATCGAGTCCCACGTCGAGGCGTTCGATGCAGAACACAAACGGGCGCAAGAGGAGTTCTTCATGCGCTTCGTGAAAGTGGCGGATCGAATCGACGGGGCAGAGCCCCCGGTGGCGGTCGAACCGAACAGCCGAGTCAGTGAGGCAGCGGGTCAGATCGCCGAGAACCGGATCGGGCTGGCCTCAACCGGCATTGCGACTCTGCTTTCCGGAAGTGTGGGCGGAGCAGCTGCTGCAGGAGGAGGGCTCGCCTATGGAGCTTTCGTGACGGCCGCATCAATGGGAACGGCACCGACTGGCGCACTTCTTTGGGGTGCACCGCTTGCCGCTGGCGGCGCTGGTATGTCGGGCGGAATCGCCGTCCTCGCCGGTGTCGTCGCCTTTCCAATGACCGTGCTCGCCGCTGGCGGCGTTCTTCTCATGTCGAAGCGAAACCGACGGCAGCGTGGAGAGTTCGACGCGAAGCTCTGCCATGCGGAGCAGGAGCTCGCAGCGTCAGAGAAGGGCTTCGAGAGCTTTCTTGAAGCCTTGCGTCGCGGAACCGAGACACTCCACTACATCGCAACGCACGCAGGTCACGCTCTGGTCCGATGGTCCGATCAACGCAGTGAGACTCGATGTACCTGGGCTGAGATGGGCGTTGACGACCACAGCCAATACCAGGCTTTTGTCGAGGTCGCCGGGGCGCAGATCTCAGTCGCTACGGTCGACTACCGGCAGCTGTTGACGAGTAGCGGTGCCGAATTGGATGAGTTGAAGGAAGTCGTCGGAGAACTTCTCGAGCGAGCGGCCGACCGCGTGGGTGCTCACGTCTGAGTGCTCCCCGCATCTCCAGACTGCCCCCGCCGGTTCTCTGTTTCCCTGCTTCGGTGCGACCGCTCGCGGTCCTCCCGGGTTGTCCCCGTCGGCTGTCACAGACCGAATCCAAGGGGACGTTGCTCAATCTTGGGATCGACACCTTCGGGAGGGATGGGCTGGTGCTCGCCCATCCATGCAGAGATGACCGACCTTGCTTCGGCAAGCTGGTCGGCAGCGGAGTGGGCTCCGTCGATAGTCACGTGTGCAAGTGGTGGCAGTTGCGAACTGAGCTTTGTGAGTTCGTGATGCTCGACGATGTGGGGCCAGTGTTCGAGAATCCAGTCGCGCCGAACCTGTTGACCTGCGTTTGCGGCTCGAAGTGCTTCGACGATGTCGGTCAGTCCTTCGCCGACCGTCGACAACAGGCGATTGACGATGTGCCGTTGATCCGTGGGGGCGGTGGCAAGGAGTGCGTCGAGTTCGTCCAGTCGGAAGCGGATCGTCGCCGCATCGAGTGTGGGCAAGGTGGGTGCCGGGACCGGTTTGGTTCGCAACAGTAGATCTCTCGTGGCGAGCGCTCGGTCGAGGTGCCGGCGCCACCGTTCGGCAACCTCAGGGTCAGCCGGGCGTGAGCCGAAGCCGGGCTCGCTCGCCGGGATGCGCTGTTCGTCGCGCCAGTGGGCAAGGTCGGCGATGAGGTCGTCGTAGACGATCGCTGCGGTTGGATCGCTGGGTCGTACCCCTGTCCACCAGGTGAGCCAGGTGGGTGGTGTGGCTCGGAGTGCTCGGGCGACTTGTTCGCGGCGTTGCTGGATCGCTGCAGAGATGATCGTGGGTTCGTCTGGATCGATTCTCCGGTCGGCAAGTTCTGCGATCCACCGTGATCGCTGCTCCTCGATGCGGGCCGAGGACTCACCGAAGTAGGTGACGGCGAGATCGGTCAGATCGACCTCATGTGGGCGGTCGATTGGCCGGAGGAGATGCCACGGGAGTCGTCGCGTGGTGATCTGGCCTGACTCGCTGACGAAGCGGACGCTGGCGTGACCGATCGTGTCGTGGAGTCGTTCGATGGTGCCGACGTTGTCCCAGTCGCGTGCGTTGACTCTCTCTCCGACGCTCATCCGGCGACGGTGCTCCTCGGCGAGACGAAGCTCCTCGGAACCTTGCATCGGATCCGCGTTGCCGGCTTCGGTGAGTTCGTCGATGACTGTTCGCACGAGCCGCAGTTGGTCGTTGAGAGCGGCGAGGTCGTTGTTGGTAGCGAGGTCGGCGATGCGGTCGAGGTCGGGGTGTTCCGCGGTGATGAATTGCTTGGCACGGCTCTCCGAGATTGTTGAGGTGATGTCTGCCTCGGGGTCGTCGAGGTTCTCGGAGGCGAGCGGGATGCCGGTGGTGTGGGCGGGTTCCCCAATCGCGGCGGCGTCTCTTGTCGTTGCATAGAGGTGTGCTGACAGGCGAGCTCGGGAGAGGGAGACGTAGGCGGCCTCGCGGTAGAGACCGGCAGGACCGACCACATGGATGTGGTCGCAGGTGACGCCTTGGGCTTTGTGGATCGTCGTGGCGTAGCCGTGGTCGACAGCGCCGGAGTGGACGTAGTCGCCGGTGAGTCGGATACGTCGTTGCCCGCCAGAGATGGTGATGTCGACATCGCCATTCACGTGGTTGATGGAGTCGATGGTGGCGATCATTCCGTTGTCGACTCGGCATCGTTGGCCGGTTTCGAGGTCGACTTGTCCTGGAGCGTTCGTCAGTAGGACAACGCGATCGCCGACCTGGAACATGCGTTCGCGGACAATGAGCGGGGTGCCAGTGAGCAGTCCGGCCCCGTCTGCTCGTTGGCGGGCGAGCCGGTTGATGAGCCGCGCTTCGGCGCGCGTGCCGGCGATCAGGTGGGCGTCGTATCCAGCGGTGTGATGGTTCCACCAACCGTCGATGGCGTCGGCGTGAAGCTGGTCGGCGGTGGGGGTGAGGTGGATGCGGTCGTGATCTCGGTAGGCGGTCCAAAAGGTGTCGATGTCGCCGTCACGGAGTTGATCGAGCGCGACGTGTTCCCACGTCTCGATCTGACGTCGGTTGATCGCGAGTTCGCATCGCCGGTCACCGACAGCATCGAGCGCAGCTCTGAACCCGCCGCCTGCGGTGATTTCGGGAAGTTGCCGATGGTCCCCGACAAGGACAACTTTTGCGCCGACGGTGCGTGTGTGGGTGAGGATGCGATGCAGATCGAGGGTGCCGCACATGCCGGTCTCGTCAACGACAAGGACGTCGCCGGCGGTGAGGTCAGCGTGGGTGAACAGCCGGGGAACCGTGTAGGCGTCGATGCCTGCACCGTCGGCAAGTTCGCGCGCCGCGCGACCCGTTGGACAGACCCCGACGAGTCGATGTCCGTGCGCGTGGAGGACGTGCCGAACGGCGTTCATCGTGTACGTCTTGCCGGTCCCCGCTCGGCCGACGACGACCTCGACATCGAGGCCTTGAGTGCAGATGCGGCGGACAGCATCGATCTGGTCTGGTCCGAGTGATCGGGAGAACTCGGCGAGCGCTTCGTCGACGCTCACCGAGTTGAGCGCAACGTTCTGGTTGTCGGTCGGGGTGAAAAGACCGAGCACCTTGCTTTCGATCTCGATCATCCTCCGGGTCGTCCATCGTTGCTCCCACCCGGCAGCGGTCGCGGTCGTGGGTTGCGGGATGAGAACGAGTTCGGGGTGGGCGAGGACTGCGTCGGTGAGCCGTTCGAGGACGACTGCGCCGCCGTTGCCGAGGAGGTGGTCGGCGACTGCGCTCTGAACCTCGAGCCGGGTCACCGTTGCACTTCGTTCAGGCAGATCGAACGCAACCGAAAGAGCGAACTGATCGATCGTCAGAAGTTGCTCGTGGATCTCGCCGGTGATGCGATCAGTCACTCGGGTTGCGACCCGGGAGTCGGCCGTGAGGCTCGTGATGGGCGGCCGACCCGTCGAGTTCGACAGTAGTTGGTTGATGTTCTCGGCCCTGAAGCTGACCGTGGCACCGTCGACTCGCCACTGCCCGTCAAGCGTTTCCTGGTCGATCTCGACCTTCTCACGTCGGGTGGCGAGAGTCGCTCGATCTGCGGCTGCGGGACCGGCTTGACCCGTGCGTTCGAGTTCGCCTTCGATCTCGTTGCGTCGCTTCGAGAAATGCGTCAGCACCTTCTGCGGGATGCCAGCGATGTCGGCGACGTGGTCGTGGACCGGGCGCCAGCGAACACCGAGTCGTCGGGTCATCTCGTCGCGCAGCGCAGTCTGGAACACGACGCCGGCGGCGAGCTTCGAGCGGTAGAGCGCTTGGCCGTCGAGAGCGCTCCACCGTCCGTCGGGTCCTCTGGTGAGGTTGGCGATCAACACATGCGTGTGGAGCTGCGGGTCACCGGCGCGGCTGGTGCGGTGGCGGAAACCCGCTGCGATGAACCCAGCACCAGGAAGTCGGCGCGTTCCCCAAGTCTCGAACGGGGCGACTTTGGACCGCCGGTTGTTCGACCCACGTCGAACGAAGCACGCTTCTCGTTCGAGCCACGACATCGCATCCTCAACAGCGGCGTCGACTGCAGCGACAACTTCGGCTCGCACGATTGGATCGGCGAATGCATACATCACGCTCACCGACTTGGGTGCCGAGAACGTCAGGTCGAAGCCGGGGACACGGTCCTTGAATGCTCGAATTTGCGTGCCGTTCGGTGAGAGGCCGGTGCCGGGAACGAGCCCGGCGAGGATGGCTCGAAGGTCGTCACCATCGACTGCGTCCGGCAGGTTGAGAATGTCGGAACCGGTGCCGAACCAGCGGCCGGCCGTCTCGCCAGCGCCGGAGTAGTAGTCGTCGATGCCGCGTGCGACCTGGGACAGGTAGTACGCCTCGGCGCCGACTCGGAGCTTCCACAACGACAACATGACACCTCCCGACACGCCGCCGGGAAGGCCGCGCGTTACGCCCGATCGGGCGGTTCGACACCTGTGGTGCACGTGTGTACGGATGGTTTTGGTTGCGTTGTAGTTCGTTCGGAGTGGTGGGTTGGGTTCGGTGGACGGGATGGGTCGGTTCGTTGGTTCGGACGGTGGGGACGGTTTCGTTCGTCGGTGTCGGTCGGTGGTCGTCGATCGTGTGTGTGAGTTCAGGTTCGGGGCGTCGGCAGGTTCGTTCGTGGTCGGAGCTGTTCGACGATGTTGGATTTCGGTGTAACGGTTGGGGTTCTCGCCGGTGGGTCAGGTCGGTAGATCGACAGTTCGTACTGAGGAGATGTGATGGCACGCCGGCCGGGATCGACAGCAGAGCGAGAAGCGAAGGACCGAGTGCGCGATCGGTACGACCTCGAGGTAAAGGCCGTTGCCGAGTTCTTCGGGTTCGCCGATCAGATCGACAAGCTGCACGCGAAGGTCGTCGTGCTCGAAGCGCAGCAGGCCGATGTCGTCGTTCGCCTCGCCGACAAGGTCGGGCCGGCTCGGGCAGCGGCGACGGTGTGCTGGCCCGTCAACCGAGTCCGAGACGCATCGGCGAACCAAGTCGAGGCCTTGCCCGACTCTGCGAACGGTGGCGGTCATGTCTGAGCCGACTCGACGAGTCGCCGTGATCGGCGACGTCAGTGGCTACGTCGAGCACCTCCGTCACGCGCTGGGCTCGCTCGGCGTCACCGACGGCGCGTGGCCTGACGACCTCCACGTCGTACAGGTCGGTGACCTCTTTGGCGGCCGAGCCGACATCGACGTCGCCCGCCTCGTCGCACCGCACATCGCAGCGGGTCAATGGACTCAGCTCGTCGGCAACTGGGAACTGTTCGCCGTCGGCGGCCCGATTGTCGGTCGAGCAGGCCGCCAAGCGCACCCCGCCGCACTCGCCGAGTTCGCCGCATGGCATCGAGACGGACTCGTGCAGCGAGCCGAGACCATCACTTCGTCGTCAGGCGTCACCGGCGTCGTCACGCACGCCGGCATCGGACACGCATTCTGGATGCAGGACCTCGCGGGCGAGCCCGACCCGTTCCGAGTCGTCGGCTCGCTCAACTCGATGCCCATCGCGCAGATCGCTCGGCCCGGAACGATGACCGGCTGCGACGGGGAGCCAGCGCCGGGTCCCATCTGGGCCGCAGCCAGCGAGGTCTATCGGTGCTGGACTACGTGCCCATGGCCGCAAATCCACGGCCACACCACGGCATGGCGGCCGAAGTTTGGCTGGTCCAAGTTCCTCCCGCACCACCTCCAGATCCGGTGCACCGCCGATCGTGGCCACGTCACGTTCGTTCCGTCGGACGGCTCGCCGCCGATCATTGGAATCGATCCGGCACTGTGGGACCGGTCGCCACGCGGCTCACTCCGTCCCCTCGCCTTCTCCACGAGTCCGGCCGTCGTCGAAACGGTGACGGCGCCGTGAGCGACACGGACGCTGCTTGGATCTGCCCGACGTCCGGGCACTTCATCGTCAGGCTCACGGTGCCCGAGTGCGCACCGAATCACGGCTGCGCCCTCGCCGGCGGCGTTGTCGAGTTTGTCCCGTACGCCGACTCGGCTCAAGCACTTCAGATCCGCAACGGCATCGACTCGACGTCTGCCGTGTCGACCGCACCAAGGAGCACACGATGATCCGCGAAACCACCATCAAGCGGAGAGACGTCGAACGTCCGATGCTCGGCATCCCGCAGCTCGCCGAGCGTCTCGGCACGACCGAACGATTCGTTCGCCGCCTTGTGTGCGAACGACGCATCCCCTTTCACAAAGTCGGCAAATACGTTCGCTTCGACCAAGACGACGTCGACAACTGGGTTGCAATTCGGCGTGTCGAAGCGCGGCGATGAGGCGCGACTGTGAGATTGGTGGCACGAGAGTCTGGGGAGCATGGCGGCGAGGTCCGGGGATTGCATCCTGCGCCACAGTCCTCACCTCGCCGTCGGCGTGCTCGGTGGTGATGGTGATCTGGTGTCGGTCATCGAGGCTGGATGCCGAGATGTAGTGGTCGTGCCGACGAGGTCGTCGGGCGACAACCCAGGCCTCGCACTAGCTTGTCCATGAACTCACCGCCAGGCCATCACACTCCTCATTTCAACCGGACAGAAAGCACCAGTGTCTCGAACCATCAACGACCGGTATCGCTTCGTGGAGACCGAGCCACGAATCGGCGGCTTCTCGGAGGTTCACAAGGCGTACGACCTGAACAGCGATCCTCTCGAAACGGTGGCTGTGAAAGTGCTCCGAGTTGGCGCCCATTCCGAAGAGGTCGCCAACACCAGCGTCGCCCGAGAGTTCGACTCACTCGAACGCTTGAAGCATCCGCACATCGTGCGCCTCCTCGAGGCAGACCTGGATGTCACCGACAACCGTCGCTTCATCGTCCTCGAGTGGGTCGAATCGAGCATGGACACCTATCTCGATTCGGGATCCGCCGATCCCGACGGCTTTCTCAATGGGATCGGACTCGCACTAAGCGACGCGATGGCGTTCGCTCATGAGAACAACGTCGCGCATCGGGACCTGAAGCCGTCCAACGTCCTCATCACCGAGGACGGGACGGTGAAGGTCGGTGATTTCGGGATCAGCCGCCTCGTCGACTGGCTCGACACCCGCCCCGTCGCAGTCGCTGCGACGCTCGCCGAGTTCGCCTCACCGCCGTATGCGCCGCCGGAGAGAGATGCGAGCGCAATCGGCCGCGATGTTTGGGGTCTCGGCGCAACGTTGCTGGCCGGCCTGGTCCGGCGCAAGCTAGAGGACTACGAAGACCTTCGCGCCGTCCTTCGTGAGCTGTCGGTCGAGGACGAGCTTCGACAGTTGCTGATGGATTGTTTGGCCGATCAAGCAGCCAAACGCCCGGCCGACTGCCGGATCGTGCACTCACGTCTTCAGCAGTACTGGAAGGCCCGGTCGGCACAGCTCGTCGATCGTCTCACCGTTCACATCGGCGTGACCCGACGCGCCGCCGAAACGATCGAATCATCGGACGTGGATGTCGCTGCGCAGGAAGTCGCTGCCGACCTAAGAGAATCACCCTGCTTGGTGCGAACGAAGAACCAGCGGAGCACCGAGCAGCACTATCTTCTCTACGGCGAGACTTGGGCGTATCGGATCGGCGTCGACAACAGCTCGAAGCCACCCATTCCTCGCCTTTCTGTGATCGCTGCCTACGAGCCATCGTCTCGGGAGTCGGACCACGCCCGAGTACACGGTCTAGAACTCGAATACGTCGACTTCCGACCGGGCGTTCCTCCGAATCGAGCGCAAGCCCAGAAATCACTCGACGAACTCCTCGATCATCTTGCGCAGCACGAGGTTGAGCAGGATGCGCGCATTCTGGATAGCGAGGCAGCGCGCATGCTCGATCAGTGGCGCCGCCAGATAGACGCGCGGCTTCGCATCGAATCCGATCGAGAGAGGCCAGTCGCCTACCGGCGTGTTGAGCGCAAGGGACGCTGGGCCACGTTCACGTGCACGGGTCCGACCAACGGCGTGGAGGTGGGCGAGTTCCGGAGGGCCACCGGGACAGCGCAAGCGAGATCGTTCGTTCGTGGTGAAGTCGATGATGTCGACGGTGATCAAGTCACTCTGTACCTCGATGAAAGCGTGGAAGGAATTCCCGCAAGCGGGAAGCTCATCGTTGACACCCGGCCGTCGCGTGTGAAAATCGAGAGAGAGCGATCCGCTGTCGAGATTCTCGCCCACACTCCTACGAAGGCTGCACGCAGCGATCTTGGGCCGCTCCTGTTCGAGCCAGGTCGAAATGGTCTGCCCGAGCCGCCCAAGATCGAGAGTTGGGCGTACGCAGAGTTGGACCCGAGCAAACGCAGAGCGGTGCAGGCTGCGCTCGGTGCACCTGATCTTTTCGTCGTACAGGGCCCGCCTGGCACAGGGAAGACGACGTTCATCGCAGAGCTTGTCGTACAGGAACTCCGTCGCAACGAGCGCGCGAAGATCCTGATTGCATCTCAGACCAACGTTGCGCTTGACAACGCCCTAGACCGCGTCGGTCGACTTGGTGAGAACGATCGGATTGTTCGTCTAGCTGATCCGAAACACGGCAAGGTTGGAGCCGATGCGGAGCGATTTCGGGTTGACGGTCAACTTCGCCGGTGGAGGGACAAGGCCGAGCTCCGGAGCAACCTCTTCCTTGAGGCGTGGGTCGAAGGGCGCGGGATGTCCATTGCGACGGTGAACGAATCGAAGTTCCTCCGTGAGGTTGGAGCATTGCAGGCGTTGCTGGCAACACTCGACAAGGATCTGCTTGAGCTCGAGAATCAGTTGGTCGACGGCGGAGACGGAGACGCCCCAGAATCTGAACAAGAGAACGACGAGCTGCTTCAGGACGTGCTCGATCGAATGGATGAGGCCAAACAGTCTCTGCAGACGCTAATGCAACGAAACCAGAGTCTCGCGAACAAGTATCAGGACGCCATCGACGCGGTGCAACCGGCCAAGCTCGGGGTGATCGCCGATGAGTTGCTCGGTGGTTCGACAGTCGCTGCCGAGCTGCGCCAGCTCGTACAGCTCCAGTCGGACTGGATACAGCGATTGGGGCGAGGTGATGGATTTGTCGCTGCCCTCGCTCAGGACTCGACTGTCATCGGTGCCACGTGCATCGGTCTCGCTGCGGTACAGGAGCTCAGTGAAGTCCAGTTTGACCTCTGCATTATCGACGAATGCTCCAAGGCGACAGCGACCGAGACACTCGTCCCGATGGTCCGATCGCGCAGGTGGGTACTCGTTGGCGATGAGCGTCAGCTCCCGCCGATGGTCGAGGAGGCACTTCGTGATAGGTCGATTATGGACGAGTACGACCTCGACGAACATGACCTCACCACCACGCTCTTTAGCCGGCTCGCCGACGGTCTCCCTGTTGCGTGTCAGTCGATGCTGAACCAGCAACACCGCATGGTAGAGCCGATCGGCGAACTGATCAGTGAGTGCTTCTATGGAGGTGAGCTGAGGTCCCAGGGACCAAAGCAATGGGGAGCGATTCGAGACGTATTCCCCAAACCGGTGACGTGGCACGACACGTCACGAGAGCAACACCGCTTTGAGCAGGGCGGGTCGGGCACGGACCGGAGCTTCGTCAACACCTGCGAAGCGGGAATCGTCACTCGCCTCCTCAAACAACTCAACAAACACTACCGACGACTCGATCGGCGACCGTCGGTGATGATTCTCGCGCCCTACGCCGCACAGATCCGCGAGCTGCGTCGTCGGATCGACCAACTCGGCGATCTTGACGCAATCGACGTTGAACCGCCGGCAACCGTTGACGCCGTGCAAGGACGCGAAGCCGACTACGTGATCTTCTCAATCACCCGGTCCAACCGCCAGGGCAATGCGGGCTTTCTCCGCCTAGAGGCCCGTGCAAACGTTGCGCTGTCGAGAGCACGATTCGGCCTCGCGATCGTCGGTGACAAGTCGTTCTGCCGGTCGACTGAGAATCCGTTCAAAGACGTTGCGCACTACGTTATGTCGCACGGCGATTCATGCGCCATTCTGGAGACGGTTCGGCGATGAGCTCGGAGCGAAAGAGACTGCTTGATCGTCTGAGCACTAGCAGGCCGGGCTACCGACTGATCGACGTCATCGACTCAGCGATTCCTGTCTTCTCCGTCAGGGCGGATGTGCTGCTCATCGAACGGCGACCGATCGGTCCGATCGACGAGTTTGTCCTGAAGTCGATTGATCAGGGGCTGAATACCCCAGCCGAGATCCACAGCCTGTTGGGGTTAGAGAAAGCCCTCGTTTTGGAGACGCTCGTTGAGCTGCAGAGAAACGACTACGTGACACAGCGCGGCGAACACCGAGAGCTCATTCTCACTGAGCGCGGCAACGTTCTGCTTGACGAGAAGCTGCGTGAGGCTCCGACACGGGAACAGGCGTGGATCGGCTTCGACCGGCTGGCCTGGAAGGTGACCGCCGAGGCACAGCAAACACTCATGCGTCCAGCTGAACTCGAAGCGAGCGGGCGGAGCGAGATTCCTCCGAGGTTGAAGCGTCGCGTGACGATCAAGGATCTCGACATCGACGAGATTGGACGGGTGGTTCGATCCATTCGGGCTCGCTCAGAGAAGCCAACGGTGCTTGGCGTTGACCGAATAATTCGAGCCAACCGCTTCTATCTGCCGGCAGACCTTGCGATCTTCGAATCGATTGCCGGGGGCGATGCCCAGGTCTCTGTCCTCGTCGATGGGCGACCGTCGCCGAAGCACGAGTCAGAGATAGAGAAGAACGGAGGACTCGACTTCATCGGTGGGGCCCTCGCTTCAGAGCAGGCGGATCCGATGGAATCACTCCGGGAGGACTACGGGCCCGCGGTCGCAAAGGACCTCGCACAGTCGGCGCCTTCGGCCGCTGAGAAAGAGGCCGACCCGAACGAACGAGTGACTGCGGCACCGATGGAAGGGGTGAGCACGGGAACTGCCGATGCGTCACCTCCACCTTCAGATTCTCCGCCGACCGATGTTCAGTTCATCGACACGTTCGAGCACCGCGAGTATCTCGACCGGGCGCTCTCTGAAACTCAACATCGCTTGGTGATCATCTCGCCGTGGATCACGTCCAACGTGGTGAACCGTGGCTTTCAAGAACGCCTCCTCCAGCTCCTCCGTCGGGGCGTTCACGTCCACATTGGATACGGCCTTGAGCAACGGCCAGGCGATCGCAAAGTCTCCCGAGCCGACCTGGCTGCCGAAAGCGCCTTAGTCAAGATGTCGGAACGCTGGGAGGACTTCGTTCTCGTGAAGCTCGGCAACACCCACTCGAAACAGCTGCTGTTCGACGACACTCACGTATCGGGCAGCTTCAACTGGCTGAGCTTCCAGGGGAATAGATCACGCGAGTACCGCCACGAGGAGAGCACGGTTGTCCGAATCAAGCGAAAAGTGGACGCCAAGTACGAAGATCTTTGCGAACGATTGGAACGAACGCTCGCTGATCGGTGATCAGCAGCTCAACCAAGTCGTGGGTTGGTCGCGATGGACGACGTCTGCCCCGAGTGCGTGCACTTTCTGTTCGTCTCAGGAGGAGGAGAGTGGGCCAGGTCTCACGGACTGGCGAGGGCGCTCTGCCCAGCTTTCATGATCCGGGTGGACGCTCTTCGGCTATCGGTTTCGTCCTCGGCGTCGCGCCTGGTGCTGCGCCGGGAGGGGGCGGATTCAGTTGGCTGAAATGCTTCGACGACGACGGATACCCGTTGCGTCGGCGCCTCGCCGGACCGTGCACTGTGTGGTTGTCGGGGTTGGCGTAGAGGTCGTGTTCTTCGTGTCGGGTCTTCTTGTTTGTCATCGATCTTCCTGGTTCTCGTGGACGACGGCGTTGGCGACTCGCTCGTCGTTGGCGGATGGGCGAGCGTCGACCGTCATTCGGGGTGATCGGGCAACACGACGATGCCGAACGTTTTCGTTGCGGCCGCCACGATGCCCGTCCCGATCTCGGCGGTGTTGCATGTCGCGAAGACCGTGTCGGTCTCGTTCGGGCCGGCTGGTCCGAAGAGTGCGATCGAGTCGTGCCGGTGCCCGGGGTCGTGGCGGGCTCGGTAGAGGATTCCGTCGTAGTCATCTCGATATGTGAGGGCTGCCAGTCGTTGCGGTGTGCCGTAGTCGTCGCCGGCGCCGATCGTTGCGGTGAGATCGAGGTTCTCGTGCCGGTAGGCGCTCCTTGCTTCGGAGCGAGTGAGGTCGAAGAGGTGGAGAATTCGATCGATAGCGAGAACGCTGTGTCGTCGCCGGGCGAGGTCGCTGGTGGAACGGGTAAGCACGCGGCCGAGGGTCTCCACGTACGCGCCGAGCGCATCGAGCGCGAGGTAGCACGTGCCTTGGCCCGGTGTGTCGGTCAGGTTGAAGCGGCCGTGTGGACTCGAATCGAAGAACGCTGCCGACCCGGGTCGCAGTCCGTGAATGCGGTGCAGTTCCGTTCCGGCATGGAGTACCCGGACGAATTGATCGTCGCTCGCTGTCACGTTGCTTCGAGGTACGCGGCGCGTTGCGCCGCGAGGACGACCGGCTCATCGGCACCGCCGGTGGCGATCCAGTCGGCAGGCGTGCGGTCATCGAGTTCCGGTTGCGGGCTGGTCGCCCATGAAGCGACGATGTAGAGCGACAGGTCGTCAACGGCCTGGCGGAACGTTGTCACGATACGGAGGGTGATCGGTCGGACTGACGGTGGTCGAGTCTCGGTGTCGAACTGCCAAGCGGGGTAAAAGCTCGTCCCCGATCCCGACAGTGCGAGGACGCTGCCGGTCCGCTTGCGTGAGTCGAGTGCTTGTCGGCTGAGCCCGAGCAGTTCGGTGACGTCCTGTGTCTCCAGAGTCTCACCGAGACGACGACGCCACTTCGCCGCAACGGCAGCTTGCTCACCAGCTTGTCGGCCGATTCGCACGATCTCTTCGAAGTCGTCACGATCCAGATCCGGCCCGCGACTCTCGCGCCAGCCGTCCGCAAAGGCAGCGACCGCAGCGACCTCTGCCGCCGACAAGTCGCGAGTGGCCCGCTCCAGTTCGAGGAGCATGTCGGTCTCGGAGGTCGGTACCTGAGTCATGGCTCCCAGCATACCGGGAGGCGTCAAGGCGTCAAGGGCGACCCGAGAGCGAAGGCGAGGCTGAGCTGAAGCAATCTGCGCGCTCATCGCTGCGGCATCCTTGCCCCGATGGCATCGGCGATGTCTCGGTCTCGAATCTCGGCTGCTTTGAGGTAGCGGAGCGATGCCGCACTCGAGGCGTGGCCCATCCGGGCCATGACCTCTCGAAGCGACGCTCCGGCCGTTGCGGCTTCGGTTCCAGCGAGGTGGCGCAAGTCGTGAAATCGAATGTCAGTCAGATCCGTCTTGTCCAGCGCTCGATGCCAGTACGGAGCAAACGTCCGCCTGAGCAGGGGGCGGCCCTTGACCGACGTGAACAGGAGGTCTTGCGGACCGCGTAGTTCGATGAATGTCTCGATGTGGTCGCAGAGACGCTGGGTGATCTGTGCCGGTACGACGACCGTGCGGTGAGCGCTCTCGGTCTTCGGTGGTCCGAGGGTCGCACCCGAACCCGTCTGGAAGAACAGCGTTTGCGAAACGCGCAGCTCTGAACGATCGACATCGAAGTGTCGGATGGCGAGCCCTGCGAGTTCGCCGTAGCGCAGACCCGATGCTGCAGCGGTCCAGACCAGCGCGTTGAACCGAGGCTCGATCGCATCGCCGATCGCGACCACGTCGTCCCAAGTGAGTAGTGGTCGCTCAACCATCTGCTCCTTCGAGGCGCCACGGATCCGCGCTGGGTTCGTTGGCAGCACGCCGTCGTCGACTGCAGTCGTCAGGATCGTCCGGAGCAGTCGGTAGATCTTCGACACCGTGTTTCGATGAAGACCCGAACGCGATATTTGTCCGTGCCAGCTGCGGACATCGGTCGGCGTGATCGCGCTGAGTTGCGCCGAACCGAACGGTATGAGCAGGTGGTTGAGTTGTGAGCCATAGGTCTCGCGTGTCCGCGGTCGAAGTGTGCGTTGCTCGATCCACCACCCGGCGTACTCGCCGAAGGTGATTCGTCCCGCCGTGGGGTCGACGTAGTTGCCTCGGGCGAGGTCGGTCTCGACCCCGGCAAGAAAAGCTCGCGCATCGGCCTTTGTGGCGAACGTCGAGTTCGCCGAGATGCGTCTGCCAAGATGGAAGTAGCGGACTTGGTATCTTCCGCTTGGAAGTTTGCGGACTGACCCGAACGATCCGTTCGTGCCCATTGGTGCCTCCTGTTGTCCCGTGCTCAGGGCACGTTGGGGGCACGACAGACCTGTCGGCGAGGCACTTCCAGACTAGCTGAGGACCGGGAAACAGTCAATGAGCTGGTCTTATTCAGCTCCAGAGATTGGAGCGGATGACGGGAATCGAACCCGCGTATTCAGCTTGGGAAGCTGATGTTCTACCATTGAACTACATCCGCGAAGAATCAAGAGGGTAGCTGCCTGGCCCGGCTTCTTGCACGCCCGAACGGCA
>Ga0209390_10000811_pt1 | contig 62237 bp, 34 predicted proteins | sample BON01_FD_187212 | JGI IMG/M metagenome (GOLD analysis project Ga0209390, IMG submission 187212) | Freshwater microbial communities from Lake Bonney liftoff mats and glacier meltwater in Antarctica - BON-01 (SPAdes) (version 2) | ecosystem: Environmental > Aquatic > Freshwater > Ice > Glacier...
AAGTGACAAACACGTGACAAACAAGTGACAACCGGGTGAACAACTGATGACGACGGAATTACCAACCCGCTCCGCCCCATCCTCCCCGTTTCACCCGCTCAGGCAAATCCCAAAAGTCGAATTGCTGTTCTTGGCTTGACCGGTGGTGTGCTTGTCAGGTCCTCTTGTCGACAATTACTATGAAGACACACTTTATCGCATCACTTTGTCTGGGCTTTGCCCTTTCGTCTTTTGCCCAGGAAAAGGAACCCGGGTTTGTCCCCTTGTTTGACGGCAAGTCGCTCGACGGTTGGCATGTCAGTTCGGCCACGGGCCACAGTCGCGCCAGCAAGAACAAAACCGGTGGGAAATGGGTGGTGGAAAACGGCGCGATCATCGGTTCGCAGGATATTCCCGGCAATGGTGGGATCATCATCACGGACAAGAAGTTTCAGGATTTCGAGGTGAAGCTGGAGATGAAAAATGATTTTGGACCGGACAGCGGGCTCTTCCTGCGCAGCACCGAGGATGGCAAGGCGTGGCAGGCGATGATCGACTACCACAGCGGCGGCAACTTGATGGGAATTTATGGTGAGGGACTGGGTGGCAAACCGCACGTCCGCAACTACAGCTTCAAGGAGACGGTCACGGAGATTGATCCGAAACTCACCGGGGAACCGCCGACGCCGCTGCCGGTGCTTCCCTCGGCCTGGCCTAATTTCTGGCGGGCGGATCAGTGGAACGAACTGCGCGCCCGGATCGTGGGCAATCCACCGCATATCACCACCTGGATCAACGGCGTGAAGATCATGGAGTGGCAGGAGGTCGAAGTTCGACATCCCAACGAGGGAGGCATCGCCTTGCAGGTTCATGGTGGCGGCGATCACACGAAGGAATTCGTACGGTATCGTAATGTGCAGGTGAAGGAGTTGAAGATGGACTCAAAGTAGTTTTTTTGAACTGGGCGGAGCGCCGCCGAACCCGGAAGAACACCTGCGGCAACGTGGTCACCTGCCCGGTTCATTGAACGGCGCCACCCGTCCCGGCGATCGGATTCGGATCTGCGTTGGTCCAAACGGTCAGGCTGGTGCTGGATTCGACTTGGTATGACGCGCCCAATTCCGAAATCCATTGAAGCGCGGAAACTTCCCCGCACAGGATTAGTCTCAACGGAATGATGGTCGGAGCGCAATCGAACTGGAGAATCCATTCCTCTTCGACCGAGGTATAAGGTGGCAGAGGAGGCGGAGCCAAAGTTGGAGGCTTTTAAGTGGGATGTCAGCGGGTGTTTGGGGACTTTAGTCGGGTGGTTGTGGATCTGATTGGCCCTAATCCACCAGAGCAGTGGAAACTCAAAAATTCTTCACCGAAGCTTCGCCGTGAGCAGCGGCGCAAACAGGACGACGAGCATTCCGATCGCCAGCCAACCACCGCGTCGGAAGTCAAAATCGCGACCAATCCGTTGCCACGAAAACCGGAACACCAGTCGACCGAATGCGAAATCAAACACCAGCATCAACGCAAGCCAGAGCCCGCCGACGGTAAATAATTCGGTTCGGGCACGGCACCAATCCACGGTCCAAAAAGCCACATGACACCCAACACACCCTGAATCACCTCAAGACCGGAATCAACAACCAGACAATAAGAGCGCGTTCAATGACCTCACGATGCCAAACGATTCCTAAGGCGCAGGAACGAGACGAATGATGCTGTGTGGTTCGTTGAGGACGACATAAATAAAACCGTCAGGCCCTGCGGCGACATCTCGAACACGACCGAGCCCCTTCAAGACCGTCTCCTGCTCCACCACTTTTTGATTCACAACCCGTATCCGCCGAACCTCCTGCTGGCGCAGTGCTCCGGCGAAAAGGTCGTTCGTCCAGTTTGGAAATGTTTTACCCGAATAGAAATCCAGACCACAAACCGCAATGGACGGAACCCAATAGGTCAGAGGTTGTTCCATGCCATCCTGGAAGGTCTTCGAAGTGATGGGTGTTCCGTTGTAATTCATGCCATAGGTGATCACCGGCCAGCCATAATTTCTTCCGCGCCCGATCTCGTTCAACTCGTCTCCACCGCGCGGTCCGTGCTCGGTGCTGTAGATCGTTCCATCCCTCGGATCCAACGTCAGACCCTGGGGATTGCGATGGCCGTATGACCAGATTCCCGGCAACGCGGCTTTGTTCTCGATGAACGGGTTGTCTTCGGGAATGCGCCCGTCGTCGTGGAGGCGAAAGATCTTCCCGTTCGGTCGCGACAGATCCTGTGCCTCGTGCCAGCCGCCGCGTTCGCCCACCACGAAGTAAAGATACCCCTGATCGAAGACAAACCGCGTCCCGAAATGAACGCCTGCATTGGTATAGAAACGCGAGTCCGCCCGATAGATCCATTCCTGATCCACCCAACTGCCATCTTTGATCCGGCCGCGCACGACAGCGGTTAATGTCCTCGGTTGAGGACGATTCCGTGCTTGATCAGCTTGATTCCCCTCAACATACCAGCCATCTGAAAACCCGAGATAGATCCACCCGTTCTCTGAATAGTTGGGATGAAGCGCGACTTCCAGCAATCCACCCTGCCCGTGTTGAATGACCGGCGGCAATCCCTGGATCGGTTCCGGGTTCAACGAACCGTCAGCCTCGATGACACGCAGGCGTCCGGCACGTTCTGTCACCAGACGTCTGCCATCCGGAAAAAACGCGATCGCCCACGGGTTCTCCAGACCTTCACCCACCACGGTTTCGATCACATACTTCTCCCGTTCGGTCTGGACCACTTCGCCAGGCTTCGGACGAGGTTGCTCGATTCCGTTGAGCTCCGCTTCGCGTTCTTTCTCACGCAAAAAAATGACAACGGAACGGATCTGGTCCTCGGTCAGAATACCTTCCCATGGAGTCATCCCGAGCTGTGGGTTGCCCTTGGCGATGGAACGAGATATCGCCTCGTCGGACTCACCGTGCTTCCAAACCCCGTCCACGAGTGAGGTTCCCACGCCTCCCTCAAAATTCTGGCCGTGGCAGGGAGCACACAGAAGCGCACAGAGTTCATCCACCTTGAGTTTCGAAATATCCGGGGCTGCCGCATCCTGCCCCAAAACATTGGTGACCAGTGCGATTGCGGTGAGGAAAAGGATCGTCGGTTTCATGCGGGAGGAGTTTAACATCAGATTGGCCGGTGACAAATCTTTCGGGGCAGAATCTGCCGCCCCCCTATTTTCCAGTTCGCGATGGTGCGTGTCAACAGCAGAAATGCAAACGGTTCGGGGCGTTTACGGTTTCGGAAGGTAATCGAACTCCTCGCAAATCGCCGCCTGAATCTTGCTCGCTATCTTTTCGAAGCCCACCTTGGTCGGATGAATCTCATCACCCCACTTGCTCTTCGTGAGCGTGCCCTGCGTGCGCACATGATAGAACCGCTCATTGGACGGCTCGATTTTTTGGAGCATCTGTGAAAACCGGTCGAGCAAGAACCAGACGATCGCCTGCTGATCGGACGACTTGTTGATCCCCTTCGCTTCAAGGTAGGGCTTCATCCAGGGACCGAGTTTTATGGGTCAAATACGGATGGGTTTGTCGGATAGCACGGCGCGATCATAGTCGTGGGTGAAAATCCAGGCCTTGGGATGATAATCATCGCGCAGCGCAATCAACTCGTTGTAGGCACCCTCGATCTGGTTGAGGCGGTGTTGGAAACGCTGTTCATTGATGCAGTCGCGCCACGTCATCCAGTCCTCGCGCTGCCGCAGCAAAGTCAGAAGACAACGCCCGACAATGTCAGTGCCGCCCGCGCTGAGCAGCATCATGTCACAGCGCATCTTCGGTCGCGTCAGCGTCTTGAAAAGTTTCTCCCACTGTTCGCCGGCCATCATGATGCGCGCTCCGCCTCCTCTGCCACCTTACCTCACGTGTTATGAGCCGATGCACAAACTGAAACTCTGCGCACAGGTCGCAGTCCCCACGGTGATTAACAACAAACTTACGGGCAAACCACATTTAGGCAGCAGAATTTGAAACGATTCCGCACCCTTCTCTTCCGCATTTCTTCACGATTGAAGGTCGCGAAGTCTTGGTCTCAAAAGTTAGTCGTCACGATAGAAATCATCGTGACTGATCGGCCAACCGCGGCAATTGCAGGGGAAGATGAAATCCAAATGACACACATGGTCAAAAAATTGCCCGGTCCAGGGGTTTTTAGAGAAATGACGAAGGAAGAGAATGGTGGACGCTGCAGGGTTCGAACCTGCGACCCCTACCGTGTGAAGGTAATGCTCTACCACTGAGCTAAGCGTCCATCCCGGGTCGGAAAGCGGGGCGCAATGTAGAAAGGTCCGCGCGTTGGTGCAAGGGCTTTTTCTTCGTATTGCCGCATCTGATTCACAACAGGGTTTTCAGTCGCCCGATTTCCCCTGCATTGCCGGAATAAACCGCCCGATAAATCACCAGAAACAAGGCCGTCTTTTTCATCCCTGCTGCATGCTTGAACAGGATTGTCGGAAACAGCCTATGCCCGGGCCACTTTCACGGCGCAGTGTTTGTAGCTCGGTTGACGCGAGTGGCTGTCGAACGCGGGATACGTCAGGCGGTTCGCGGTCTCGTAATGCATCGGCAGGAAGACCTGCCCCGGGCGGACCGTGGGAGTAAGAAACGCCGTGGCAATAACGTTGCCGCGACGCGATGAAATCTTCACCGAATCGTTCGCTCCGATCCCGAGCTGTTCGGCATCGTCGGGATGAATTTCGAGGTAGATCGATTCCGGATAAAGCTGTCGCAACACGGCTGAACACCGCGTGCGGGTTTGTGTGTGCCACTGCGCGGAGGTCCCCCGCCCTGTCAGTAGATGAAACGGATAGTGCGAATCAACCATTTCCGGAGTGGCTCTCGGGTTTTCAAAGATGAATTTCGCTTTGCCATCCGCGTGGTGGAACTGGCCGTTCTCAAAAAGGCGGCGCTGATTTGGGATAGAGTTTAAAGTTTTCAGTTTACAGTTTACAGTGCCTATCGCCTTCCCGTTTTCTGAACGATTGCCGTTACTGTTCACTGAATACTGTTTACTGAATACTTTCCTCTCCTCGCTGGAAAGCGGCCATTGAATCCCACCGTTCGCGTCCAGCATTTCGTAACCATCAATCCCTGTGATGTCGCACGGTTGTCCGGCGGAACATTTCTTGAGGATCTGAAAGACGGCTTCGGGTGAGGTCCAGTTTTTGAAGAGATTTTCACATCCCCAGTAGCGGGCGATCAAACGCAGGATGTTGAAATCGCTGAGCGCCTGGCCGGGTGCGACGGAGACTTTCTTTACCAGACCGAAACGGCGTTCGCTGTTAATGAAGGTCCCATTCTTTTCACCCCAGGCGGCGGCGGGAAAAATGATGTCCGCGTGGGCGGAGGATTCGGTGTCGTGAAACATGTCCTGCACGACGAGCAGTTCCAATTTTTTGAAGAGCTCGGGCACCTTGTTCTGGTTGATCCAGGAATGCGCGGTATTCGTTGCGACCAGCCACAGCGCCTTGATTTCGCCGCGCTCGATGCCGTCCATAATCTGATCGTAAGCCAGCGAATTCTCCTGCGGAATGCGCTCGACCGGGATGTCCAGAATGCCCGCGATCTGTTCGCGATGCGCGGCGTTCATGAAATCGCGTCCGCCGAGCAGACCGGTGGTGTTGCTAAACAACCGGCTGCCCATCGCGTTGCACTGACCGGTGATCGAATTCGCACCTGTTCCTGGTCGCCCGATGTTGCCGGTCATCAGCGACAGATTGATAATCGCCTGTGCCGTGCGCGTGCTTTCGTGTCCTTGATTGACGCCCATCGTCCACCAGAATGAAACGGCCCTGCCCTGATGAATCGTCTCCGCAAAACGATAGAGCTGGCCAACCGTCAGCCCGGTCTGGGCGGCGACGGTGTCCGGGGTGAACTTGCGAACGAACTCGGCGAACTCGTCAAAGCCAGTCGTGTGCGCGTCGATGTAATCGCGTTTGATCCAGCCGTTTTGAATCAGCATGTTCGCGATGCCGTACAGCAGCACGAGATCGGACTTCGGCGCGAGCGGCACATGTTGTGTCGCCGCCATCGCGGTCTCCGTTTTGCGCGGATCGACGACGATGATCTCCGGGTTATTCTTATTGCGAAGAACCCGCTGCCACATGATCGGGTGCGCGATGCAAAGATTGGAACCGATCAACACGATCACGTCCGACTCTTCAAAATCCTGATACGTGTACGGCGGCGCGTCGAAGCCGAACGACTGTTTGTAGGCGACAACAGACGTGGCCATGCACTGTCGCGTATTGCCGTCACCGTGACGGATGCCCATGCCGAACTTCGCCAGCGAACCGAGGAATGCGAGTTCCTCCGTGCAGATCTGACCGGTACCCAGCCACGCGACCGAGCCGGTTCCGTGCTTCGCCTGAATCGCCTTCATGCGCGAGGTGAACTCGGTCATCGCATGATCCCAATCGACCGGTTGCAACCGCCCGGACGCGTCGCGCACCATCGGCGTTATCGCGCGATTCGGCGCGGCGAGCGGTGTGAGCGCTTCCCAGCCTTTCGGGCAGGCCATGCCGAGATTCACCGGATACTCCGTGCGCGGCGTGAGGTTCACCGCCTGACCGTCCTTCAAATGAATATTGAGACCGCACCCGGTGGAGCAGAATCCGCAGACCATCGTGGTGGTTGCGTTGGGCTTGAGCCGCGCCGGCACCTTGCCGAGACCGAAGTCACCGGGTTCCTGGACGAGTTCGCGCGTGAGTGGTCCGCTGAATTCGCGGAACATTGTGTTGGCTGATTTCCCCCCTGCTGCGTTCATGAATGAATTCCTCCCGGCATCTGCGTTGGTGAAACGGCGGTAAAAAAGAGGAAGCGTTCCGCCAGTTCACCGGCCAGCAACGCGACAAAAATGATCAACGGAAGATCGGCGTTCATCGGGATCATCCCGATCAGCGCGAGCGCGGGAAACATCAGGCCGCCCAGCAACAGCGCGAACACTCGAAAGCCGAGCGCGGGGCGCAACGGCCCGACCATCAAACGGGTGGTGCGTTTCAACGGCGTCCATCGATCTGATCGCGCGTGAATCATCACCGTCGCTTCGAGCGCAATCTTGACCAGTGACAAACTGAGAACGATCCACAACGATGCGATAGAAAGAGCAGACATCCTCGAATCAACGATCAACCAACCCGCGAACCCGAGCAGAACGGTCGTTCCCGCGAACCGCACGCCGGTGTGATACGCCGACCAGAACTCACGGCGCGTATCGACGTAAAGCATGAGCGAGCTGAATACCGAAACGACCCCGAGCAATGCCGCGACCGGCAGAACAAAACGCAACCAGTCGTCCATTTGGAAAAACGCCAGACCGGCGGCGGTCGCGACCACGTTCATGTAGCCGCCAAACGCAATGGCTTCGCGGCTGAACCAGCTCGTGCGCCAACCGAGGAACACGCGCCACGCTTTCATTGGCCGACCGAGATGGAATGTTGCGAGGCAGAGCGCAATCGCCATGAACGTCGCCGATGCAATCAGGAGCGCGGACGTCTCCGTCCGCGCGTCGTTTGATTCAAATTTGAGCAGACGGGGACGTCCGAGCTCCGGCGATGTGGCCACTTCAGCGGATTGAACCGCCGTGACCAGAGCCTCCTCACGTCGGCTGCTACCTTGGTCAAATGATCCCAACAAGGCGGCGACGAGCCCGAGTCCCACGGATGCCTGGGATAGCACGAGCAGAAAAATCAACGGCCAGTGAGCGTGCTGCGGTTTCAACGCGCTTTCATTGGCGGCGTGAAGTGTGGTGACGTGCGGCCGGCTGGTTTTGAACCGTGTGGTCGGCAGCGTGTAGTTCGGATCGGGACTGCTTGGGAGAAAATTGTTGGTGCGATCAAACTGCGACAGCTCGGCGGCGAGTTCGTTGAAATCGGGTTCCGAATAGCCGCGTTCTTCCTCGGCGTCAGGGTTGCGATAACGAGCCGTGATCCGGTCCTGATTCACCACCGTGATCTTGATCGCCTCCGTCGGGCACGCCTGAACGCACGCCGGGGCTTCGCCTTCAGAAAGGCGCTGCGAGCACATGTCACACTTGCGCACGATGCCGAGTCGTTCCGAATACTTCGGCACGTCGTACGGACATTTCATCACGCAATACTGACAACCGATGCACTGGTCATCGAGATGCCGGACGATCCCGGTCAGCGGATCTTTTTCGTATGCGAGCACCGGACAGCCGTTGAGGCAGCCGGGATCGACGCAATGATGACAGGCGGTGGTGACTGTTTGTTGAACGACATGACCGCCGTCGTCGCCGAGGAGCAGACCGACGTCCCGCCATGCTTCGTCGTCGTCAAGACCGTTCAGAGCATGGCAGGCGGTCACGCAACCTTTGCAGCCGGAGCACTGGTCGAGATCGACTTCGAATGCATATTGTTCGCCGGGACCGGGCTGGCTCAGCGGAATGAGATCGCGATAGTACCGCTCCTGCGACGGCAGCCCGTGCTGTTCGTGCAATCGGGAGAAACACGCCGCCGCCGTCAACGAACGCTGCTCGGTGAGCAGTTCGTCGATCAGCGTTACCGTTTCGTCTGGTTCGAGCGTGGAGGACATCCAACTCCCCGCCTAGCAACCGCAAGACCGTGCTGCCAAAAACACCGGCTGAAAGTTTCGATTTGTTCGATGAATCAGATTCATAGTCGAAAACCCGCACCAGATAGGGCTGCTTTCGAGTTCCGACGTAATTCCCTGTCCGGGCGCGGGAAGAACGAACACAACGTTGATCCGTCCACCCCGGAGTGAATTTGTGCAAACTGGTTAAAATCAAACAACGCTTCAAAAATATTGAGCGCGAGACTTCAGCGCCGCTTTCGCACGCGCGGGACGGTTTCAAGCTTTCAACCGCCCGGTCCGCCCAAAAGCGCCGTCGCCGCTGCGCTCTGCTGGCGCACTCTACGACAGGCTCCGCCATCCTTTCGGCTCGTCCTGTTGATGAAGACCGGAACCTTCGATACCCTCCGCGGAGCGACGGTCCCTACCATTCGGCGCTTTCGATCTTCGCGACCAGCCGGTAGATACGTTGCCCGGTCGTGATTCATTCTGCTTTGCCTCGCCGTGACCGTTCGTTAGCGTTCGCGCATGTCTGGATCCACTTTGAACGTTCTCATCGTCAGCGGCAGCAACAGCGCGAACTCTTCCACAAAAATCGCGCTCGACGAAGCGGGCAATCGCTTGAAGAAAAACGGTTGTGCGGTCGATGTTCTTGATCTGTACGAAACACAACTGCCTCACCTGAATCCGGAAACGGCATGGACGGCGGACTACTACGCACCGCTCAAACAACGGGTCGCCAACGCCGACGTTTTCATTCTCGGAACACCGGACTATCACGGCAGCATCAGTGGAGCGTTGAAGAATTTTACGGATCATTTCTGGAAGGAATTTTCGGGCAAGCTGTTCGCCACTGTAGTCGCCTCGTACGAAAAGGGACTGACGGTTCACGATCAACTGCGCACGATCGCACGCCAATGCTACGCGTGGGCCATGCCCTACGGCGTGTCGCTGGCCGAGAAGATCGACGTCAAAGACGGACAGATTGCGAGTGACTCTTTTGAAGAACGGTTGAGCATGTTCGTTCGCGACGTGCAGATTTACGGGAAGCTGCTGGCCGATCAGCGGATGGCGGATCTGGCGGGCAGCGAGCCGGGTTTCTTGGCGAAATATCGGAAGTGAAACGAACAAAGCAGCAGATGAAACAGCCGCAACTCAAACGGTGGACGCTTGCCGCAGCGGCTCTCGTTTTTGGCTGGCTAGCGCTATTTGGTTCGGCTGCATTGCCGAAGAAGCGGGTTAAGTCCTATATTCACCAATTGGACCCTTCCGCTCGCGCGTATTTTTCAGGAATTCGTTCATCCAAATCCGCCGTGCTTTTGTTGAATTACCGCGTGAAGGGATCCAGTAAATTCAGCCGGGCTTCGTTACGATTATTCCCGGTCGGTGAGGTCAACTTGAAAAAATGACTACCCAAAAACCGAAATGCCCGCCGGGATACGGCAGGCATTTGGTGCTTAATTTGGCCGATGAACCACCATCAACCCTCGATTCCTTCCCGGATCGTTTGAACGCAGTCGATCTAATCGGAATGATGCGTTCGAGCGGGTCTGACGGATAGCCATTTTTTCAAATTCATTTTCAGGCCGACGGCCGAAAACCGTTCAAAAAACAACGCAAATTGGCTTATTTGTCGTGGAATTCAGAATTCAGGCGGTCCGTGAGGAGGATATCCAGGTTACAAACCAGCTCATTTTGAACCGGTTGCCACTGCATTTGGGGCGTTGGTGAACTGCCTCGGCCAATCAAAACTTTGGAACCGCTGCGCTATGATATCGCCCGAGAGGACTTCGGTGCCGGTGACGGCCCCCGTCCCCGTTTCCACAGCCCCGCCGGTCTGGCCCAGGATCCCGCCGACCGAGTGAAAGAGAAAGTCGATTCCGTGACTCACCGGCCCCAGCTTCGTGTTCGGGTCAACGAATGTTTTACCGGACAGCAAACCACCGATGCCTTCCGTGACGTTGCCCGCACCTTTCAGCAGACCACCGGCGGTGCCGCCGACAAAATTCCCCGCTTTGCCGAGCACCATCTTGGACGTCTTCAGTTTGTCGATCATCACTTTGGGTTCCTTGAACGTCCCCTGGAGGTACAGGAATTCCGGAAGTCCGACGTACTCCGTCTGATTCGCCGACCCGCCGTGCCGCGTCACCAGATTGCGGCTGAGATACAATTCGATCGGCACGTTTGGAAACACTGAATCCACGAAGTTCGTATTCAGCGCGATGGTCGTGTGGACATCCGCGACGTAGGCGTCACTCATGATCGTGTATTGATGGAGCTTCAATTGTTCGTCACCCAGTTCCGTGTGAGAATAAAACCAGTTGATCGGCGAACTGAACAGGACCGGTGTCTGCAACAGAAGCCCGACCGGCTGGAGCAGATGTTGCCATTCCCTGCTCAACAGTTCGGCATGCGCATTGGTCAATCCCGCGTAAACATGCCCGGTCGTGGAAGACCAGATGCTGCTGTTGTGAGCAACCCGTCCATGCAGGTCGGCGGCACCGTAGAATTCCGCCCTGGCCAGGTGATCCCAGCCGGGATCAAATGTCCGGATGACCGGCGAGAGCTCCACTCCTTCGATCTCAAGCGCCAGATCAAATTCGGAACTGTCGGGAAGGCTGCGGAGGGTTGTGGCCAGGTTGACCGGCGCGCCGTTCAACGAAAGGGAGAACGGTGAGATCTCAAACGAATTAGTCCTGACAACCGCCCGCGCCACCCAGTTGCTGGCCACCAGTTCGCGGAGGAAGAGTTTCCGAAAATCCAACGAGAGCCCGAGATGTTTGAACGGAAGCACGGTCGCCCGCCATTCAGCCTCAAGGCCGGCCAGCTTTTTCCCTTCGCTGTGCAACGAGCTCCTAGGGGCAACTTCCGCCGGCGGCCGGGACAACAAATCGTAAGTCGCGGTCAGATCAAATCCTTGGGAACGAAGCGCGACGTCACCCTCAATGGCCTTCGGATCCTCGAAATTGATCCACCCGGCAAGATCGATCACGTTGCTCGCGTTCGTCGTGGGCGCCAGACGCAGCTGTCCCTGGGTGATGTCCAGCCGGTTGCTGACGATCTGGGTGTCGAACAAAAACTCCAGATACTGCCGGTCCAGCGCCGTCTGCCCGGACGGTTCCCTGATCAGCAGGTCATTGACGGAAAGCGACGCCTTGAGCCCCGATTTCCTGTCGGGATGATAATCGAGATCGAAATCTGCGACCACGTTCACCTTCTCCAGCTGACGGTCACCGATCACGCGGGACGCGAAAGGTCGGAGCGCATTCTCGTCGAGATCCCAAATCTGGATATTCAACTTCGCCTCCCGCGCGTTGACAAGAATTCTCCCCGTCGCGTCCAGACGGCCGCACGCTTGTCCATCCGCGAAAAGGGTACCGAGACAGGTCGTCAGTGCGTAATCGCTTTTGCCCCAATGAATCAATGTCTCAAGATCGAGGTGATCACTAAATGCCGGGCCAATCGGTTCGTTGTCACCATCGACAATCACCATGTTGGTGGACTGAATCACGGCACTCCATTTCTGCCTGCCATCAGCGAGCAGATCCCCGTTCACCGCAACCTTGAGCAATCCCGACTTCAACCTCCCGCCATCAAGATGGTTGGTCAGATAACCGTTCATCAGATCGTTCCCGATTCTGGGAATGGACAGCGACAGCGTCCCGGCGAGGTTATCCAACCCAAGATCTCCGGAAGACGAGAACGGCAATACTTCACCCGCCGCCGGGTGAATCGACGCATCGACGATCGACCACTTGAGTTGCTGGTTCACGAGTTGCGCCGACAGCGGGACCTGTAGCGTGGTTTTTCCAAATGCCTTTTCCACAACACTCAGATCGAGGTTGGAACCGTCCAATTTTCCATCAATGATGAGCGAACCATTGGTGTAAACGACGAGACCGTTGTACGAGGCGAGACCGGAACCCAGCATCTCTGGGAATCCGGACACTTCGGAGACCATGTTCGTCAGCGGAAAATTCAACGCCACCTGGACATCGGTCACCAGGTTGGTGAAATTCATCGTCCCGCTTCCGCGCACGCTTGCCGGAGGTCGATTGCTTTGTGAGATTTTAAAATCGAGTGAACGAAGCGACAACAGGTGAAACCGGTCCAACTGCCCCTCCAGCACCAGATCAGCTTCGACGTTTGTAAATACATTGGTGCCTCGCTCGATGCTGGCCTGCCGGAGACTTGTCCTGCCATTTACTACCAGCATCTGACCTTCCTGCTGCGATTGAATGGCGGCATTCAAATTCAAAAGTCCATTGACCGGAAGTTTCCCCGTCAGCGCCTGCCACTCGTCGAGTGATACGTCCGAGAGAGACAGTTCCAACTTGCTTCCTTGCGCACTCCCGAGTGACTCCACCCAAGCGAACGAAAATGGTTCTGTGATACTGGCAGCCGCGCGGGCCTGTCCGTCTTCGTTGACGGCGAGGTTCACACGATCGAACCGCCCACGGCTGTTCTCCAGATCCAGATAAAAATCATACTCCAATCCAAGATCCACCCGCGGAGTCGACCCGGTGGAGTTCCTAACCGTGAGTTGACCCAGTTGAAGGCTTCCTTGCGCACTAATTGGCTTGTTCAGTCCGCGCAAGACAATGTGATTCGTCGATCCCAGAGAGCCGAGATCAAAATCCATGGCGAGAGCAATGGAAACCAGGTCCTGCACCAACGGAGGAAGCTGTTTCACCGTCAGATCAAACTCGCCGACACCGTCGTCAATTTCGTATTCCCCCGCCGCTTCAACACGCCCCACCTCGTGGCCGTCCCGAGAGAAGGCCACGGTCACGTTTTCGATCTTTGATCCCGCGCTGGCAATCGTCATCTTCACCGACGCCCCGCTGGATTCCTTGAACCGCCCCAACACCTTGTCCACCGCCCCATTCAACTCAAGTTCGATCGCGCCCGGAACAAGATCCGCGTCCAACGCCACATTTGATGAAACCTCGAAGGTGGCACTCAATGAATCTTCCACCACTGAGTTCGTCCCCCACTGTTCCATCAACAGGCTTAGTTTCAGAACCCCCTCACTCGTCTGACCGTTTCGCAATTGATCAATGGACAAGTCCAACTTGCCCGCGACGGCTCGCATATCCTTGTTCACCGGATCACGGCGCACGAATTCAAAGTGTCCTTTTGAAATATCGATTCGCCCTAGGTCCAGTTGCAATGCTTTCCCAGGTGATGAGCACGTCGGTTTCGCATCCGCCGGAGCGGCGAATTCTGCGATCCATTTGGACAGGTTGCTGGCACCATCGGCATCCGCCTCAATCGTGATTTTCGGTTCCACGATTTGCAGTTGGTCGAGCGCAATCACGCCGTCCAGCAGTTTAAACAATTTGAACCTGACACTCAGCCCGCCGATCGCGAGCAGCTCCTTCCCCTCCGTGTCGGTCAGTCGCGCGCCTTTCAGTTGCAGCCTAGAAAACGGATTCAGCGCGATCGATTCCGCTGTGAGGTTCCCGTGAATCGAAGTTCCGACGCGGGGAAGAACGACGGCCTTGAGAAACGATTCGCTCGTGACGACAAACCAAGCGACCACCGTGAGCAAAACCAGTCCAGTCAGAGCCCCAAGAAGAATCCGAACCCATCGGCGGGGCTGTTTGTTTGTCGGGCGGGCGCTCATGTTATTCAGACGTCGGAACCGGACGGGTCGTTCAGGGAAGGCCCGGTTTTCGCCCGGGGCCGGTCAGCCTTGTACCGATTGCTCCAATCCCTTCACGTAGTCGGCGATGCCGGTGACCGGTGTGAACTTCGGCACCCAGCCCAGTTCATTCTTCGCCTTCGACATGTCGGCCTCGGTGTGTGGTTGGTAGAACGCGTAAGGGTTGTCAATGTACTCGGGTTCCAGCTTGGTTCCAAGGTTCTTGTTCAACTCCGCAATCACTTCGTTGAACGAAACGGCCACGCCGGAACCGCAGTTGAAAATGGCACTTTGAGTCGCCGTCAACGCATGGATCGTCATCCCGACCACGTCCTTCACGTAAACGAAATCGCGCTTGTGCTCTCCGCCACGGAACACGCGCGGACGTTTGCCGTCCTTCATCTGAAGGTAGAGCTGGTAGATCATGCTCGCAGCCTTGTTCTTGTGCGGTTCGTTCGGGCCGTAGACGTTGAAGTAGCGCAGCCCAACAATTTTCCAGGACGGATTGCGGGTTGAATAATCGCGGGCCAGATTGTCCAGCTGCACCTTGCTGAACGCATAAATATTCGCCGGAGCCGGTGGTTGAACTTCCACATTGATTCCAGCCGCAATTCCGTAGGTCGCCGCCGACGACGCGTAAACAACGGGCGTCTGCTGCGGCGCGGCAAATTCGAGCACGTTGCGGAATCCCTCGATGTTGTCGTGCGATTGGAGAAACTGGTCGTGCTCCGTGGTGTCAGTGATGGACGCCTCGTGAAAAATCGCGTCGAACACCAGGTCCTTGAACCGCGCCTGCCAGTCGAGCCGCGAGACGTCTGTCGTGACAAAGTCGCCCTTGAAACCACCAAGGTTCTTAAAACTGCCGGACCGAAAATCATCCACGATAACGATCCTCGCATCCGGATAATTCTCCTGCAACGTCAACACCAGATTCGACCCGATAAACCCGGCCCCGCCGGTCACCAAAATGTTTCGCATGGCCCGGAGTCTGTGAAACCACCGGAAAATTGCCAATGAGAAAGAAGCTGGTTCGGAAACTGACAAACTGACTCCCGCTCAAGAGCGCCCTTTCGTTGTCGGCAGGCGCCCCATGTAGTCGATCACGGCAAACTTTCGAAATAGGCCTCAAATCCACGACGCACCTGTGGCGACGCGGTTTTCAACGCGTCACGCCACGCCTGCGAGTCGAGGTCCGCTCCCGCCTCGTGATGCAGGCCGGCCGACTGGCATGAGATCGTCTCGTCGAATGAGGCCAGAGCGGCTACGACTGCGTTCGGGTCTGCGCCAACCCTCGTTTGCAGATTTTTTGCGAAGCCCCGGGCGGCGGTGAATTCTCCATCGCCGTCCGCATCCACCCACACAGGATTGGTCGATCCGATCACCCGACCAACCCATCGCCGGGAACTGGGCTGATACGGCCGCGGAATGGCCCAGTATGGTTCAACGACTCCCGGACCCGTGGCGATCGCGACGAGATGGACGTCATTTTTCGGCCGTGTGATCTGCCACGTTATCGTCGCTTTCAACCCGGGCATTCCCTCGTTGCCGACAAGTGTCGAACTCCGAATCGGAATCCCATTCGCGTAGAGCGTCACATTGGTCGCCGAAACCCAAGCAGGCCCGAGAACTTGCGCGCGCACGTCGAACGTCTCCGAAAGCCCGGTGGCCAGATCTCCGACATGGAACTGATCGGCGACTGCAATATCCACCAGCAGACCCATGCTCACCAGCGCGCGGCCTGCGAGGAGTTTGTCGCAGGCGTCGGCCACGTCGATTTGTCCAGGATCACGATCATCGGTCCGGATGTACGTCCTCCCCTGTCCGATGATGTAGCGGCTGACATCGTGCCCGTCGCTCGAGCCGACTCCGGTGATCCGGTAGCCGTGATTCAGCATCGCAAACCAACCGTTATAGACAGTCATGAAATCCGACTGCTGGGCGGAGGAGTTGAGCAGTTCAATCGCATTGAATGTGAATTCAGGCCCGCGCAGATTTTCGCCCGTCACGTTGTTGAAGTTGGTGGAGGCGAACGGCTGAAATTTACTGTGAACGTTCATCGGATGGTTGAGCACGACAACCCTCGCGCCGGTCGTTTCGCGGACGTGCTCAATCAGTGCGGGCCAGCTCGGAATGCGAAAATCCGGGACGCGCGATTCATGCGCCACGGGGAACGCATTGAAGTGAGCGGTGGCGGTCGTAACTTCGTTTCCGGTGATAGGGGTAAAATAAGGAGTGAGCGCCAGCCGCTCGGAGGGTTCGACAAAATCAGCGTGGACATTGTGATCGGTGGCGACGGGCAACTCCACGTTCTCGCCGGCGAGTGTGAGCATGCGTTCTTCAATCGTCGCGTCGCCGTGCCCGCTGTGCGTCAACGTATGAACGTGCGTGTCGCTGCTTACCCAACCTGGCGTCGGAACTTCACGCTGAATTGAAAGTTGCAGCGATTTTGATTCACCCGGTTTCAGCGCGATCCTTTGTGTGGCAATTCCATACTCAAACCCGCGGCCCGCGTAGATCGTGTAATTTCCTGCGGGCAGACCGACGGAGGCTCCGTTTGGACCGACGTAAGCAACGCCCGGACGAACGGCAACCGGTCGGCTTTCCTCGTCATTTCCGGCAGTCATCGCCGCCAAACTGCCCCGCTCGTCGACGATGGTAACGCGCGCTGGCAATGGCAACCTGCTGTCGGCATCGATAACTTGAATATCGACGAGTGCTTGGCGAAGTGTCGACCCCAGCGGGGCGTTCACCAGAACGATCCGGCCGATACGGATATCGTCGATGGACTCCGGTGGCAGAATTGACAACACGTTTTCCCCTTCCTTCAACAGTCCGGCGGGAACCGCGAAGGACGAAACCAGATCCGCCTCCATGGAAAACAGCCGACCGAGTTGTTTTCCGTTCAACTCCACCTTCCAATCATGCCGCACGTCGTCCTGTTGAATAAAGAGTGTCGACTCGCTCCCGTTCTCAGTGGCTTCAAAAGGGACATCCAGCCGCAACGCGTCGGGTGGCGAAACGGCAAACTCCTCCCACTCCGCCTGTCCTTCCCGTCCAAGATGCCACGGACGTTCGTTGATGGTGATCAGGTCCTGAGCGGGAGCCACCATTCCCTGGACGAACAGGCAACCAAGAAGCACAAATTTCTGCAACGGTCGCGCTGTCATGAAATGAAGGTGGCCGTGTAGATTGCCGCAGCTCATTGATTCAAAAACGCGCCGCGTGGCAACACATCCGCAAGATAGCCGCGCCATACCGGCCAGCTGTGGTTGCCTTCGGTGAGGAACCATTCGTGCTCGATGTGTTTGTCCTTCAGCAGCTCGATAAACGTCTTGTTTCGTTCCAAGAGAAAATCGTCCTTCCCGCAGGCGATCCACAACAGCTTCAACCGCTCGTTCGTCGTGTCGATATTCTCCAGCGCCCTGCCGATGGCTTCCTCGTTGGGCACCGACGAACTGAATCCACCCACCCACGCAAACGTATCCGCGTGATTCAGTCCGATGGTGAGAGACTGACCGCCGCCCATCGACAGGCCGATGAGCGCACGATGATCCGCATCCGCTTTCACCCGGTAGTTCAATTCCACAAACGGGATCACGTCCTCCAGCAGATCGCGTTCGAAGTATTGCGTGTTCTCCCGACCCCTCGGCACCTGTGCGTGACCGTCCATCATCACGATCAACATGGGCACCGCCTTCCCCTCGGCGACGAGGTTGTCGGCGATCCAATGCGCCTTGCCGTGAACGGTCCACGTGTCCTGATTGTCGCCGCTGCCGTGCTGGAGGTAAAAGACCGGATAGGATTCCGCCGTCTTCTGATCATACCCCGGCGGCGTATAGACAGACAGGTAACGAAGCCGATCCACTGATTTCGAATAATAAGCATGACTGCGCACGATACCGTGCGAGACCTCGCGGTAATCGAAGAGCGCCGGCGGATTCGCGGGCAGATGTAGAATGCTGGTCCGTGGCGAATGCATCGGTTTGATCCAGGAGTTGGCCGGGTCGATCATGGACAGACCGTCCACCTGAAAACTGTATTCCCAGACGCCGGGCTCCACCGGACCGACCGTGACACTCCAGACACCGTTCTCCCCTTTTACCATCGCGGCGAAACCGTCCTTCCATTGCCCGTTCACTTTTACTTCACCGGCATTGGGCGCGCCGATCTGAAAGGTGACGGTTCGATCTTCGTGAACCTGTGGGGATTCGACCGGAGCCTGCCGCTGGGCAGACGCGGAGAACGTGCCGAGGACGCACACGAGTGTAAGGATATGAGTGATGGCTTTCATGAGAGAAGGAACTTGTCTACGCCCACCCGCCCGACAATCAATCCAAAACCACGGCATTGCCGGATGCCGGGCGCACGTTCCGAAGCCGTACCGACTCTCGTCCATTCCCGCAGGTATGGCGAAAGGGGCACCTCTTGAGCCGCGGTGGCAAGCAAAGCGCGACACCGCTTACGCACGCGCGGGGCGGTTTCAAACTTCTAGCCGCCCAGTCCTCTCAAAAGCGCCGTGGCCGTTGTGCTCTGCCAGCACAGTCCACAACACGCTCAGCCATCCTTTTTGGCTCGTCCGGTTGATGAAAGACCGGAACTCTCGAAGTCCCCCGAAAGAACGGGATGCAACAGCACATCACAAAAAAAACCCGGCACGGATCCCGTGACCGCGCCGGAGGCAGATGAGCGTGTGACCAGTTGATGCTGCGCTCGTCCTACAGGCTAATTCTTCAACTCATGGTCGGCCGGCTTAATTCCGGTTTTGTGGCCGTCGAAGCTGAACTTGGATGGATGATATTCGCCGATGTAGTCAACGTTCGCTTTACCGTCGATCTTGTCGGCGAGTCCGGTAAACCAGTAGGTGGCGTTCACGATCAACCGTCGCAAATCCGCACTCTCCAGATCGGTCGCGGCCCCGATTGTCGAGGTCAACGCCACGCCCGGTTTTCCGCCCGGCACCTGATAGTCCTTCAGCCAGATGATCGGCATGATCGACTTGTCGTAGTTCGGCAGAGACGTGGGTTCCATGCCCGAGAGCGTCAGACCGTAAACCAGAACCGTCGCTTCGTTCGGAAGATGGGTGATTCCATAGACATCGCTGTCACCCCAGATGTCCTTCACGCCGCGCAGGATCGGATGCTGGATGTGGACGCCATCGATCAGACCCCGGGTACTTTCGACTTTGTGATGCCCGTGATGGTTGATCCAGGTCTCGCCGAGCAACTGCTGACCGAACCCGCCCGGCCAATCCTTGCTGTCAAAACTGTAGATCGCGTAGGGGCTCTGCTTGTTCCGTGTGTAGTTGAACGCGTGAGTCGTGGTGCGAAGTCCGATCAAAGGTTTGCCCTTCGTCAGGTAGTCAACGAAATGTTTCATGTCCTTGTCCGGCAATTCGCGGAAACGCAACGCCGCGATCACGAGGTCCGCCGAATCGATGGACTCCATCCCGGGAATATTGGTCTGTTCCTTCGGGTTGATCTCGCCGGAATTCTTGTCGATCGGGAAAATGACGGTGCATTTGAAACCGTGCCGCTGTGAGAGAATTTTTGCCAACATCGGCAGCGCCTCCTCCGAGCGATACTCCTCATCACCGCTGATGAATACGATGTGCTTCCCCTTGCCGGGGCCCTCCCCGCCTTCATAAATAACCCAATCTGCGGCCAGTATTGTGCCGGAGGAAATGAGCAGAACAGCGACGGTTGAAAATAGTGCGTGAATCAATTTCATATCGTTTTTGTGATGACGGGGTTTTGACGTGATCAATCCTACCGGGCATTCATTCAGAAAACAACCCCCATGAATCAAACTGGCCCTCAGCATTCAATTGACACCGACGTGGCCAGCACAAACCATCCTTCGATGGCAAACATCATCTATCCACGCAGCCCGCGCGAAACCATGTGCGGCTGGATGCAGCTTCCGCGTTACATCGACAAGATCCGGCTCCACTTCGCCAGCAGACTGGCGGAGGATTACCAGCCCAACTTCGGCAAGGGATTCGACGGCCGCTGGCTCGACGCCGCTGAGGTGAATCATGAACAATTCATCGAAATCGTCCGCAACACGATCACCGATGGCGAGGTCGCGGACTGGGTTCATGCGAACGTCAGGAAGCCCGACTTCGCCAAGGCTGGTCTGCGAGAATTCATGCTTGATTACCCCAATGCGGACGACACGGAATTACAGGAGAAGCTCGCGCTGAGAAAGAAGCAGTCCGGTCTGGAGAACCGCGATGACATCAAGGGATTCGTCGACTACATCGACGCGGATGAGGGACGGATCTAGAGACGGTCAGCAACATCCATCGGGGAGAACGCCGAAGAAAGACGGCCGCCGCAGACAGGTGTTTCATTTGCTTTGGCCGGTGGCGATGGCTTCGGAAAGCATTCCCAGTGCTTCGGCCCGCACCACGCGGCCGATCAGGCGGCGTTCGTTCATGTTGTTCACCACCGGCATGTTGCGGATCTCCGCTTCGAGCAGTTTCGGTAGCACTGAAATCACGGTCTGGTTCGGTGTCAACATCGTGGTAACTGGACGCATGATGTCGCCGGCGATGACGGCGTTGAAGGTGTCGCCCATCTGTAGATATTCCTTTAAATCCTGCAGGGCCACCATGCCGACCAGCCGTCCGCCGGAGTTGACGACAGGCAGGAAATTGTTGGCCGAGCGCAGGAACCGGCCGGCGATCTCGGAGAACAACGTGTTCTCGGCGAGCGCGGGAACGGGCTCTTGCATGAGGTCCGCGACCGTCGTCCTGGTCGCGGCACCGACCGCCTCGCTTTCGCGGTCCACGAGCGTGGATTTTTCGGCGACCGGTTCGGTGTAGACCGAATAAGCGTTCAGCTGACGGCTGATCATAGCGGCAACGGCGCACGCGAGCATCAACGGAGGGATCAACGAAAAATTTAACGACAGCTCGAACACCATGATCATCGCCAGCAGCACCGAATGAGTCGTGGCCGCCAGCATCGCGCCCATGCCCACCAGCGCGAACACGCCGGTGGGAAGCTCCACCCCGAAGCCGAGTGCGTGAAGACATCCGCCCAGCGTGCCGCCCAACGCAGCTCCGAGAAACAGCGTGGGAGTCATCACGCCGCCAACCGTTCCAGCGCCCACCGTCGCAACGGTGGCGAACAGTTTTGCCAGCGTCAATCCGAGGATGAACGTCAGGGGAAAGTTGCCGGCAAGCATTTCGTTCGCCGGCCCGAACCCGTTGCCCCAAACTTCCGGATACCAGATTGCCAGAACGCCGACCATCAGTCCGGCCAGCCCCAGCCGAAACGGAAACGGCACCGGCAGTTTGCTGAAAAGCCATTCGCTGCCTTTGAGCATTTTTAGAAAGACGGCGCCCAAGACGCCGCACGCCAGGCCGAGCACGAGAAACCACGGCAGCTGTGACAGCCGGTTGAAGTCAAACACCGACACGGTGCTCCACGGAACAATCACCAGAAAACTCCGGCACACGACCGTGGCCACCACGGACGAAAAGATCACCGGCCCGAACAGGTTCATGGAGAAATTCCCCAGAACAATTTGAGCCGCAAACACGGCCCCCGCCAGCGGCGCGTTGTACGCTGCTGAAATTCCAGCCGAGGCTCCGCACGCCACCAGCAGCCGCAGCCGATACGGTTGCCACTTCTTAAACTGCCCCCATTTGCTCGCGATCGTCGCCGACAACTGGGTCACCAAACCCTCGCGGCCGATCGACGCGCCGCTGATGATGCTGACTAGGGAGGAAAACCCCTTGATCAATGCGTCGCGCATGCGCAATCGCCCGTCGCCCGCGACGACGACTTCCAGCAGGTTGCTGCTCCCTTGCCTGCCCGCGATGCGCAGGCCGATGAAAAGAATCAGGCCGGCCACGACGCCGCCGACCGTCGGAATGACTACCCGCTGCCAGTTTTCTAGACCGTTCGCGATTTCGCTCAAGTCCCCCTGCTTGTGAAGCACCAGTCGCTTGGACGCCTCCTGCAGAAGGTTGTAGAGAACGTTGATCCCGCCACCGACGATCCCCACCGCACCCGCCAGCACCAGATTGAAGGCCTCCTCGTTTGGCCTCAATTTTTCCCGGAGCGCAAGGGCACCGCGTCGATGGCGACGGATAAACGCCGCCACAGCTTTGCGAATGCTCAAAAAATGTCGGCCACGTAAAAAAGGCACTTCGCCAGTCTGACAAAGTCGTCCGACGGTGACGAGCCGTGATTTGGGGCGGAGAGCGATTGAAAGTGCGGGGGGCCGAAGGACACGGCGATTGGAGTTCAGCCTTCAGTCGGTGCGCCGTCGCGTCCGGACAAACTGAAGCTTGAATGCCAACTAAATTTAGGCCTCCTCAAGTCGACTGATACTTAGTCAGGCACATGGACACACTTCGCCAATTTGTCAGCTACCCGATTCATCAAAGCAATCCGCCTATTCGAACCCGCCGCAGCCGAGCGGGCCACGGTCCGCACGGCGGTGTCCGAACAACAGGTGAAAATGGCGTTGAATAAGTGTTTTCAAACCGATGCAATCCGACTAGCGTATGTCATCGCCAGTCCGGCACGAGCCATTCACACTTTAATGATGATCCTTTGAAGTGGAACTGTCGTCGCGCACGTCCAAACGCGAAGTGTAAAGTTAACCGACACATCCGAACCGGCCAATTCGATGCCAGACCAACAACTTGAAGAACAGGTCCAGAAATACTGTGAGCGTTTTATGGCTTCGTGCCCCGTGGCGATGTGCCTCGCCCAGATTTCCGACGGACGAGTAATCAAGTTAAACGAGCGGTTCCTGATCCTTGCAGATTGCCAGACGAGCCCCGCCCCCGACCCGGCCTCGATGACGCTGGAAATATGGTCAGACTCACTGGACCGCGAGAAGCTGAAAACGCGGCTTAAAGTAATCCACACTTTGCGCGACGTGAGGGTTTCCTTTCGCATCAATCCCGCCCGCGAACCGGTCGTGGCGAACGCGGGCCTGAGCTTCATCACCTTTGCCGGCACCGACTGCATGCTGATTTTCCTGGAAGAGTTGTCCCAGTCAAGAAAGGTGGAACGCGCGCTGGAAGCGGCCCGTGATGCCGCGTTGGAATCGGCGCGCTTGAAATCTGAATTTCTGGCCAACATCAGCCACGAGATCCGCACACCGCTCAACGGCGTGATCGGCATGACCTGCCTTCTGCGCGACACCAAACTGGGCTCCCTGCAGCGCAATTTCACCGAGACCATCCGGATCAGCGCCGACAACCTGCTCAATCTGATCAACGAAATCCTGGATTTCTCCAAGCTCGAAGCCGGCAAACTGGTTGTGGAAAATGCGCCGTTTGATCTCGTATCCACCGTCGAGGACACCCTCGATCTGCTGGCCGAACGGGCACATTCGAAAGGACTGGAGCTGGCCTACCTCGTCTCACCCGACGTGCCCACGCAACTGGTCGGTGACGCGGGACGATGCCGGCAGATTCTGACAAACCTGATTAGCAACGCGATCAAGTTCACCGCCGAAGGTGAAGTCGCGCTGACCGTCTCGTTGACTGAGAACGCCGATGCGTCGCAGGAAATCTATTTTGAAATCAGGGACACCGGCATCGGCATTCCGGAAGCAGCACTGCCGGATTTGTTTGAATCATTTCATCAGGTCGACAGCTCCACTTCCCGGAAGTACGGCGGCACCGGACTTGGCCTGGCGATCAGCCGTCAGCTAGTCGACGTAATGGGCGGTTCAATCGGAGTCGAGTCCACCCCCGGCCGGGGATCCAGCTTCTGGTTTTCGATCCCTCAGAAACTGCAGGTGGACATCGCCGGACCGCTTCCGGTGCCGGACCGGCTGACGAAATCTCGCGTCCTGCTGATCGAAGAAAATCAAACCAACGCGACCAACATCCTCACGATTCTTCAGCATCACGGAATCGAGGCCGGGCATGCGGCCACGGGGCCGGATGCACTCGCCATTTTGCGCGAAGGCGCGCGGGAAAACCGTCCGTTTGAAATCGCGATTCTCGACATGGACACGCCCGGCATGGACGGATTGACTCTCGCCCGTGCCATCAAGGCCGAGCAGTCGATTTCCGGAACCAGAATTCTGATCCTCACCACGGTCACGCACCAAGTCGAAACGAACCTGCTAAACGCCTCGAACATCGGCGCCTGCCTGACCAAGCCGCTGAAGCAGTCCAAGCTGCCCGACTATCTGCTGGCGGCCTTGAGCGAAAGCGCGGGACAACGACCAGCCAACATTCCCCTTCCCGACATCACCGACACGTTTTCGCCGTTTCTCCTGCCGCACGGCGGCGTCCCACCGAGGATTATCATTGCCGAGGACAACAGTATCAACCAGAAGGTCGCCAAGGGTCTGCTCGCCAGGATGGGGTTTGCCTCGGAGATTGTTTCCGACGGCCGGGCGCTGTTGCGCGCGCTGGAACTGACGCCGCGCGACATTGTGTTCATGGACTGCCAGCTCCCGATTCTGGACGGGTTGCAGGCGACGCGCGAACTGCGATCACGCGAACAGTCATCCAAGTCGGACCACCGGACCTACGTGATCGCCATGACGGCCGACGCGATTCCCGGCGCGCGGGAAAAATGCATCACTGCGGGGATGAACGACTACCTGAGCAAACCGATCCGACCTGAGGAACTTCAGGCAGTGCTGCGCCGGGCGATAGAAATGGTCAACCTTTCCGCCAAGAATGGCAGTCAGCGACATCCTTACGGATTCATCGATCCGTCTGTCATGGAAACTCTCCGACTGTTGAAGACGCCGGGGCAGCCCGATCCCCTGCCCTTGTTGATTGATGAATACGTGGGTGCAGCACAGCACCGTCTGGAAGAACTTCAAGCCGCGTTGATCGACCGGAACATCAGCGTCATTGAAACCGCCGCGCACAGCCTGCGCGGGAGCTCGGCTGGGATCGGTGCCGTGCGGCTGGCCTCGCTGAGCGCGGAAATGGAGGACGGTGTTCGCAATGGTTCGTTCAACCAGTCCGCCGCCGTGCTCTCACAGATGGACGAGGAATTCCTGCTGGTGAAAACCGCTCTGGAATTTGAAAAGGAGCGGTAGGCCGGTTCAGCCACCGTTTCTGCGGGCGAGCGTTTCCTGCTGCCGAATCCGCTGATCCAGAAAGGCGCCCAACTGCGGCAGCATTTCCCTGAGCCGCCGGTACAGTCGGGCCGCCTGATCGTATTTCTGCTGGGACTCCGCGAGAGCCGCCGCATCCATGCCGGCGCGCTGAACCCAGTAGGGATCTGCCTTCTCCTGCTTTTCCTCGTTCACGTTCATCTGCAGGAAAACGTTCAGATAGCGTTCCATCGCCTGGTCGAGAAGCGCCTCGCGATTCGGCGCGTCGTCCAGCGCGAACTTCTCCAGAGCTTTCCCCCATTTCACCTCCGCCTGGCTTCGCTCATGAATGCTCGCCAGTGGATGCTCCAGACACTTCCGGTAGGCGATGGTGGCTTCGGAATAAAGTTTCAGCTGGAAATTGCAGTCCCCGATCCGTCCCCACGCTGCGGGGACATCCACGCTGTTTGCGTAAACCGAAACCAACCGGTCAAACGCCCCCCGGGCATCGACGAATTTTGCGGAATTCTCGGACGGCTCGGACATCAGCACGTCCCCATATGCGTAGAGCGCACCCGCATAAATATCCTCCGGACAGGTGGCAATGTTCAACAGATTGGTGAGATACCGCTTCGCCTCCGAATAGGCCTGACGACCTAGCGCCGCCCGCCCGGCCAGAACCCGGGCCTGAAACGTCGTGCGCGACGCGGGCCAGTTAGTGCCCGTGAACAGTCTCTGATAGTACAACTCGGCCGCCGGGTAATCCTTCGCAGAATAGAACTGGTCCCCCAGCCACTGCAGCGCGCCCGGTGTCAGATCATGGGCGGGATAGGCGGCGACGAAATTGGTGAACCCGGCGAAGGCGTTCGTCATCCCCCCGGATTTGGACAGGGCCCAGGCCTCGCCAAACATCGCCGTGGGTTTTGAAGCGTGGTTGGTGTGGTTCGTGATCCATGAACCATAGACTTCTGCGGCAGCGGTCCAGTTCGCTTCAAGCTCATACGTCCGGGCGATCGCCAGCTGCACCTCAGGTTCGAGACTGGATCCCGTGAACCGGTTGCTAAACCCCTCGAACACCTTGCGCGCGCCCGCCGGGTTGCGGATGTCGTTGAGGGCCTGCCCGACCAGCAGCAGGCTGCGATCCGCATAAAAACTACCGGGGAACTGCCCCATCAACGCCTGCATTGCCGGGATGGCCGCATCCAGATTGCTGGCCGCGATGCCGGATTGAATGATCTGATAGTAAACCTGATCGAGCAGTTCCCCCTTGATGGTCTTGTTCTCTCCGTACTCCGTCACCAGCCGGTTGTAGTAAAGCAACGCATCTTCAAACCGCTGAAGTTTAAACTGCGCGTCACCCTGTTTGAAAATGGCGACGGCGTGATCGAGACCGGGCGGCAGCCGCAGGGTCGCGTTGCTGAAGGACGCGGCGGCCGCCTCCCAGCGTTGAAACTGCCAGTCGCACCACGCCCGGTTCATCCAGGCCTTGCCCAGGTACGGACTGTTGGTGAACCCGGTGATGACGTTGTTGAAATTCGCCTGCGCGGCGGAAAGGAAATTTGAGGCCGCCGGTGAATACGTGGTGCCGGGTTCACGCTGATCGTACGGCAGCGCGTACATTTGCTTCAGCTGCAGCTCACCCAGAGTTAGCTGAACGAGATCGCGGGCGGGTTCGTCCAGCTGACCGGAACTCAGCAACTCAAGCTGGGCGATTGCGTCCGCCGCGCTGCCCGCCTCACGGGAAAGTTCCACCGTTTTCACCAGCGCCTGGCGTCGCCACGATTCGCCGACATCCGGATTCAGATTTGGTTTGTAGGCTTCAATCGCCGCCGTTTTCTGGTCGAGCTGTTCCAAAATTCCGGCACGAAGAGAATGGGATTCCGCGAGAGCCTCGGGCCGACTCACCTGCTCCGCCGCCGCCAGCACTGCGGGCATGAGATCGAGCGCTGGCTGCACGCGATCCGTCGCCTGAAGAATTCGCGCTGTCAGATTCAACCGCTGCCAGTCCGGCTCAGACGGTAACGCGGTTTCCGGAAGTTTCCCCAGCGTCTGTTCCGCTGCCGCAAACTCCTTCAGGGAATACTGCGAATCCGCCAGCAACAACACGCCCAGGAGCGAGGGCAGCGCCGCCCGTTCCTTTTGTCGCGCCCGCTCAAACGCCCCCTCCGGCGAGGACAACAGGGCCACCGTCTTCTGGTAATCCTGTTTCCGGTAAAACGCGTAAGCCTGTTTGAAGGCAGCGGAAAGGACTAATTTTGAGTCCGGATATTTGGCGATCAACTCTCCGTAGGCGCTTTCCGCCAGATCCAGTTTACCGTCGGCATTGAGGATTTCCGCCATCCAGAACTGATACTCGTCGGCCACGTTCCCGGCAGTTGATACGTTGTCCTGCAACAGCGCCAGCGCCGGACCGTAATCCTTCAGATGAAATCGCGACTGTGCGAGAAACAACCGGACTTCCGGAAGCAACGGCGACTCAGGATAAGCCGTCAGAAACTCGGAGAATTTCTTGTCCGCGTAATCATAAAGACCGTCCTCCAACGCGACGCGTGCCGCCTCGAAACCGCGCCGTTCTGGAACCGGATTTTCTGCCGCCCGCCCGTCGCCCACCATCACCGCAAACAACACCGCGATCAACAGGCACGTCCTCGCCGCTGCAATTGTGGCGGTTCGCATCAGGCTGTCGTTGTTCAAAGCTTGGTTCAAGTCGGTTTGTGGTGCAGATACTTTTTCAGGTATCGGCCGGTGTGGCTTTCGGCACATTTTGCCACGGTTTCAGGTGTCCCGGCGACGACCAGTTGGCCGCCCGCCGCGCCGCCTTCCGGACCCAGATCGATCACCCAGTCGGCGGTTTTGATGACATCAAGATTGTGTTCGATGACCAGCAGAGTGTTGCGCATGTTGCGAAGTTTGAACAGCACTTCCAGCAGCTTCGCGACATCGTGAAAATGCAGACCAGTCGTCGGTTCATCAAGAATGTATAGCGTCCGCCCGCTGGACTTCTTGCTTAACTCCGCACCCAGCTTCAACCTCTGCGCCTCGCCGCCGCTCAAGGTTGTCGCGGACTGGCCGAGACGCAGATAACCGAGGCCGACTTCCGCCAGCATCAGACAACGATCAAAGATCTGCGGCACCGCCCGGAAGAAATTCACCGCCTCCTCCACGGTCAGGTCCAGGATGTCCGCGATGTTCAGCCCTTTGTAGGCGATTTCCAAAGTCGCGCGATTATACCGGCGTCCGGCACACGCTTCGCACGTCACGTAGACCGGCGGCAGAAAGTGCATCTCAATCTTGATCAAGCCGTCACCCTGACACGCTTCACAGCGACCGCCCTTCATGTTGAAACTAAAGCGCCCGGCGGTAAATCCGCGCACGCGGGCGGCGGGCAGTTTGGAAAACAGATCGCGGATGTGATTGAACATGCCGGTGAACGTCGCGGGATTGCTGCGCGGTGTGCGCCCGATCGGACTTTGATCGATCACGACCGCCTTCTCGATCGTTTCAATTCCGCGAATCTCCCGGCATTTTCCAGGACGGTCCTTTGATCCGTACCATTGCCGGAACAGCGCGCGCCGCAGAATATCATCGACGAGCGTGCTCTTGCCCGAGCCGCTCACGCCGGTCACGCACGTCATCGTCCCGATGGGAATCCGGACGTCGATGTTCTTCAGGTTGTTCTCCTCGGCACCGAGGATCTCGATCCAACCCCGGTCTGGCGACGGCATTTCCCGCTTCTTCGGAACTAGCACTGAAAGCTCGCCGGACAAGTATTGCGCCGTCAACGAGCGCGTGCATTTCAGGACCTCGTCCAGCGTACCGGCGGCAATGACTTCGCCTCCGTGGATGCCCGCACCAGGACCGATGTCCAAGATATAATCCGCGCGCCGGATCGTGTCCTCGTCATGCTCGACGACGATCACTGAATTGCCCGCGTCGCGGAGCCGGTCCAGCGTTTCCAGCAACCGGTCATTGTCACGCTGATGCAATCCGATCGACGGTTCATCCAGAATATAGAGCACGCCAGCCAGCCCCGAGCCGATCTGTGTCGCGAGCCGGATGCGCTGCGCTTCGCCACCGCTTAGCGAACCGCTTTCGCGATCCAGCGTGAGGTAGCCGAGACCGACGTTGATGAGGAAACCGAGCCTCGAACGAATCTCGCGGAGCACGTCGCCCGCGATCTTGAGCTGAACGCCGCTCAACGCGAGAGATTCAAAAAACCGGTCCGCCGCCGAAACGGACAGCCCGCAAATGTCCATGATCGAAAGGCCCGGCACCTTTTGATTCTGTCGTCGCGCCTGCCATTCCGCAGCGAGGTTTTTCCCACCGAGAGTGACGCCCAGAATTTCCGGGCGCAACCGGCGGCCATCGCACGCGTCACAAAACGACGGCGACATGAACGCCTTCAACCGGTTCCGCGTGAATTCGCTTTCACTTTCCTGCCACAGCCGGGCGAGATTGGGGATGACACCCTCGAACGGACGGCTCACGGAGCTCGCTTTCCCGGCGCGAACAAAACCGAACGTGATCTCCTCCTCGCCTGTGCCGTAGATGAGTTTCCGGCGAAAGTCTTCGGGCAGTTTTTTAAACGGCACATCGAGACTCTGTCCGTAGTGCGCAGCCACCCCTTTGAGCATCCCCTTGTAATAGGTGACCATCCGTTTGCCGCCGCGTCGCCAAGCCAGCACCGCGCCCTTCTCCAGAGTTATCTCCTGATCCGGAACCACCAGCGATTCGTCGAAATCCATCCTCTGGCCGAGCCCGTGGCATACCTTGCACGCGCCGGACGGCGAGTTGAACGAAAAATGCCGGATGGTCGGCAGTTCGAAGCTGTCGCCGGTTGCCGGACTGACGAGCCGGTTGGAAAATTTCAGTTCCTCCCATGGATCTGTGGATGCGCCGCCCGGAAGTTGACGCAGAACAATCAGACTGCCCTCGCCCCAACGCAACGCCGTCTCCACCGAATCACTCAGCCGCACGCGAATCTTTTCATCGATGACCAGGCGGTCCACCACAGCCTCGATCGAATGCGCGGTTTTCGCGTTGAGCTTGATGCGTTCGTTGCCGCCAAGTTCGAGAATCTCGCCGTCGACCCGCGCCCTTACGAAGCCTTCGCGGGCCAGTTTTTCCAGCACGTCGCGGAACTCGCCTTTTGACCGCTTCACGACCGGGGCGAGAATCATGCAACGTGTTTTCTCCGGCTGCTCCATCACTGCATCGACAATCTGCGTGGTGGTCTGGCGGAAGATCGGTTCACCGGAGACCGGACAGTGCGGCTGCCCGATGTTGGCGAACAACAGTCTCAGGTAATCGTAAATCTCGGTGGTCGTCGCAATGATCGAACGGGGATTTGAGCCTGAACCGCGCTGTTCAATTGCGATCGCAGGAGAAAGTCCTTCGATGTAATCAACGTCAGGTTTTTGAAGTTGATCGAGAAACTGGCGGGCGTAGGCGGAGAGAGATTCAACGTATTTGCGCTGGCCCTCCGCGTAGATCGTATCGAACGCCAGCGATGACTTTCCCGAGCCGCTCAAGCCGGTGATGACCACCAGCTTCTCACGCGGAATGCTCAGCGTGAGATTCTTGAGGTTGTGCTCACGCGCACCACCGATGCGGATAAAATCCCTGCCCATAATGCAACTTTCGTGTGGTCAGCAAACGGGCAGGTTAGGAACTACCGGCGGCGATGCAAAGCGCAAAGCCGCCGGTCGTGAAAGAAGCGTCCTTCAAGGCACCTGTTGGATACGGTAGTAACGCATCGGCGGAGCCGGTGGTGAGGGAGCGATCGCCGTGGGATCCGAGTAGAGCATCTCCGGACCGGCCGCGTTAAGAGTGGCCCCGACCGTCCAGGCAATGGGTGCCGTGAGATCGGCGGTGTACTGCACCTCGTAGTTCTCGCCATCGAGGGTGGTGAACCAGAACTGGAGCAGGTTCACCGGTATGACCGCGAGATTGAAGATTCGTGGAGGCTCGCCGCCCGGCAGGATCCCACCTGCGGTCGGCACCACCGCGCGGACCGTGAAGTTGGCGGGTGAATAACCATTGTTAGGCACACCGATATACCAGTCACCGTTCAGGTCCGGCAGCAGCGCGTTCGTCCTCAGGACGATCTGCTCGGGATTGAGCGTGCCGCGCGCACTGATCCGGTAAAAACTGACAATTGAGGGCAACAGGTCGCGTCGCAGCAGGAGGTCCACGTCTTCATCGACGCCGTAGACTTCGAACAATGCCGCCCGTTCGCTGTTCGTGATGCTGAACTTGAAGAAGTTCGTCAATGAAACGCCGGCGGGTTGGGTGCTGCCAAGACCGACTCCATTGGTCAACGTGGTGATGGTTCCGACAGTGGGCAACAGGGTCGCCGGGTCGTAGGCATAAATCTCGGTGATGCGCATCTGATACGCCACCGCGTTGGTCTCCCGGTTCCACGCGGCCGCATACCAGCGCCCGCCTGCCAGCGCTGGAGTGCTGTTCGTTCCGACCAGCACCAGTTTGTTGCGTGATGACGTGTCCAACGGAGCCAATCCGTCCGAGAAATCAAAGTGATCGACGGCGGGCAGGGTCGGCCCCTGCGTCACGAGAAGATCGACATCGCCGTCCGCGTTAATGATCTGAAACGCCACTTCAATCGCGTTGGAGGAAACGTCTATCTGGAAGTAGTCCAGTTCTTCGCCTGGCAGAATCGCCTTGTTGACGCTGACCCCGTTGGTTGTCCGCGTGATTCCATCGATCAAGTCAAATTCAACCCCGATGCTGATGTCGATCGGAGCGCCGGAAACATTATTGACGCCGAGATAGTACCGTTGCCCCGGCAGAAGCTCCGGTGTTCCGGTGATCGTCTCGGGTCCGCCGTTGTTGATGACTGCCAATCCGTTCGTTCCCAGAGTTGCCTGTCCACTCAACGAACCCGGCAGGAACTCAACGTCACCGGCAAACGCGCCGCCGTCCGGAAGGCCGGACTGGTTCCACCAGAGGTCGACAGGCCCGGATGAACCGAACAGGACGTTGGTGGCGAAGGAGGCCGACCGCGGAACCTCCACGCAGTAGTACTGCCAGGAGTTTGCCGGAATCGAGTTGGTCACCGGCACCGCATGTTTCAACGCGATGCAACCGGCGTTCGTATTTGCAAAGACGAGATCGAGCGTCCAGCTGATCAATCTGGCATCCAACGACTGTCCCACACGGTTGTCCCACACGGTGAGCTCCCAGCTTCCGCCGGCGTTCTGACCAACATAGGGCTTGAGCAGATCTTCCGTCAGGAAATGGTTGAAAGTCACCGTCTCCGTGATCAACACCTGATCAATCAACATCGCGTGGGCTGAGCCCTCGAACATCAGATCGGCGGAGGTGGAATCAGCGGTGAACGAGTAGGTCACCTCATTCCAGATCAGTGATCCGACGAACACGTTGGTGTTCACACCACCGATCGAGAACGCCGCGACCGGCTCGGGGTGAGGCCCCCCCAGCGGACCCGATTTGCCGTTGGAATCAGCACGGAACACCGCCCCGATCTCGCTCTCGCTCAGCGCGCGGTCGTAGACCGTCAGCTCGTCCACCAAACCGTTGAGCGGCTCAAAGGTCGCACTTAAGTGGGCGCCGATCGAAGTCGAAGGGAAGTTCGCCGGATTGAGCTCGCCAGCCGAGCGGAATGAGATGTTCGTCCGCGCGACTGAAACACCGTCCAGATAGATAACCATGTCGCCGCTCACGTCGTCCAGGGTGGCACCGACGTGAACCCAGACATTGGTCGGGATCACGCCGCTGACGAGTTCTACGACGTTGGTCGTGTCATCCGCCACGTGGAACACCATCGACTTGTCGTTCCGGACGCTTAGGAAGTAGGGAAAGTTTCCAGCCATGTCGCCACGAGCGATGACCGGGGCCTGACTCAACGGATAGTTGTTGGTCAGGTTGATCCAACCCTCAATCGAAAACGACTGCGCAAATGTCAGTGACTGCGGATCGCCGAACCTCACCGGAACGGAGCCAGGGCCGGTGAATCTGAAGGCGCTTTGAACCTTGCCCGGCGCATAACGCGGAGGCGTGAACAGACCGTTGTTCACCTCCATGACATCCAGCGCGGACTGATCGCCTGGCCACCAGGAACGGATCGAGTTGTCACGATAGGCGAATGAGATATTGTACTCGTTGCCGATCACGGTCGGGAAATTGGTGAGCAGCAGCTGACCGTCGGCCAGCGCGAGGAAGTTGTCGTTGGTCAGCGCGAGCGGCGGATCATAAATCACCGCCGAACTGTTGGTCACCACGGTCCATCCTTGATCCACCGATGTGATCGCGGGATAGTCCGTTGCTCCGCCGACGGCATTTTCGAAATCGGTCTGCAGCACCGGCACGAACAGCGAGTTGGTCGCGTACGGCGGCGTGCCGAACTTGATCGGGGCGAGGGCGAGGTTCGTATTCTCGGTGAACCGGGTGTAGACGATCGGCGCGTCGAACAGGACTTCCGCCAGCACCAGCTGGTCAATATCCACACCCTCGCCGAGGCCGAGAATTTCAACCGGCGTCTCCGGTCCGCTCGCAGTAAACCGGACGCGTCCGGTCTGCCACGCACCGGTCGCGACATGGCTGGCAACCACACTGTTGTCCACGGTCACCTGAACGCTGCCACCGCCGCCGCAGCCGGAGAAATTGGCACCGTCCAACCCCAGCGAACCGGCGTTGTAGATGGCCTGAATCTCGCATTGCGAAAGTGCGAAACCATAAATCCCGACTTCATCAAGGCCGCCCTCGTACCGGGCGGGGGCGTTTGCCCCGTTCGGACGATACGCCAGGTAAAGATCGGTCGAGGTATCAGGCACGAACGTTCCGAGATTGGTCTGCGCGATGATGCTTCCATCCAGATACAACTGCGCTTCACCGGAGAGCTTGTCGTAGGTCACCGCGACATGTTGATACTGGTTGGTGACGATCAGATCGATGGCGGACGAGATCTGGTGTGCGATTCCGCTGATATCGACCAGGTTGGCGTAGAGCGAACCGGGACCACCATCGGCATACGGAACACCGATCCAGAAATTCGCACCGACGCCGAACTGCGGTCCGGTATTGGAGTCGTCGTTCCATTCCACCAGCGGCTGCTGGGCCGAAACGTCGGTCGGATTGATCCAGGCATTGATCGTCAACCCTGCGGTGGTGACAGAGCTCAAATCCGGGCTGGCCGACACCATCACGTAGTCATTAATCCCGTCGGCGTCCAGCGCCTGTCCGACTTCTCCGGGGGCGAACGCAGGATTGCCTGACAGCACGCCGTCGTTATTCCCGGACGAATCATCCGCATTATCTTCGAGCTGATACCACGCGGTCGGCGTGGCGGCATCCAACTGCGGGAAACGGTAGGCGTAGAAGAGATCGTATTGACTCGTCGGCGTCGTCGGAGCGGTCGGCAGTGAATTGGAGATCGATCCGCCTCCCGAAAGCGAGACGAGCCGCACGCCGGTGTAAGCGCGGGCGGGCGCGAACCTGATGGCCGCATCGTCGGTGAGCACCGTCCAGGGACCGAACGTCTGGGTGTTGGTGTAGGTGCCGCGCCGATACGCCTCGAAGCTTTCGCTGTAACGTTCCCGCAGGGTCTCGGTTCCCGGCCCGCCTTCACCGTAGCCCAGAGTGTTGGTCCGTCCGCGATTCTCGGACAGAAGAACTCTGGTCCCCTCGGGGCTGGTCAGATAGATGGAAAGATCCGCAGCGCGATGATGTTCGACCCGGAATCCGACCTCGATGTCGGCGATCTGCTGGAAATTGGTGACGATGAGCACCGAGTTCGTCAGCGCGTCATCCACCAGCTGGACCTGATCGTTGGGCTTGAATTTCTTCGCGCCAGTGTCGTTCAAATCGTAGTCCACCTGCACGTAGCCCTTCGCGTCAATGGTCGCACCCGACGTGGGCGGGTTGCAGAACAGGATGTGATAGAGCCCGGGCGACAACGGAGGAACATCCCGCGCGCCGATGCTCACGGTGCCCGACGGAGGACTGAAGAGCGCCGTCTTGTCGTATTCGCTCGGCGTCGGAATCGCATCCCGCCGGATGAACACGTCCAATTCAGATGTCAAATTGGACACAGTCACGCTCAAGTTCGTCGCACCCGGATACACGTTTGTGGAAACGAGGTAACACTCGCCCGGAGCAAGGTTGATCGCGAACTCGCTCAAGTCCGGCTGGCGCTCGACCCACAGGGTGATGTTGTCCACCCTGCCCGTGTAATTCGGCGAGTTGTCGGTCATGAAATAATTCCACGGCCCCTGCCCTTCCTTGCCGGTGAAATTTTGAAGACTGCCGGGTCCGTCAGAGGGTACGCGCGGATAGGGGTTACCCGTCGCACCCTGTTCATTGCTGTCGTCGAAAATGAAACCCCGCGACGCATCCAGAGGCAGACCGTCGTCGGGCCAGCGGTGGTTCACCAGCACCACGAACTCCTGATCATGGCTCAGGTCACCCAGTAGATCTCCGGGGGATTGATGGGTGAACGTGTTCGTGACGATCACGCGGCGGACGTTGATCTGCTCCGGAGGGCCGGGAAAAATCAAAGGAATACCACCGGGCAGCTCGGGGGTGCCGTCAGGGATGGAAGGATCCGCTGGAAAGATCGGCCGCAGGATACAACCTCTCTCGTCACATTCCGCAAACGGCTCGTCAGTGGCCGCCGCAATCAAACCGTATTCAACGGCCTGTTGATCTTCGGATTTCACGCCGATGTAGTAGATGATTCCCGCGCTGGAGTTGGTCAGCTGGATCGATTCCGTGCCACCCCGTCGGAGGCTTTTTTGAGCATTGCCGATGGCCACCGCCGAGAGGTTGGTCAGCGCCGGATCGGTGGAAAGATAGAGGTCCAGATCCCCCTGCTTCATGTTTCGGGATCTGCCCAGGTTGGGGGGCAGGAAGGTGGCCACCGCGAAATTGGTGGCGGACGCGTTGGTCAGGGCCACCGTGTTCGTATAAACGTAGAAATTCCACTGGCTCGCCGCACCGTTGGGCGTGGTCAGATAGGTCGGGTTGGCGGAGACCCGTTCACCGAACAAAGGGAGGCCGTTGCCCAGCGTGGTGAGAGTCACCGGAACGACCGGCGCCTGGGTCGCCGGGACCGGCGGCGTGTTGGGAATGTCCGTGATGGTCATGGCGCCATCCAGCGTCTCGTTGCCCAGTGAAATGACCAGGGCATAGTCCTGAACGATATTGTCCAGCTGCGCCGTGACCGCGTTGATATTCACACGGGTCGCGCGGACGGTGACCGAATAGTTGGTTCCCAGCGGTGCGTTGATGAAGACATTCTCCACATTGTTGACGCTGTCCGCCGCGTCCACCGTCCCGGAAGAAGTGAAGTCCGATCCGGCGTTGATGTTGTTGCCGAAATACACGTCGCCGGTGTCGAGATTGGTCACGATCAGATCCAGATTATTGACCAGCTTGATGGCCGCCAGGGGGTTGCCCGGCGGATCGGTCCAGACCAGCGTCGCCCGAAGCGGGAAAAACAGCGCGTCCTTGGTGAGGGTCACAAACCGGGTCTGCTCTTGGCCGGTCGCCAGCGCGAGGTCTGGATCCTGGTCAAAGAACTGGATCGGCCACCCGGTCGGGTCGAGCGGGTTTTCATCGAGCAGTTCCGGGATCGATTTTTCAAGGTTTGGCCGGCCCCAACCCTGGATGTTGATCACATCGCGGACGGCGAAACTGTAGAGGTTGTTGACGGACCGGGAACCGTTGATCAGCAGTGCCTTCATCAGTGCCGGGCTGTTCGTCAGGCTCATCCGGTCGATGAAGAACTCATGCATCAACGCGAGCATGCCGGACACCGATGGCGCCGCCATGCTGGTCCCGGACGCAAAACGGTAATAGTTCAGCTGATCGTTCATCGACTTCAACACGACGAAGTACTGGCTGGGATCCTCGTCGAGATAATAGACCACGATGACATCATACCAGACCAGCTGCGACAGCGGGTTCACCACGCCATAAGTCCACAACCCCGTGCTGACATCGAAGGTGACGTCGCCGGCGCCCCGATCCAGAGGAATGCTGTTCACCGGACCGGCGCTGATTTGCATGGACGGGAATGGAACCGGCGAACGGTCGTTCGGCTGTAGAACGATGCGCACGCTTGAAACGTTGCTCGGCACATAGATCGTCGAAAAATTGGTAGAGTTCGCGTCGACGGTTTTTCCGGTGTCCTGGCTCACAAGCGTATTTCCAAACCCCTGCGGATCGACCCAGTCGACGGAGCGCGTGGAGATCACGAACGATCCCGGCGCCACCACGTCCGGCTTGAAGCGCCCGAACTCACCCTCGATGCCGATGCCCACGTTGCCGCGGCTCGAAAATTGCGCCACCTGGTTGGAACTGTCAGTCGCGAAGAGGAACGGTGTATTTGTGACGATCTGGTTCGTGCCGTTGACGATATTCGTAAGCACGACCTGGTTGGTGATGAACCTGAACTGCTCCAACGCACCCACGGTGATGACATTTTTGGCCGTGCCCGGAGCCACGACAGTCTCCGGTTCACCGCCGGCACCGTCGCTTGATCCCTGGCCATCGTTGCCGGCGGCGAACACATAGGTGATCGACTGCATGCCCGGTTCCGTGTTCAACCCGTCGCGGACGGCGGCGTCATAGCTGGCGGACGCAAAGTTGTAGTCGCTGACAAAAGTATAGCCCCAGCTGTTGTTGGAGATGAGGGCGTTCGTGCGAACGGCGTTCTCCTGAAGATAGGTGTCCGAGACAATCGGACCGGTAAGCAGATCGATCGGCTGCGCAAAAATCAACGCTGCCGGAGCCATGCCGCGGAAGTCCGCGTCCTGTATTGAACCAAACGTGTTGTTCGTCAGTACGGGCGAATTCTCACCGGAACTCGCGATGGTGCCCGCCACATGGGTGCCGTGACCAACCACGTCCACCAAGGCCGAAGCATCTTTGGCCGACACCCGACCGGCGAGGTCCGGATTCGTCGCGTCCACCCCGGTGTCGTTGACGCCCACCAGAATCCCGGCGCCGGTCAGCCCGAGGTAGTTCGTGGTCGTCGCCAGCGTGTTGCTGGAGATATTGAGCGCGACCCGCGTCAGGTCGTTCGCAAGCTGACGCGGATAATACGGATCAACCGCGAGCACGGATTCCATCACCGCCAGTTTGGTGACGTCAGTTGAACCCGGTTTGATGATGAACTGATCGCCGAACGGAGTGCTTTCCTCGCCCATGAAGACCGCGCCCGAATCGGCCAGATCGTTTCTCGCCGTTCCGCTCCGCCCCGGAAACGCAGTCACGCGCAACCACTCTGACGGCATCGGCTGGCCATCCAACACGGTTGCCAGCAGGGATTCAGGCAGTTTGTAATACGGGGCGAACGGGAGAATGGTCAGTTCCTCCGGACCGCCTGTGGAGGGAAGTGCGTCGACCGTTTCCTTCGACATCCCGTTCACCAGCAACGTGTCGTTAGGGATATAGGAAACGATATGGCCGTTCATCGATTCGATGCGCGCCTTCAGCCCCGGGGTGATGCCGCTCTTCGAATGCACCAGATACGCTCCCGGGTAAGGGGAACCGGCGAGTGCTCCGGGGACTTCGTAGTCCATCAACCGGTTGACGTCGATGAACGCGTTCCGCAGCAGGATCGCGTCGTCGTTGTTGACCAGTTCCCCGATGGGAAGATCAGTGTTCCGCAATCGATTGGGAAAGCGCTTTTTCTCCTCACCGAGCTTGCGGGAGCGTTCCGCCTGCAGCCGGTCTGCTTCAACGGCGGCCGCCACTTGTGCGGCTTCAGAACCTCCCGACGTGGTATCGACGTCAGTCGAACCGGTCGGGGTCTCTGTTTTTTGATCCTGAGCCGTCGATCCCGAAACGCCGCCGTTTGTATCGGCGCCGGACAGTAATCCCGGATAACCAATCACCGACGTTGCAGTCGCCACGCTTCCCGTGGACTGCGCGCGGTCGGTGCGTTGTTGTTCCAGACGGCCGGCGTCCCGCAGCATCCATCCGACGACCGCGACAAGCAGCACCAGCAACGCGCCGCCCGTCAGTATCCATTTTCGAAATTCGTGTTTTAACGACATAAATTTATTGCGGTGGCAGTACTTTGGATTCCACGACCACAGCGTTCAAAAACAAGCTGGTCGTGCTGTTCACGTCCCCTTCAAAGCGAACTACGGAACGCGTCACAAACTCACCGGTCACCTGGTAGTTGGTCACCACCTGGAAAAAGTCGGGATCGAGGTTCAGGGAGTTCTTCGCCGGCGCGAGGGACTGGCCGTAAGCGTAGATCACCACCCGGGGCTCACCGAGCCGGAGCAACGACATGATCTGCTGGGGGATCCGTTCCATGGCCACGTCGCTGATCCCGGCGTTCGGAGCCTTGTTCTGCCGATCACCGGGATCCTGCCAGTTCACGGCACTCAGATACGGTGAGGCGAGCGAGAACTCAGGAACAGAAAGGATGCCGCCCTTGCTGGTGAAGAATCCCCCGTTGTCATTGTTCCGCGTGCGGTTGATGCCATCGACGATCCGGAAGAATTGTGCCGACGCGGGTTCAATCTCGACCGGGACGGACGATGAAAGGCTCCAATCATAGGGATCCGGCGGCAACAGCGTCGTGTTGTTGGTCAACGTGACCACGCCCGACAGCACGGCGGACCACGCCGCCTCGCCGGACTGGTTGACCGACAACTGACCGCGGGTCGCCGACGGCGTTGGAGCGGTAGTGAACACGTCCAGGAATCGCCAGTCACTGCTCGGAATGGTACGTGGATTACCCCGCTCGGACGCCCAGATCCGCGGTGTCACCGTGACAATGTTGTTCGTGTTCCCGCTGCCCACCACCGGCGGCATGGTCATCGACTTCAGGTAAATCGTCTGCCACGCCGAGCCGCGATGCACGCGGCCCATCCAGCCGAGGCTCGGAAACTTGTTGGTGGGGAAAGACCAGTCCTCGGAGCTGTTGATCAGCGGATCAATGAAGAGCGGGTTGTAGGTGCTCAGGCTGCCTGCAGCATCCTTCATGTCATTTCCTCTCCACGGTGAATAGAGCTGATTGGTCACGCCCAACGCCTCCACGGTAACGAGAGGAATCGGAATTTTCGGAACCAGAGTCACCGGACGGGCCTTGTCCGGATTCTTCTTCCAGTCGTAAATGTCCTGATACGTGAAATGCACCAGCGGGTCATTCACCTGATACCGGCGATCCAGATAAAGCTTTCGCACGGCGGTGAAGGGGGCCTGCATCACCGGCCCGCCGGCGGTCAACTGACCCGCCGGATATTTCTCCGGGGGAAGACCGAGAAAGACGCGGAACCGGTCGATCGATTTGTCCTTGTCCTCAACCAACGGACTGTAGTCGTTCCACAATGATCGCCCGACCTTGATCAATCCTGCGGAAACCAGCATCTGCAATTCGATCCCGGTGGTGACGTCGTTCACATCCGTCGATCCTCCCACGCGATCCGCCATCCACATCCGACCGACAGTGCTCGCGTCCCCGGACAGCTCGTCCTGATTGACCAGACTTTCAGCCATGTCGATATGCCGCGTCATGTCGGCGATGTTCACGAAATCCACGATCCTCCCTCCGTCCGTGAGCACGAACCGGACACGGTTGGTCGTGTAAATCTGCCAGTCTGGAATCGGAAACCCACCTTCGACTTTGGGACGATTGCTCCCGCCTTCGATGGGAAATCCCACGGTCGGCCGGAAGAACGGGAAGGTCGAGGCCTGCCACATGGAATTGGTCAGCATGATCGTGTTCGTGCTGATCGGGATCTGGAACGCGCCGGCACCCCACGTCGACGCCGGGATACTGTAATTGGTCGCGTATGTCTGCTCGGGGTTGAGCAGGGTCGCGCCGTTGCGGGGCCAGAGCACGATGTTGGTGCGGTTCTGAATGGTCGACGAGGAGTCGATCTCCACGGCGAGCTGCAGATCCCGGGGAAACGCGGTGGCATAAGAATTCCACGCTTCGAGTCCCAACATGTTGGTCACGCTTAAAATGTAGATCTGGTTCGTAGCGTTCGGTGGCGAATTCGCAGTGGGCTTCTGCACGATCAAGTTCCGCTGGGCGTTCACCACCGTCCGGATCAGCAGCTCGTTGAAATTCGGATACCCCTTCTTGACACCGATCACGAGCGGGACGCCGAGCGGCAGCCGCTGATTGGTGACGGGCTCCAGCGGGACGAGATCGACCGCGCCGGGCTGATGGAGATCGATGTAATTGTTGCGCGCGATGAACGCCGCACTATCCACGATCCCGGGCTGCAGTTCGTAGCCGGTGATGTACACGTAGCTCACGCCATTCGTGACCAACCGCCGGATCATCGGCCGAAACACACTCGGGTATTCCGGTCCCTTCAGCTGCACATTTGGCCTGTGAGTGGTTGTCGCATCGTATAGATTCGCGGCCACCTGGAGACAACGATGCACGGCCGAATCATAATTGTTCGTCGGCCAGATCATGATGTTGGTCAGCGTGATGGTCCGGCCATCCGAACCCACAAAACCCTGGGACCGCAGCAACCGGTCGGCGGCGGTGGTGAAAAACGCGAGCGGCTCCCACTGAACGACATCCGAGGCGGCCCGGCGCGGCACGCCGAGAGAGCGCAGATCACGGTTGTCGTAGTTGAGATTCATCTTCTCCTGAGGAAGGTACACATCACTTCTTGGATCGGCGTCATCGCCCGAGCCGGGGACGAAGCTCGCGGGTTCCTCCCCCGATTGCGTGCCCAGTTCGGACAACAGGCGGTAGTAGGTGCCGCTGTTATAGGAGCCCACTGCCCGCGTTGCGGAATCCAGACGCAGAAGGAAGTCAACCCCGACCTTGCGCGGATCAAACAGATCATCCTGGGAGAAGTATTCCTGCGGCGTCGGCGAACCGGACCACGGGACAGCAACCGTCGGGTCCCGCGGATCCTCGATGGCCGGAAGAACCTCACCGGCCAAGAGTGGACCGTCGGAGTAACCATCGATCCGGTCGGTCTGGAAACGATCACCGGCATTTGCCCCGTAAAGTTCCCCGTAACTGCGCAAGTTCAAGAAGTCTGCAGCCGGGGATCGCACGGCCGGATTCGAACGATAGCGATAGAACAACAACTCATACGCATCTTGAAATGCAAATCCGGAGTTGGCACTCGAAAGGTCGCCCAAATTATAGGTGTAATCCACCGCAGCATTTCCGAACTGGTTCGGCCCGGGCCAGTAGTTGTTGTTCAGTCCGACTAGGAATCCGGCGAGGTTCATCTCCCAGGTGCCCACACCCATGTTCCGCAGGAATCCGTCCCCGGTCAGGCTGGCAGGCTTTGCATGGTTGTGCATGCCGTTCAGATCCAGAGTCAACCCGTCCGGAACCACGACGTAGGCGTAACGACCGACGAAACGATTTGAGCTGGAATGATTCTGATCCGGCTTCTCCAGCACGCCGATCCATTCCGGATCGCCGATGAAATAATTACTGATCATGCCCTGACGGTCGGCGGTGTCCCGCACGCCGTCGCTGCCGATGATCGTCTGATAACCGGTCGCATCGAACCGGCCGTTCCGGTTCAGATCCAGGTAGAAACGGAAATCACGGGAGAACGGATTCGCGATGTCGTTCGGAATGAACACCGGCGGGCGCGGGTCGTAATAAAGGTTCACCAGGTTCAACATCAAATCCTGATACGAGAGCGGCGTGCCCAGAGTGGGGTTGTAGACGTTGTCGTAGGAATACGACACGTTGAACGGGTTGCTCACGCCGCTGACAAATCCCTGGGTGCGGGTGAAGTTGGTCGAGACCAGCATTTCAAACGCATTCAGGTTCGTCCGTCCCAACATCCGGGCAGCGATCTCCGACTGCGCACGGTTCAGCGCCGCCTCGGACATCAGCTTGGCGTCGATCAGCTGCGAGGACGTCGAGACCAGTTCTCGATTTCGCTGGCTGACGGCGAGGAACGCCACCACGACGATGGTGATGACGGCGAGTAAGATGAGGGTGACGATGAGCGCCACGCCCTGATTTCCACGTTGTTTCATTGCAGCTGGGGGACGTCCTTGCGAATCGGAATCCGGGTCCGGAACATCTGGACACTACCGATGTGATTTTGCAGATAAAGTTGCTTGGCGATGTCGCCCGACTGGGCGCGGAACTCGTTGATCCGGTCGGGTTCCATGACGAACAGTTCCAGATCGACCGAAGCGGGCAGAGTCTCACCGCCGAATTCAAAACTGAAACCTGTGATCGAATACTCCAGCCCCGGTGCATTGGTGGGGTAGAGCGCGCGTCCGTTGTTGTCGTAGGCCACCATCCGCAACCGGACGACGCCGTCGACCATCCGGCTCGACTGGGCGACGAAGTCGCTGTTGCTCAATTTAAATGGATTGCTGTTCGCCGTCGGGGAGATCGGCGAGTAATCAATCGGAAGATTCTCGGAGCTGAGCAGGGCGAAGGTCGGATACTCAGCGTGGTAACGATAGAGCGTTCCGACGCCGACATTCACGTTCTCACGGATGACCCGGTAGATATCAAGCTCCCACCGACTGCCTTCCTTGGAGAGCAGATAAACATCCTGCAGCCGGTTCTCGATCAATGTCCCGTCCGGCAACGGCGAGATGGAATCAGCCGCCGGCGCGCCGAAGCTCACCATGCTGATCCGGGGTTCGGTCACATTGCCGACCGTCGCGTACCCACCGACGGTCACCTTCTCGACGTCCATCGAGATCAGGCCGAACGTCGCCCGGGCCGATTCCCAGACGTCCTTCTGTTTGATGCCCATGAGCAGCGCCTTGGTCGAGGTGTTGAACATCGAGACCAGGGTGAACACGATCAAAGTGGTGATCGCCACCGCCGTCATGATCTCCACCATGGTGAAGGCCTGACGGCCGCGCCGGTTGGGATGGAACATTCGATGCGTCATGGTTGAGTCACGTAGTGGCGGGGATCGACGAAGCGCAAGGGCATCGCCGGCTTGTCAGGATTGTCGAACATCAGCTGGTTGCCGCTGACCAATGTCCGGAAGGTGATGTCCTTGGAAAATCTCGATTGCAGCCGGTACCCCCCTCCCTGCCCGACCACCAGCGGCCAGGCAAAGTTCATCCGCAGTTCGTACAGGTTCGTCCGCATGATGCTCTGATACGGCGCGTTCGAGACGGGCAGCTTGGGAACCAGCTCCGGAGTGAGCCGGTAGTTGAAGGCAAAGTCATCATCAGCAATGAGATCCCCCATGTTGCCGTTCATGGCGCGGACGTCCGCGTAAACGTGGCGCTCCACAGTCACATTGCCGTTGTCTTCCAACCGAAACTTTGGATAGCTCAGGATTCCGACGAGATTGCTGGCGGTGGTGAAACTGTTCAGGTAGTCGGTCGTCTCTGTAATGAGGCTGCCATCGGCGGCATTCCTCCGCGTTTCATCCACGCGCACTTCCATCACGAAGTTGGTGAGGTATCTTATGTCCTGAGCACCGCCGCGGATGGCCTCGATCCAGATGCCGGCATCGGTGTTGATGATCGAGGTTTCGCGGTTCTCAGTCTGCACATTCATCCCCAGCGGCAGCACCCCGATGATGGCCACCATGGCGATGGCGATGACGGACAGGGAAAGAACGATCTCGACCATCGTGAAGGCCGCCGTCGACCGCGGACCCCGGGCTGGACTGTTCGTGTTATAAATCATGATCAATTCTGGATTTCCGGCCGTTCAACCGTCGCCTTGCCGGTCAACCAGTCGATGTTGATGCGGTTGTAAATCTCGGTGGAACTGCCCGGTGGCACTTCCAGAACTTCCGGAGGGCCGTCGATCAGATTGCCGAACTCATCCCGCGCATAGAAGATGGAACCGTCCGCGATGTGGATCCTCTGCTCGAACTGGGTGCCGAGCTCCTCGCCGAGATACTTGGGCTGAACCAGCTGCCCGAGATAGTTGAAGGCGATGTAGGGCAGCGCCACGGCGTTGCCGCTGTTCTCGGAAGGGAACGGAAAATAATCATAGGGAAGAGGACGGCCATACGGCGTGGGCATGATCTGATTCTTCCATTGGACGGGTGCGTTGACGCCAAACGACGAGTAATCCAGGTATTCGTCCGGCGGGATGAACGTGCCGTCCGGCAGCGATTTCCACGCGGTGAGATAATGCGGTTTGCGCACTCCCGGTTGTTCCCCCACCCCGCGCCAGCTGAACAGCGCGTAGCTGGTGTACTTCGCATCCAGCAGTTTCTCCACGGTCCTGATGTCGCGCCGAATGTGGACATCCACAGTCGGCGTCCCGGTTTCGGTGAGAATCACATCCGTGAAGTTCGTCGGGACAAACACCATGTAAACCGTCGTCCGTTCCGAGATCGCCTTGTTGCGCGCGATCGTCAGATCATCCGACAACTGCCGCACCGCGTTGCCCGACTTGTTGGACTTGGTGAGGGCGGTGATCGCAGGAATCCCCAGCGACGCGAGGACGCCAATGATGGCGATGACCATCAGCAACTCGATGAGAGTGAACGCTGATCGGGTTGCCGGGAGATTTCTGGTTTTCATGTCGATGGTTGTCGGAACGCGCCTTACTGAAGGCTGGTGAGGTTGTCCTTGTTCGGCTCTTCACGCGCACCGAGCAGACCGTCGTAGCTGCCGTCCGGCCCCAAGGACCAGACCATCACCCCGTTCTGGCTCTCATACTTGTCGAGGGTTGCATTATATACCTGACCGGCGAACCCCGGCACGGTCTTATCAGCGCCACCCGAGACTTCTCCCTTGCCATAAAGCGCGTCGGCAAGCCGCTGGTTGTAATCCAGATCAAAGGAAATGATGTAAGGACGACCCCACGGATCCCGGTAAACACCGTCCGGCCCGACGCCTGAATCATCGGTGCTGTTAGCCTCCTTCAGATCCATAAACTTGATCTTCCGCGGATTACGCGCGTTGCCGGCGTTGGGTGGGTTGGCACCGGTATCACGGGCCATCAACAACACCATGACACCGCGGTTGTCCACCAGATAGTCCGAATCCGTGCTGGTCGAGAATTGCACCGCGCCGTTCGGATACGCGAGGCGATATCCAAATGTGTAATTTCCATTGTTGCCGGCAGCATCATCCTGCGCCTCCTTCGGCACTGGATAGACGCCGTATTCCGCCTTGAACTGGTTGATCGCTGCCACGAGGGTGCGAATCTCCGAGTTGGCCTTGGCGACCGATGCCTTGCTTTTGGCGGCGCTGACCGCCGGAATGAGCAGGCCCGCGAGAATCGCAATGATGGCGATGACCACCAGAAGCTCAATCAGGGTGAAGCCGGCGATCTTGCGCGTGTGGATGAGTAATGGGAGTTTCATAGTTCGCAAAGGGGTTGAGAATCAGTTGTTCCAAGGTTGCTTGAAAGACAAAATGGTCCGCTGCACCACGCGGCGATGGCGCACCACCAGTTGAATGTCGGGCGACGCACTCCGGTCGGCCGTCTTATAGATCGCGACCTCATCGGTCAGTTCCGCGCGGGAACCATCATGACTCTCGATGCGCGGCCACCAGCTCCGATCCTGCCAGCGGATGTTCAGTTTCTGAGTTGTTGATTTCGATTTCATGACAACAGCAGACGTTGGTTATTTTTCCTCCCAGTTGCCGATCACGACAATTTCGTCGCCGATCACGATCTCCGCCCAGAGATCGAACTCACCGGGATTGTTGGTTGGGTTTGAGGAAACGTATTTCCAGGGATTCACATCGGACCCCGGGATCGGCGGCAGAAACCGCGAGTCCGTATCCGCCTTCGGGTGGCCCAGCGGCCAGTGAACGGGCACCACCAGCGCATCCACATGAGGGGCTCCGGAAATGTGCTCGACGTTGCTCGACCGGCTGCCCGCCAGAAAATTCTTCACGTTCGCAGCGCTCTCCGAACTGTTGTAGACACCGGGAACGTTGACCCCGTTGCCAAACACCACCTGATAAGTCGCACGGGGAATCTGTTCATCAACCGCCCCCACCCGGTAGACGTCATTCACCCGGTCATACACCGCTCCGGTCAATTCATAATACAGCTGGTTCACGTCCGGGTTCACCGACAGCTCGAAGGCGTCCTGCAAATTGTCAGGCGGATAAAACCCAAATTTGGAATGGTAGTCGCGGATGGCGAGCTCCAGTTTGGCGAGCTCCACTTGCGTCCGTGACACCTTGGATTTCCGCGAGACCAACGCCCCCAAACCCACCGTCAGACTGGCGAGCACACCGATGATCGCGATCACCGCCAGCAGCTCGATCAACGTGAACGCCCTGCGTCCGGACCGTTGGCTCCGAGGAATCGTTGAAGTATGTGGTGCTCGAATTTTCATGAAATTATTTAAATCTCGCCAGCGGCGTCTTCTGTTCCCGAACCTCCTGTTCGAGCCGTTCGCTGAGCCATTGTTTGACCATGCTCTGGTAATTTAGAAAACGGTAGCGGGCCAGCCGCTTGATCTTCGAGAGCATCCGCGGGTCGAACCGCAGCGTGACCGAAACCGATTCGGACGATTCCGAGGACCGCGCGATGGATGACTCCATCAGGCGAAGCTCGATCCGATTGACCGACCAAAAATCTGCTTCCGCCTCCTCGCGGTCGAACATTGGCACTTCTTCCCAGTTATAAATCGCATTCATGATCGTTACTGTTGGCTGGCCTGAGCCAGTTTTCGTTGATAAAACATTGTTTCCTCGGGCTCGAAGTCCCGGGCAAATACAACCTTCAACTGTTTGCCGTTGGCCTTGTAAACACTGAAAACCCCGCCACCGCCGCCATCAAGACCCAGATTGAAAAACCGGTTCTGTGCGGAAAAACGGGGTGAGTCCGGCAACAGACGAATGGCGAATGGATCCTCGAAGGATTCCTCAATCCGCTGGAGCGTTACCATGGCGTCCAGGTTGAAGGGAGGGTTTGTCCAGTCGAAATCCATGTTCAGTTTGTGTTGTAACTCAATTGGCCATTCAATGTATGCACCATGTATTTACGTCATGTATGGCATTTGTCAATACTTGAATCGTAAGGGAACTAATGTCACACACCTGTGTCACTCGACGAGAAATGTCGCGTTCTCAGAGGAAACCCTCAATTCACCCGGCAGATTCTGCGGAGGGAACTTGATCAATAGATAATGCTCCCCCGCCCCGGCACCATGCCGAATTACCGGCCCCGCCTTCACGGCCTGACCGTCAATCCACAATTGCGCGCCTTCCAGACCCGACGTGTTCAACGTCAATTCGCCGGTGGGCGCGGATTCAAACGGCACCGCCGCCCAGAGCCCGACCATCGCATTGGCCTGATTTGGATTGGAGACTTTCAGGGCGTCACGCAATTGCTGCTCGACCAACGTACCGTCAACGCGTGTCGCAAAACTCGTCCACCCCGGTTCATCGAGCAGTCCGGCAAGATTTCTACCGGCCCCGAATTGTTCGTCCCGGTGTGTCGCCGGCCGCAATCTCCACTGGCGCGCGACGTTGCCCTTGGAGGCATCGAAGGCACCGGGTTTGCCGAGTTCAGCCAGGAACCGGAAGAGATCCAGACGATCCTGCTCCGAAAGCTGCTCGACCAGCCCGGCGGGCATCAGAGAAGCGCCCATGGTTTGCTTGACGATGCTGTTTTTCGGAATTGAGACCTCCTGGTTTGCCGCGTTGCGAACGACCAGTTCCGTGCCCGTCTCTGAAACCAAAATACCGCTGTATTCCAGCTCACCGTCCGTCTCCACGATCACCGAGTGGTAGCCCTCCTTGATCTTGCGATTGGGATAGAGCAACGACTCGATCAGGTAATCGGGCTGCGCGCTCGCGCCCATGGAAGTCAGATCCGGGCCCACCTTTCCGCCCACGCCGCCAATCGCGTGACACGAAACACAACCCAGCTCGACTCTCCGGTAAACTTTTTCACCGCGGGCCGGGTTCCCGTCGGCCATGACCCGCGTGGCGAGCTGTTTCATTTCCTGCGCGGTCAGCTCCTGATCGGCCGTCGTGTTTGAATTGGAGATCAACGCCAGCGCCTGAAGCAGCTCGGGCTCGTCACGCCCGCCTTCACGCGCGGCGCGCAGCCCGGCGGAAGCCGCTCGCGCGTTGAGCCGGGATTTGCCGACCACCGAAGCCATCACCTGCGCAGAACCACGTTTCCGCAGAATGTCACGCCACACCTGCAGTGCCGCGTCGTCGGACTCCATCGAGTTCAAGACTTCCATCACAACGGGGGCCGCGCGGTTCATGTCCACACCGGCGAGGGCGACCACGGCGAGCTGACGGTTTCTCAACGAATTGCTCGCGCCGGTCAGCGGCAGCAGCGCCTCGACACATTGGGCCCCGCCGATTTCCCGCATCGTGTCGAACACCAGAACGCGTTCCTCATCTCCGGTCTTGTCCGTCGTGACGATGGCCACCAGTTCGCTGAACCGAACGTCCGGTTCACGCCACGCACCGATCAACCGAACCGCCGCCTTCCGGACGTCGGCTGAAGTGTTCTTCAGGAAACCGGCGACGCGGCTGCGGTCGGCGGCCGGTTTCAGATTTCGCAGACGGGCCGCGCTGTCCAGGGCGTTCAATGCGCGCGTCAGAGCCGCCGGAGTGAAATCACCGGCGACGGCTTGTTGCAGCAACCGGTTCAGCTCGTTCACCGTGCCGGCGGACCCGATCAGTTCGATCCACGGCCCCGAGCCGTCGCCCGGAATCTTCTTCGGCAACAGCTTCGCCATGATGCGCGACGCCTGCTCCGGTTCGATCGACTGAAGTCCGAACTCCAGCTGCTTCTCACGACCGGCGGGCGTCCACTCACCGGATTCGATCGCGGCAACCCAGTCGTCCGCCACGTCGTTGATGCTCAGCCAGACGGCGTAGTTCAGAAACCGATCCATCGGCGTATCAGCGACTGCGAGAACCAGCGCCGCTGATTCGGCGGAAGGACGGTAGGCCAGCCCCCGGACCGCCTCCACTCGCACGCGCGGAAATTCATCACGTGAACGCGCCGCGAGCAGTTCGCCGCTGCCGTCGAGCCATTCCTGCCACTGGGCGAGAACCCGCGTCGCCGCCGCGCGAACCCGGCCGTCCTCCGCCTCCAGCAATTCGTTTAACAGTGGTGGATTAATCCGGTCGACCGCCTGGTAAGTCCAGAGCGCCCGCAGCTTTTTCAATTCGGTGTTCTGCCGTGCGGTCCACTCCGTCAATTCGTGACCGATGACTTCCCGACGCTCGGTCAGCACACGGCTCGCGATCGTGCGCAAGTGCGCGTTCGGCGAGTTCAATTTCTCCAGCAGTTGTTCCGTAGGAAGGTTCTGAAAGTTGATCACTTTTTCAACCGGTCCTCCCTTGCGCGCGATCCGCCAGATGCGGCCGGAGGTCTTGTCCCGCCGTTCATCACGGAAATCCACCTCACCGTGTTGGATGATTGGGTTCGACCAGTCCGCGATGTAGAGCGCGCCGTCCGGGCCGAGCTTCACGTCGATCGGCCGGAACGACACGTCAGTCGAGCGCATCAGGTCGGGCATTTCACGCGTGACATAGCCCGAACCCTGCTCCTCCAGTTTGAAGCGCACAATCCGGTGCGCGCGGAAATCGCAGGTGATGAGGTCGCCCTGCCAGTCGGCGGGAAAGTTTGGTGTGTCGATCCGTTCCAGCCCGGCAAACTTCGGATACGCGCCGGGGCTGACGCTGTCGAGAATCCTGCGCCCGCCGGCGTAGGTGAAATACATCGCCTGCGGCACGCCCCAGCTGACGCCCTGGAATCCCGCGCCGTCCGTCACGAACGATTGACCGTATTCGTCGAACACGTGTCCCCACGGATTGCAGAAACCCTTCAGGAAAATCTCAAGCTCATCGGTCTGCGTGCGGTAGGCGAACACCCCGCCGCTGTTCAAACGCACAACCTCCGTCGGCGTTTCGATGCTGCTGTGAATGTAGATCGACTGGTTGAAGTACAGGCGGCCGTCCATCCCCCAACGAAGTGTGTGCAGCAGGTGATGCGTGTCCTCCGTGCCGAACGCACTCTGAACCACTTCGACGTCTTCCACTTGATAATCATGATCGGCGTCCTTGAGATGAAGCACCTGGGTGCCCGCCGCCACGTAATAGCCGCCATCGCCTGGCGCGATCCCGGTGGGAATGAGCAGCCCATCGAGCAGCACGCGCGAACTATCCGCCCGCCCGTCGCCATCCGTATCCATCAGCACGACGATTTTGTCGTTGGCCGGTCCACCCGGCTTGATCTGCGGGTACGTCTCGGAACTCGCGACCACCAGATTCCCCGCCGCATCCCAGTTCATCTGAATGGGTTTGGCGATCAGCGGATCCTCGGCGAACAGAGTCGCTTCAAATCCTTCCGCAACTTCAAACGGGATGGTGGTGGAAGTATCGGTCCGGTGCGTGACTAGGTTCGAGGATAACTTGATCGGCTGGCGGTCCGCGGATGTATCCTTCGACCAGGTCACATCCGCGCGCTGTCGATGGAGTTCGTATTTGCGAGCTTGCGGTTTTTTCAACCCGGCGATCACAGTGTCCGCAGCGGCGACATCCTCTTCAAATCGACTGACCTCCGCCGCGTTCTGTCCCTGTTCATGTTTACGAAAACCGAACAGGTAGGTCTCGTTCTGCGGACGCCATCGATACAAATACGATTTGTTCTTGCGGATAATCGCCTCGCGCAGCGCCTCCGCCTGATGAAAGTCCGGCCCCATGGCAATTTCAAAACTGGCGTGCCATCCCTCGGAGGTGCCGGACCGCACCTGTTTTCCGTCCACCACCAGCTCGTAGGTCCCCATGTCTAGTTGGGAGTACTGCAGCCGGATTCTCTGCGCGCCGTTGACCGTCTCGCCCTTCGAATTGGTGATCCCCGGCGAGGGAAGACGGTCGGCCTTCAAATTGAAGGTGGCGAACTCCGGCGTCCTTGTGACATCCGTCACCTCCCCTCCGTAACTTCCGTTTCGCAGTTCACCGTCGGGCATAATCGAAATCCGGATGTTTCCGGCGGGCCAGCCCAGCTGCGCGGCGACGGCCTCGGCGACATTTGCATAGCCGAACGGCGTCAGGTGAATGCCGTTGGCCGTTTCGACGAATTCCTGATCCTTTGCGGCCCGTTTCTCGACCGGATTGAACAGCTTGACGAAGCGCGCCTTCTGTTCGGTTGCGATCTCCTCGATGGCGTTCACGTACAATTTCAAGTCGTCGTTGTGCGACTTGCCGGTGGTGACCGAGCCTTCAAGATTTTGGTGGGCGATCGGACTCAGCAGTACGAACCGCACCTCCTGTTTCTCATTGCTCCGGATCGCGTCAATCAGGCGGTTCAAATCACGCTTGAATGGAGCCACGCCGGCCGGCCCGCCGTACGACGCCGCCATGCCGTATCCGATGAACACCACCGTCGGATCGGCCATGGCGACCTGATTGGTCAGTTTTTGAAACCAGACATCGGGCGGCCGGTTCCAATCGAAGCTCGCGCGGGACCGGCCGTTCGGAAGATCGCCGCTCCAGCCCAGATTGCGAAACACATAATTGCGATCCGGAAACTGAACGGTCATCAGGCTCTCGATGTATCCGTCGGTCTGTTCCCGCTCGATCAACGTGTCTCCAAGGAAGACCACACGGTCTCCGTCCTTGAGCTCAAATGGTTCGGCGGTCGATGCGTTTGCAAAGGCCACGACGCAAAGCAGTTTAATAAGGCAGTGTTTCATACGGCTGGTGAATGCGGGTAAAATAGGGAGGATCAATCTGGAATCAAGCCTAACAACACCCGGAAGACTCACGATGGATTGGCGAATTCCAGATTCTAAACTCTAAATTCCAAATTCAGAAGACCGCCCCCCCACCATTCATGACCCGATCAAGTCAGCCGCGAAACAGTTTATCCACCCAGCGGCCCAAACCCGGTTTTCCGGAAAATTTGAACCAACCAGTACGCAATCCAGATGAGCACCCCGAAGGCGAGTGTCGCGGCGATGAACTTGAAAACCCGGGCCTGACGAAGAATCCTCTCGGAACCGGCCCGCTCGAGATCCCGGAACATCGCCAGCTCCTTTTCCGCCGCCACGAGTGGAGCGGAGTCCTCACGCAGCAACACCGTCATCCAGGGAACCTGCTGCCCGACGAACTGTGTCGGCAGGAGCGCCAGCTCCTCCTCGGAGGCGTCGTGAAAATCACTCATCTGCCAGAACGGCGCACTGAGTTGGGTCCACACCCGGGTGATCCCGTGATTCTTGGCGACCATCTGCATCCGTTCCCAGAACAGTGGCCGCAACTCATCGGCATGTTCATAGATGGGAAACAGTTCGCTGTGCAGCTTCCCCTGCTTATCCATGATCTGCATTCCAATGGCTCCAACGATCCTGCCTTGGGCGTCAGCCACCAGCTGGAATTCCGTAAACCTTCGCTCGAGCACCTCCGCCGGGAGTTTCTCCAATTTCCACAAATCCATCAACTGGGGCAGATCGTCCAGAGTGGCCCGGCGAACATCTGATGACAGGAATCGCATGCGGTCGGACTATGCTGATGTATCGTCAACAGGTAAAGAATTTGGTACGGTGCCGGGCATGCGAATACTGACAACGCGGCAGGAGAAACCTCACGAACCAGCCGTATCGAAAGAATCCCGGTAAATTCAGAACGCAAAAAAACCGGGCCTTTCACCCCGGTTCTGGAACGTCAGTCATTGATCGGACAGGATCACGAGCATCCGAGGCTTTCGCCGCAATTCAGGCATTTGTAGCAGGCTCCGTTGCGGACGGTGATGTGACCGCAGTTCGGGCAGCTCGGCGCGTCCTGCTGGTTCACAAAGATGTTGATATTGGCAACGGAATCTCCGTGCTCATGCCGAGCCGCAGACACCGGTTTCGCGGCGTCCGATTTCAGCATGATATCCGTATCGTCCGATATCTCCAGATCAGGCACCGGACGGTTCACGCTTTTTTTTTCCGCTTCACTCAGGCCCGGCAACGCCAGGTCCCGCTGCGTGGTGTCCGGCCGGGTCTTCTCGCGGTAACCGGCCACAAACTGGTTGGCCATCCAACGGAACACGTAGTCGATGATCGACGAGGCATTCCGGATGTCCGGATTCTTCGTAAAGCCGGACGGCTCGAAGCGTTGATGGGCAAACTTCTTCACCAGCGCTTCGAGCGGAACGCCGTACTGCATCGCCATCGAGGTCAGCGTGCCGACCGCGTCCATCAGACCGCCGATGGTCGAACCTTCCTTGGCCATCGTGATGAAGAGTTCGCCGGGCTGCTGATCTTCAAACAACCCGACCGTGAGGTAACCCTCGTGACCGGCGATGTCGAATTTGTGGGTCAGCGCGCTGCGCGTCTCCGGAAGGCGACGGCGCAACGGCATGCCGACCTCTTTTTGCAGCAGCGCGACCTCCCGCTCCAGTTCCGCGACTCGTTCCGAATTGTCCGTCGTCACCAACTGACTTTCGGTTGCCTTACTGGATTTTTTGGTGTTAAGCGGTTGCGAGCGCTTCGATCCATCTCGGTAGATGGCCACGCACTTGAGCCCCATTTTCCAGGCCTGTACGTAGGCATCGGCGATGTCCTCCACGGTTGCTTCGTTCGGGAGGTTTACGGTCTTGGAAATCGCGCCGCTGATGAAAGGCTGGGTGGCGCCCATCATCTTCAAATGCGCCATGTGGCTGATGCTGCGTTTGCCGCGATAGGCCTTGAACGCGCAATCAAACACGCACAGATGCGCGGGCTTCAACCCGCTGGCAATCGTTATCCCGCGATCATCAACGTCTTCGATCGTGTCGTATTTCTCGATGTGCGCGATGATGTCCGTGACTTCGGCTGCCGAATAACCGAGACGTTTTAACGCCTGTGGTACGGTCCGGTTCACGATCTTCAACATGCCACCGCCAGCCAGCAGCTTGTACTTCACCAGCGCGATGTCAGGTTCCACGCCGGTGGTGTCGCAGTCCATGAGAAACGCGATCGTACCGGTCGGCGCCAGCACGGTGACCTGTGCGTTGCGATAACCGTTCTTGTCGCCCTGCTCCAGTGCTGCGTCCCACGCCTTGCGGGCTTCGTCCTTCAAATAGTTGAACTCACGGCTCGGCTGTATTTTCTCCACCCCCTCGCGATGAGCTTCAATGACACCGCGCATGGATTTGCGGTTGTTCTTTTCCAGCGGCTTCGGCACACCGGCGCAACGTGCGTCCTCGTATCCCTTGAACGGCCCCATCGTTTTGGAAACGTTGGCGGACTGTTCGTAGGCGTGACCAGTCATGATTGACGTGATGGCCCCGGCAAGCGCACGGCCTTCGTCAGAATCATAGGCCAGTCCGTAGCTCATGATCAGCGAACCAAGATTCGCGAATCCGAGTCCGAGTGTGCGAAAGATGTGCGAGTTTTCCGCGATCTGCTTGGTCGGATAACTGGCGTTGTCCACCAAGATTTCCTGCGCGGTGATATAAATGCGAACGGCGGCCTTGAATCGCTCCACATCAAACACACCGTCTTCCCGCTTGAACTTCATCAGGTTGAGCGAGGCGAGATTGCAGGCGGTGTTGTTCAGGAACACGTATTCCGAGCATGGATTCGTCGAATGAATCGGTTCAGTGCCCTTGCAGGTGTGCCATTTTTGAATCGCACCGTCGTACTGCAACCCGGGATCGCCGCAGATCCAGGTGCCTTCGGAGATCTTCTTCAACAACGCGCGCGCGCTTTTCTTCTCCAACGGTTTCCCGTCGGTGACGGACCGGGTCCACCAATCCTTGCCATCGTTGGCAGCCTGCATGAATTCATCGCTCACGCGGACGGAGAGGTTTTCGTTCTGATACATGACGGTGCCGTAGGCCGGTCCGTTAAATGATCCGTCGTAGCCCTGCTCGATCAATGCCCAGGCCTTTTTCTCCTCGGTCATCTTCGCATCGATGAACTCCTCGATGTCGCCGTGCCAGTCACGCAACGTGTTCATCTTCGCCGCGCGCCGGGTCTTGCCGCCGGACTTCACGACGTTTGCCACCTGGTCATAGACTTTCAGAAAACTCATCGGACCGCTCGGGGTCCCACCGCCGGAAAGCTTCTCACGACTCGAACGGATCGGGGACAGGTCGGTGCCCGTGCCGGAACCGAACTTAAACAGCATCGCCTCGCTGTAGGCCAGATGCATGATGGACTCCATGTTGTCGTCGACCGACTGGATAAAGCACGCGCTACCCTGCGGGTATTCATATTGCGTGCTGGCGCGGGCGGCCTCCTGTTTCTGGTGATCATAGAACCAGTTGCCCTTGTCGGATTTATTGCCGATACCGTACTGGTGGTGCAACCCGACGTTGAACCAGACGGGTGAATTAAAGGCTCCGTGCTGATTGATGCCGAGCCACGCCAGTTCCTTGTAAAAAATTTCCCCGTCGGCCTTGCTGAAATAACCGTCTTTGACACCCCAATCGGCGATGGTCCGCGAGACCCGATGAATCAGCTGGCGAACGGACGTCTCCCGCTCGGGCGTATTCTGCTCACCGTAAAAATATTTAGAAACCACGACCTTGGTCGCCAGCATCGACCAGTCCTTCGGCACCTGGACATTCTCCTGTCGAAAAATGACCTTGCCGGAATCGTCGGTAATCTCCGCCGTGCGGGCCTCCCATTCCAACTGATCGTAAGGATCGATATTTGGATCACTAAATACCTGCTCGATCTTGAGCTTATTCTTCCGTCTTTTGAGGGAAGATTTGCGGCCGCTGGTGACGCTGCCTGAAGCCCGCCTTTTAGTGGAAGAGGTGGGGGAAGAAATGACTTGCTCGCGGTTGTCGATCATGGGCTCGCTACTGGTTGTCTGTTTTCGCCTTTTTGGACTTTTACCACATTCGAATCGAAGGAGGCAAAACACGGCAATCCGCCCAAAAATCCGCCAGTTTTAGAGGGTTCGGTAACACCGTGGTTTCACCGATACACCCCATTTAGTGGTGGAGTGCGGAGAGACTAGCACCACATGTAGTGGCGACAAGAATTTTTTTCGAAATGCATTACCTATTAGAAGAACCAAGTGTGAGCCCTGGTCATTGACTACGTTTCCTAATTCCTGACACGGCTTTTCGCTGCAATTTCCCAGCGCGTTTCCCTACGGTTCGCCCGGCTGATCTTGCAGGAGGTTTACCGCCTGTTTTTCCACCCGTCTTCCGGGACGGTTTGCCCCTGGGCCGTTCCTCTTTTTTGCGCCCGGGTTTATCTGCGTGTCCGCCTGTTGCGTCCGACTTGCTGTTCGCCGGTCGTCTGCCGGTTGAAGCCTTGTTCTGCGTGGAACGTTCGCGGATGGATTCCACTGTCTTGGGGCGGGCCCGGGCCTTTAAAATTATAGGGCACCCCTCGAATCCGAAGGCACTGCGAAGTTCGCGCGCGATGTATTTTGAATAGACGTCCGACAGCAGCTCATTCCGGTTCACAAACATCAGGAATGTCGGCGACATCCCGCCGACCTGTGTAGAGTAAAACAGTTTCAACCGGTGACCCATTTTGCTGACCGGCTGACGTTTTTCCACGGCATCCTTCATCGTTCGATTCAGGACGGCGGTGGGCACCGTTTGTTTCAGCTGCGCCGCGACGTACCGGATCGCCTCCAGTAGTCGGTCCAGATGAAATCCGTCCTTCGCCGACGTGAACACCACTGGCGCGTAATCCAGAAAGAACAGCTTCTCCTGAACCCAGTCACCGAACTCGCCGAGCGTTGTCAGCGGCTGGCGCTTGTCATCGCGATTGCGGCTCTTGTTTTTCCGGACCTCCATTTCCGCCTCGCGGGCCACCTTCACGTGCTCCGCGACGAGATCCCATTTATTGATCACCACGATGCAGGCGCGCTGCTTTTCCACAATGATGTCGGCGATCTTCTTGTCCTGTTCAAGAATGCCGGAAACCGCGTCCAGAACCAGCACGCTGATGTCAGACCGGCCGATGGAATCCTCCGTCCGGTTCACGCTGAAAACCTCCACCGCATCGACAACCCGTCGTGCTTTGCGGATGCCCGCCGTGTCGATAAAAATATACGACTGGCGCACGCCGTCCGTCTCGACTTCAAACGGGACGTCCACCGCGTCACGCGTGGTCCCGGGAATCTCGCTGACGATGACGCGCTCGGACTGCGTGATCGCGTTGATGATGGAGGATTTGCCGACGTTGGGACGACCGACGAAGGCAAGTTTGATCGGCACTTCGACCTTCTCCGTTTGATCACCGGCAGCGGGAGCTGATTCCGGGACGTGGTTCATGGCGGTCTCCATGAGCGAATCGGTTCCGCGGCCGTGAATCGCGCTAATATTAAAAATATGTTTAAACCCGAGCTGGTCGAACTCGATCGCCTGACTTTCCATCTGGCTCAAGTCCACCTTGTTCACCGCCAATAACACGGGACGCCCTGATTCGCGCAAGCGTTTCGCCACTTCTTCATCCAACGGAACAATGCCGTCCTGCACGCTCACGACAAAAATGATGACGTTCGCAGATTGAATTGCGATTTCGACCTGCTCATAGGCGGCGGTCATCAGGACGTCCTCCTGTTTTTCACCACGCATCACGCCGATGCCGCCGGTATCGATCAAAGTGTAGGGTCGCCCGAGCCATTCGAGTTCCGCGCTGACACGGTCCCGCGTCACGCCGGGCCGGTCGTGAACGATGGCGATACGACGGCCCGCGATGCGGTTGAACAGGGCCGATTTACCCACATTGGGCCGGCCGACAATGGCGATGATGCCTGACATATTCTTTTAAAGCTGTTTTGCCCTTGTTTTGGGCTGTTTTTTGTTGCGTGTGCTACGGCTTGTGCTACAGATACACCATGAAACGCACCGTAACGGGACGATACGTAAAGGTAACAGACGGCAGAGGCAAACCAATTGAGGGATTATGGAACCGCAACGGTAAGTTCTACGCCCAGTTGCGGCTGAAAGATCCGGAGACTGGCGAAACGAAACCAGCGAGGAAACGACTTGATGCTGATAACGTCACTGAGGCGAAAAAAGCACTGGTTGAATTGTTGCACTTTCGGGACAAAGGAATCGGTCCAGCTCCGAAAGTTCCGTTCCTTCGGGACTGCCTGCTGTCGTGGCTAGACGACTACGAGGCGAGCAACCCTGATAGTTTTGTGACGCGCCGGTCCGGGGCACGGTATTGGATAAACGCGATTGGCTCGCACAAGATCGATGTCATTGACCGCGCAATGATTCAAATGGAGATCACCAAACAGCAGAAGGCGGAGGCCAGCGACAACACCATACGAGGACGCCTTGACGTTCTCGGGATGGTGCTGAAACAGGCGGTGATCGACGGGATGATTTCCAAGTATCCGCTCGCACATATCAAACGACCGGCCAAAAATTACAAACAGCGCACCCTGCCCGCTCTGGCAGACGTGGAACGCTTTGCCGACGCGCATGATGATGTTCCGGCCTATGGGATGAGCGGACGCGATTTCACGCTGTTCCTGGCGTTCTCCGGATTGCGCTTGAACGAGGCACTGCAAACCCGGTGGGAGCATATCGACCTAGACAACCAGCAGGTTAAGGTCGGTTACGGATACACCACCAAGAACAAAGGCCAGCGCGAAGTCGATTTCAACATCAGGCTCAAGCGCCATCTGGAAGACATGCTGACAAGGCGGTTGCCTGACTCCCCGTGGCTGTTCCCCGGCTACCACGGCAACGGAGCCGACCACGCAAAACAAACGCCTACATCATGGGAGCACGCAAAGAAATCAACCGGGCTGGCAATTGACCCACACGATCTGCGACATTTTTTTATTTCGTATTCCGTTATGAGCGGTTGCGACTGGCTTTCCATTGCGCATTGGGCTGGTCATTCCGACGCGTCACTGATCGCAAAAGTTTACGGGCATCTGCGGCCGGACTATCGCCGGAAACAGGCACAACGGATCACGTTCGAGCCGGTGATTTTTGAAGCTTCAAAGGAGGCGGCATGAGCGCACCAAAAAAGGAGTGGAGCAAGCCACACCCGGGACGCAATCAGATGTTGGCGGTGTTTGGAAATTCACACGCATTCGACGTGGTGGACCTGGTTGATTTTGCCAAGCTGAGTTTCGAGATGCTGGAAGGCGGAAAATATAACTCCGAACAAATGAACAAATACGGGTGGACGCGGGAATACTGCGATGAAATCCGTCAGTCTGTAACAACCGAACTTCTGAAAAATTTGAAGGGGTCGATACTCGAAAAAGACGGCGGCTTTTTTCGTGAGTTGGCCGATGTTATCGAAAAGCGCGGGCCGATAGACGACCCGTTTCGGCTCTGGCTTTTAGCGATGCAGTCGAACGGACGCGCTTCCAAACTGACGATTGCCAAGTTTGCTATCACGGCGCAAAAACGCGGATGGGATGTCTCGGAACGGCGGCTCCGGACGGTGTTGGACGAGCTGGGAATTCAATTCAAATCTGAACGGATTAGAAGCGGACCCGCTAAGGACAAACTGAAAACCAGATAGTCACCTACATTCGTTTTTCACGGCGTAGCTTCATGCCGTGAAAAATACAATATCTCAACTGGTGGCACTCCCAAAGTGGACTGCCGAAAAGGGCCGCTCCCGTGTTTGGAGTTGGCGGCAGCGCAAGCTGGGCCTCCCCTGCCGAAAAATCAACGGGATGGTTTACGTTCTTTTGCCTGACGCGGACCAGTGGTTGATGGATCGCGCATCGGACGATCCTGTAGCCACTCGCACAGCGGCTCCTGTCGGGAAACCACAGGAGGCCGCGCATGTCTGACGTACAAGAAAAAGCGCCGGGTGCAAACCGGCGCGATTGGGATGGGAACTTAACTGCCTCCACCATACCAACCATCGCTGCGCTTTCAAGCTCTGAAATCAACGAGGGCCAATTCCAAAAGCACATCGAATCCGTTCTCGGCGGTGCCCCCGATCAGATTGTCGGGGACGGCAAGATTCATCGTTTTGCCGATGATCCGACCCGACCGAAATCGAAGGCTGGCTGGTATATACTCCACGCTCTGCCATCGGCACGAGGAGCATTCGGAACGCACCGGGGCGGCGATATCCACCACTGGCATTCCGGTGATCGATCGCAACCAAAGACTGACCAGGAGATTGCAGAAAACGAAATCGCCAAGCGCGAGAAACAGATTCTGGATTCCAACTTGAAAGCAAGAGCCGCCAGAGAAGCCTGTGCATTGGTCGATAGTGCGATTGAAGGCGATCACCCGTATCTCGAAAAGAAACAGATCGGCAAGGCGCTATTTCACGGCGATGACGTGATCGTTCCTATTAAGGACATCCACAGCACCTTATGTAACGTTCAACGTATCAATGCGGACGGGAAATGGTTTCTCCCCGGTGGTCGGGTTCAAGGTTGTTTTCATCTGATCGGAGATATCGAAAACGCAAAACGAGTGATCGTCTGCGAGGGTTACGCCACGGGTAAAACCATTGCACTGGCAACCGGTCTGCCGGTCGTGTGCACGATGAACTGCGGGAACATTGAACCGGTCGCGAAGGCGATCAGTGAGCGATACCCGAGAGCGGAAATCTTGATCGCTGGCGATAACGACGCTTGGACCAACGGCAACCCCGGCGTCAAAAAAGGCACGTACGCCGCGAAGCTAGTCAAGTCGCGCTTCACCGTTCCTGTTTTTCGGTCACCAGAGCAAGGACAGACCGATTTTAATGACCTACATTGTGTTGACGGTCTAGATTCAGCCGCTGGCCAACTAGATCAAGCCTGGCACCTGGAGCCGGAGCGCTTCAGTGTTAACGAGGTGCTCGAACTGATCTCCGGTCTATCGAAACAAGACCGGGCATTGCAACGGTCCGCGTGGGCGAAGTATCTCGGCTTGAAGGTGTCAGAGCTGGACGCGCTGGTGGGGATCTCAGAGCAACCCGAGGGCGCGCCAGTCAAAGGGGCCGAAAGCGAACCTTGGCCGGAGCCAGTCAAGGGGGCTGACCTGAATGGCGCTTAGTTAAGGCAGGGTTTCGATGGTTTTTAGTGGGCGTTTTGATGTGGTTTGTCTATGATGACCCATGCCATTTAGGACTCCGTTTCTTCCCGGGATTTCTCACCTTCTTTGCGGTCGTTCCACCCGTTCGGCATGTGATGAACTGCGTGCCCGGACCGAGCGTTTGAGACGCGCT